>Ga0209040_10004609_pt1 | contig 10372 bp, 10 predicted proteins | sample BogFormECP12_OM3_FD_188240 | JGI IMG/M metagenome (GOLD analysis project Ga0209040, IMG submission 188240) | Bog forest soil microbial communities from Calvert Island, British Columbia, Canada - ECP12_OM3 (SPAdes) (version 2) | ecosystem: Environmental > Aquatic > Freshwater > Wetlands > Bog ... | reverse complement strand
CGGGCTCCCGGGACGTTGCCGCCCCTTGGCTCCAGTCGGGGTGCTCCGAGGTCCTCGGGTCCAACTCGCAACCGGGCTCTCCCACATCAAGGAAAAACCCACCTCATTGCCGGTGGCGACCCATATTGCCCTGGCGGCCCAATACCGCCAGTTTCATTCAGCGCGGGTCGGCCCCCGCCGGACGGTGGTCAACTCGCAATAAGAGGGGTACACTGATATGATCCTGCCCGCAGGCGATAGCGGGGAGAAGACGCATGCTGACCATCGAACCGACCGGCGCGATCCTCGGCGCAACCGTTCACGGCATCGACGTGAAACGGGCCGACGAACAGGAATTTGCCCAAATCCTGCTGGCGCTTGGCCGGCACGGCGTGCTGCGCTTCCCCGATCAGCAACTCGACATCGGCGATCTGCGCACCTTCTCCGAATGGTTCGGCGAGATTCAGGGGCCGAGCGAAGCCGCGGAAGATGCCGCGTATGTCGGCATCCTGTCGAACCTGAAGGAAAGCGGCAATTACATCGGTTCGCCCGACGCGGGGCAGGACTGGCACACCGACATGTCATATCGCGACGTGATGGGGTTCGTGAACGTGCTGTACGGCATCCGCATCCCGCGCCGCGGCGGCGTACCACTTGGAGGCACCGAGTTCTCCAACATGCATGCCGCCTACGACGCACTGCCAACCGACATCACGACGCGCCTGGCCAACGCAACGGCGACGCACAACTTCGAAAAATTCTGGGAGCACATGCGCCGCGATCGCGCCAGCACCCGCCCGCCGATGACCGAGGAGCAGCGCCGCCGTCGCCCTCCCGTGGTGCATAAGCTGTTCCTGACGCATCCGATCACCGGACGGACGGTGCTATATTGCAATCCCGGCCATACGATGCGGATCAACGAACTCCCTGAGCGCGAAAGCGACGAGATGCTGGAATACCTGTTCGCATTCCAGCTCGAGCCGCGGTTCCGCTACACCCATACCTGGACCGAGAACGACCTGCTGGTGTGGGACCACCTCGGCACCATCCACCGTGCGATCGCCGACTACGGTCCGGACGAGATCCGGCTGATGCGCCGCTGCCAGGTGATGGCAACCAAGGTGTTCGATCCGGACTTCCTGCGCCCGGTGCGCGAACTCATGGTGGAGGCCGCCTGATGCGCTGGATCCGCTACACGGCCGATGGCCGCACCGCCTACGGCTCGCTGACCTGCGAAACGGTGAGCGAGATCAGCGGCGAACCCTGGGGTGCACACAGCGCCACCGGCAAGACCCACAAACTGGCCGATGTAAAGCTGGAAGTCCCGGTGACCCCGCGCACCTTTTACGCCGCCGGCATCAACTACGCCGCGCACATCCGCGAGATGGCGGAAAAGCGCGGCGTGCAGCCGGTGTTCCCGGAGAAGGCCGACATCGGCTACCGTGCCAACAACGCGCTGATCGCGCACGGCGAGGACGTGGTGATCCCGAACGACGCCACCGAGAAGATCAACTACGAGGGCGAACTCGTCGTGGTGATCGGCACGCAGGTCAAGCACCTTTCGAAGGCCGATGCGATGTCCTGCGTGTTCGGCTACACCATCGGCAACGACGTGAGCGAACGCACCTGGCAGCGTGGCGACCGCACCTTCTGGCGCGGCAAGAACGCCGACACGTTCAAGCCGATGGGGCCGTGGATCGACACCGACGTCGATATCGATGCGATGCAGACCATCGTGCGGGTGAATAGACAGGAGAGCCTGCGGTTCAAGACCAACGACATGATCTTCGACATCCCGACCTACATCGAGGCGATGACGCGCTACCTGACGCTCTATCCTGGCGACGTGATCTGGATGGGCACCGACGGTACCTCGCCCGATCTGAAGCACGGCGACGTGGTCGAGGTGGAACTCACCGGTCTCGGCGTGCTGCGCAACCGGTTTGTCCGCGAAGCGTAGATGCGCATCCGCGCCGTCTGCTTCGATGTCGGCGAAACGCTGATCGACGAGACCCGTCACTGGGGCGAATGGGCCGATTTCCTCGGTGTGCCACGGCTCACGCTGTTCGCCACGCTCGGCATGACAATGGCGCGTGGCGAATCGCACCGTCGCGTGTTCGATCTGTTTCGCCCCGATCTCGACCTTGCTACCGCGCGCAAACTGCGCCACGCCCAGGGCTGGCGATACGATTTCGTCGCCGAGGACCTGTATCCGGATGCGATCCCCTGCCTCGCCGAACTGCGCGAGCGCGGCATCAAGGTGCTGGTCGCCGGAAACCAGCCGATCGAGGCCGAGGCGGCGCTTGAACGCATCGGCCTGCCAGCCGATGTCATTGCCAGTTCCGCCGGTTGGGGTGTCGCGAAGCCCGATGCGGAATTCTTCGCCAGAATCGTCGCGGCGGCCGGCGAGCCCGCGCATCGCGTCGCCTATGTCGGCGACCGGCTCGACAACGACGTGCTGCCGGCGCGCGCCGCGGGCATGTTCGCCGTGTTCCTGCGCCGCGGCCCGTGGGGCTGGTTGCACGCCGAGCATCCGGACATCGCGCAGGCTGATCTGCGTCTGGATGATCTCACGCGGCTCCCCGATGCACTGGCGTCGCTGTAGCTTCGCGACCGCATGCTGACCACTCTTGTCGTCCTGCTCGCCGCCGCGACCATCGCCGTGCCGCTGACGCGCCGCGCCGGCTTCGGCAGTGTACTCGGCTATCTGCTCGCCGGCATTGCAATCGGACCTGCGGGGCTGCGGCTGATCACCGACGTCGATGCCATCGCCTCGATCGCCAGCCTTGGCGTGGTGATGTTGCTGTTCCTGATCGGCCTGGAAGTGCGACCGCAGCGTCTATGGGTGATGCGGCGCGCCGTGTTCGGTCTGGGCACCGCGCAGGTGGCGATCACCGGCGCAGTGCTGGCGGCGCTCGCCCATGCGGCGGCCGGCGTCGCTTGGCAGGGCGCGGTCGTGCTGGGCGCCGGGCTGGCGATGTCGTCCACCGCGATCGTTCTGCCGATGCTGGCAGAACGCGACCTGCTGACCACCCGCGCCGGCCGCGATGCCTTCGCCGTGCTGCTGTTCCAGGACCTTGCCTTCATCCCGCTGGTCGCGCTGGTGCCGTTGCTTGCCAGCAACAGCGTGCCGGACCACGTGCCCTGGTACGATGTGGCGCGCGCTGCGGTGGCGATCGCGGTTATCCTGATCGGCGGGCGCTTCCTGCTGCGGCCGCTGTTCCGTGCCATCGGCGGCGCGAAGACGCCGGAGGTGTTCACCACGGTCTCGCTGCTGATCGTCGCCGGCACCGCGCTGATTGCCACCGTCGCCGGCCTGTCGCCATCCCTCGGTGCCTTCATGGCCGGCGTGCTGTTGTCCGAATCCGAATACCGCCACGAACTGCAGTCCGATATCGAGCCATTCGAGGGCTTGCTGCTTGGCTTCTTCTTCATCTCGGTCGGCATGTCAGCCGACCTGCCGCTGGCTCGCGCCCAGCCGTCGCTGCTGGTCGAGGCGACGGCGGCACTGTTGCTCGCCAAGGCGGCGATCGCGTTCGTGCTGGCGCGTATCGCCGGCCAGGACACCCCGAGCGCGTTGCGCTTCGGCTTCGCGTTGCCGCAAGCCAGCGAGTTCAGCTTCGTGCTGTTTGCCGCCGCTGTCGGCGCCGGTGCGCTGCGCCTCGGCGATGCGGCGATGGCCACCCTGGTCACCGCCGCCTCGATGGTCGCAACGCCGATCCTGTTCGCCGGTGCCGAAGCGGCACTGGCGCGCCTGAAGCCGGCGTCGCCACCGCAGTATGACACGATCGATGCCGGTCCGACTCCGGTGATCATCTGTGGCTTCGGCCGCTTCGGGCAGATCATCGGCCGTGTGCTGCGGATGCACGGCATCGAATTCACTGCGCTGGAGCGTGACCCAGGTCAGGTGGAGGTGGTCCGCCGCTTCGGTACCAAGGTGTATTTCGGCGATCCCACGCGTCCCGACATGCTGCGCGCGGCGGGAGCGGAACAGGCGAAGCTGCTGGTGGTGACGCTGGGCGACGCGGCGGCCGTGCTGCGCACTGTCGAGGTCGCGAAGCGTAACTTTCCTAACCTCGCCATCCTGGCGCGAGCACGCAACCGTTGGTATGCGCATCTGCTGTTGGACCGTGACGTGGATGGTCTGGTACGCGAGACTTTCTATTCCAGTCTGGAACTTGCAAGTCAGGCGCTGAGGATTCTCGGCATAGACGAGGCAGCGGCCGAGCATGCGGTAGCGCTCTTCCGTGAGCACGATGAGAAGAATCTGCTGGAAACCCACGCGATCTATCGCGACGAACAGCAGGTTATTCAGAGCCAGCAGCAGGCGGCCGATGAGCTGGCCAGCCTGTTCGAGGCGGATCGGCGGTAGAGCATCGTATGGACGAGTGAGCCTGGTTCGCGAGTGATGGTTTCGCTGCGCTCAGCTCATCCTACTGTTCCGGCGTTGATGCGTATCGCCGACGGGGCACCTGCTCGTACAGAGCAGTCATAGCTCCGCAGAACGGTTTACGCCTCGGCCACAACGATGCGGCGCGTCTTGATCGCCGCCAGGAAGGTGTTCCAGTCCTTTTCGGTCTGGTCAGCGTAGGCGACGGCGAACTCGCTGATCGCTTCGTCCAACGCGGTCCCACTGCCCGCATATCCGGACACGAGGATCGGGTCACCTGCCCGCCCGTGCGCGCGCGCAAGGGTGCGGCCGCACAACGATGCATAGAAAGGCAGCGACGTCTCGATCCGCGCGCCGATATCGGCAAGCCGCGCGTCCTTGAGACGCCTGATATAGAAGTGCCGCCCGTCGATCGGTGTTCGCGTCCAACCGAGAAACATGTCGGTTGCGGCCTGCATCATGCGCTGACCGACCACGACTCGCTCGCCGTGGTTGGCGTAGTCGGAAGGGCCAGCGAAGGGTGCAAGGACCGATTCCTGGGCCTCCTTGATCTGCAACAGCAGCGGCGAGCCGTCGCCCGCCGTCAGCAGTCCGATCGCGCAGAACGTGCCGACGCTGCCGACGCCCACCGCCTTGAACGCCACGTCGCGCAGCTTGTGACGTTGCAGCAGCACTCGGCGATCCTCCTGCAGCGTCTCCGCATAAGACGCAAATGCCTTACGGGCCGGCAGGTCATGCTTGCTCAGATGGTGGACGAGCGGCAGCTTCTCGCGGATGCGGACCTCGCCGTCCTTCGTCTCCACCAAGCCGAAGTGCTTCGCGCCGCTCTCCAGCACCTTGGCAAGGCGCTTCTCCATCTCGTCGCGGAGCTTGTGCTGATCGATGTCGGCCACGGCGCGGGTGAGATCGATACGCCGGTTCCAGGCCTCGATCGGCGATAGCTGCGCCAACCCCGCCATGTGCTCGCGGTAGGACTGGGCAGCGGTCCGGGCGAGCGAGCGAGCGTCCTTCTCGGAATAATGCGCAACCCGCCCCGCCACCACGAGGCTGGTTGCCAGCCGCTTGAGGTCCCACTCGAACGGGGCCGGCAGGGTCTCGTCGAAGTCGTTGATGTCGAACACCGGCAGTCCTTCGGGCGTGGCGTAGGAGCCGAAATTGGCCAGATGCGCGTCGCCGCAGGCCTGCATGCCAATGCCCGTCGAAGGGGTATGTGCCAGATCGGCGGCCATCACGGCGGCGGCACCGCGCAGGAATGCAAAAGGATCGGTCCGCATCCGCCGGTAGCGGATCGGCAGCAGCTCCTGGATCCGGCTCTTGCCCTGGTCGATCAGTATCCCGACGGGGTCGGACCGGTCGGAATGCGGGGCCCACTCGCTGTGCGAGCTACGCGCCACTTCGCTGCGGATGTCTGCTCCGGCCTTCCGACGCTCGTCTGGACTGCGGGTCGCCATGGAGGTGCGACCAGATGCGAGGGTTGTATTCATGAAAGCATTATATCCTGACATGGGTCCCAATGCACGCGGGATGTGGGGGTAAGCTTTGTTGCGGCCTTGCCAAGCAGGCGTTCGTGTAGCAGTCAGTTCGGGACCAAGCCCGACCGCCCTGGTGACGGTGAGCATCGTCAGTACGGTCAGATTGTATAGTTAGGCTTGCACGATCAAAGTCGCAGCGAGCGAACTGCGCAGGGTGCTGCGGACAACGGCGTCGGCCGCATGTCGGCCGACTGCGATGAAGCTGCCATCTTCCATCGACACGCGGTTGACCCACGTCAACAGGGGTGAAATCCGGTCGGCCGACCGGACGTAAACCGGCACAAGTCTCCGAATAGAGCCTGATCGGTGATGACACGCGGCACCTTGTGCTGTCCGCCGAGGTGACCCCGCTGCTTCATCCAGTCAGCAAATGTACCGTGACGAACAGCGATCACCTTGGGTGGTCTGAGCCCGAAACCACCAGACCGATGTGCCCGATAGTCGTCATTGCCGCGGCAAAGCGTCTCGTCCAGCGCCTGTGCGAAGACGTCGATCTGCGCAGACTCCGGAGCGGGGTCGTCGAACTCCACGATGTAGGCGTGCCCGCCACGCGGATCCGACGCATCCGGGAACACCGCACCGACCGCGAAGTCCGCGATCCCGGTATCCACCACATGTGCCGCGTGGCTCACGGCCACTTCGATCTCTTCTCCCGTCAGGTGCTCGCCGAATGCCGAGAGAAAATACGAAAGTCTGCCCGTGATCAGCACGCGCGGCGGATGCAGATCGACGAACCTGACCGTGTCACCGACAATGTATGCCCAGAGCCCGCTGCAACTGCTGATCACCAGAGCGTAATTTACGTCGGTCCGCACATCAGCGAGCCAGTGGCGGGTGGGATTGCCGGTTTCAAGCTCACCCGGCAACACGAATTCGTAGAACAGACCGTTGTCCACGATCAGGCGCAGCCCTTCGCCCGGATTCCTATCTGCGATGGCAAAGAAGCCTTCGCTTGCCGGGTAGACCTCGCGCAGCTCGGCGTGACTGCCTCGCAGCAGCTCTGCGAACTGATGCTGGTAAGGCATAAAGTTGACCCCGCCGTGAACAAGCAGCTCGAGGTTAGGAAACGCAACGTGCAGCCTTTCCGGCCTGGATTGCAGCGCGAACAGCCTCTCGAAGAAGATGAGAAGCCAGCTCGGCGCGCCGCTGATCGCACGGATATCCTCGTCGCGGCAGGCAAATGTCAGCTTCTCCACCTTCTCTTCCCAGTCCGAGATCAGGGCAAGATCAGGTGGTGGAAACGAGTAACGCCGCGCCCACCACGGAATCTGACTGGTGGCGATCCCACTGAGATCGCCACTGTAAATTCCCGGCAACTGCTCGATCAGAGCCGTGCTGCCTCCCAGCATGAAGCTCTTTCCACCGAGCAGCCGGGTGGCCGGCCGGTTCGCCACATGATGGACCAGAATATCGATCGCGGCCCAGGCATTGGCCCGGCTCATCTCCGCCGAGTACGGAATGTATTTCGTCATCCCGCTGGTTGTCCCGGAAGTCACCGCGAAGAACGGAACGGTGCCAGGCCATGTGCAATTGGCGAGTTGTGGGAATGCCGCCCGCCAGTAGGAATTCCACATGTCCTCATACCTGCGCAGCTTCACGCGGTCCTGGAAATCGCCGATGGATCGGATGTCCTTGAATCCGTGATCGCGGCCAAACCGGGTATCGCTTGCTTTGCGCACCAAGCGCAGGATTTGGCGCCGCTGTTCGGCGACAGCGTCCTCACGCGCCAGCCGCGCCAGGCGGTGTCGCGCGTAGAGGCGTAATAGACCCGTCGCGTCGAACGGCACCCCACTGCTCACGGAGTGAGTTCCATGCGACATCGGCCGCGCGGCTCTGTGCAGCGCGCTACGCAATCTACCGTTTCAATGCGCCTTCTGGTTCCCCAAACACGCGCGACAGAAATTTGCCGAGATCGCGATTGGACTTCGCGCGCACCGCGTCGTCCCGCCCGATCGGATAGGGCTGACTGGAGGAGCACAGGCCGAGGATGATCTTGCGCAGGAAGGGACCCGACATCGGCAGCAGCGTGTTTTCATCGCGCACTGTGCCGTCGCGCTCGACGCGGAAGCGACACCCGCGGAGCTGCCGTCCGATCAGCCGCCGCTCCATGCCACCATCCCACTGATGGACGGCTCCCGGATATACGATGATGTCAACGTGGCTCCCGCCCAGTCGCATTTCGCTTGCGGTCTGTTCACAGCGGGCCGGCTGCATGAGTTGATCGTCTGCTCCATAGAGCATCAGCAACGGCGCCCCTGTGGTGCGGCTATCGACGAAGCGGGCAATGCATGGTGCATAGTACGCCACATGGCCGGCAAAGCGCAGTCCGTTCGGAGCCAGAGCGTCAGCGATCTGTGCATACAGGGCATACTCCGCCGCCATGCCACCGTAGCTGAACCCGGCCAATACCACGCGGTGAGCGTCCACCTCCGGGCGCGTCGCGAGGTAACCGAGTGCGGCATACGCATCTGCGACAAACATAGTCTCGGTGATGTTGAGCACCCGCTCGATAAAGTCCGTGCCACGGTCACGGCGGCTATCGTAGGTCTCAATCAGCAATGCGGCCATGCCCATTGATGCAAGCTGTGGTCCGTAAGTGGCCCTGTCGCGGATCATGCCGACGGAGCCGTGCAGCATGACGACCGCAGGCGTAGCATGGTCGGGCGTCACAGTTGCCGGCAGAAACAGCAGGCCTCTGACTATTCGTGCCGGGGCTCGGCCAATATCACGGGGTGCGAAAGGATCGCTGCTCTGGAAGGTGATCACTTCCTCGCGAATGCCTCGCACGGCATCGGAATCCGGCCACGGATCGACAAGATGGATCGGCATAGCAGGCTCGGTCCAAAGAAGCAGCAGAAGAGCAGGAAGCCACTCGCGTCGCATAGCTACTCGCAGTGTTGGGCTAGCAGTCTAATCAACGGTACGCGATGACGGCCGAACGCACCATCAATCCACAGTCATAATCGGTCAAGCAGCCATAGCGACTGACAAGGAGGCCTCGACGTGTCGCTTGAGCACGCGCCAAGCTTAAACAGACCTGACAAGAACCTGGCTAGTTGCGCCCAGGAGAATATCGTCGAGCCTGAGGGAGCGACAAGTTTCGAAGCCTCGTCGGGCGCGAGCCATCTGGTCATTCGCTCCGACTTCTCCGGCCACTTGTGAAGTGTCGTTCAACCGCGAACAGAAACACCGTCACCTCGTATATCGTCGCCCTGCCGGAGTTCCTCTGCTTCTCATAGCGGTAGAAGCCGACAGGGTCATCCCCGACAATGGCACCGACCAGTCCTGCTTCTTCGGATGCTTCGCGCGCGGCTGTGGCGCTGGCCGTCAGATTTCGGATCGGCCACCCTTTGGGAATGATCCAGTCGCGCCGACCTCGGGTCGTCACGAGCAGGACCCTCATCTCCCCTTCCTCGGTGATCGAGAACGGCAGAGCCCCGTATTGATACAGGGTCTTGGCTGCACTTCGAATGCGGCTGCGACATGCAAAGCTTGCTCGTCCGCGTCGGTGCAACCCCTTACTGTCAACAGCGCGAGGCCGGCATCGCAGGACAAAAGCCGTCCCGTCCGGCATCTTCGGTGCGATCGATTGCGCCACGGCGCTGACCGGTGCTGCTTGCAGCAGCAACCCGTCCCGCCAGACCACCCACGCGATACGCGCCTCCGGCTCTGCTTCGAGCATGGCGAGCAGCGGCGCCGAGGCGCGTGCCGTAATCGGCGTTTCGACTGTGATCCCGCTGCTGGCCACCTGACGGACGAGAGCGAGTATCGGGCGGACCAGGGCTTGGTCCGTACGGAAACCGTGGCGGCCACTTCGGCAAGGCCGGCATCGGCAGTAGCACGGCGGCGCGCTCGCCGGCACTGCGGAACCCGAGTACCGCGAGCCCGATGCCCAGGCTGAACACCAGTGAACGCGGTCAGAATTGTGACGGTGAAGCTCAGCCGTGGTCTGAGCGTCATTCCGGCGCCACCCTCGCGAGTACTGCTACGTAGTCCGCCCAGGCCTGCGTTGGCGGCAACGCGTCCAGAAGGGCGGCGCCTTGCTCGGCGCTGCCATCGCCGAACGCTGCCATCGCCGCGATCTGATCCCCGACCGCATCAGCCAGACCGAATTCCTGGCCGGCCTGCGTCGCCGGTCGCTGCCGGCGCAGCAACGCCAGATGGCCAGTGAAGCTGGCAACCGAAGGATTGAGCCGGTGCCCCGTGGCACGCACTTCGCGCGCCAGGGCAATGCTGAGCTGCCAGCCGAGTTCCGGCATGAGGCTACCGAACATGTCGGCTTCCTCGGCGAGTCGGCAGACGAGATCATCCGCGTCGCGTTCTGCCTGGGGGCGGAGCGGGTCAGTGGCTAGGATGACCCGGCGGATCACCGAACCTGCCGTTCTCCGAATGGTCGCAGGTCATCGCGAACCCACGGCTGTGCAAGGCACTGATCGATCGATTGACGGACCAGGCGCACATCATCACCACC
>Ga0209040_10004608_pt1 | contig 10375 bp, 8 predicted proteins | sample BogFormECP12_OM3_FD_188240 | JGI IMG/M metagenome (GOLD analysis project Ga0209040, IMG submission 188240) | Bog forest soil microbial communities from Calvert Island, British Columbia, Canada - ECP12_OM3 (SPAdes) (version 2) | ecosystem: Environmental > Aquatic > Freshwater > Wetlands > Bog ... | reverse complement strand
CGACTACGCGAATATGACGATCGCAGAGGACCCGGCCGAGCAGGCGCGTCAGGCGTTTCGCAACATCGAGCAGGCACTGGCCGAGGCGGGCGGGACGCTCGCCGATGTCGTGCGGGTGCGCTACTACGTGCCGGACGCCGCCGACTGGCCGGCGATCGTGCCGGTGCTGGGGGAGGTCTTCGGCACGATCCGCCCAGCCGCGACGGCGCTCTTCTGCGGCCTCGTCGATCCGCGCATGAAGATCGAGATCGAGGTGACTGCACGGCGTGGAAGCGGCTCATGAGGCTGAACGGCGAGCAACGGATGCTGCGCGATGTCGCCCGCGACTTTGCCTGCACGCGGCTGGCTCCGTTTGCGGCGGAGCGGGATCGTGAGTCGCAGTTTCCGGCCGAGGCGGTGGCCGAGCTCGGCAAGCTCGGCTTTATGGGCATGCTGGTGCCGGAGGCCTACGGTGGGGCGGGCGCCGACCACGTCGGCTATGCCCTGGTCATGGAGGAGATCGCCGCCGGCGAGGGCGCCGTCTCGACCATGCTGAGCGTGCAGAACTCGGTCGGCTGCATGCCGGTGCTGCAATACGGGTCGGAAGAGCAGAAGCGCCGCTTCCTCGAGCCGATGGCGAAGGGCGAGATGCTCGCCTGCTTCTGCCTGACGGAGCCTCAAGCCGGCTCCGACGCCGCGGCGATCAAGACTCGGGCGCGGCGCCGCGGCAACCGGTGGGTGCTGAGCGGCACCAAGCAGTTCATCACCTCGGGGAAGCACGCGCAGATCGCGATTGTCTTTGCGGTGACCGATCCGGAGCGCGGCAAGAAGGGGATCAGCGCTTTTCTCGTGCCGACCGACAGCCCCGGATTTCGGGTCGCCGGGCTCGAACACAAGCTCGGCCAACGCGCCTCCGACACCGCGCAGCTCGTCTTCGAGGAGGTCGAACTGACCCCCGATCTGATGCTGGGCGCCGAAGGCGAAGGCTACCGGATCGCGCTCGCCAACCTCGAAGGCGGTCGCATCGGCGTCGGCGCGCAATCGGTCGGCATGGCGCGCGCCGCCTATGAGGCTGCGCTCGCCTACGCCCGCGAGCGCGAGGCCTTTGGCAAGCTGATCATCGAGCAACAGGCGGTCGCCTTCCGCCTCGCCGACATGGCGACCCAGATTGCCGCAGCGCGCGGCCTGGTGCTCGACGCTGCGGCGCGGCGCGATGCCGGCGAGCCCTGCATCAAGGAGGCGTCGATGGCCAAGCTCTTCGCCTCCGAGATGGCCGAACGGGTCGCCTCCGACGCAATCCAGATCCACGGCGGCTACGGCTATGTCGCCGGTTTCCCGGTCGAGCGCATCTGGCGCGACGTGCGGGTCTGCCAGATCTACGAAGGCACCAGTGACATCCAGCGCCTCGTCATCGCCCGCGAAATCGCCCGCGAAATCGCCAAGGATTGAGCCCTCAGGGCGACAGTCCGGGAATGCCGCGGTACAGCGTCGAGAGCGGAATATCGAGCCCGACCGTCTCGAGCTGCAGCCGTTCGCGGGGGGAGGTGAGCCGGATCGTCAGCCAATCCTCTCCAGCGCGGCGATAGACGGTCGCGCCAGCCCGCTCGGTCTCGACATAGAGGATTTCGCGCAGGCTCGCGATACGCTGATAAGCCGGCAGCTTGATGAACACATCGTCTCGATCGGTGCCCGGCGATAATATCTCGACGATCAACAGCGGTTCCTGAACGATGCCGCGGTGATCGTTATGCTGGGGTTCGCAGGTAACGGTGAAGTCTGTCTCGAAATGGTCCTGCCCTGAACGCCTTCGGGGGAGATCCCAGCCTGTATCAGAACCGCGCATCCGGGTAGGCTTGATTGCACTGCGTTATAGAGCACGCCGCCGAGCACGCCTGCGACCCTCTGGTGGCGGTCTCCCTGCGGTGCCATCGCAACGATGACGCCGTCGAACAGCTGATAGTGCCGTTGATCGTTCGGGCAAGCGTCGAGAAATTCCTCGACCGTCAAGAGCTTGTGAGCGAGTTCCATTTGCTCGACTTAGCGCGGCACGCCGGATATTTCCATGTCGCCGCCCTCAATCCGCGTCTACTTCCGCCAAGATTTCGGCGAAGCGGACACGGTCGATATTGCCTCCGGAGAGGATCACTGCGACCCGCTTGCCGGCGAGGCGGTCCCGCTCCTGCAACGCGGCGGCGAATGTGGAGGCGCCGGCGCCCTCGGCCACATTGTGTGTGTCGCTGAACAGGATGCGCATCGCGCGGCGCATCTCTGCTTCCGACACGGCGACAATGCGAGCGGCGCCGCGGCAGATTATTTCGAGCGCTTCCGGGTCGGGCACCCGAACGGCGAGACCGCCCGCCATCGTGTCGGCGGAATTGGTGCTGACCGGCGCGCCGGCGGCGAAGGAAAGCGCATAGGTCGGAGCGTTGGCCGCGACCACACCGACGATCTCTGTGGCAAGGCCCAGCGCCTCGCGCGCCGCGATCACGCCCGAGATGCCGCTGCCGAGCCCGATCGGGACATAGACCACATCGAGATCAGGAACCGCGCGGAACAGTTCGAGCGCATAGCTGGCGACGCCGCGGACCAGCAGCGGATTGTAGGAGCGGATGAAGTGCCGCTTTTCGCGCCCGGCCAATTCGGTCGCGTGCTCAAACGCGGCCTGGAAGTCGCGCCCGGCCTCAACGAGCCGCGCACCGAACCCTGCCATCGCCCGGTTCTTCTCGATGCTGTTGCCGTAGGGCACTACGATGGTCGCATCGAGCCTCAGCCGCGCGGCGGCGAGCGCAATGCTCTGCCCGTGATTGCCCGTGGTCGCGGTCACGACACCGCGAATATCGGGCTGCGAGCGCCTGACCGCGTCGAGATAGACGAGGCCGCCGCGGATCTTGAAGGCGCCGATCGGCGTATGGTTCTCGTGCTTGACCCACAGCTCGGCGCCCAGCCGCCGCGACAGCAACGGCCAGCAATATTGCGGCGTCGGGGGCACCACCCGATGGACGAGCGCGGCCGCCGCCTCCAGGGTTTCGAGATCGATCATCATCGCGGGCCGTATTCCGCTGCTTTTCGCCCTCCGGGTCAAGCCGAGCTTATCGAATCTCTCCCTCGCCCCCGCTTGTGGGGGAGGGTCGGGTGGGGCAACCGGCCGGGGATCACGCACGCGCAGCATGAGCCTCTTCCAGCTAGTGCTCAGATGCATTCAGATGATTCACCTGGTTCAGGCCAGGCCGAAGCGCGCTGCGGTATCGAGGCGGTCGACGGTGAATCATGTGTTTGGTTCTAAGCACTAGCGCAATCGCCTCTCGAAATCGCTGGTCTCGACCCGACGAAGATCTCGACCCCGGGCGGCAGATCCGCGGTTTCTCCATCTCTATATTGGCGAGTACGCGATCGCGGTCGGCTCGACACAGGCCTTCGCGCCGTCGGATGCCGAGGCGGTGCGCCGGCAAGAGGTTCCAGGTGAGCCAGAACCTGGTGGGCCGGTTGTTGCGCCAGCAACAGCATAGCTGCAGGCTAATCGCGAGACCCGCGAGGGATCCTGTCACCGCGACCGAAATGCATCAGAAGGAATTAGTGGGCGACTTCCCCGAAGAGCGCCTACCCTCACTCAGATCACAGGCAGGGGTTGCCACCCTAACGTGCGGAACTCGCGAGAGCATCAAGAGCGAGATTGAGCTTGAGGACGTTGACGCGCTTCTCGCCGAGAATGCCGAGAAACCGGTCTTGGGTCATGTCGGCGACGAGGGCGCGGACCTTGTCCTGCGGAAGGTCGCGCGCCTTCGCCACCCGCGGCACCTGAAACTCCGCAGCTGCCGGCGTGATATCCGGATCGAGACCGCTCGCCGAGGTGGTCACGAGGTCGACCGGGATCGGCGCCGACGGATTTTCCGCCTTGAGCTTTTCGGCATCGTCCTTGACGCGGTCGATCAGGGGTTGGCTGGTCGGCCCCAGATTCGATCCCCCCGAATTCGCCGCGTTGTAGGGCGCCGGCACGGTCTTTGTGGCGTCGTTGGGGTCTGTGTCGGTGGTCGCCGAGGGACGCCCGTGAAAATATCTGTTGTCGGTGAAATTCTGGCCGATCAGCTCGGAGCCGATCACCTTGCCGTCCTTCTCTATCAGGCTGCCATTGGCCTGATGTGGAAAAACGAGCTGCGCGATCCCGGTCATGCCGAGCGGATAGACGAGGCCGGTGATCACCGTCATAACGATGATCATCAGGATGGCGGGACGGAGTTGTCGCAACATGAGTGTGGTCCTCAGGCAAGGCCGATGGCAGTGACGGCGAGATCGATCAGCTTGATGCCGATGAACGGCACGATGAGCCCGCCTACGCCATAGATCAGCAGGTTTCGGCGCAGAATGCTGGCGGCGCCCGCGGGACGGTAGGTGACCCCGCGCAGGCTCAGCGGGATCAGCGCGATGATGATCAGCGCATTGAAAATGATCGCCGAAAGAATGGCGCTCTCCGGCGTCTGCAGGTGCATGACATTGAGAACGCCCAGTTCGGGGTAGAGTGCCACGAACATCGCCGGGATGATCGCAAAGTATTTCGCGACGTCGTTGGCAATCGAGAAGGTGGTCAGCGCGCCGCGGGTCATCAGCAGCTGCTTGCCGATCGCGACGATCTCGATCAGCTTGGTCGGATCGCTGTCGAGATCGACCATGTTGCCGGCTTCGCGCGCGGCCATCGTGCCGGTGTTCATCGCGACACCGACATCGGCTTGGGCGAGCGCCGGCGCGTCGTTGGTGCCGTCGCCGCACATCGCAACGAGCTTGCCCTTACCTTGCTCCTCGCGGATCAGCGCGAGCTTGTTCTCGGGTGTTGCCTGGGCGAGGAAATCATCGACTCCGGATTCGGCGGCAATGGCGGCCGCGGTCAGCGGGTTGTCGCCGGTGATCATCACGGTGCGGATGCCCATCTGCCGCAATTCGGCAAAGCGCTCGCGAATGCCGCCTTTGACGATGTCCTTCAGATGGATGACCCCCAAGAGCCGATCACCCTTGGCGACGGCGAGGGGTGTGCCGCCCTCTTTCGAGATGCGTTCGCCAATAGCAATCGTTTGCCGCACCGCGTCGGAGATCGGCGCCGCGCGCAATGCCGCCTGCACACCACCCGCCGCGCTACGCCATAGCGGCCCGGTGCTGCCGCCTTCGGCAAAGGAGATGATCGCATCGACAGCGCCTTTGCGGATCGAGACCCCCTCGATATCGATGCCGCTCATCCGGGTTTGCGCCGAGAACGGCACGAAACGCGCATTGAGCGGGGCCATCTCGCGCCCGCGCAGCGCGTGTTTCTCCTTGGCCAGAACGACGATCGAACGACCCTCCGGCGTCTCGTCGGAAAGCGAGGCGAGCTGCGCCGCATCGGCAAGCTCGGCTGCCTCCACGCCGGGGAGCGCGATAAACTCAGTCGCCTGCCGGTTGCCGAGGGTGATCGTGCCGGTCTTGTCGAGGAGCAAGGTATCGACATCGCCGGCGGCCTCGACCGCGCGGCCCGACATCGCAAGCACATTGAAGCGCACAAGTCGGTCCATGCCGGCAATGCCGATCGCCGACAACAGGGCGCCGATCGTCGTCGGGATCAAGGTAACGAAGAGCGCGATGAGGACGACGACCGACACCGCCCCCCCTGCGTAAGACGCAAAGCTCGGGATGCTGACGGTGGCGAAGACGAAGATCAGCGTCATCCCGGCGAGCAGGATGTTGAGCGCGATCTCGTTCGGCGTTTTCTGCCGCACCGCGCCTTCGACAAGCGCGATCATGCGGTCGAGAAAAGTCGATCCCTGAGCCGCCGTAATCCGCACCCTCAGCCAATCCGACGTGACGCGGGTGCCTCCCGTTACCGCCGAACGGTCGCCGCCGCTCTCGCGAATGACCGGCGCAGACTCCCCAGTAATCGCCGACTCGTCGACGGAGGCGACACCCTCAATCACTTCGCCGTCGCTCGGGATCAGATCGCCGATCTCGACCAGCACGAGATCGCCGGGCTTGAGTGCCGCTGCGTCGACCAGCTCAAAATTGCGCGACTGGGCGGCCGGTAGGCGCTTGGCCTTAGTCTCGGTTCGGGTGCGGCGCAGCGCGTCGGCCTGGGCCTTGCCGCGCCCCTCCGCCACCGCTTCCGCGAAATTGGCGAACAGCACCGTGAACCACAGCCAAACCGTGATCTGCCCCGAAAACAGCGCATTGGTTCCGATGACCGTGCCGCTGCCGACCATTAGGTCACGCAAAAAGAAGATCGTGGTCAGCACCGAGACGATCTCGACGCAGAACATAACCGGGTTCTTGACCAAGGTGCGCGGATCGAGCTTGCGGAACGAGGCCCAGATCGCCGGCACGATCAGCGAGCGGTCGAAGATCGAGAGCGGCCGCAGCTGGCGCTTGTAAAGCCCGGTCTCCGGCGAGCCGATCATGATGGGGGAGATGTCGGTCATAACGAACGTCCCTCGTAGGGTTATTCGTCATTCCCGCGAAAGCGGGAATCCAGGGCTTCAGGACCTTCGCGGTTGCCCTGGACCCCCGCTTTCGCGGGGGTGACGGGTGGAGCTAGGGCCCCGGGTAGAGCTTGCCCTGGTTCATGGCGACCTGCTCGACCGCCGGCCCAAGCGATATCGCCGGGAAGTAAGTGAGCCCGCCGATGATCAAGACGACGCCGACCAACAGACCCACGAACAGCGGCCGGTTGGTCGGAAACGTCCCGGCTGACGGCGCCAACAGCTTCTTCTGCGCGAGCGCTCCCGCCACGGCCAGCAGCGGAATCACAAAGATGAACCGGCCTATCAGCATCGCGCCCGCAATCGTCGTGTTGTAAAACAGCGTATTCGCCGAGATTCCCGCGAAGGCGCTGCCGTTGTTGCCGGTGCCCGATGTATAGGCGTAGAGGATCTCCGAGAAGCCGTGCGGGCCGGTATTGGCGATCCCGGCAAGCCCCGGCGGCACAACCGTCGCCAGTGCCGTCCAGCCGAGGATCGACAGCGGCAAGCTCAACAGAGCGAGGATGGTCATCTTGACCTCCTTGGCCTCGAGCTTTTTGCCGAGATATTCGGGCGTACGCCCGACCATCAATCCAGCGACAAACATCGCGACGATGGCGAAGGCCAGCATGCCGTAGAGGCCCGAGCCGACGCCGCCGAAGATCACTTCGCCGAGCTGGATGTTGACGAGCGGCACCATGCCGCCGACGGGCAGAAAGCTGTCGTGCATCGAATTGACGGCGCCGCACGAGGTGTCTGTCGTCACGGTCGCGTAAAGCGCCGAGAGAGCGGGCCCGAACCGTACCTCCTTGCCTTCCATATTACCGCCCGCCTGCAGCGCGCTCGGTGCGCTATCGACATTGAAGGCAGCCACGGCCGGATTGCCATGTGATTCGGACCAGTAAGCGGTCGTCACGCCGGCGAGAAAAAGGATTCCCATCGCCGCAAAGATCGCCCAGCCCTGGCGCTCGTCATTGACCATCCGGCCCAGAACATTGGTCAGCGCGGCGCCGATCGAGAAGATCGAGATCAGCTGGATCAGATTGGTGAGCGGGGTCGGGTTCTCATAAGGGTGCGCCGAGTTGGCGTTGAGGAACCCGCCGCCATTCGTGCCAAGGATCTTGATCGCCTCCTGCGACGCGACCGGACCCTGTGCAATCGTCTGCTTGGCGCCCTCGATCGTCGTCGCATCGACATAGGGGCCGATATTCTGCGGCATGCCTTGCCAGACGTAGAAGAGGGCGATGACGACCGATAAAGGCAGCAGGACGTATAGTGTCGTGCGGGTCAGATCGACCCAGAAATTGCCGATCGCCTTTGCCTCGCGTCGCGAAAAGCCGCGAATGAGTGCGAGCGCCAGCGCGATGCCGGTCGCCGCCGATACGAAATTGTGCACCGTCAGCCCGGCCATCTGCACGAGGTAGCCCATCGTGGTTTCCGGCACGTAGGACTGCCAGTTCGTGTTGGTGACGAAGCTGACCGAGGTGTTGAAAGCGAGGCTCTGCTCGACCCCGGTCTGACCCTGCGGGTTGAACGGCAGATACCATTGCAGCCGCTGCAGCGCATACAGGGTCACGAAACCGACGACGCTGAAGAGCAGCATTGCGACGGCATAGGTGAGCCAGTGCTGCTCCTCTCTCTCATCGACGCCGCAGCACCAATAGACCGCGCACTCCACGGGCCGCAGAACCGGGCTGAGAAACGTCCGCTCGCCGGCAAACACGCGTGTCATGTAGCCGCCGAACGGCCGGGTGATCAGGATCACGATCACGCCGAACAGCGCGATCTGGAGCCAGCCGCTTATAGTCATCGAGAGCTCCTAGAACCGCTCGGGGTTGATCAGCGCATAAACGAGATAAACCATGATCACGATGGTCCCGATCGAGCCGAGGATGTAATCGAACAGCATGGCCGTCTCACATTCTTTCGCAGGCGAGCACGTAGAGGGCGGAAGCGGCAAAGAAGCCGATACCGATTACGAGGAGAACGACATCGAGCATGGGGATGGCCTAAAAAATCAACCCCGGCGGGAGCCCTCAACCTGGCCGCACCGCGACCGGGCCCGAACGGTCCGCGTCCGGTCTGTCGAGCGATCAAGTGCAGCCTCGCGCATTAAGGTTCTAGAGGCATCGACGCTCATCGGTATAAGCAAACCATCAAGGCCCTGCGAGCTGACCTCAGTAGCCGGGCGATGTTTCAGATAGCGATCGGTGTGGCCGTCTGAGCCAAAGGAGAAAACGGCTGAATAACGGCGGGCTTCTCGGATCTACCTCTGCAGGTGCCGGTGGCGGTGGATAGCTCGCGGGGGCAACGAGCCGACGTGGCCAGCCATGCTCCTGATGGATGACCGCATAGAACTGGCCTATCAACAATTCGATGATGGCCGGTGCTGCAGCACATTCCTTACGAGCGTAATCAATGGCGGCCGACAGACTCGGCAGACCTGACGCCGGAACCGGTGACAGCCGGTGCACGCTCCAGGTTCCCCAAGCGGCACGGCAGATTTTCAGGTGCAAGGCCATTTTAGCGGGCCGCCTGGTCAATATAGGGCGCGTGAAGAAGCCGTAAAACCGACTTGAGACACGCCGGGGTTTACGGAGCCCGGGTAGAACGGGATCGGATCGGCCGTACCGAGCAGCCGACCTTCCGCTTCTCCATCAGAGCCTGGGAGGGAGAAATTACTTTGACGCAGGCGCTGTCGCCCGCTGCCTCAAACAGTGCGAAGCGAAGGGCATCCTTCTGAGTGCGGAATACTCCGCCTACTAGTCCTTCTGTGTCTTTCGCCACCCAATAGCCTCGGCCGGTCTCGCTCACTTCGAAGTGGTGTCGGGTGAGCACTGCCGCGGGCGCAAAGCTGGACATGTTCGGTCTGCCAATCTGTTATTCCTGTCGCTCTTTCGAGCGGCCAATACGATCGGCAGACCATCATTAGATTGCGAGAGGTCTTCAATCGGCGTTGCATTAACTTCCCATAAGACCCTTGAGACGTACCCGCACTGCCCGCTTGCCGGGGAGAGCCAGCCGAGCACCGACCGCGATCGGGCGGGCAAGCCTCTCCACCGCTGCTTACATCGGCCGGCCGGGCTTCGCTTCGCGGAGCGGGGTGCCGGTTTCAGCGAGCCGGCGGAGGAGGGCGGCGGGGGCCCAGCGTTCGCCGTAGCGCTGGTGCCAGGCGGCGATCTGGCGGTAGATTTCGGCGACGCCGATGCCGTCGGCCCAATACATCAGCCCGCCCTACGGCTGTTCCAGCATCAGACGGAGAAAATCGTTGTAAAAGAGCCCGTTCGGATCGAGGTTTGGCGATATGCCGTGAACGCCTCGAGCCGCGCGCCGCGGCGTGCGCGGACGCCGGCCAGGAAATTCGGGTTGAACGGCCCGGTCTTCGAATACGTATCCGGACCTTCCGTCGGGTCGTAAAACCCATACATCTTGCCGCCGTGCGGGATGCCGCCCACGGCGACCCACTGCCTTTCCACGTCGGCGAAGAATTTCAACAATTTGGGCGGATAGTCGGACGCCTTCTTCGTCCGGTCCACGAAGGCGCCATACTCCACGTTCAGGAACCAGGTATTCGGGTCATCGCTATAGGCTCCGGACATGGCCGAGTCGCCACCCTTGATAAAACGGAACTCGACCGGGAGCGCAATGTGAAAATTCCCGTCCTGCGTGATGATCCGTGCAACCACGTCCAGCGCGTCCCACACCTGGCCGGGGCCTGCGGCTTTCAGATCAGGCAGCGGAATGTAGTATGACATGAAAATTACTTGTGCTGACTCCGTCAACCAAAGTTCCGAATGGGACGCGTTGGCCGCGGCAACCTGCTTTTCAATAACATAGAAGGCGATCGCGGCGATCGCAGCGGGGTTATCTACCTGAGCAAATCCGCTCCAGGTGTTGCCGGGGCTGTCCGCATACTGAGCCTCAAG
>Ga0209040_10004607_pt1 | contig 10375 bp, 9 predicted proteins | sample BogFormECP12_OM3_FD_188240 | JGI IMG/M metagenome (GOLD analysis project Ga0209040, IMG submission 188240) | Bog forest soil microbial communities from Calvert Island, British Columbia, Canada - ECP12_OM3 (SPAdes) (version 2) | ecosystem: Environmental > Aquatic > Freshwater > Wetlands > Bog ... | reverse complement strand
ACGCTTGCCCACGCTCGCAACTTTGCTTTGCGAATCAGTACTGGTGAACCAGCTTTGGCCGGGCAACTCGGTGAATCGGCGATATCGTTGTCTTGATGCCGACTATTCTCAGCAGCAGGAGGTCGAGCAACCTGCCGGCGCCTGTCTTGCGATTACGCGCGATGCGTGGAACCAAACCGGCGGCTTCGACCAGCAGTTTTATCCTTTGTGGTTCGAGGATGTTGATCTATGTAAACGTTTGCTGGATCGACGCTGCAAAATCGTCTATTGTCCGGCTGCGCGCTTTCGTCATAGCGGTGCGCACAGCGTTAGCCAACTGTCCTTCCGCGAAAAACAGGTTTTCTGGTATACGAACATGTTGCGCTATGCGCGCAAGCACTTCTCGCGCGGCCAGATTACGGGGCTGCGCGCAGGAATCGTGGCCGGAATGCTGCTTCGCTCATTCGCCGCCTTGTTAGGGGCACGGCAAGGTCCGCTCGGAGAAACTCTGGCGGCGTATTGGGAGGTGATGCGAAAGGTGCGATAGTTGATTAAGAGAGTTGTTGCATTTTCCCGCCGAACGTTTCGTGGCGTAACCTACGTTTACCATTCAGGAGGAAAACTTAGCCCCGGCTCTCACGTCACAGCCAAGCGTGAGTCAACTCACGGACTGGTTTTGGCAGAAAGTTCATACTTTACTTAGTCGTCCGGTACGGGACGGCATTCAGGAGGCAGCCGTGCTAAAGCCTTTTGTGGTTTTTGTGGTGCTGTTACTCAGTGTTGTTGCAGCAGGAGTCCAGGCGAGCCAGAGTCCCTCGCAAGCAACCACCGCTCCTTATAAGATTCCCGAAGACGCGGTGCATCAGGTCAATCCGGTCAAGCCAACTTCCGAGTCCATCGCACAGGGAAAGAAATATTACGGTTACGATTGTGCAATGTGCCATGGAGCGAATGGCAATGGCAAAGGGGAGGTCGCCGTCGATGAGAAGCTCACGCTCAAGGACTACAGAGATCCAGCGGCGTTGCAGGGCATGACTGACGGAGAACTCTTTTACATCATCAAGAACGGAAAGGGCCAGATGCCGCCGGAAGGCAACCGGTTGAAAGCGCCTGAACTGTGGAACCTGGTCAATTACATCCGGTCCTTCGCGCACAAATAAGCGCCGCCGCCCGCTCATAAACGGAACCCCATCCTTATCAACCAGCCTCAAGGATGGGGTCTCTGATTCAATCGCTAACTTTGGACCCGCCTAAACGCCGATCACGCCGACCAACTCCTTCACTGAGTCGGCGCTCTTCTTCAAGGCGGCTTGCTCTTCAGGCGCGAGCTTGATCTCGATGATCTGCTCAATGCCGTTTGCACCCAGCTTGCATGGCACGCCGACGAACAGCCCGTTTATGCCATACTCCCCTTCGAGATAAGCGGCGCAGGGCACGATCTTCTTTTTGTCCTTCAGGATGGCCTCGACCATCTCAGTCGATGCAGCGGACGGTGCGTAGTAGGCGCTGCCGGTCTTAAGGTACTTGACGATCTCGGCTCCGCCGTCGCGAGTGCGCTGTACCAACCGGTCGACCGTGGCCTGGTCCATCAGTTCGGTGATGGGGATACCGGCGACCGTCGAGTAGCGCGGCAGCGGAACCATGGTGTCGCCGTGTCCGCCAAGTACGAAAGCGGTCACGTTCTCCACCGAAACCTTAAGCTCCATGGCAATGAAGGCACGAAAGCGAGCCGAATCCAGAATGCCGGCCATGCCGATGACCCGGTTGCGCGAGAAGCCGCTCAGCTTGTAAGCGGCCTGCGCCATCGCATCGAGCGGATTGGAAACTACGATCAGAATGCAGTTGGGCGAGTATTGCACCACCTTGCCAACCACGTCGCTCATGATCTTGAAATTGGTGTTGAGCAGGTCGTCGCGGCTCATGCCGGGCTTACGCGGAATCCCGGCAGTGATGACGACGATATCCGAGTTGGCAGTGTCAGCGTAGTCATTAGTGCCGATGACGAACGAATCGCGCTTCTCGATGGGCATGGCCTGCAACAAGTCGAGACCCTTACCTTGTGGAACGCCTTCGATGATGTCAATGAGTACAACGTCGGCGAGTTCCTTCGACGCCAGCCAGTGAGCGGCGGTCGCGCCCACGTTGCCGGAACCAACTACCGTAACTTTATTACGCATAATTCCTCGCTATTTCTGATGATGTTCGAAAATAAGGATCCGAGACACGGGCGGGGGCTAAGTCCCGCCTCCGCTCCAACAATGCGCTGAACGCAGCGCGAACGCGCCCCTATTCAGCACTACTTCGTTACCAAGGCCTCCACAGGGGCCATGTTCTGGATCATGTGGCTCGCGAACTCACTGGTCTTGACCTTGCTCGCACCTTCCAACATGCGTTCGAAGTCGTAGGTGACCTTCTTTTGCAGAATGGTGCGCTCCATTGAGTCTTCGATCAGACGGGCCGCCTCGTGCCAGCCCATGAAGTCGAACATCATCACGCCGGACAGCATGACTGAGCCAGGATTGATAACGTCCTTGTCCGCGTACTTAGGCGCGGTACCGTGCGTAGCCTCGAAGATCGCGTGTTGGTCGCCGATATTCGCGCCCGGCGCGATGCCGAGTCCACCAACCTGCGCCGCCGCTGCGTCGGAAATGTAGTCGCCGTTCAGGTTCGGAGTCGCCAGCACAGCATACTCATCCGGGCGGGTAACGATCTGCTGGAAAATGCTGTCGGCGATGCGGTCATTAATCATCAGCTTCGACTTCCATCCGCCCTTGCCGTGCGTAGCGTAAATCTTCTCGAGCACGCCCTTCACTTCCGTGTAAAGCACATCACGAAATTCCGGAGGCGCAAACTCCAGACCCGGCTCGACCATCCTGGCGTTTTCTTCCACGGAGAGTCCGGGGTTCGTGTCGAGGTTGTCGATAATCCAGCTCTCGCGCTCGGTAACGACCTGACCGCGAAATTCCTGGGTCGCAAGTTCGTATCCCCACTCGCGAAACGCGCCTTCGGTGAACTTCTGGATATTGCCCTTGTGCACCAAGGTCACCGACTTGAGCTTGTTGGACAGCGCGTATTTGATCGCCATGCGCACCAGGCGCTTGGTTCCCGTGATGGAAATCGGCTTGATACCAACCCCTGAATCTTCGCGGACGCGCTTGCCGGTGCCGGCCAGCATTTTCGTGTTGATGAAATCAATGAGTTCCTTCGCCTGGGCAGTGCCTTCCTTCCACTCGATGCCCGCGTACACGTCTTCCGTGTTTTCGCGGTAGATGACGATGTTCATGCGCTCGGGATATTTCACTGGCGAAGGGATACCCTTGTAGTACTTCACCGGGCGAACACAAGCGTAGAGGTCGAGAATCTGGCGCAGCGCTACGTTCAACGAGCGAATGCCGCCGCCGACCGGAGTCGTAAGCGGACCCTTGATGCCGATGCGCAGTTCGCGGAAAGCGGCGACTGTGTCATCTGGCAGCCAGGTCTTGAAGCGGTCCATAGCTTTTTCACCGGCGAAGACTTCATACCAGGCCACGCGACGCTTGCCGTTGTAGGCGATCTCGACTGCGGCGTCGAAAACGCGGACTGATGCCTTCCAAATGTCGCGGCCGGTGCCGTCACCTTCAATGAAAGGGATGATGGGTTTGTCGGGGATGACAAGCTTACCGTCTTCGTAAGTGATCTTGGTCCCGCTGGTAGGCAAGGAAATTCCGTTGTAAGAAGCCGCCACGAAGCACCTCGGAGAGTATAGAAATATGTGTGTCGGGAAGGGAAAGCACTAGCGGAGCCGGCGGCATGCCGGAAATCGAATTAGTGCGTAACAATAACAAAGCGACTCGCGGCCTGCCCTTCGGCAAACTCTGCCGCGTCCGGATCAGAAAGGCTTACCGGGTTCTCCCGAACCTTGTTACGTTATCACCGGAGGTTGTGAGGTTCAATGAAAACTGATGTTCACTCGTCACACATAAGTGTGACGCTAACGCTCGCCAAGTCTCAAGCCGGTTGATGATGGAGATAGATGTTGCGAGTTTGCTGCAGGACTGCCTTCAGTCGCATCTCCGGGTCAAAGCTGTCCTTAACGAGGAGTACGCGCCAAAGTAGTTTCTGCACCGACCGGTGTGGATGCGGGGCCACGGGCAGCCACTTGCGCGCACGTCCCGTGACCAACCGCAGCAGATGTTCCACGGTGCGCAGAAACAACGCGCTCTCTGCCAGGCTCTCGAATTCGTCCGGATTGAGCAGTCCTCGCTCGCGCAACAATTGCAACCTATCCCGCAAATTTCCCGCCAGCCAGAGTTGATGGCGGGCCTGCAACGAACCAGCCAGGTAGTCGAGGTCGTAGGCCCCGCCCGGACCGGTTTTCAAGTTCGGTCCAGCTTCACTGCGCTCAAGTTTTATGCGGACGTCACTCAATTCCGCGTCGAAGTTTGGCCGCTTCGCAACTTGGGTAATGCCCTTTCGGACAGCCTGCAGCGCCTGATCTGCAACTTCGGCATCGCCCGCAACATGCCGCAGCTTCAGATAGGTCAGCGCCTCCCAGGGTTTGGCTTCGTCTTCGAAGTACGCCGCCAATTGCGCTGGGGTAACAATCAGCTCGCCTTCACGACCGCGCGGACGCAGCCTGGCGTCCACCGGAAATACAGTCCCGTCGCGGGTGTAGGCCGTCAGCGCCTCCATCATGCGCTCGGCCGCCCGACGCATCTCATGGTTGTTACAGCACTCATCGCAGACGAACAACACGTCCGCGTCTGACAACAAATCGAACTCACACGCTCCCAGCCGGCCCAACCCCATCACGGCAAACCCGATGGGAGCAGCAGCAATGGCCAACGCTGCTTGAATAGCGGCATCAGCAGCCGCGGTGTTGTCTCTCAAAGAATCGAATACATCGCGCAGCTGGAACAGATCGCGCGCGCCCGAAACAAACATGCGCTGCCGGTAATGTTGACGCAAAATAGACATGGCCTCGGAATGGTCTATCTTCTCCTGAGCCAGATAGACGAACACCGGATCGGGCGCGTCATGTTCGCTTCGTGGGCCGTCTTTGAACAGCTCTGCGCCTTCCACCTTCGAGCGTGCTCCAATCTGTTCCAGAAGCGAAACTTCGCGCGGGTGACGCACCAGAATGTCGGTCAAGTACTCGCTGAATTCGAAGATATCAAGTGCGCGTTCTACCGCGTCCGGCGAGTGCAACACTGCTCCGTAGCGTTCGGAGGTCGTCCCCGCCGAGCTAAGAAAACGCTCGAGATTGCGTCTAGCGTGTTGAGATAGTTCGGGACGGCCGGCGATCTCTCGCAACTGCGGGGAATCGATTGTCAGCCGTTGCATAACAAGGCTGTAGGAGTTTTCAGGTGTTACCGGTAGCTCGGGTTTCAACTCGAACTCAGTCTTGTCACCGTGGTGCTGCTGACTTTGCTCCTGGTGGATGATGCGCTGATGGATTTCCGCCACTGCCGCCATGCGGCGCTGCACATGTGCCAGAAATTCCTCGGGCGCGAGCGCGGCGGTTCCCTCGCGGCTAAGGCTTAGCGCGAGGGACAGCAACTCAGCACGCGCTCGCGGCAAGCGATGTGTCTGCTGGCCGCGCAGCAATTGCAGGCGGTGCTCCAGGTTCCGCAGAAACTCGTAGGCGCTGGTCAGGTTATGGAAATCCTTCCCGCCGATGTGCTCCTTGTCATGGAGTTTCTGCAGCGCAAACATCGTGCCCCGCGAACGCAACCACGATTCGCTGCCACCGTACACGCGCTGCAAACACTGCACCAGGAACTCGATGTCGCGAATACCACCGCGGTCGAGCTTCACATCGATGGTACCTTCGCCCGGCTGCTTCAGAGCGCGCTGCCGGCGACGGCTTCCCATCTTCTCCCGCGTCTGCAGCGCCGTCTCGATGGCAATGAGGTTCAGATCTTCCTGGTACACGAAAGGCCGCACAGCCTGCAGGAACTCGCGCGCCAGCGGCATGTCGCCGGCCGAATGTCGCGCCTTGATCATCGCCTGCAGCTCCCAATCATGGGCAATGTGAGAGTAGTAATGAACGGCGTGGGTTAGTGGGACCGCGGGCTCGCCTTCGTGCCCTTGGGGACGCAAACGCAGATCGATGCGAAAAACCGGGCCTTCGCGCGTGTGGCGTGACAGGAGCTCGGTGGTTTGCTGCGCCAGCCGGATAAAGTATTCGCGGTTTGAGATTTCCGCTCCTTCCGGCTGCTTGCCCCCGTCATAGAGGTACAGCAGATCGATATCGGAGCTGTAGTTCAGCTCGTTACCGCCGAGCTTGCCCAGGGACAGAACGGCGAAACGCGAGTCCACCAGCCTGCCCTCCCTGTCCAGTTCCTGCGGCGTTCCAAAACGATGTTGCAGCTGCGAATGGCTTTCCCGTAGCGCCTCCTCGATCAACACATCCGCGAGCCCCGATAGCTCCGCTGTGGTTTCGGCCAGAGTGGCGATGCCCAGCACATCGCGCAACATGATGCGAACATACTGCCGCTTCTTGAAGCGAGCCAGGAGTGCAGCCGTGTCGGTTTCAAACGACCTTGAGCGGAAGCGCGCAAAGCCCTCCTGGAATTCCTCACGAGAGTGCCCACGGTCCAGACTCTTGTCGCGGACGAATCCATGAAAGAGATCGGGATTGTGAATCAGCGTTTCCCCCAGCCACAAGCTGTAGCCAAATACGACGATGGCGTAGTGCAGGAGAAATGGATGCCTCTCAAGCACGCGAAACAGCTCGGTTGACTGCGCGTCCGCCAGGCGCTCAAACTGGTTTACCGCCGCGTCGGGATTGGGAGAACCCGACAGCAACGGCGGGAGCGCCTCGTAAACCGCTGGCGATACGAGCTTCCGAACGAGAGCGAGATTACGAGCAGCGGTCTCGGGATCGCGGAAGTGTACGCCAGACGGAAGCGGCGCTTCATCGGGTTGGGAGCCGGTTGACACTAGCGGTCTGAACGGGACGACTTATCTTAGCCCAGTCCGCGACCCGAACAGTCGCAGTTCTTTGGGTGGTAGAGGAGCGCTCGCCCCCTTTTCTTGCGACGCCGCGAGTGCTCGCCGCATCTGCAACCGTAACTGACGGCACGGAGGAGATTATGTACCATTACGATCCAACGACTGCCTTGGAAGAGTTAAACGAGGATGCCGTACTGCCGAACCCGGTTCGCCTCCGCGATATGCTGCTGCGGGCACATCTCGATGCCGACCATTCGCTGGAATATAACCGGCTTTTTGTCGAATACCAGAAGCGGTTTGGCGAACTGCAAAAACTTGGCCAACAGCTGCTTGAGCGGCTGGGAGGAAATACATAAGCATTTGTAAAATGCTCGCTCACTTTCCCCAGGCTGGCGCTATCTTAAGGAGGAAGGCGTGAAAGTTTTGTTGTTGTTGTTGGGTTTGATTTGCCTTTTTATCATGACAAGCTTTGCCGCAGATTCGCTTCCGGTTTCCTACAAGAGTGGCGATGAAACGGTAAATGCGATCCTATACACACCGCAGGGCAAGGGACCATTTCCGGCGATTGTTGTCATTCACGAGTGGTGGGGCCTGAACGACTGGGTCAAGGAAGAGGCATCGAAGCTGGCCGACCAGGGATACATGGCGCTGGCGATCGATCTGTATCGGGGGAAAGTCGCCACCACGCCGGACGAGGCGCACGAGATTATGCGAGGTGTTCCCCAGGACCGCGCGACTCGCGATCTGCTGGCGGCCACCGGCTACCTCCGCGCTCAGAAGAATGTCGACCCCAAACGAGTAGGCTCCATCGGATGGTGCATGGGCGGCGGCTATTCGCTTGATCTCGCTCTCAACGACCCGAAGCTCAAGGCAGCGGTCATCAATTACGGCCATCTCGCGACGGAAGAAGCCTCCCTGAAGAAGATCGATGCGGCCATCCTCGGCATCTTTGGCGGACAAGACCGCGGCATCCCCGTGGTGGATGTCAACAAGTTCGAGTCGCAACTGAAGGCAACGGGGAAGACAGCCGAGATTCACATCTTCCCCGACGCGGGTCACGGGTTTGAGAATCCCAACAACAAGCAGGGTTATCGAGCCGACGACGCCGCACAGGCTTGGAAGCTCACGGTGGACTTCCTGGCCAATCACTTAAAGTAAAGGTCGAACCATGTCACGCTACCGCAAGTGCTTGTTGTGGATGGCGGCGACAGTCATTCTTGCCTGTGCGCTATGGGTGCTGAACATAGAGATCACTTACGAGCGCAATGTGCGCCACATTCCCGCCGATTTCCGCGTGCGACACCGTAATACGACATATCTTTGGAAGGCATGACGTGGGCCTGCTTGACGGTGTTACACCGATGGCTTCAGACCCGTTTTTTTTGAAACCTCGGCAGATCCCAGTGCAGTCGCACTGCGGGCACCCAAACCGGGCCCCGGTCTCGGTTGTATCCTGGGTTGCTAATGAACTGGAGATCGAGACTAGCGGAGATTCCTTTGGGAAAGCTGTAGGTGGTGTAGGTTTCAATCGCCGTTTCCCGTCCGTAGCTCAGCCGGCCGTCCCCCAACAGAAAGCCCATGCCGCCGGCAGCTAAGTAAGCCTTGTGGTCGGCCGAGATGCCGCCGCTTGCCACTGCCAAGCCGGTTTTGAAGTTGCGCAAGTAATGCACGTCCATTCCGACCGCAACCGTGCTGTTTGCCTCCGTGTATGCGAAAGATTCGTGTTGACCTTCATTCCAACCCCAGCGCGCAAACACCCTCACGTCGTGGGTGAGAGTTTGTTGCAGGTTCAAACCGAATCCGTATTTCACCGATCCCGGATGGCGATGGAGTGTGACATTCGGAACCGCTCCCGGTGCGCAGTCTGCGATCGCTTCGCGATAATCCCCCATGTCGGCATGATTGACGAAGCTGAGGAGCGTGATCGATCCGTTAGCGCCTAACAGGGAGGTGTGACGTTCCAATTCGAAATTCTCCGAGCGTGTACTGCCCGACCATGCAAGGTCCAAACCGTTCGCGACGGTCGGCATCATCATCTCCGCCGCGCGCAGTTCCCATTTTGCCGTTGCCCATTGCACTAGCACACCGCGCGAATAACCACGTGTGTCGGCAGCGTAATCGTAGGCAGCGTTGTTATCGATGGCCCAATTCAAGAACTGAGTATGGCTGTCGCTGCCAACCGCGTTGACGTCGAACCAATCCACGGTGCTGAATTGGCCAGCGTAGACGTCCAGGCGCCGCTGCTCGCTCTGGCGGAAAAACGAATGGTGCAGCACGGCGCGAGCGAGATAGGGCTTTGATCCAAGCGTGGGGTTCCGGACCACGTCAAGATTCACGAAGGCCGCAAGCCCCAAAGCATTTCCAATCCCCGAGCCTCCGGCGCTCTCAATGTCGATTTCAAGATCGGTACTGGCAGGCAACACCAGCTTGGTGAAGAGCGTCAACACCCGTGAACTCGCCACCTCGCCGGCACTAGGCAGACTATTACCGCCGCTGTAAGGGGAGTGGAAGTTGAACTTGCCCTGGGTCACTGAGTTGATTTGTCCCGAAACATCCACGGTGACTGGCGGCTGCTCCTGGGCAGCAAGGCTGCAGGAAAAGGCGAGAAAGAGCAAGAAGACGCGACACATGGCTTAACACTCAATTATGAAAATGAAAATCAATTTCATAATTGAGAGTAAGTCGGGAGGAAAGCGCTGGATGTGATGCCGGTCACGATTAGCTGTGATTCGCGGCGGGAGGCGAAGCGACTCTCGATGACCGCCTGCGTTAGACGCGCTCCAGCACCAGCGCAATGCCCTGCCCCACCCCGATGCACATGGTGCACAGGGCGTAGCGTCCACGCGTACGCTGCAAGTGTCGCACCGCGGTCGTCGCCAACCGGGCACCGCTTGCACCCAAAGGATGGCCTATCGCGATCGCTCCACCATTAGGATTAACATAGGGAGCGTCATCCGGAATTCCTAGATCGCGAAGTACCGCCAGCGCCTGTGAGGCGAACGCCTCGTTCAACTCGATGACATCGATGTCGGAGATCTTGAGTTTTGCCAGTGCCAGCACTTTGCGCGTGGCCGGAACGGGTCCCATGCCCATGATACGGGGCGCAACGCCGGCCGCAGAAGAGGCCACGACCCGCGCTTGCGGCGTCAAGCCGAATTGCTTTACTGCCTCTTCGGACGCTACCAGCAGTGCGCACGCGCCGTCGTTGATACCCGCAGCGTTGCCCGCTGTGATCGTGCCACTCGGTTTGACGATGGGCTTCAGAGCGGCGAGTGCTGCCAGAGTCGTATCCGGGCGAGGGTGTTCATCCTTGTCAACGATCATCGAAGCTCGCTTGCCCGACATAAGCCTAACCGGTGTGATTTCCTCTGCGAGAGCGCCACGCTTACCCGCGGCCGCGGCGCGCTGCTGACTGCGATAAGCGAAAACGTCTTGATCCTGGCGAGAGATCCCGAATTCC
>Ga0209040_10004605_pt1 | contig 10377 bp, 9 predicted proteins | sample BogFormECP12_OM3_FD_188240 | JGI IMG/M metagenome (GOLD analysis project Ga0209040, IMG submission 188240) | Bog forest soil microbial communities from Calvert Island, British Columbia, Canada - ECP12_OM3 (SPAdes) (version 2) | ecosystem: Environmental > Aquatic > Freshwater > Wetlands > Bog ... | reverse complement strand
ATTTCGACCTTGACTCATGGTGGCGCGTGCGTCAAACCATAAATTCTAAAGAAACATTTCAGCTCCACTAAAGACCCGGGTTTGGAGCAAATGCGCTAGCGCAATGCGTGATATATTCCCGGATTCGATTGCTCGATCCCATTGCCGGGCACGAACCCACATGACCATTCACGTCGGACTGATCGGCGGCGGAAACATCAGCGAAACCCATGCGCGAGCGGCGAGGGCGATTCCCGGCATCAAGATCGCCGCAGTGTACGGCGCCAATCCCGACAAAGTGAAGCGCCTCGCGCGCGACTTCGGAGGCAAGCCATACGAGGATTTCGAAGCCTTCCTCAATCACCGGCCCATGGATTTGGTTGCCATTGGGAGTCCATCGGGTCTGCACGCCTTCCATGGCATCGCGGCAGCGCGTCGCGGCCTGCATGTGCTGACGGAAAAACCGATCGATATTTCAACCGAGCGCGCGGACGAACTTATCGACGCGGCGGAGAAATCCGGCGTGAAACTGGGAGTCATGTTTCAGGATCGATTCAAGCCCGATATTCGCCGCCTCAAACAGTGGATCGATAATGGCGTAATCGGCAAACCTCTGCTGCTCGATGGCCGCGTCAAATGGTACCGCCGCCCCGAATACTATAACGCCTCGAAGTGGCGGGGCACGCTGGCGCTCGACGGCGGCGGGGCCCTCATCAACCAGGCGGTGCATACCGTGGACCTTATGCTCTGGCTTTTCGGAGACGTGGTGCGGGTGCAGGCTCGTACGGCTACGGCGATGCACGCGATTGAAGGCGAGGACACGGCAATCGTTTTGCTGGAGTTCGCTTCTGGTGCGCTGGGAACTTTGCTGGCCACGACGTCTGCCTTCCCAGGTTATCCACGGCGAGTGGAAGCTACGGGAACGGAAGGTACTCTAATCCTGGAGCATGATCGAATCGTTGGGGTGAATGTGCGGACCCCGCCGGCCGGCGTGAGCCCGAGCCCGGCATCGCAAGACAATGAGAACGTCGCCTCGCCAGTCGTGAGCGACTTCACCGGGCACCGGGCCATCTTCGAGGATTTTATTCGGGCGATTCAAGAAAACGGCACCCCCGAATGCGACGGGCACGAAGGCCGAAGAAGCATTGCGCTTGTGGAAGAAATCTATCGCGCCGCGCAGAGGGCGAGGAAATAATGCCGCAAAAGCTGTGCCGTGCTGCATTGTTTTCATTTGCCATCAAGTCATCCATTCGATGGAACGTCGATATACGAGCGATCCAGGTCGCGGATCGAAGCACAGCCCAGCAGCTTCAGCGTGCGGTCAAGATCGGTGCGCAGGATCTCAAGAGCGCGGGTAACGCCGGCTTCTCCGGCGGCGGCCAGACCATAGGCATAAGCTCGTCCGCAGAGAACGGCGCTCGCCCCCAGGCACAGTGCTTTGACGACGTCGGTTCCGCGGCGAATACCGCTGTCCAGCAGAATCTCTGCTCGCCCGTTCACCGCCGCGACAATCTCGGGCAGCACCCGCATAGTCGCGGGAACACCATCGAGCTGGCGGCCGCCGTGATTCGAAACTACGATCGCCACAGCGCCATGATCGAGCGAGCGCTCGGCATCTTCAGCGGAGAGCACTCCTTTGATGACGATGGGGCCTCTCCAAAGATTGCGAATCCAGGTCATGTCTTCCCAGGAAAAGGCGCTACGCGTCAGTGCGGTATGCGCATCGCCTACTTGCAAGGGTCCTTTGCCCGGCACCACGATGTTGGGCATGGTGGGCAGTCCACCGTGGAGCAGAAAGCGCGCCAACCACCGGGGGCGCGCGAACATCTGGGGCATGAATGGAAGTTGCGACCAGACGCTGCCACGCAGCAGCTGATTCATGCCGTCTCGTACTTCGCGCTCGCGCAGACCGATCACAGGCGTGTCAATGGTGATCACGAGCACCTTATAGCCGGCGTTTTGCGCGCGATGCATAGCCTGCTCCGCCGCCGCGCGGCCACCCGTCAAGTACAGTTGAAACCACACTGACCCGGAAGAAGCAGCTTTCACATCCTCCAGCCTGTGACCAGAGACCGTGGAAAGGATGTAGGCCGTGCCCGCCTTGCCAGCAGCCCTTGCGGCAGCTACCTCACCGTCCGGATGCATAATGCGGCAGTAGCCTACCGGAGCGAGCAACACGGGCATCGACAAGTCGATGCCGAGACAGCGAGCGCGCAAATCGGCGTTTGGAACCGCTACCGCGTGGCGGGCCCGGAAGGTGATGGCCTCGAAAGCTCGCCGATTTTCTCGCAGGGTGAGCTCGCTCTCGGCACCGCCGTCGATGTAGTTGAACACTATCTTCGGAACGCGGTGCCGGGCGAGCGACCGCAGATCGTCGATGCTCACCACGTGCGGCGAGGCTAGTGCGCGTGAACTCGCAGTCATCTCGCCAAGCTCCTCTGCGATTTCTTGTTATCGAGACATCCATCCGCCGTCCACCACGAGCACGTGGCCGTGGATGTAGTCGCTCGCGGAGGAACACAGAAACACTGCAGCTCCGGCGACATCCTCTGGTCGGCCCCAGCGCGCCGCTGGAATTCGCTCCATGATCTGACGGCTGCGTTGTAGATCATTGCGCAGGGCCTCGGTATTGTCGGTTGCCATGTAGCCGGGTGCGATTGCATTGACGTTGATTCCTTTGGCGGCCCACTCGTTGGCCAGCGCTTTTGTGAGTTGCGCCACTCCGCCCTTGGCGGCGGCATATGCGGGAACGAGAATGCCGCCTTGAAACGAAAGCAAGGAGGCAGTGTTAATAATCTTGCCTCCAGCGCCACGCAGCAACATATTCTGCCCGGCGAGCTGCGACAAGCGGAATACGGAAGTCAGATTCGTGGCGATCAACTCATCCCAGAAAGCTTGCGAGTACTCGGCGGCGGGGGCGCGGCGAATGGTTCCGGCGTTGTTCACCAGAATGTCGATCGAGCCAAATTCATCAACGGCCCTGGCCACCAAGGCTGAGGAGATACTCGCATCAGCTACGTCCCCACCGAGAAAAAAACTTTTCCTTCCCAGCTTGCGAATCGGTTCGCAGACCTCCTCGCCAGCCGGAGAGCGCCCATGCAGACCAACATTTGCGCCCGCCTCTGCCAATGCGAGTGCGATCGCGGCACCGAGTCCCCGGCTGGAGCCGGTTACAAGCGCGTTCTTGTTGTCAAGACGAAAGGCATCAAGGATCATAAGGGTCACTTGACGTTGGCAGGTTCGAGGTGCGGCGCAAGAGTTTGTATGATTGCTAACGCCACGAGATAGGCCGAGCCCGCGATCAAAAACGGAATCATGTAGCTGCCAGTCCACTGCAAAACATAGCCCACGATTTTCGCCATCAGCATTCCGCCGATTGCGCCGGCCATTCCCCCGATCCCAACCACCGATCCCACCGCCTGCACCGGAAAAATATCCGAGGTCAAGCTGAACAAGTTAGCGGAAAAACCCTGATGCGCGGCCGCCGCCAGGCCGATGAGCAGCACAGCGCCCCACAAACTTTGCATCCGGTAGGCAAAGACGATGGGAACCACGCTCAAGGCGCATACCAGCAACGCGACCTTGCGCGACTGGTTGACGCTCTTCCCGCGGTGGATCATCGCAGAAGACAGCCAGCCCCCAGCGACGCTGCCGATATCGGCAAGAACATAAATTACCAGGATCGGCAAGCCAATCTGCATCAGCTTGAGGCCGTGGTTGCGCTGGAGAAAATCCGGAATCCAGAATAGCAGGAACCACCAGATCGGATCGGTGGTGAATTTTCCGGCGACGAAGGCCCAGGTTTGGCGGTATGCGACGAGTTTCGACCACTTGATCCTCGGCGGAGATTTCGGACGATCGCGAACTATATATTCGCGTTCCGCCGGCAACAGTCGAGGGTGTTCTTCCGGCTTGCGGTAAAGCCAGAGCCAGAACACCAACCACAGAAACCCGAGAGAGCCAGTCGCCACAAATGCCATGCGCCAACCGTAGTGGATCGTAATCCAGGGCACCACGAGCGGAGTGAGGATTGCGCCCACATTCGTTCCTGCATTGAAAATTCCCGTGGCTAGCGCGCGCTCTTTCTGAGGAAACCACTCCGCCACAGTTTTTATGCTGGCAGGGAAGACCCCCGACTCACCGAAACCTAAAGCCGACCGGGCAACGACGAAGCTGACGAACGAACCTCCGGCGGCGTGGGCGATCGATGCCAGGCTCCAGAAAATCATCGACAGCGCATAGCCCAAACGCGTGCCCAGGCGGTCGACTAGTCGGCCCACAAACACCATGCCCACGGCGTAAGCCCCCTGGAAAGCGAAGACGAGGTTGCTGTAGTCGATTTCGTTCCAGCCAAGATCGTGCTGAAGGGTTGTTTTCAGCACACCCAGGACCTGGCGGTCCATGTAGTTCTTGGTAACGCCGAACAATAAAAGAGTGCAGATCACCCAGCGGAAATGACCGATTCGCGCCGAGACGGCAGGGGGCTGATCGGAAGGAAACTGCGAAACGGGCGCCTCGGTGCCGGACTTCGCTGCAGGCTGCATAGGGTCTCTATTTTTTGCGCCCAGCTTCCAGTCCGGAGCCTCCTTGATCGAATCCGCGTTGTACGTTCACCACTCCGAACTGGCGGTCTTCGACTTCGCGGTGCGCTGCCATCGCCCAAAGAAAAGAGATGCGATGGCCTGGAACCGAAACGTTCGGATGGAATCCGCTGGGCATCAGAACCGCGTCGCCATCGCGCACCACGGTCACGAGTTCCGGATACTCAGTCTCGTTGTACACCATTTGGATGCCGAATGCAGGATCGGGCATGTTGAAGAATACGTAAATCTCCTCCAGCATTTTGGCATGTTCGTGAGGCGGCCAGCTGGTCCAATTGCCGGGTTCGGAGTCGGTGAAGCCCGCGACCAACCTGCCTGCTTCAACGTTCTTGGCCAATAGCATGTTGAGATGGCGCTTGGAGCCCGGCCCTCCAGTGGAAAAGTTCAGCCTAGGATCTTTCTTAACGTCAGAATACCGCACGAGTTGCACGGGATATTTCTTCGATACCGGCGCAGAAAATTCGGCAAAATCCACTTCAGAATCCGTTGCAACTTCCACCGTCGAATCGCGGGGGATGTAGATGGAGTCAAAGCGGTCGAGCGACCAAGCATGGCCGTCGATGTTGACGGTTGCTTTTCCGGACAAGCAGATCAGTCCAGTCTCACGATCGCCGGTGGAGAAGTTTTCGCTTCGCCTGGAGTTATTTAAAATGATGCGTCCGTAACAGAGATGACGCATGGTGCTGTTGTCGGGACTGACTGAGATCTGACGGCCGGTGTGCGCATTGGTGCCGCGGAAGATCATTTTCTCCGCGGCTGCTTTTTCTTCTGGACTCATCGAACCTCTCCCGGTGAGACTCGAGGACAACTTTGTAAAACAAAACCTGAACTTGCCATTCTTCCGCCTCGACGGTTGAGTAAATCCGGCAAAGAACGTGTAGGATAAAAACCGCTCACCACACAGTCAAACCATAAAAACTGAAGACTATTTTCAGCCTGGCTCAATGAAATGCGGGCGATTTTTCGACAACTGAAGTCTCAGTCTTTCAGCATCATGCTTAGGGAATTGGCAATCGAATCGGTCAACTTGCGGGGATAGTCAGTTCGCACCATCACCAGGCCCAGACGCCTGCTGATGCGGTGCCCTTCCAGGCGAAACGTCTGGAAGAACGCCCCGGATTTTTTTCGCAGGGCGTGTTCGGGGAGCACCGAATAGCCGAAGCCGGACTCGACCAGGCGCTTGATGGCCTCGGTATCGTCGGCTTCCATGACGACTCGAGGGGTCACTCCCACTTCCTTGAAGCTGCGGTCGATGATCTGTCGAAGATTGCTGCGCTTGGGATAAAGAAGAAAGGGGACCTCGGCAAGGTCAGCCGGCTTCAAGGTTCCGATGTGGCCGCCACGTGCCGGTTTATTCGTATGCCGCAGTACCAACAACTCCTCTTCAAACAAGGGCAGGATTCGAAGACCCTCCTCGGGGACGGGTAGTGTGACAAGACCCAAATCAAACTGGCGGCTGCGCAGCCCCTGCAGGGTTTCCTCCGTGGGATTCACGGTTACGCGAATCTCAGCCTTGGGGTATAGCTTTCGCAGTTGGCGAAGCGGTTTTCCCAGTTGATAGATTAGAGTGGTTACTCCCGTAGAGAAGTGGAACGGAAGCGTGTCGGTGGTTTCGTCGGTTTCAAACTCCTGCTTGATCTGGCTGGTCAGTCTGACCAGCGCTTTGGCGTGTTCGGCCAAGCGTAATGCCGCAGGGGTGGGCGCGAGTCTCTTGCCGTCGCGGACAAAAAGTTGAGTATGCAACTCGTCTGCAAGGTTGTGGAGTTGCAAGCTGACGGCCCCTGGCGACAAGCACACTTTTTCAGCGGCGCGAGTCATGCTCGGCGATTCCATGACTGCAAGGAAGAGTTTAAGTTGGTGAATATCCATTGTGAGGCTCCCGTTCGCTCCATGCCGGCGGCATATTCCGGGGCGGCCACCGGTCTATCCCGAGGGAGCAATACCCAATCGGTTGCGCAGCTCAACCGCGATCGTTTTGACGTCCCTGAATTGTGCCTTTAGTATTTTCGCTTTGACACTTCTGGAGTCCGCCCCTATCGTCACGTTACCAGTTACGCCCACTTTGTCAAAGTGGCCTGAAGCGTGTCCGTTGATTGGCGTTCGTCATTATCTCTCAGGGAGCTGCATACGGAAAGCTCCCGGCGGGTGCGGGAAGTATGAACATATTTCTGATTTTCACCGCGGCTCTTCACGGACCGCGCTCGCTGTTCCCCATTCAAAAACCTGGGTGGAGATTCGTTTGGACGTCGACTCTGCTTGTACCCCTCTTGGCGGCCACTGCACAAGAGACGGCGCCTGTGGGATTCGAGCTGTGGACTACGAACACATTGAGTCCGTACGTCGCCGACCTGGTTGCAGAGGCTCCCAGCGACCCACATCGGTTCGCGGTGCGGCAGCTGGCGGACTATCCCAATGACGGATTCCTGCTCGTGCACCGCGCGGCCGATGGCCCGGTGGAATGGCACGAAACTCAAGCGGATGTGTTTTTCGTGCAGTCCGGCTCGGCGACCTTGCTCTTAGGCGGCAAGCTGATCAATGGTGAAACCGTCGCGCCCCACGAAAAACGAAACGGATCGATCGTAGGCGGCGTACGCCGGAAGATTTCGACAGGAGACGTGGTGCGAATTCCACCACGGGTGCCGCACCAGGTCTTGCTCGATGGGTCGTCGGCTTTTGATTACTTCGTGATCAAGATCGAGGGCTACTAAGAGTCATTGGCGAATCCACGGTTTTGATTTCCGCTCCCAGCCGGAGCGCACAATCTTTTAATATTTCCTTTTCCCACGACGGACGCCTTGGGCTCCCGGGATGCGCAAGGTCAGCCGGAACTCTGCCCGTTAGATGAAGAAAAACAGCCGCCGAATGCTTGTAGGCCGTCACGGGTTCCCGGAAGGCCACGTTTCCCAGGTATTGCAGCGCATCCGACAGCGCGTAGTAGCGAGAGTCTCCTGTTTGCCAAAGCTGGTCGCGTTCGGCGAACTTCTCGGGAGCAAAGGTGGCGAGACCCAATAGATAGTCCGATCCATATTCGATCGTGTCGATTCCCAAATCATTCCCCGTGTAGATGCGGAACTCCGGACGCAGCGCGTCGCGAAGGCGGAGCCGGTCTAACTCCAGCAACCGATCGAGCGAAGAGTGCTTCAGCCCCTTGATCTCGGGAATTTCCAGAATGCGCCGGAAGGTCTCGGTATCGAAGATCTCGCCGTTCGCGGCAAACCTGGGGCTCAGTTCAAAGGCCAGAACATGCGCGTAGCCTTGGCACGCAGCCTTGTAGATTAGCTTTTTCGGCTGGCGATCGTCCATGCAGCCGCCGGCTTTGAAAAAGAATTGGGATTCCGCCGGCCGAAACGATGTGATCGATCTGCCGCCGGTAGAGAGTGACCGCACCTCCCGACTGATCTTCAATGTAGGCTCCTGCAACGAACGGAACATTTGCACCGAGGCACTCGCGTGTCCAGCGCAACACCTGCTGCCTTTCTGAACTGGTTAGCAGATTCACGTAGCCAGTATCCATATTTACCGCATTCATCAACCCGGCCCGGTGGGTCGCGAGCAAATGTTGTTGGAAGGCCTGGACCGCGATTTTTCCTCCCGCGTCATACGGTAACAAGGCCGCGGCAATTCCCTGCACGGTCCGGCGAGGCTTCTTCTCTGCGATCAGGGCGTCGATGTTGGGCGTCTGCATTGAATTGCAAGGTTGATGGAGAATGGACAATTTTTAGTTCAGTTCCTGGTTCACACCTTCTGAGGTTTTCCCGGTTCAATGCCTCTTGCAATGTCAAGCCGCTCCGCCAGCGCGGAATCCCAGTAATAGTCGTCCAGTGGATAGCAACCTGAAGGCAGCCCGTTCCGGGGAGCCGTTGTGCAATCGCTGAAGGTACGGCAGATCCGCTTCCGTTGCAGGGGATGCCCTTCCGAAGCATCCCAGAGAATTTCAGGATACGACAGCACCATTCGCCCCAGCCCGACCAGATCCGTCCAGCCTCCGCGAACAGCGGCTTGCGCTACTTGAGGCAGGAATTCCTGCAGGTAGCTGTAGGCCGACCCCACATAGACTAAAGCGGGGAATTGAGCCTTCACTCGGCGCGTCGCCTCCATCTGCCGCGCCACCCCGACGAGTGGATCTTCCGGCGGCTGATATCCATCGGATGGGGGATACAACGCAGGACGCTGTATGTGCGGATTGTAGTAAGGACTGCCGGCTGTCAGATTCACCAGCCGGATTCCAAGTTCCTCCAGCAGAGAGACGAAGCGGAGGGTCTCGCCGAGATCTATTTCTGTAGGCTTATCGGCATTCACCCCGAACCCCCAGCGATACGGAACCAAGCCGTCGCCGGTCTCGGGAATTCCGCGGCCCGGTTTTCCGTCGAGCAGATGATCTGGATCGGCGCGGAAGGGCACGGTGTCGAACGCGGAGAGGCGTACAGCGATTTCCAGCGTGGGTGCGACAGAGCGTATCCCCTGTACGACTTCGCGCAAAAATCGCGTACGGTTTTCGAGACTGCCTCCGTAGGGTCCGGGACGCGTACGTGCGCTTAAAAACTCGTGCGCCAGATAACCGTGGCAGTGTTTGATATCGACGAAGTCGAAACCGAGTTTAGAAGCGTCTGTCGCCGCGCGATGAAAATCCTCGATGATCCGCCGGATTTCCGAATCCGTCAGGACCGGATAATCATGGGAGAGGCCGAGCCGCTGATCGAGAATGGGATGGTGATATAGAAGGCGCGGCTCATTGCGATGGTGAAAACTCGGGCGACAGTAGCGGCCGGAGTGGGTAAGCTGCAGGCCGATGACCGGATCTCCGTTGTGTCCGACGACGCGCCTGTATTCATCGATCAGGGTCTTTCGCAACTGCGCCAGGCCCTGTTGTGTGTGCTCTGCAATCACGAGCTGATTTGGATTGGCCCGTCCGGAGTGAGAGACGGCGACGGCTTCGCCGCCCCAGATTAAGCCGGCTCCACTGCAACCAAAACGCTGCCATCGCCGGATCGTGTACTCGGTGGGATTGCCATCGGCGGTTCCATCCCAGCCCTCCATGGGTTGCACGGCAATGCGGTTGGGGATAGTCAAGCGGCCGCAGGCCACTGGCTGACGCAGCGGCGAATTGAGCCCGACTGTGATTTCGCGGTCGCAAGGTATGGCTATACCAAGCGCCCGCACATGTTCCTGAAATCGACCCACGCCTTTAAGGCTGGCAACGCGCACGATATGGGGAAGTTCAGGGTGCGCAGTCATGCAACCTTCCCCGTTTTCGGCAGTGCAATCACGGCCACAGCACCCAGCACCGCCATGCTGACCAGAGCGAGACAGCCGCTCTGATAGCTTCCGCTTGTATCCCGCAGGTGACCGATCCACTAGGGCGACAGGGCTTCGGCCACACCTCCCGCGGTCAGAATCACACCCATGAGCCGGCCTAGAATTTCAACGCCGAAAATCTCCGCTGTCATGAGCGGAATGATCATGTAGTCGCCGCCCAGGGCGATGCCGAATATCGCCGCCGCGATCCCAGTGATTGCCGGACTTCGTCCCAGGAAGAGGAACGGAATTGCGACCACCACCAGAAGATAAATCGCCAGCATGACATACCGCTTGGAGAAACGATCGGCCATCCATCCCATCAGCAGTCGGCCTAGGATGCTGAATCCCAAAACCAGCGACAGAACCCGTGCCGCGGCGCTTTGCGTGTAGTGGCGATCGAGGCTGAGAAACAGCTTCAGATTCTGTTGCGTGCCGCTCACGGCAGCAATGGAACACATGCTCCCCAGAATAATGAGGGCCAGCGACAGGGTCTTGAAGG
>Ga0209040_10004604_pt1 | contig 10383 bp, 11 predicted proteins | sample BogFormECP12_OM3_FD_188240 | JGI IMG/M metagenome (GOLD analysis project Ga0209040, IMG submission 188240) | Bog forest soil microbial communities from Calvert Island, British Columbia, Canada - ECP12_OM3 (SPAdes) (version 2) | ecosystem: Environmental > Aquatic > Freshwater > Wetlands > Bog ... | reverse complement strand
TCTCGATCGTCGGTCTGGCAGACAGCGCCGCCTGCTCGGCCTCGGCGATGGCGCGTTCCCGGTTGACGCCCAACGGCATTTCCTGAATCTTCTCGTGCAGCTTGAGGATTGCGTACAACAGCATCTCCGGGCGGGGCGGGCAGCCGGGTAGGTAGATGTCCACCGGAACGACGTGATCCACGCCCTGCACGATCGCGTAGTTGTTGAACATCCCGCCCGACGACGCGCACACACCCATGGCCAGAACCCATTTCGGCTCGGCCATCTGGTCGTAGATCTGCCGCAACACCGGTGCCATCTTCTGGCTTACCCGCCCCGCCACGATCATCAGATCGGCCTGCCGAGGCGTAGCCGAGAATCGCTCCATCCCGAACCGCGCGATGTCAAACCTCGGGCCGGCGGTCGCCATCATCTCGATCGCGCAGCAGGCCAACCCGAACGTCGCCGGCCACAGCGAGTTCTTGCGGACGTAGCCCGCCACCTTCTCGACAGTCGACAGCAAGATCCCACCGGGCAGCTGTTCTTCCAGGCCCACGTCCTACCTCAATCCCACGTCAGGCCCCCGCGGCGCCACACGTAGGCGTAGGCCACGAAAACCGTGAGCATGAACACCACCATCTCGACCAGCGCGAATATCCCCAGCGAGTCATAGCTGACCGCCCAGGGATACAAGAACACGATTTCGATGTCGAAGACGATAAACAACATTGCGGTTAGGTAATACTTCACCGGGAACCGCTGCCCGGTTGTCGCGTTCGGGCCGCTGACCGACGTCTCGGTGGGCTCGATCCCGCATTCGTAGGCCGCCTGCTTGGACCGGTTGAAGCGGGACGGGCCGACCAGGCTCGCGATCGCAACCGAGCCCACGGCAAAGGCGGCGGCGATCCCTGCAAGTACGAGGATGGGTAAGTAGACGTTCAAGCTCGCTCCATGATCGTCGTACGGGCCGCTAGCAGCGACCCAGGCGGTGACCAGGCTGGTGTGACCGACCGGGTCTGTGTGTCGTCACAGTGACCTTCAACATAGCGTCGCGTCGGTCCGACCCCTTGGCCGGGGTCAGGCAATCTGCCAGGTGCCGGCTAGATAGCGGGAGCGCGGAGCAGCCCAAGCACCGTCCGGCCCAGCACGATGGGGTCGATGGGATGTGGCACCGCGCCTTCGGCGCGCGACCAACTGGCCAGCCAGGCATCGTCCGGACGCCCGGTGAGCACCACGATCGGTGGGCAGACCTCGAGTTCGTCTTTCAGCTGCTTGGCGATGCCCATGCCACCGGTCGGCGTCGCCTCCCCGTCCAGGATGGCCAAGTCGATATCGCCGGCATCCATCTGCCGTATCACCATTGGGCCAGTCGCCACCTCGACGTAGCTCAACTCCGGGAGATCCGGGTGCAGGTGTTTGCCCAATGCCCGCATCACGTCGTCGCGGGTCTTGGCGTTGTTGCTGTACACGAGGATCCGCAGAGCGCTGGTCGAATCGGGCACGGTGCAGATGCTACTGGTGGCCACCCGGCCTTATTGGGGCGCCCGCACGAAGATGGCGTCCGCGGCGACCGTCGCCGTCGGGCTGATCACACCGAACTTATTCCAGCCCAGTCCGAACTGGGATCGTTCGACCTTGGTTTCGCCGGATATCCGCACCGACCCATCGTTCAGCTCCGCGATCTTGACGGGCAGCGGCACCGGCTCATCGATCCCTTTGATGGTGAAGCTGGCCCGCAGGTCAGCGGCATTGCCGGTGGTCGGCTCGAGGGCAGTGATGACGACGCTGATCTCCGGGTAGCGCTCGACGTCGAAGAAGTCGGCCGAGCGCAAGTGTTGGTCGCGGCGGCCGATGCCGGTGCGCAACGACGCGGCGCGGATGTCGAGGCGGCCGTAGACGGCGCCTTTGTTGGTGAGCTGCCCGTCGCCGCTGAACTCGGTGAACCTGCCCTTGACCCCGAGCAGGCCCCACATGTTCCGGATCTTGAAGGTGATGGCCGAGCGCTCCGGAGCCAGGTTCCACACGCCGGCCATGTCGGGATCGAGGAGCAGTGTTTCGAGAGTCGTCATCGTCACCTCAGTGTGTCGTGCCGAATCTTGCCTCAGTCGAGCAGCGGGGCGATCCCGACGGGGTCGAAGTACTCGTCGATCCGGCTGATCAGGCCGTCTGTGCCTACTTTGATCACGATGCAGACCCGCAGAGAGATCGATTGGTCGGCATGCCCGGTGGCGTGCAAGATGTGCTGCTGAACGAAGCCCCTGATAGATCCGTTGTCGAATAGCTGACGATCGAGAATCTGGTAGTGGCGCTCGGTGGTGGTTGTGATGAACCAGTCGATGACACGTAGCGCTCGGGCCTTGTCGTTGTCACGGTGCGCGCCGACCCGCCAGACGGCGATGTCGTCGCTCCACAGTCGGTCGACCGCTGCCATGTCGCTGTTCGCGATCGCCGCGAATAGCCGATCGGCCACGTCAACGATGCTCTCGGCAGAGGTAGCAGAGATAGAGGTCACGGGACTGGCTCCTTTTCGCTGTCGTACCCGGGGTGCGCGACCGCTAACCGATGTCGCACCAGCGTCCGCAGACAGGCGGTGACATCCGGGCCGGTGCGCCCGTCCAGCTCGCCGGCCCGGATGGCGGCGGCAAGCGCGGCCTCATCGGCGAAGCCCAGGCCGGCCAGCGCGGCACCAACCTCCGGACCACCCGTGTCGAGCAGCTCGCGCTCTACGGTGCGCAACGCGTTGGCGGCCACCCTGGCGTGGAAATCGACCTGACCGCTGGTCGCCTCCCGGACATCGCCTTCGAGGAATTCGGCGACCGCCGCGACCAGCTCGGCCGCCGTCGGGCGCCCGTGCAACGGGTCACCGGGCGCCGGTCGTGCAGGTTCTTGGGCCGCTGCGCGGCGCGCATCGTCGCCGGGGGGTGCCGTTCCGTCGAGCAGGTCGAGCAGGTCCCACTCGGTCTCGCATACCCGACGTCCGATCGTCGCCAATTCCACCGAGCGCACCTGCCCGCTCAAATGGCGCTCCGCCTGATGCCGGCAGATGACGCCCCAGCGCAGTGTCGCCAACACCAGCCACCAGTGAAACGCCACCCGATCGACGGTAGTCCCGCTGGCCTCCTCGTAGGCCCGCAGGAAGCTCTCGATGCTGCCGAGGCCCCCGGCGCCGCGGCTGGGCGGAGCGCCGAACCGCCACGCCCGGATGCAGAACCAGGCCAGGTCTTCGTATGCCTCGCCGATGTGTACCAGCTCCCAGTCGAGGACGGCGGCAAGGTCGGATCCATCGACGATCAGGTTTCCCATCCGGTAGTCGCCGTGCACCAGAACCGGGGGCGACGACTCGGACGCCCGAGGCCAGTTGGCCTCGAGCCAGCGAAACCCCCATTCGAAGGTGGCGGTGGTGTCGCCCATGGCATCGAGGCGCTCGCGCCATGCGGTGAGCTGGTCGTCGCGGGCCAGGCCGGGGTCGTTGGCGTCGGCCCGGTGGATGGCGGCCAGTGCCTGCGCGCACTGTCGCAGCAGCCGCGCGGGGCCCCCCTCATCACCTTTTTGGAGCTGACGTTCAATGCGCCGCACGATCGTTTCGCCCTTGATCTCACCGCAGATCAGAAATGGATTACCCAGTGCAGCGGGAGAATTCGTGGCGACCAGGATCGGCGGGACCGGTGCCCCGGCGGCCGCCGCGGCCGCCTGGACCCGGGCCTCGAGTTCCATGCCGGCGTGTACGTCATCGGGCGGCCCGATGCGCAGAATGAGTGCCCGGCGCTCGTTGTTTGCGACGGCGTCGAACGCCCACGTGCTGCGGCTGGCCCCACCGGTGAGCGCGCGCAGGTTCTCGACTGCCACGCCGGTGCCCAGTACCGGGCTCAGCACCGCCGGCAGGCGGTCTTGCAGGATCACTTCTGGCCGAACTTGAACAGTCGCTGCGCCACCCGTCGAATCTGAATCTCCTCGGCGCCCTCGGTGATCCGGTATCGACGGTGATGACGGTAGATGTGCTCGAACGGCTCATGACGGCTGTAACCGAGGCCGCCGAAGATCTGCATGGCGCGGTCGGCGGCGTCACAGACCAACCGGTTGGCGCGGTAATTCGCCATCGATACTTTGTCGGAGACCTCCATGTGGTGATCGCGATCCAAGTGCCAGGCCGCGTAGTACACCAGTAACCGCACCATTTGCGCTTCGGTTTGCAGCTCGGCCAGCGGCCATTGCACGGCCTGGTTGACCGCCAATGGCTTGCCGAACACGGTGCGCTTCCCGGCGTAGTCCGCGGCGCGATCGATGCAGTACTGCGCCGCGCCCAGGCTGCTGGCGGCTTGGCGGATTCGGTTCTCGTGCAGGAAGGTTTGTGCGACCTCCAGACCGCGGTCCACGTCGCCGAGCACCGCCTCGGCGGGCACCCGCACATCGGTCAACTCGACTTCGCCGTGGTCGGTGGGCATGTTGAACGTCCACCAGTAGTACGGGATGTTGAACCCTTCCGCGTCGGTGGGGACCAGAAACGCGGTGATGCCGCGGGCTTGCCCCGGCTCGCCGGAGGTGCGGGCGAAGATCAAGTCGTGGGTCGCGCGGTGTACGCCGGTGTTAAACCGCTTGGAGCCGTTGATCACCCAGCTGTCGCCGTCAGGTTCGGCGTGTGTTTCCAGCCAGGTCGCGTCAGAGCCGTGCCGCGGTTCGGTGAGGCCGAACGCCATGGAGCGTTCCCCGGTGATCAACGCCTCTGACCAAAGGCGGCGTTGCTCGTCGGTGCCGAAGCGCTCCATCATGATCACCTGCGGGAAGTTCCCGACAATCGACGATTCGTTCTGCAGGTCGTTGTGCAGGCCAAGTCCCTTGTGCGCCAAGTGCTCCCGGATGACTGCCATGTCCACGTTGGTACCGTCGCGGCCGCCGAGCGATGCCGGCAATCCGTAGCGCAGCCAGCCCGCCTTGTCGGCTCGCCTGCGCATCTCGGCCAGAAGATCCTCCCAGTCGCGTGTCGGGATGCCGTCGTTGTCCCAATCCGTGCGCGCGTGCTCCCGGCGATAGTCGAAGTACTGCATATTCTCGGCCTGCACCGGAGCGATCTCGCGTTCGATAAAGGCATCCATCTCGGTGAGCAGCCCCGGGAGGTGTTCTGGCAGAGTGAAATCCACTGTGATCTCCTTACGCGCCGTACAGAGTTTTTTTCCAGACCGTTGACAGGGTTGCGATGGCGTCCGCGTCGCTGATTTCCAGGCCCAGGACTCCAGGGCCGGACGGACCGACGAACACGGTGGTGAAGTTTTCGAACATCAGCGCGATGGCCGCCGCGGTGTGTTCGGGATTCAGCTCGGTTCCATAGCCTTGCTCCTGGGCACGGCGTACCGAGGCGGCCACGATGTCCATACCGAAACGCCGAAATTCGTTCTGCACCGCGGCAAAGCGCTGCTGCGTGGCGGCGAGCTGGGCAACGGCGATCATGATACCGATGTTCTGCTTGAAGATGTTCCAGTAGCCGGAGACCACCGAGGTGAAGAACGCGTCGTCGTCTTCAGAGTCGGGCAGATGAAGGCTCAACCCCGACCGCGTCACGACGTCGTGCAGAAAAGACTCCGCCAGGGCGGCCAGCAGGTCTTCCTTGTCGGCGAAGTACCGGTAGAACACTGCCGGTGACTTTCCCGCGGCCGACGTGATGTCGGCCAGCGTGGTGCCGTGAAAGCCCCGTTCGGCGAACAGCTTGCGTGCCGCCTGCTCGATGGCCTCCCTGGTCTGGCGGCCCTTGGAGGTAAGGGTCTCGGCAGGCATCAGTTCCGGATCCGGTCGCCGGCGCGCAGCAGAGCGCTCGGCAGATCATGGCCGACAAGCGATTTCGCTACGTCAGCCGCAGCGATGGCGGCCTGCAGGTCCACGTCGACGTCGATGTCGCTGTCGCGCAGCAGGTACACCAGATCCTCGGTGGCAATGTTGCCGGTAGCGCCCGGTGCGAACGGGCAGCCGCCCAGCCCGCCGACCGAGGCGTCCAGTCGGGTAACACCGGAGCTGACCGCCGCGTAGGCGCTGGCCAGCCCCGCACCGCGGGTGTTATGGAAATGTCCGCCCAGCGCCATGTCGCCGATCACCGGACGCAGTTGGGAGATCAGCGAACTCACCCGGCGTGGGGTGGTGGTGCCGATGGTGTCGGCGATCGAAAAGCGGTCGACGCCGCGGTCGCGGGCGGCCGCGGCGATGTCGAGCACTCGCTGCGGCGGGGTGGGGCCTTCGAACGGTGAGTCCCACGCGGTGGCGACGATCACCTCGACGGTGACTTCACTGTCATGCGCGATCGCGACGATCTCGCCGATCTGGTCGGTGGCCTCCGCACTGCTGCGCCCGACATTGGCCTTGCTGAACGTGTCGTCGGCGGCCACCACGTATTCGATCGATCGCAGCCCCGCGGCAACGGCGCGCTTGGCGCCGTTGGGGCTGGCCACCAAGGCGGAGAATTCGATGTCCGGGTAGTTGTGCAGCTCGGCGGCAAGTTCTGACGCATCGGCCATTGACGGCACCTTCGACGGGGACACGAACGCCGTCGCCTCCACCTCGCGCACCCCGGTGGCGGCCACCGCCGCCAGCAGTTCCAGCTTGGCCGACAACGGGATCGGCTTCTCGATCTGCAGGCCGTCGCGCAGCGACACCTCGCGAATGTCTACTCGGGAAGGAAATGGCTGGTTCAAAGCACCTCCTGGGCACGCAACTCTTCGAGCTGCTCGGCGGTCTTACCCAGCAGCCCGATATAGACGTCATCGTTGTGTTGTCCGGGACGCGCCGGGCCGGCGTTGCGGACACCGCCGGGGGATTCGGAGAGCACCGGGACGACGCCCGGTCCCAATACGGATCGTTCGACGCGTTCATCGAAGTGTTCGACCAGCATGTTGCGGGCGCGCAGCTGTGGGTCGTTGACCACCTCCGCGACCGTGTTGATCGGTCCCGCGATCACGCCTGCGGCGCTGAGTGTTTCGATGATCTCGCCGGGTTGCCGCTCGGCGGCCCACGCGCCGATGATCTTGTCGAGTTCGTCTTGATTTCGTCCGCGGGCGCCGTGCGTGGCAAACCGGTCGTCGGTGGCCAGTTCCGCACGCCCCATCGCCGTGCACAGCCGGGCGAACACGGTGTTCTGGTTGGCGGCGATCACCACCCAGGAGCCGTCGGCGCTGCGGTAGATGTTGGACGGCGCGATACCCTCCAACCGGGTACCCGACGGTCCGCGCACCACACCGCACAGGTCGTAGTCGGGGATCGTGGATTCCTGTACCGCCAAACATGATTCGGTCAGCGCGACGTCGACCACCTGCCCGCGCCCGGTGACGCTGCGGCGGTAAAGAGCGGCCAACGCGCCCTGCGCGCCGAACATGCCGGCCAGGCTGTCTCCCAGCGACAGCGCCAGCCGGGGCGGCGGGCCGCCGGGAAAGCCGTTGAGGTGTCGCAGCCCGCTGGCGGCTTCGGCCACCGAGGCGTAACCGGCCTTGTGCGCGTCGGGCCCGGTCTGACCGTAGCCGGATACCCGGACCAGGATGATGCCCGCGTTGCGTGCACTCAGCACGTCGTAGCCCAGATTCCACTTCTCCAGGGTGCCGGGACGGAAGTTCTCGACCACGATGTCGGATTTTTCGACGAGATCAAGGAACAGCTCCCGGCCGCGTGGCTGGCGCAGGTCGAGCGTGATGACCCGTTTGTTGCGCGCGTGCACTGTCCAGAAGACATGGTGGCCGTCGAGTTCGGCCTGGCCCCATGTGCGCAACGGGTCGGGGGCGCCGGGGGGTTCCACCTTGATGACGTCAGCGCCCATGTCACCGAGCAGTCGGCCGGCGAACGGTCCGGCGATCAAGGTGCCGAGCTCGAGCACCCGGATGCCGTCCAGCGCGCCGGTCATTCGGCGCCCGCGAAGTCGTGGCGGACCAGCCAGTCGGTGACGATGTCGACGGCCTGACGCAACTTGTCACGCTGGTCGGTTCCCGCGTAATAGTGTGTGGCGCCCGGGATTTCGTGTATCTCCTTGTCAGGATGCCCGATCGCCTCGAAAAGCCGTCGGGTATGGCTGGGCGTGCAGGCATCGTCAGCCAGGTTGCCGACCACCAGCGCCGGGATCGCGATATCGGGCCCGCAGGCCACACCGTCGCCGCGGGCGTCGTCGTAACTCCATTGCGACAGCCAACCGCGCAGCGTCGAGAAGCGAGCCAACCCGACGGGGCTCATGTTCACCACTCGAGGATCACCCAGGTAGCAGGTGCCCGGGGTCCGTTCGTTGGGATCGACGGCGGGATCCAGCCATCGTGGGTCGGCCATGGTGCCGTGCACGACGAAGCAGAACTCAGCAACATCGTGGTCGGGCCGCCCGGCGGCCTTGAGTTCTGCCAACTTTTCTTTCACCCACGCGGTGATGCGGCGGTTGCGGTCGATCTGAGCTTGCCGGTACCGGGCCAGAAATTCTTGGCTGTAGGGCGGTTGGTTGGGGTTGTCCGGGTTGTACAGATCCAGTTCGGGATCGCGTTTGGTGGGGTCGGATTCGTCGAGGATCGATGCGTCAAGCCATTCGGTCAGCGTCCCGTGCCGGCTGATGTGCGCGGCCAGCAGCATGATGCCGTCGGCTGCGGGGAGGTCCAGCCGGGTAAGGTCTGGGCCGTCGCCGGATGGGCTCGACGTGATGGTCGCGCGCTGGGCCTGCTGCTGGTAGAACACCGACAGCGAGCCGCCGCCGCTCCACCCGGCCAGCACCACTTGGGAGTAGCCCAGCCGGTTTTTGGCATCCTTGATGCACTCGCCGAGATCTTCGACCACCTTCTCCATGAGCAGCGCCGAATCCGTGCCGCGGAACCGGCTGTTGCAGTAGATGACGTGGTGGCCCGCGCGCGCCAGCGCGTTGATCATCGGCAGGTATGCGCCCCCGCCGATCGGGTGCATGAACACCAGCACGGTGTCCGACGGCTTTTCTTTCGGCTTGAGCAGGTAGCTTTCCAATATGGTCAGCCCGGCTACCCCACCATAGACATCTCGGACGCCGGAATTGTTCTGGAAGGCAACAAGGTAGGGGATTCGGTCGTATTCGTGCTTCACGGCTTGTTTCATTGCGTGCGCGCTCGCCATGGTCAGTGTTGTCCCAGGTCGTGTGCGAGCACCTCGGCCGAGGGTGTCAGTCGCCGCCGGGTGTCGACGGCGATGACCTGCCAGTCGACGCGGGAATGCTCGTCGAACTTGCGGCGCGCGCGTTCCCGTGCCTTCTCCGGCGCGCCGTGGTGAACCCCTTGCGGCGCATGGGTGATCAGACCCGGTGGCATCGGGATGCCGTACAGCGAGCCGCCGTGGAAGAACGCGATCTCGTCGTAGTCGACGTTGCGGTGATACCAGGGTGTGCGCTCGGTGCCGGGCATGCTCTCCGCGGGCTTGGGCAGGAAATTCATCACGTAAACGCCGGTGGCCTGCATGAACAGATGCACCGTCGGTGGCAGGTGAACACTGTCGGAGGTGACCACGTTGTAGTCGGCGATGTTGAAGGTGAAGGGGAAGTTGTCGCCACGCCAGCCTTCGACATCGATCGGATTGTGTTGGTAGAACAGCGTTGTCGGGCCGCCCTCGTGAACCAGCCGGACCTCGTACTCGTCGCGCCCGTCATCGTCGATCGGCGCCGGCTCGGGGATGATGGCCTGTGACGGGTCGAATGGGAAGTGTCGGCCCAGGGCACCCGGGGGAGGGACCCGGAATTCATCGCCGGCCTCGATCATCAGCAACGTCGTCACCCCATTTGTTGAAGGATCGGGCACCTGGCGCCAGGTGCAGGCCTTCGGGAGGTAAACCCAGTCGCCCTCCCGGTAGCGCAGCGGCCCGAATTCGGTCTCCAGCAGGCCGGTGCCCTGGTGCACGAAACACAACAGGTCTCCGTCGACATGGCGGGTGTAGAACGGCATCGGCTCGTGGCGGCGGCTCAGCAGGATGCGGCAGTCGGCGTTGCTGAACATCAGCAGCGGTCCGCCGTGGGCGTCGCTGGCGTCGCTGGGTTTGAGCTCCTCAGACAGCACATCGATGGGGCGCAGCGGGCCAACCGACCGGTAGGCGGTGGGGTCGTGGCGGCGGTAGATGTTGGCGGTCCGGCCTATGAAGCCGCCCCGGCCGAGCTCGTCGTCCTTGAGTCCGTCCAGATCGGCGTGCAGGCGCCGGGGTGTCTTGCCTTTTCGCAGGTGGACAAAGGATTCCATGGGTGACTCCCGGGCGCTCCGCGACTACAAAACTGAAAGTGACATTACTTTTTCTTTTGACCGCACACAAGGGACCTTGCTCGGCCCGCCGGTCAAACGGAGGCTCAACGGACGCGTACGACGACCTTGCCCTTGGCGGTGCGATTCTCCAGGGACGCGACCGCCGCGGCGGCCTGGTCCAGCGGGTAGACCTCCGGCTCGGGAGCAGGCAGCCGGC
>Ga0209040_10004602_pt1 | contig 10387 bp, 7 predicted proteins | sample BogFormECP12_OM3_FD_188240 | JGI IMG/M metagenome (GOLD analysis project Ga0209040, IMG submission 188240) | Bog forest soil microbial communities from Calvert Island, British Columbia, Canada - ECP12_OM3 (SPAdes) (version 2) | ecosystem: Environmental > Aquatic > Freshwater > Wetlands > Bog ... | reverse complement strand
CCGGCCAGCCCACGCCCCACAACCCGCTCCACGCCGCCGCCCGCGAGACGATGCAGGTCGCCCGCGAGACGAAATCCCCGTGGTTCGAGAAGGTGGCGATAGTGACGATGATCGCCTCCGCCCTCACGACCACCGCCATCGCCGCCCTACAGGCCGTGCATATGCTTAAGCGCGACCTGGAGAAGGACAAGGAACGCGAGCGGCAGCGCGCGCCGTCGCTGCCGCCGCCGGAGCGGCCAAGGCACGGCGGCGCCGCGACGGCAGGCATGTACCCCGACCCCGACGGCGACGAGCAACGCCGCTGGACCCGCCGCGAGGACGAGCCGGAGGCCGCCGCCCGCGGCAGGCAGCGATAGCGGATGACCGAGCACGACCATCTGCCGGGGCGGATCGTCGGCCACGAGCCGGGCGCGTTTTACAACCGCCTGGCTAAAACCCTGGGCGGCTATGTGCATGAGGTGCTTGCCGAGCTGGCGCGCCAGGGGATCGTGCAAGCGGACGCGGAGGGGCAGCCGGCGGTGCGGGTCTGCGAGGCCAGCGCCATCCAGGGCGCGGCGCAGATTGCCGTGGAAGCCGACATGCGGCCCATCGGGCTTGCCGAGGCTACGCCGCTGCGCGCGACCTGGCAGCCGGGCCAGGAGCATATCACCTGGCGGATGCACTCCGCCCCGCTGGCCGCGACGCCGTGCGAATGGAACGCGGAGAACGCCGCCAGCAGTCTCACGAGCGAGCGGTTGCAGGCGGCGTACCGGCGATACCTTGGCCGGGAGCCGCCCGGCCGGGGACGCTGACGCCGTCGCCTCCCGCCTCGAAGGGAAATCATCACCGCCGGGGGCAATCCGGTCATGCCGAATCTGATGATGATGCCAGCGTCTGATAATAGTTCTTATGTATCATCAGCCCGCCGCCTTAGCCAGTCGGCTAACCCAGGAAAGCGTAATCAGTGGATAGCGATGCCGCGCAGACCGTTGAACTGCCCGTTGCCGGATCCGGGGGAGCCGAACTGGCTGAGGTAGGTGCCGCTGCTGTTGAACTCCTGCACCCGGTCGAGGGCGTCATCCGTCACCCAGATATTGCCGCTGGCGTCGATGGCGACGCTGACTAGGGAGTCGTTGTTGAACTGCCCGTTGCCGGATCCGATGGAGCCGAACTTGAGCAGGAAACTACCGCTGCTGTTGAACTCCTGGACGGTGTCGTTGCCCTGATCCGTCACCCAGAGATTGCCGCTGGCGTCGATGGCGATGCCGCGCGGCTGATTGAACTGGCCGTTGCCGGAGCCATGCGAACCGAACTGGCTGAGGTAGGTGCCGCTGTTGTTGAACTCCTGCACCCGGTAGTTGAGGGATTCCGCCACCCAGAGATTGCCGCTGGCGTCGATGGCGACATCGGCCGGGGCATTGAACTGGCCGTTGCCGGATCCGGGGGAGCCGAACTTGCTGAGGTAGGTGCCGCTGCTGTTGAACTCCTGCATCCGGTTGTTGCCATATTCCGCCACCCAGACATTGCCGCTGGCGTCGAAGGCGATGCCGCTCGGGAAGTTGAGCTGGCCGTTGCCGCTGCCGGTGGAGCCGATGGTGCCGCCGGCGCCCTGGTACCCGGAACCGATGCCTAGCAGGAACGTGCCGCTGCTGTTGAACTTTTCCACCCGGTTGTTGTTTACGTCCGCCACCCAGATATTGCCGCTGGCGTCGACGGCCACGCCGCGTATGATACTGCCGAACTGCCCGTTGCCGCTGCCGGAGGAGCCGAACTGGCTGACATAGGTGCCGCTGCTGTTGAATTCCTGCACCCGGTAATTGCCGCCATCCGCCAAGTAGATATACTGCGTGCAGCTGGAATACTGGCAGCCGCTCATGTTGCCGGTCGAGCAGGAGAGGGTGCCGTTGGTGCAGGTGAGCGTGTTGGCCGTGCAGCTGCCCGAGCTGGCGGAGTATTCGGTCTTGGTGTTGCCGGGCGAGGCGCCCTGGAGTGTGCCGCCGCCCTGGATGCCCGACAGGACGCAAGGGAAGGGCGGCGTCATGGCGATGCCGTATGGGCCATTAAACTGCCCGTTGCCGACGCCGGCAGAGCCGAACTGGCTCACGTAAGTGCCGCTGCTGTTGAATTCCTGCACCCGGTCGTTGAGATAGTCCGCCACCCAGACATTGCCGCTGGTATCGATGGCGATGCCCGTCGGGTCATAGAACTGGCCGTTGCCGGAGCCGTGGGAGCCAATGGAGCCGCCTACGCCCTGGTACCCGTCGCCGATGCCCATCTGGAACACGCCGCTGCTGTTGAACTCCTCTACCCGCTGCTCGCCGAAGTCCGTCACCCAGAAATTGCCGCTGGCATCCGTGACGAGGAGATATGGGTCCCAAAACTGGCCGTTGCCGCTGCCGCTAGAGCCGAACTTGCTCACGTAAGTGCCGCTGCTGTTGAACTCCTCCACCCGCTCGTTGTTCTCATCCAGCACCCAGACATTGCCGCTGGCGTCGATGGCGATGCCGGTCGGTAAATAGAACTGGCCGTTGCCGGAGCCGTGGGAGCCAATGGCGCCGCTTACGCCATTATACCCGTCGCCGATAGCCATCTGATACACGCCGCTGCTGTTGAACTTCTCCACCCGGTTGTTGCTCTGGTCCGCCACCCAGACATTGCCGCTGGAGTCGAGGGCGATGCCGATCGGGTTTGAGAACTGTCCGTTGCCGGAGCCGGAGGAGCCAAACTTGCTCAGGAACGTGCCGCTGCTGTTGAATTCCTCCACCCGGTTGTTGCCGTAGTCCACCACCCAGATATTGCCGCTGGCATCAATGGCGACGCCGGTCGGATAACTGAACTGGCCGTTGCCGCTGCCGGAAGAGCCGAACTGGGTGACATAGAGGCCGTTGGTGTTGAATTCCTCTATCCGGTTATGGTTGAAGTCCGCCACCCAGATGCCATATCCCGTGCAGCTGGCATACGAGCAGTCGCCGATGATGCCGTCGGAGCAGGAGAGCGTGCCGTTGGTGCAGGTGATCGTGTTGGCCGTGCAGGTGGCTGCCACGCCGGCGGCGTATTCGGTCTGGGTGTTGCCGGGCGTGGCGCCGTTGAGCGTGGCGCCGCCCTGGCTGGCCGACAGGGTGCAGGTGGCCGCCGGGTTCAGGGTGCAGGCCTGGAAGGTGTAGGTGCCGGACAGCGTGCCGTCGGTGCAGGTGCGCGTCTGGCTGCTGACGCAGCTTCCCCCGGCGTTCCAGGCCTCGGTCGCCGCCTGGTACGCCGTCACGTTCTGCCCGCTCTCGATGAAGCCGCCCCACGGCAGGTTGCAGGCGCCGGTGATGACCGAGCAGGCCTCGTATTCGCAGTTGGCGGCGACCGAGCCGGTGGAGCAGGACAGCGTGCCGTTGGTGCAGGAGATGGTGTTGGCCGCCGGGCAGGAGGCAGGCGAGCTAACCGCGCCGGTCGAGTAGGCCGGGCTGGTGCTGCCGCTGTTGATCGCCCCGCCCCAGGGCAGGGTGCAACTGCCCGGCCCCAGCACGGTGCAGACGCCGTACTGGTCGCCGTTCGACAGTACGCCGGCGGTGCAGGTGTCGGTGTCGGCGGTGCAAGTGCTGCCATAGGCCACGCTGGCCACCGCGTAGGAGGTGCCGCTGAGGCCGTTGGCCAGCAGCCCGCCCCAGGGCAGGGTGCAGCTTGGGATGACGATGGCGAGGCCGTTCGGGTTGGCGAACTGTCCGTTGCCGCTGCCGGTAGAGCCGAACTTGCTCATGTAGGTGCCGCTGCTGTTGAACTCCTCCACCCGGTTGTTGCCGTTGTCCAGCACCCAGATATTGCCGTTGGCGTCGAAGGCGATGCCGTTCGGGTTGTTTAACTGTCCGTTGCCGCTGCCGTTGGAGCCGAACTTGGTGATATAAGTGCCGCTGCTGTTGAACTCCTCCACCCGGCTGTTGTTCATATCCGTCACCCAGACATTGCCGCTGGCGTCGAAGGCGATGCTACTCGGCTGATTGAACTGGCCGTTGCCGGAGCCGGAGGAGCCGATGGAGCCGCTGACGCCGTTATACCCGGCGCCGATACCCAACAGGAACGTGCCGCTGTTGTTGAACTTCTCCACCCGGTGGTTGCTTGTATCCGCCACCCAGATATTGCCGCCGGCATCGATGGCGAAGCCCCAGGGGCCGTGGAACTGTCCGTTGCCGCTGCCGTAAGAGCCGAACTGGCTCACGTAGGCGCCGCTGCTGTTGAACTCCTCCATCCGGTTGTTGCCGTTGTCGAACACCCAGACATTGCCGCTGGAGTCGATGGCGACGTCGTCCGGATGGTTTAACTGTCCGTTGCCGCTGCCGGAGGAACCGATGGAACCGCTGACGCCGTTATACCCGGCGCCGATGCCCATTATAAACGCGCCGCTGCTGGTGAATTCCTCCACCCGGTTGTTGTTCTGGTCCGGCACCCAGACATTGCCGCTGGCGTCGATGGTGGTGTTGGTCGGATAATTGAACTGGCCGTTGCCGCTGCCGGAGGAGCCGATGGCGCCGCTTACGCCGTTATATCCGTCGCCGATACCCATTATAAACGTGCCGCTGCTGTTGAATTTCTCCATCCGGTTGTTGTTGGCGTCCGTCACCCAGATAGTGCCGCTGACGCTGCGGCCGCTGGGGATGGCGACGCCATCCACGTCATGGAACTGGCCGTTGCCCGGAGCCGGAGGAGCCAATGGCGCCGCTGACGCCGTTATACCCGGCGCCGATGCCCATCTGGAACGTGCCGCTGCTGTTGAACTCCTGCGCCCGGTTGCCGCCCTGATCCGCCACCCAGATATTGCCGCTGGAGTCGGTGGCGATGCCATACGGGTTTGTGAGCTGTCCGTTGCCGGAGCCGGCAGAGCCAAACTTGCTGACATAGGTGCCGCTGCTGTTGAACTCCTGCACCCGGTTGTTGTTCATGTCCGCCACCCAGAGATTGCCGCTGGAGTCGATGGCGATTCCAGCCGGCCAGCTGAACTGCCCGTTGCCGGAGCCGCCTGAGCCAAACTGGCTGAGGTAGGCGCCGCTGCCGGTGAACTTCTGCACCCGGTCGTGTACGGAGTCCGTCACCCAGATATTGCCGCTGGCGTCGAAGGCGATGCCGGTCGGGTCATAGAACTGTCCGTTGCCGGAGCCGCCGCCTGAGCCAAACTGGCTCTGGTAGACGCCGTTGCTGTTGAACTCCTGCACCCGGTTGTTGCCATAGTCCACCACCCAGACATTGCCGCTGGAGTCGAAGGCGATGCCGGTAGGCTGAACGAACTGCCCGTTGCCGGAGCCGGAGGAACCAATGGAGCCGCTGACGCCGTTATACCCGGCGCCGATGCCCAGCAGGAACGTGCCGCTGCTGTTGAACTCCTCCACCCGGTTGTAGCCAGTGTCCGCCACCCAGACATTGCCGCTGGCATCCGTGGCGAGGAGATATGGGTTTACGAACTGTCCGTTGCCGCCGCCGTAAGAGCCGAACTGCATGAGGTAGGCGCCGCTGCTGGTGAACTCCTGCACCCGGTAGTTCTCCTCATCCAGCACCCAGATATTGCCGTTGCCGCCGCTGTTTACCACGCAGGTTTCGTAGTTGCCGCTGCCCGACAGCGTGCCGTTGGTGCAGGTGCGCGACACCGGCGCCGGGCAGGCCGAGGCGTCCGATCCCTCGCTGTAGGCGTTGACGCTGTTGCCGCTGGCCAGCGTGCCGCCCCAGGGCAGGGTGCAACTGGATGCCGCGGTCACGGTGCAATTGCCATAGGCATAGCTGCCCGACAGCGTGCCGGCGGTGCAGGCGCGCGACTGGCTGGCGCAGGTGCCGCCATAGGCCACCGTCGCCGTCTGGTAGGCCGTCGCGTTCTGCCCGGAATAGATCGAGCCGCCCCACGGCAGCGGACATGCCGACGAATTAGCCGCGCAGGCGCTGTACTCGCAATTGGCGGCGACCGAGCCGGTGGAGCAAGACAGTACGCCGTTGGTGCAGGAGAGCGTATTGGCCGCCGGGCAGGCCGCCGGGTCCGATCCCTCGCTATAGGCGGGGACGGTGCTGCCGCTGGCCAGCGTGCCGCCCCAGGGCAGGGTGCACTGCAACCCGCAGCTCGAATAGGTGCAGTTGGTCAGGGTGCCGCTGCCGTCGCAGGTCAGCACGGCGTTCGTGCATAGCAGCGTATGCGCCGTGCAGCTCGCATCCGAAGCGCTCACATAGGCATTCTTGCTGCTGCCGTTGGTCAGCGAGCCGCCGCCCTGGTTGGCCGTCAGCGCGCAACTGGTGATCGCGCATAGCGAGGGCGAGCCGATGCAGCAGGTGTTTTTCAGGCTGGGGCGATAATAGGTGATCTGGTCGAAGGTGGCGGTCTTGGGCTTCTTGACGCGCGTATCGCTGTAGCTCAAGCTGTTGGAGGCAAAGCCGACGGTGCCGCTCGTTAGAGCGGCGGTGCTCACCCCGGCATTGGTCAGCGCGTCGGCATCGGCGCTGCCGGTGTTGATGCGCCCGGTCGCGCTGCTGCCCTGCGCCGGAAACGCCCCGAAGCCGCTCGCCCCGTGGATCATATAGCTGTACATCACGGTATCGGTCGTCGCCCCGCTGCCGTCCTTGATCGTCAGCCCGCCGGCGCTGCCCAGGGCGACGCAGGAGGAGGTGTTGGTCGCCCGCTTGTCCACGATATAGGTATAGCGCCGTCCCCAGGCATCGAAGGCGTAGTCGTCCGGCAGGTTGAGGCTCTTGGTCGGGATGGTGCCGCCGACGGTGTTGGTGGCGACGCCGCTGAGCAGCGCGCCGGTGCACAGCCCGTCGCCGAGCGTATCCGTCTCCTTCCCGAAATTCGTGGTGTTGACCGCCAGCGACCCATCCGCCGGGCAGGGACGCCGCCCGTTGACCACGATGAAGGAACGCATTTTCTCCTCGACCTCGTCGAGCTTCCGGATCGATTGGATCGTTTTTGTATTGAAATCGCCCGCATCCTTCGCCGGCAGCATCGACACCGCCACCGTCGCCGCCGCCGCCATGATAATGGACAGCGCAATCAGGTTGAACCCGCCGCGGCGGCAGGAAGCGGGAGGAATGGCATTCATGCGGCTATTGACCTGGCTGAGAATAGCTATTAAACAATAATAGGCTGCAATTATTGACAATGTATTAATTTCTTGACGGATGACGAACCTCCGCATCCCGACCGCTTCCTGCCCCGCATCCGCGCCGAGCTGGACAAACTGCCGCTCTCTGAGGAGCAGAAAGCCCGGGCCATCCCCAAGATCCTTGCCCGGGCGCAATTCCTCGACAGCCCTTCCGCCCGCGCCCGCGCCGGCCACTTCGCCGGGGATTCCGGCTATTTCGATTTCGCATCCAAGATTCAGGCCGCGGTCGCCGGCTTCGCCGCCCACGGCCTGACCATGGACGCTTACCTGCGGGCGGCGGTGAAACACTCCCAACTTTTTTACCAGTCTCCCGCGACGGCCATTGGCAACATTGCCGGGGTCGTGGAGCGGTTCGCCGCCGACGGCCTGACCGCCAGGGACTACCTGAAGGCGGCGCTGAAACAGCCAACGCTCTTCACGCGATCGCCCGCCACGGTAGCCGGTCACATCGCCGGCATGACGGAGCGGTTCGCCGATGAGGGCCTGACCGTCCAGGACTGCCTTCGGTCGGCGCTTATATACCCGTCGCTCTTCGCCCTGTCGCCCGCCACGGTAGCGGGGAACATCGCCGGGGTCGTGGAGTGGTTCGCCGCCGACGGCCTGACCGCCAGGGATTATTTTCGCGCCGCGCTCAAGCAGCCCCGGCTCTTCTCCTTTTCGCCGGCCACGGTCGCCGCCAACATCACCGGCCTGGCCGAGCGCTTTGCCGCCCACGGTCTGACCGCCGGGGATTACCTCCGGGCGGCGCTGAAACAGCCGCAGCTTTTTACCCAATCGCCCGGCACCATCGCCGCCAACGTCGTCGGTGTCGCGGATCGCTTTGCCGCCCACGGCCTGACCGCCGGGCAGTATCTTCAGGCGGCGCTGCAACGGCCATCTCTCTTCGCCATGTCGCCCGCCCGCATCGCCGCCAATATCGCCGCCATCGTCGAGCAATTCGACAGGCAGGGCCTCTCCACCACGGATTACCTGGTGGCTGCGGTTCGCAATCCGCCGCTCTTCTGCCAGTCGCCCGCGACCATCGCCCGCCACATGCGGTTGATCTTCGATCTGTATGATGACGCGGTCTTCACGCTGCCAGGGAACGCTCGGCAAGCCGAAGGTTCCGGCAGTCCCCCGCATCGCCACGCCCCCGTCATTGCCTTTCTTCTCAAGAAACCCGTTCTGTTATCCCTTGAGGACAAGAATCTGCTGCTCCGCAGGTTTTACCGGGAACTCACAGGCGCGCCACCGAGCCCCAAAATCCTGACCCGCTCCCGCTGCCAGATCGAGGCCGACCTGCTGCGGCACCTCGGCCACGACGACCCCGCCCGCCCGGTGCCCAAAGACGCCAACCCCGTCCTCATCGGCCTGATCCGCGACGGCTACATCAAAAGCGCCCGGCTGGCGGACTAAACCCTGCCCGCAATGCCCCCGCATACCACATAAACGGCACTTGCGCTCGTCCTTCGCCGTGCTGGAGGCGGAGGAACGGGCGGCGGCAGCGGCATCCGCCGCGATTGGAAAGCCTTCGCCAACATGAAGACCCAGCGCTTCACGACCGATTGGCGGCAGATGATGCGGGTAAGCGCCTGACTACACCGGCCGCACACACTCAGGCCGCTCATTGCGCGGATTGTTAACCAGCTTGCTCACCGCATGGCTGACCATCAGGTCATCCGCCAGCGGTCGGAGAAGCTCCTTCACCCGGTCAGGGCGCTGTTCTTGCGGGTCGAGCCACGAGTTGAAATGCTCCGGCATCACGATGACCGGCATGCGGTCGTGAATTTTCCCGACGACGCCGTTTGCCTCCGTCGTAATCAGCGTGCAGGATTCGACCGGCGCTTCTCCCTTCTCCCACCGCTCCCACAGCCCGGCAAAGGCAAAAGGCTTCCCGTCCTTGAGCTGAAAGTAATACGGGATTTTCCCGCCATTGCCCTTTCCCCACTCGTAGAAGCCGTCCGCCGCGACCAGGCACCGGCGTTTCTTGAAGGCGCTGCGAAATGCCGGTTTTTCCGCCACGGTCTCCGCTCGCGCGTTGGCCAGGCTGTTTCCAATGCCAGGCTCTTTCGCCCAGGAGGGAATCAGCCCCCATTTAAGCAGCGTACCCTCGCGCTCACCGCTTTCCGGCTCCAGCCGCACCGCGAGCACCGGCTGCGACGGCGCGATGTTATACCGCGCCTCCAGCTCCGGCATCTTGCGAACGCCGAGCAGCTCGGCGATGACCGCCCGGCTGGTCTTGAGGGTAAAACGGCCACACATGGGGTCTGATCCTTATACCGTCTCTCCAACCCCATTTGTGCTGGACACGACCGCCCCCGTCAAGACGGCGGGCTATCGCAGCCAAAAGATGATTCGCCTTGCGTTCACAGCCTCGCCTGCCCGCAATTCCCACGCTGTCCGCATACTCGACACTGCCCCGACCTGGGTTCCACCACGATCACCTCCCCCACCCTCGCCCTCGCCACCCGAATCCGCCCGGCCAGGTCGAGCACCCACGCCCGTAAGCTCTCCGTATTCTCGACCCGCTCCCGCGTCCCATCGCCCAGCACGATGAACCCATGCGTCGGACGCACCCCAAGCCGATCCTCGACGAGCAGGAAATACACCCCCATCTGCGCCCGATGCGAAGGCCAAACCCGCCGCGACGATTTCCATTCCTCCGGTATGACCATACCCCCCGCCCGTATCAGCCGATCCGGCCTGCCGGTCAAGCCGAGCCGCCGCGAGGTGAGCGTTACCCGGTCAAGCGAAACCGTCTTCCCCTCCCCTAGCCCGCGCCGCCGCCGCATTCCCCGGCCCAGCAGCATCAGCACCAGCCCGAGCAGCAGCGCCAGCACCGCCCCAGCCTCCACCCACGCCGTCGCCGTCATCGGGAGATCACCCACAGCAGGAGCAGCGCCACGACCGCCAGCACGGCCACCAGCCGCCCAATGCCGATGAACCCGCCCGCAATCCGTTCCGCCGCCGCCTTCCGCCCGTGATGCCGCTCGCCCGCGTCCAGCGCCTCCCGATTCCCCGCCTCCAGCCCCAGCCCGTGCTCCAACCTCCATGCCTCGGGGCAGAAAACGAACGCCGCGATCTCGCTGGCCGTGACCATCTCCGGCCCCCGGCCTTGCTTCGCATTCCACCGCATTTTGCCGCTCCGATGGCCGAACATCGTCACCCCGCCGTTAATCTATTGGGAGGAAAGGATTAACGCTCAACATGCAGTAAGGCTTTGCCTAAACCGCCATGAGTGGTTCTCCCGTAGTGAAAGGAAGGCCACCTCTTTCCAATTGGATTCATTTTGGGTAGAGCCTGTTGGCTAT
>Ga0209040_10004601_pt1 | contig 10390 bp, 11 predicted proteins | sample BogFormECP12_OM3_FD_188240 | JGI IMG/M metagenome (GOLD analysis project Ga0209040, IMG submission 188240) | Bog forest soil microbial communities from Calvert Island, British Columbia, Canada - ECP12_OM3 (SPAdes) (version 2) | ecosystem: Environmental > Aquatic > Freshwater > Wetlands > Bog ... | reverse complement strand
CTTCAATACGTAATCGGTGAACTGGTCCATGCGGTCGACCAGAATGTCCGGCGGATCGTGCGCGAAACTCTCCGGCTGAAACCCCCAGGTCACGCCGCAGGCCCGCACCTGGGCGTTGCGGGCCGTCTGCACATCCACATAACTGTCGCCGACCATCCAGGTCTGTCCGCGGTCTGCGCCATTCTCGGAAAGCAGCGCGAGTATGCCCGCGGGATCGGGCTTTTTTTGCGCCAGACTGTTGCCGCCGTAGAGACGGAAAAAGTAATCCCGCAGTCCCAGACCCTCCACAATCGCCACGGTAGAGCGGATCGGCTTATTGGTCAGCACAGCCATCGACGCGCGCCCGGACTGCCGCAAACGATCCAGCCCTTCTCGCACGCCCGGGTACAGACCGGTATGATCGAGCACGTGCTCATGATAGTAAGCGAGGAAAAATTCTAGAGCGCCCGCTACTTCTTCGTCTGAAAACTCCGGACCCAACGCCTTTTTCACAAGCACCGGCGCGCCATTTCCCACGTAGGTTGCGACTACATCCGTCGGCAGCGGCGCTAATCCCATCTTTTTGCGGGTAGCATTGGTGGCCTGCGCCAGGTCGGCCTTGGAGTCTATCAGAGTGCCGTCCAGATCGAATATCAGCAGGCTCACAGATCCTGCTTCTTCAACTGGACATTCTGTTTGCCGCGCTGCTGTTGCCACAAGTCCGTGACCTTGTCTTTGGCTTCATAGAACGCGTCTTTGATCTCGTGCGGCGTCAGCGCGGCGAGAATGTTCGCCGCGACCAGCACATGCGGAATCACGCGCGAGTTCGTAATCGAGTGGGGCGGCGGCTTGGGCGCGCAGGCCATCAACAGGGTGACAATCGCCACCGAGATTACCAGGCCGCGCACTAAACCAAATGCTCCGCCCAATAGCCGGTCGAACCAGGACAAGCCCACCCACTTGAACAGCATCGCCAGCAGCCGGCCAACGATCGTGCCCAAAATCATCACAGCGCAGAAAATCAAACAGAATCCGATCAGATTCGCCACCGGCCGCGAGTTTACATAGTCCGCGACATAATCGCCAGCGATGCCATAGCACCAGAAGCCGGTAAAAATTCCAGCCAGAGTCGCGATAAAGCTTACGCCCACGCGGGCAAAGCCGGCCATTAGTCCGGATATAACCGATAATCCCAGAATTAACGTGACTACTAAATCTACCCAGTTCATAACGTCCTCCCGGTCAGCAGATGATATGCCTCGCGATACTTTTCGGCCGTTTTCGCCGCCACTTCGACTGGCAATACGGGCGCCGGCGGCTGCTTGTTCCATTGGATCGATTCCAGGTAGTCTCGCACGTACTGTTTATCATACGAGGGTTGCGGCCCGCCGGGTTGGTAACTGCTCTGGGGCCAGAATCGCGACGAGTCGGGAGTCAAGACTTCGTCGGCGAGGATCAACTGGCCGTTCCAATACCCAAATTCGAATTTTGTGTCGGCGATGACGATCCCTTTGCTGGCCGCATACTCGGATGCCCGCCGATAAATTTGCAGGGTCAACTCCCGCACCGCGCCAGCGGAAGCGCCAATCAGCTTTTCCGCTTGCTCGAAACTGATGTTCTCGTCATGACCGCTCTGGGCTTTGCTGGCTGGAGTGAACAGGGGCTCGGGAAGCCGGCCGCTCTCTACCAGACCGGCCGGCAAAGGAATGCCGCACAAGGCGCCGGTTCGCTGGTAGTCTTTCCAGCCCGACCCGGAAAGATAACCCCGCGCCACGCATTCGACCGGCAGCATCTTAGCCCGCCGGACCAGCATCGAGCGCTCTTCCAATTGATCCCGGAAAGGGCGGAATGGGGCAGGGTAGCCGCTCACGTCCGAGGTCACAAAATGATTGGGGACAAGGTCTCGCAGCAACTCCAGCCAGAACAGGGTCATCTGTGTGAGCACTCGCCCCTTGCCCGGAATCGGAGTGGGCAGGATGCAATCGAAGGCCGAGAGCCGGTCGGTGGCGACGATAACGAGAAACTCACCGGCGTCGTAAATGTCCCGGACCTTGCCGCGCGCTTGCAGCGGTAAGCCGGGCAGATTGGTTTCGAACAGTGCAGCCAATACCTAGAGGTAGCAAATTTTTCCATCCAAGGCAAAAGCCAAGTCACTGATGTTTAAGCTAATTTCATGTGGCCGCCAGCGTGCTTCGGTGAGCATGAAGGAGTCTTCATTATGAATTGGGACAGACTGGAAGGTAACTGGAAGCAGTTCAAAGGAGCCGCCCGCGAGCAATGGGGCAAGCTCACCGATAGCGACTGGGACGTAGTGGCGGGAAAGAAAGATCAGCTAGTGGGCAAGATTCAAGAGCGTTATGGCATTAGCCGGGACGAAGCTCAGCGGCAGGCCGACGATTGGGCGCGAACGATGCGCGATCAGAGGGAGCAAGCGCAAGTACCTGCACGGTAAGGCACCTGCACCAGAAGGTAACATTTGCTAGGAATCTCCCCCCCCAGGCCGCCCATTCAATGGGCGGCCTGTTTGTTAGAGACGTTCCCTGTTTCGATAGCGCGCGTGGGAAAACTGGGGAACGTCTTCGTCCGTCCCTGGTTTCACCCTATGCTTTGAGAGTAGATAACGGTCCGGGGTTCTTCGTATACAGTAAAAATTCTCGAATCATCGGACTGCGGGGTGTTTGAATGGTTTGGCAACGTGGGTCACTGCCGGTAACTCGCTGAAAAGATGTTCCTTAGCGTCGCCGTGAGCAAGCGTTTGCCAGCCTTTTTGCCGCTTCCAATTAACGAAAAATAATCGTGAGAGGGGATGAATCCGAGCCCAATTTGCATTACAGTCGTGATGGTATATGCGAGGTAGGCTGAATCCAACAATCGGCCTGTCAGCGTATCTAGATTGCAACACAGCCCTACTAGGGCAACGACAACAAGGGAGGCAGTTTCATGAATCGCAGAAAATTTGCTATCGCTCTCGGAACGGTAACCGCAGGTATGGTCGCCGGTTCCAAGCTCATGGCGGACGACACGGAAGCGCCAAAGAAGAAGACCAAAGTCGCAAAGCACGATTGCAAAGGCCAGAACACCTGTAAGGGGCAAGGCGGCTGCAAGACGGGTGACAACGGCTGCTCCGGCAAGAACTCCTGCAAGGGCAAGGGCGGTTGCGCAGTTCCCCCCAAAAAGTAATTAGTTCTTGTGATCAAAACGGGGTAGGATGAATCTATTGGGATTTGCCTACCCCGTCTTGTTTGCGTTTCGTTTCGACGGCCCCGTAGGCCGAACAACCTAAGGAGACTTTCCATGAATCGCAGAAAGTTCGCTATCGCTCTGGGAACCGTCACCGCTGGGATGGCTGCCGGGTCCAGGCTTATGGCAGATGATTCCAAACCCGCAAAGCCGAAGGGTCCCAAGCACGATTGCAAGGGTCAAAACTCCTGCAAGGGACACGGTGGTTGCAAGACGGGTGACAATGGCTGCTCCGGCAAGAACTCCTGCAAGGGCAAGGGTGGCTGCGCGGTTCCCGTGAAAAAAGAACACATGCAGTAGCTTCCTGCATTGGCCAGAACATTTTGAAAAAGCCGCTCGCACAAACAGGAGCGGCTTTTGTACGTTGGGAGAGCCTATCTATGATTCAGCGGGCCCTGCAAGTCGCCCTGAATGTCCTCAACCGGCTGGCGTTCCTCGCTCCGCTGGCTACCCGGATCATCCTGGGTCTGGCCTTCTTTCTCGACGGTCGAGGCAAATGGATGAATCTTGACAAGGTCGTTCAATTCTTTACGTCCCTCAATATCCCTTTCCCCGCCGCGAACGCGATGTTCATCTCTGTGTTGGAACTTGTGGGCGGCCTATTTCTCATTGTGGGATTGGGTACACGTCTGTTCTCCTTTTTGCTGGCATGCACCATGGTCATGGCCATCCTCACCGCGGACCGCCAGGCGCTGGCCGAAAAGTTTCCCGCCGACTTTACCGACGTCTCGTCCTTCACGTACTTGTTATTCTTTGTATGGTTGCTGTTTTACGGACCCGGGCCAGTAAGCCTGGACTGGCTGGTCAGCCGTTTCCTGGGCAAGCGGAGCGCGTAGGAGTTTTCACGCTATGGCAAATAATCGTTGGGGTTATCCGGATTTAGGCTTTGGAATCGGGCTGCGGAGCGTTCACTACGAACATATTCTGCAGAATCGGCCGAAGATCGACTGGTTTGAGATTCTCTCGGAAAACTACTTGGACACCGGCGGACGGCCTCTGTCGGTGCTCGACCAAGTGGCGGAACGGTATCCGGTCGTCTTGCACGGCGTCTCCATGTCTGTCGGCAGTATCGACCCGGTCAACGTCGATTATCTAAACAAGCTTAAGGCGCTCGGCCAACGCGTCAACGCCCGTTGGATCTCCGATCACCTCTGCTGGACTGGCGTCAGCGGGATGAACACGCACGACCTGCTGCCCATGCCTTACACAGATGAGTCGCTCCGGCATACGGCGAAGCGGGTCCGCCAGATTCAGGAGATCCTCGAACGGCCCATCGCGCTGGAGAATCCGTCCACCTATCTCGAATTTAGCGGCTCAACCTGGAACGAGTCCGACTTTCTGGTGCAATTGGCAAAGGAAGCCGACTGCGGAATTCTGCTCGACGTTAACAACGTCTATGTCAGCTCGTTCAATCACGGCTTCGATGCCGAGAAATACATAGACGGCATCCCAGCCGATCGCGTGGTGCAGATCCACTTGGCCGGCCACACGCACAAAGGCACCCACATTCTCGATACGCACAGCGACTATGTGATCGACACAGTATGGGATCTCTACCGCTACACGTACCAGCGCATCGGCGCCGTTTCGACGCTGCTCGAATGGGACGCTTCCATACCGGAGTTCGACATCGTCCACGCGGAAGCGCTCAAAGCGAAGGCCCACCGGGAAGCGGCGGCCATGCCTGAGATGGAGGAAGCCGCGGCCTATGGCGACTGATCTGGCATCCCTGCAACGCTGGATGCAGCACTGCATTCAGCAGCCTGGCGAATGCGACGGCGAGATGGTGAATCAGGCCCGGGAACTGGTCAAGCCCTCCTCGACGCTGGAATCCGAGGAGCGCCTGGACATTTATCGCGGCATGTACCTGCTGCGCATGCAGGAAGCCCTGGAGGTGGACTATCCGGGACTGGCAAAGTTCCTTGGCCTCGACGAATTCATGCGCCTGGTGTCCCGCTACGTGGATCTGTACCCTTCGCGCAGCTATACCCTGAATCGCCTGGGCGATCGACTGCCGGCGTTTCTCGAAACCATCAGCGACATCCGCAAGCCTGAGTTCTGCCGCGACCTCGCCCGCTTGGAATTGCTTTTGACGCAGGTGTTCGATGAAACGGAAACACCGGCCCTGACGGCTGAACAGATTGCCGCCGTCCCTCAGGACGCCTGGGAGGGCGCACGCCTGCGCCCCATCGCGGCTTTCCGGCTGGCCGCATTCGACTATCCTGTGAGCCAATATCTGGGCGCTGTCGATGAGGAGAACCCGTACCCGCAAATCCGCAAACGCAAGACCTGGATCGCCGCCTACCGGAGAAATTATCAAGTCCATCGGCTGGACTTGAACCGTCAGGCCTCGGAGATCCTCGGTCTGCTAGCGGAAGGCAAAACGCTGGGCGATGCGCTCACCGCAGTGCGCGTACCGCAGTCCAGACTGTTCCAATGGTTCCGCGACTGGGTCTCCGAAGGCCTCTTCCACGCGGTGGAACTGGGCACGTAAACATGAACGCCGACAAACAGCGCGCCCATGCACTCCTTGATCGTGTTCCCGCCGGCTAGATGACGCCGCAGTCCGTTTTCTGGAGTTCCTGCTGCTCGATCCGGTTGACCGAGTTCTGGCTATCGCGCTTACGGAGGACGAAGAAATCAGCGTGGTGGCTGATCTTGGCTCCGTGGAACTTTGAACTCGGGCAGAATTTGGCCAGACAGGATTGTCCTCAGGTTCGGGCCCAATCGGCCAGGAATTACCCCCTCTGCCTAATAAGTGGGAGAGCCCACAGCACCATTCCCAGCAGCACGAGCATGGCCGACCGGGGCTCCGGCGTGGTTGCCGCGAACCCTATGGTGTTGCCGTTTCCGTCCACGTAGAATCCAACCACCTGTCCCAGATCGTTGATCCCGTTGATGATCGTCGTGCCGACGCCATTGGGGTCGTCAATGGACTGGAACATTCCATTGCTATCCACGAACCCGTGCATGTTCCCCATTGCGTCTAGGTAGAACCCTGACAGTTGACCTTGATTATTCAATCCCAGCGCCTCGGTGAGCGTTGCACCGGGAAAGTCGATGGTGGTCTCGACGCCGCCGACCAACAGAAAGCCGTGGGTGATGCCGCCCGCATCGGTGAAGAATCCGGAGACATTTCCCCCGTTGTTTACATCCGTGGCCTGCGCCGAGGTGTTCGTTGGAAGGAGACTACCGAGCCCCGTGAACATGCCGCCTTTTTCAGTGAACGCGAATTGCGTGCCCCCGGCATTCTGCCAGTAACCAGCAACTGCGTCGCTGTTGTTGATACCCAGAAGCTGGGTCAACACGGAGGTCGAATTCGGGTCGTCAACTGTGTTGAACACACCGCCGATGTCCGTGAATCCGTGGTTAACGCCGCCGCTATCGATGTAAAAGCCCGCTGTGTCGCCCACTCCGTTGATGCCGACCACCTGCGTCTGGGCCGAGTTGGGAAAGTTCTCGCTGGTATAGCTGTTGGGCAGAGTAAGGACAAATCCCTGGTTGGGATGTCCGGCGGCTCCGCTGCCGAAATAACCGGCAATCGTCCCAGAATTGTTGATTCCCAGTAACTGAGTGAACGTCGGATCGTTCGGATCAATTACGGAGGAGAAGGAGTACACAGTGTCGGCCCAAGCCGGTACGGCTATACAGGCAAGTACCGCAATGCAAAGAGAGAGGGGAGCTTGCTTGGTCATACTCAGCGATCATAACTCCTTGCGAATTCTTAGTCGACACGAAGAATTACCAAAAAGTACTCCTCGTTCCAGAAGGTTGCCCCCGAATGCGCCGTTCTTATGAGAAGTTGAATAGAAGGGTGAATTCTATTTGCGTTTGGCAGAGTATTATCCGTCTCTTGGCGCTGGGACGCCCTACGCGCCTCGGGAGGTTCCTTAGGTGGAATTCCGATTGATCGGTCTGAACGTAACGTAAGGGTATAGAATTCATGGGGTGAGTTCATGAAGCCGGACATCCCCAAAGAGCCTGACATCGTGAAAGAAATCGATGTTCTCTGGATCAACGCCGGTTTGAGTTGCGACGGCGATACGATTGCCATGACGGCGGCAACGCAGCCCAGCGTCGAGGACCTCGTTCTCGGTGGGTTGCCATGGATTCCCAAAGTCAACTTCCACAACCTGTTTCTCGCTTACGAGAACGGAGACGACTTTCTCGACCGGTTTCATCGTGCCGCCAAAGGAACACTGGCGCCTTTCATTCTGGTAGTTGAGGGATCCATCCCCAACGAACACAACAAAGCCGAGGGGTATTGGGCCTCGTTTGGGACCGATGCGGAGACTGGCCAGCCCATCACGACCTGCGAATGGATCGACCGGCTGGCGCCCCGGGCCTGGGCCATTCTGGCGGCGGGCACCTGCGCGACCTATGGGGGCATCCACGCCATGGAAGGCAACCCGACCGGCTGCATGGGGCTGGCCGACTATCTGGGATGGAAATGGAAATCACACACGGGCATACCGCTGGTGTGTATTCCCGGCTGTCCCGTGCAGCCGGACAATTTTATGGAGACCCTGTTGTACCTGCTGCACATGGCGGCAGGCCGCGCTCCGATGATTCCCTTGGATGATGCGTTGCGGCCTACCTGGCTTTTCGGCCAGACTGTCCACGAAGGCTGCGATCGGGGCGGATATTACGAACAAGCCGAATTTGCCGATGAGTACGGTTCGCGGACGTGTATTGTGAAATTGGGTTGCTGGGGTCCGGTGGTGCAGTGTAACGTCGGGAAAAGAGGGTGGATGGCGGGCATCGGCGGGTGCCCGAATGTGGGAGGGATTTGCATCGGTTGTACCATGCCTGGATTCCCCGATAAATTCATGCCATTCATGAACCAGCCGCCCGGGTCGCTGCTCTCCTCTAGCGCCGTCATGACTTATGGCCGCGCTATTCATGCGCTGCGCCGCTTTACCCAGGCGTCGCTGAACAAGGAACCAAGTTGGCGAGCACGGGGCGAGAAAGAATAGCCAGGGCATGAATTTCAACGGCACGCCAAACGCGACATTTGAACCGGGATTTGGCGACCCGGATTTTCGCGACCCGGATCTCGGCGCCGCGGAAACGATATTGACGGAGCTGGCTTCCGTCTTCTTCCAGAACGCTTCCCCGGGGCAAAGATCCGGACGGACTGAGAAGGAGCCCGGACCCAGTCTCGAGGAGCGTTACCGCGTCCTGCTGGATCAGATACCCGCGGTGGTGTTCATGGCGTACCTGGACGAAGGCATCGGCGAAGCGTATGTGAGTCCCCAAATCGAGGCGACGCTCGGCTTCAAGCAGGAAGAATGGTTAGAAGATCCGGTCCGTTGGTATCGGCAAATCCATCCCGAGGATAAGGATCGCTGGAGCAACGAAGCGGCCGCGATGTTCCTTTCCGGAAAGCCTCTGCGATCGTCTTATCGGGTTCTGGCTCGCGATGGACATGTGGTCTGGTTCCATTGCGAAGCCCGCCTGGTGCGGCGGGACGATGGTCAACCCTGGTTCATTCACGGCGTTGGGTTCGACATCACGGAACTGAAGCAGGTGCAGGAGGCGTTGCAAGAAGAGCGCAACGTGGTCTCGGCGATCTTCGATACCGTGAGCGCGCTAATCGTGGTGCTGGACCGGGAGGGACGGATTGTGCGCTTCAATCGGGCGTGCGAGCGGATGACGGGTTATTCCACCGGGCACTCCTACGGCAAGTGTATCTGGGATTTGTTCTTGGCTCCGGAGGAAGCCGGACGGTTTAGAAAGCAGTTGCTGCAGATCTTGGACAACCCGGCGCGCACCGAATATGAGAGCTGTTGGGTTACGTCCGACGGCCAACGGCGAACGATCGCCTGGTCGGCGGCGGTGCTTCCCGCGAGCAAGCAAACACCCACCTATATCATTGCATCGGGAATTGATGTTACGGAGCAGCGGCGGGCGCAGGCAAAGTTCCGGGGACTGCTGGAGGCGGCGCCAGACGCGGTCGTGGTGGTCAACCAGAAGGGCAAGATTGTTCTGGTGAACGCGCAAGTCGAGAAGCTGTTTGGCTACCGCCGGCAAGAACTTCTGGGCGAGGAGATTGAGAAGCTGGTGCCGCAGCGCTTGCGCGGCAAACATCCCAGTCACCGGAGGGATTTTATCTTCGGGCCCGGCGTGCGGCCGATGGGCGCCGGTCTGGAGCTATACGCCTTGCATAAGGACGGCCGGGAGTTCCCCGTGGAGATCAGTCTAAGCCCCTTGGAGACGGAAGAAGGAATGCTGGTTTCTTCCGCGATTCGCGACATCAGCGATCGCAAACGTCTGGAGAAAACCATCCTCGAAATCAGCGAGCAGGAACGCCGTAGAATCGGCCAGGATCTCCATGACGATCTCGGACAGCACCTGACGGGAATCGCTTTCATGGGTAAGGTGCTGGAGCAGCGCCTGGCGGAAGCTGCGCTTCCGGAAGCGGCGGAAGCGGCCAAGATCGTGACGTTGGTGAACGAATCGATCAAAATGACGCGGGACTTGGCGCGGGGCCTTTTGCCCGTGGTTTCGGAATCGCACGGTTTGATTCCCGCGCTGGAGCACTGGGCGCGCGAGGTGAGCGATTTGTTTCACGTCGACTGCCGCTTTGAGTGCGGCAATTTTGAGTGCCGCAATCAGGAGCTAGTTCCCAGTCACGTTCTGTCGGATCATCTGTACCGCCTGGCGCAGGAGGCGGTGACCAATGCCGTCAAGCATGGCCGCGCCCGAAATATAACCATTAGACTGGCGGTGGTGAACAACGGGGGAGTTTTGACGATCCAGGATGATGGCGCCGGATTCGACGCATCTGAGATACAGTCGGGGTTGGGGCTGCGGATTATGAATTATCGCGCCAAAATGATCGGCGGATCGCTGAGTGTACAATCCTCGGTGACTGGCGGAACTGTGGTCCGCTGTATGTTTGCGATAACCGCTGGCGCCTCGGAAAGCGACAAGAGAGCAGCGGTGAGCGTCTCAGAAGATCGTGCGTGATAGAACGCGCAGCACCGTCTTCATCGTGGACGATCATCCGATCGTCCGCCAAGGGCTGGCACTGCTGATCAACCGCGAACCGGATCTCGCGGTTTGTGGCGATGCCGAAGAAGCCAATTCCGCTCTGCGCCTTATCGCGGCGACAAAGCCCGACCTGGTCATTGTGGATCTGTCGTTGACCGGACCGGACGGCCTCGAA
>Ga0209040_10004600_pt1 | contig 10390 bp, 7 predicted proteins | sample BogFormECP12_OM3_FD_188240 | JGI IMG/M metagenome (GOLD analysis project Ga0209040, IMG submission 188240) | Bog forest soil microbial communities from Calvert Island, British Columbia, Canada - ECP12_OM3 (SPAdes) (version 2) | ecosystem: Environmental > Aquatic > Freshwater > Wetlands > Bog ... | reverse complement strand
CTGAGCGACGCGAGAGGCCTGGATGTTGTGCCGGCCCCTGATGCGCTCGCCCGATTGCGGGTACTCGAGCAGTGCGTCCTCTCGGTATATGTCGTGCTCGACATCGAAGTCATTTGCGTCCGAGGCCGCCCAGTGGCGATTGAGCGCCTCTCGAATCTCATTCTCGTCCATCCTGCTACTCCCGTTCCCGGTTATTGCGGCCCGGCCGCACCGTGCCATCGCACGTTGACCGCCCACGCGAACCCGATCACGAGACTAGCAGTAGGTTCAGCCCGGATGAGAGCGACGAATCGGGCCCAAGCGGCGCCCTAACTAGTGGCCGCTCCTGTGGAAGCCGAGGCGGCGCGTTCTTTGGCCGGGCCTGAAAAACGGCTCAAATTGAGCGCGCAGTTGATCAAACCGACATGGCTGTAGGCCTGGGGAAAATTGCCCAGCATGCGACCGCTTGCCGGATCCAACTCTTCCGCGAGCAACCCCACGTCATTGCAGCGGGCGAGCAAACGTTCGAACAGCCTTTGAGCGTCCTCATAGCGGCCCTGCAGAATATAATTGTCGGCCAGCCAAAAGCTGCACGCCAGGAACGCCCCCTCGCCCGGGGGCAGGCCGTCGCTCGAGTTATCGGGTTCGTATCGCAGAACGAATTCATCATTGAAGAGCAACTTGTTCTCGATCGCTTTCAGCGTTCCCTGGATCCTCGGATCGTCTGCCGGGAGGAAGCCGACGAGAGGGATCAGCAGCAAACTCGCGTCGAGCCGCCTGGCGCCGTAGGCCTGCACGAAACTGTTGAGTTCGCGGTCGAATCCGCGCTCGCAGACTTCAGCGTGGATTTCGTCCGCGATCGCGCGCCACCGCTGCCCCGACTCTTGGAAGGCCTTTACCCCAACGTCATCCGCCGCGCGATCGAATGCGACCCAGGCCATCACCTTGGAATGAACGAAGTGCTGCGGTCCGCCGCGCACCTCCCAGATCCCTTCATCCGGCTGCCGCCAGGCTTCCGCGAGATACTCCAGGATCATCGGGCGTAAGGCCCGGCCGCGCTCGACCGGCGCCATGCCGGCCTTGTACGCCTGGAACATCGCGTCCGCGAGCTCGCCGAAGACATCGATCTGCATCTGATCGGAGGCCGCGTTTCCGATCCGCACCGGTGAAGAGTCCGCGTAGCCCTTGAGCCAGGGCAGGACCAATTCCGGCAGCCACCGCTCCCCGCCCACGCCATACATGATTTGCACCTGGTGAGGGCTTCCGGCGACCGCCCGGAGAAGCCAATTGCGCCACGCCCGCGCCTCCTCGTGATATCCGAGCTTCATCAGGGCCAGGATCGTGAAGGCGGCGTCCCGCACCCAGCAAAAGCGATAATCCCAGTTCCGAACGCCCCCAAGTTGCTCGGGAAGCGAAGTGGTCGCTGCAGCGACGATCCCCCCTGTCGGGGCGTAGGTCAAAGCCTTCAGCGTAATGAGCGAGCGTTTGACGGCTTCGGTCCACGGCCCGACATCGGGACACCGACCGCTCCAGTCCCGCCAGAATGTGTCCGTGCGCTCCAGCGATTCGAAGGGGTCGATTGCGCTCGGCAGACCCTGAAACGAGGCGCCGTAAGAAAGGACAAAGGCGACGGATTGGCCATCCTCGACCGTGAACTCCCCAACCGTCTTGAGGTCTTCGCCATTGAGCGCCACCTGGCTCCGCAGAACTAGACGCTCGGGACCGGCGACCGCGCTGATCGCCCCGTCATAGAGGCGTCTGACCCAAGGGATCGTCGATCCATAGTTGAACCGCGCGACAAACTCGGTGCGAAAGTCCACGCGCCCGGATCGACCCATGACGATCCGCACAAGGTCGGCGCCGTCTGCCGGAGGCATGAAATCGACAACCGCGGCGCGGCCCGTCTCGGTTTGAAATTCGGTCTCGAGGACGAGCGTGCCCGGACGATAGCGCCGTTTCACCGCGAGCGGCGCGACGGTCGGAGCGAGGAGCCATCGGCCGTTCTCCGGCGTCCCGAGCAGCGCGGCAAAGCACGCCGCCGAATCGAAGCGTGGCCAGCACAACCAGTCGATCGAGCCGTCGGAGCCGACCAGAGCCGCTGTTTTGCAATCGCCAATGAGGGCGTAATCTTCGATTTGCAGCGCCATGGGTCCTCTCGCGAAGCCTAGTTGTCATCGCGCGCGCGTTCAAGCTACGAATTCCTGCGCGTACCGGGAGCCTTGTCGCTGTCCCCGCGCTTTGGTGAGCGATAGCCATTGCTAAGTCAAATACGAGGCGGCGCAGAACCGGCCGAAGAAGCACGGGCCGAGTTAAATTAGGCTTATTAAGCCACCTAGCGCGCAAGTGTTTCTGAAAGGAACACGCTGAGGTCCTGCTTCGACCGTTTCGCGGCGTCCGGATCGTATTTCACAACCATGCCCATGACGCTCTTGCCGCCGCCGAAGGCGGGGTCGTCGAAGCAATGGCCGGCGTGGGGATAGACGACGAGTTTTGCATCGCCCGGCTGGCGCTGCGCCAGCCGCTCACAGTCCGCCGCCGGTGTCACGCCGTCGGCGGCGCCTACCAAAATGAGCGTCGGGATCGCGAGCCGCGCGTTCTCCAGGTTCGAACAGGGCGGATAGAAGGCCGCGGCGGCCTTGAACCCAAGGCCGTCGGGGATGGCGAAGGCCGACGCGAAGCGGGACGAGGCGATCTTGAGAGCGGTGTCGGCGCCCTGCGAGAAGCCGACCGCGGCGATCCGGGTCCGGTCGACATACGGGAGGCCCGACAAATAGGCGAGCGCCCCGTAGGCGTCCGGCAGGGCGGCGGGGAAGTCGACGGCGCAGGTCTCCCTCAAGCCCCGCGTCACGAAATCGTCGACGAACAGCGCGACATAGCCGGAGGCGGCGAGAGAGGCTTCGATCGCGCTGCGGTTGGAGGGCAGGCCAAGGCAGGAATGCAGGAGGACCACGGCAGGGAACGGTCCGGCCCCCTTGGGCTTCGCCAGATACCCCTGGATGTCCGAGCCCGTCTGCCCGCGCGGCGCCGCCATCGGGAAGGTCACGCGCTCGTCGGCGGCGGCGGCGAGCGAGGCGCATGTGAGCGCGGCGAGGACGAGGACGAAGAAACGGCGCAACGGGGCGATCACCTCCTTCGGTCCATGGCGCGGGATTGTAGCCGCGCTCGCTGAGCGCGGCAGACGCAGTCGGCGACCGCGTCCGACAGAGGCGCCCGACGCCGCGCAGCAAAGCCGTTCCGCGCTCGCGGGGTCAAGCGCGCATGACAAGCGCTTCCCCGCAGAATAAATATGCTTCTCGCGGAGCCGCGCGTTCTCTTATCGCGGCCCGGAGGAACCGTCCATGGCCGCACGCCTTTCGTTGCATGTGCCGGAGCCGACCGTGCGGCCCGGCGGCAGGCCCGATTTCAGCCACGTGAACGTGCCCGATGCGGGCGAAGTCCCGCGTCCGCCGATCGATGTCAATCCCGGCGAAATCCGCGACTTCGCCTATACGATGATCCGCGTGCTCGACGACCGTGGCGAGGCGATCGGCGACTGGGCCGGCGCGCTCTCGGCCGAGGAGTTGCGCAGGGGCCTGCGCGACATGATGCTGACCCGCGCCTTCGACGCGCGCATGCTGCTCTCCCAGCGCCAGGGCAAGACGTCGTTCTACATCACGTCGCTCGGCGAGGAGGCGGTCGCCTGCGCCCACCGCAAGGCGCTCGCGCAAGGCGACATGTGCTTTCCGACCTACCGCCAGCAGGGGCTGCTCATCGCGCACGGCTGGCCGCTGGTCGACATGATGTGCGAGATTTTCTCGAATGAGAAGGACCGCCTCAGGGGACGCCAGCTGCCCGGGCTCTACTCGTCCAAGGAGGCCGGATTCTTCACCGTCTCAGGCAATCTCGGCACACAATACCCTCAGGCCGTCGGCTGGGCGATGGCCTCGGCGATCGCTGGCGACAGCAAGATCGCCTCGGGCTGGATCGGCGACGGCGCGACGGCGGAGACCGACTTCCATTCGGCGCTGGTGTTCGCCTCCGTCTACCGGGCGCCGATCATCCTCAACATCGTCAACAACCAGTGGGCGATCTCCTCCTATCAGGGCATCGCCGGCGGCGAGAGCGCTAAATTCGCCGCCCGCGCGCACGGCTACGGCATCGCGTCATTGCGTGTCGACGGCAATGATTATCCCGCCGTCTACGCCGTCTCGAAATGGGCGGCGGAGCGCGCGCGCGCCAACCTGGGGCCGACCGTGATCGAGTGGGTCACCTATCGCGCCGGCGCGCATTCGACCTCGGACGATCCCTCCAAATACCGGCCGAAGGACGAATGGGCTGCCTGGCCGCTCGGGGATCCGATCACGCGCCTCAAGGCCCATCTTGTCCTGCATGGGCAGTGGAGCGAGGAGCGACACAAGCAGATGCAGGCCGAGGTCGACGCGGAAGTGCTCGAGGCCGCTAAAGAGGCGGAAAGCCACGGCACCCTTCACGACGGGCCGAAGCCGAGCACCGCCACGATGTTCGAGGACGTCTACAAGGAAATGCCACGCCACCTCCGCGAGCAGCGCCAGCAGTTGGGAGTGTGAGCCGATGGCGCGAATAACTCCTGCCGGCCCTCGTCCTGAGGCGCCTCTTGCGCAGCAAGAGGCCCCTCAGGACGCTCCAGGTTGCGCCAGCGCGCGTCCTTCGAGACGCGATGGTGCGCATCGCTCCTAAAAGAAAGTTCCGGACAACTACTTGATTTTGCTTGGTTTAATAAACATGACAGTGACGTATCTTTCATCCAACAGGGTCGGCCGAAGGCCGGTGCTGAACTCAGGACCAGGAGTTCGAGCTTGCGGCCCGATCCTTCGCTCCCATCTGGCCGGAGCCTAGTCATGCCGCGCATGACCATGGTCGAGGCGATCCGCGACGCGATGGACTGCAAGATGGCCGAGGACGAGCGCGTCGTCGTGTTTGGCGAGGACGTCGGCTATTTCGGCGGCGTCTTCCGCTGCACCGAGGGCCTGCAGCGCAAATACGGCAAGTCGCGCTGTTTCGACGCGCCGATCAATGAATCCGGCATCGTCGCCGTCGCCATCGGCATGGGCGCCTACGGCCTCAGGCCCGTCGCGGAGATCCAGTTCGCCGACTACGTCTATCCGGGCTACGACCAGATCGTGTCGGAGGCGGCGCGACTGCGCTACCGCTCGGGCGGCGAGTTCTTCGCTCCGATCGTCCTCCGCATGCCGTGCGGGGGCGGCATTTACGGTGGACAGACCCACAGCCAGAGTCCGGAGGCGCTGTTCACCCACGTATGCGGCCTCAAGACCGTCATTCCGTCGAACCCCTATGACGCCAAGGGCCTACTCATCGCCTCGATCGAGGACGACGATCCGGTGATCTTTCTCGAGCCGAAGCGGCTCTACAACGGGCCGTTCTCCGGGCACCCCGACCAGCCGGTGACACCGTGGTCGAAGCATCCGCTGAGCGAAGCGCCGGAGGGCCGCTACGTGGTGCCGCTCGGCAAGGCGGCGGTGCGACGCGAGGGGAAGGGCGTGACCATTTTGTGCTACGGCACGATGGTCCATGTCGCCGAAGCCGCCGCCGAGGAAACCGGGGTCGACGCCGAGATTATCGATTTGCGCTCCCTCATCCCCCTCGACATCGACGCGATCACGACATCGGTGGAAAAGACCGGCCGCTGCGTCATCGTACACGAGGCGACGCTGACCTCGGGCTTCGGCGCCGAGCTCGCGGCCCAGGTGATGGAGCGCTGCTTCTATTCGCTCGAGGCGCCGATCGAGCGCGTCGCCGGCTGGGACACGCCCTATCCGCACGCGGAGGAATGGGACTATTTCCCGGGGCCGGCGCGCGTCGGCCGGGCGCTGGTCAAGGCAATGGAGGCCTGACAAATGGGCGCGCGCTCGATCCGGATGCCTGACGTCGGCGAAGGCGTCGCCGAGGCCGAGATCGTCGAATGGTCGGTCAAGGTCGGCGATCTGGTGCGCGAGGACCAGATCGTCGCCTCCGTGATGACTGACAAGGCGACGGTCGAGATCCCGACCCCGGTCGCCGGCGCCGTCGTCGCGCTCGGCGGCGCGGTCGGCGACGTGCTCGCAGTCGGCGCCGAGCTCATCCGCATCGAGGCGCCCGGGCTTCCCGATTCGCCGCCCCCGCCACCGCCCAAGGGGGCCGCAAAGGCCGCCGCGGCCCAAGCGCTGGCCGAGCCCGCGCCGCCGCCCGCGCCTGTCGCGGAAAAGGCGCATGAGGCGCCGCCCTCGGCGCCCTCGGCCGCTCCGCTGCGGCTCGTCTCGACCGCGCCGCAGCGGGGCGCGCCGCGGCCGGCCGGCGAGAAGCCGATCGCTTCTCCGGCAGTTCGCCTCAAGGCGCGCCACGCGGGAGTCGACCTGCGCTTCGTGCACGGGACGGGACCGGCGGGGCGGATCACCCACGACGATCTCGAGGCCTATATTGCGAAGCCCCCCGAGGCCCCGGCGACGGCGCCGGGGCGGCATCCGAACCTCAGCGCCGAGACCATCAAGGTCGTCGGCCTGCGCCGCCGCATCGCCCAGAACATGGCCGAATCGTCGCGCCGGGTCGCGCATTTCTCCTACGTCGAGGAGGTTGACGTCACCGCGCTCGAGGATTTGCGCGCCGCGCTCAACGTACATGCGACGGAGGTGCGGCCGAAGCTGACGATGCTGCCCTTCCTCATGCTGGCGACCGTCAGGGCGGTCGCCGACCATCCGCAGGTCAATGCGCATTACGACGACGATAACGAGGTCATCGAGCGCTTCGGCGCGGTGCATCTCGGCATTGCAACCCAGACGCCGGTCGGACTGATGGTCCCCGTGGTGCGCCACGCTGAGGTTTTGGGACTGTACGAGGCCGCGCGCGAAATGCGCCGCGTCAGCGAGGCGGCGCGGCAGGGCGTCGCGGCGCGAGAGGACCTTTCCGGCTCGACGATCACGCTGACCTCGCTCGGCGCGCTCGGCGGCATCGCCTCGACGCCCGTTGTCAACCGGCCGGAGGTCGCGATCGTCGGCGTCAACAAGATCGTCGTGCGGCCGGTCTGGCGCGACGGCGGTTTCGTTCCGCGCAAGATGATGAACCTGTCGTCGTCCTTCGATCACAGGGTCATCGACGGCCATGACGCCGCGACCTTCATCCAACGGGTGCGCGCGCTCCTCGAAGCGCCGGCCACGCTCTTCATCGAGGGAAATTCTTCATAGACGCAATTCTTCATAGAGGTAGAATGAACGAGCTTCGCTGCAAGGTTCTCATCATCGGCGGCGGCCCCGGCGGCTATGTCGCGGCGATCCGCGCCGGCGAGCTCGGTCTCGACACGGTGCTGGTCGAGGACGGTCGGTTTGGCGGAACCTGTCTTCACGTGGGCTGCATTCCCTCGAAGGCCATCATCCACGCAGCGGATGCGGCGCATGCGCTCGCCGATCCGCTGGCGCTGAACGCGATTGGACTGACCCTCGCCGCGCCGGCGCTCGACTTCGCCAAAACGATCGCCTGGAAGGATGGGATCGTCTCACGCCTCTCGACCGGCGTCGGCGCGCTCCTCAAGAAGGCTGGGGTGCGATCCTTGCGCGGGCGCGCGACGATCGTCGACGGCAAAAGCGCGATCGCGCACGCCGACACCGGCGATCAGCGCATCGCATGCGAACATCTCGTCATCGCGACCGGTTCCGAGCCGCTGGGCCTCGCAGCGCTGCCGTTCGACGGCGAGGACGTCCTTTCCTCGACCGAGGCGCTGGCCCTGACCAAGGTTCCCGAGACGCTCGCCGTCGTCGGCGCGGGCTATATCGGGATGGAGCTCGGCATGGCCTTCGCCAAGCTCGGGGCGAAGGTGACCATTGTCGAGGCGCTGCCAAAAATTCTGCCGCTCTACGACGAGGAGCTGAGCCAGCCGGTCGTGCGGCGTTGCGCCGACCTTGGAATTGATACGCTGCTCGGCGCGCGGGCGCGCGGTTTTGCAAACCGCACGCTCAAGATCTTCGCCGACGGCGACGAACAGGCGATTCCCGCCGAAAAGGCACTGGTCGCGGTCGGGCGCCGCCCGCGCACGATCGGCTTCGGCCTCGAAAGCCTCGACCTCGCCATGGCGGGCCCGTTCATCCGCATCGACGACCGCTGCGCCACCTCGATGCGCAACGTCTGGGCGGTCGGCGACGTGACCGGCGAGCCGATGCTGGCGCATCGCGCCATGGCGCAGGGCGAGATGGTCGCCGAGATCATCGCCGGCGAGAAGCGCGCTTTCGACCATCGGGCGATCCCGGCGATCTGCTTCACCGACCCGGAGATCGTCGCGGTCGGACTTTCGCCCGACGCCGCGAGGGCGGCGCATGGCGAAACCCTCGTTGGCCTCTTCCCCTTCCGCGCCAACGGGCGGGCAATGACGAAGCAGGACGACGAGGGATTTGTGCGGATCACAGCGCGCGCCGACAACCACGTCGTTCTCGGCATCCACGCTGTCGGCGGAGGCGTTTCGGAACTCTCGTCCGCCTTCGCGCTGGCGCTGGAAATGGGCGCAAGGCTCGAGGATGTCGCCGGCACGATCCACGCCCACCCGACGGAGAGCGAGGCGTTCCACGAGGCGGCGCTCAAGGCCTTGGGCAAGCCGCTGCATATTTGAGGGGGGTGGCCGAAATGATTGACATTTGTATATACGTGACCGCAGGTATGTGCTCTGAAGCAACCCGCCATCCGCGGGCTGCCCGCGCCCTAAAGTCGCGCGGACTCCACAAGACTGATCACAGGGCGCGTTTGGTTGAGATTCGCCTTTTCAGACCCACTCAAGCCCACCGAAACGACAGAAGCACGCTCGCGGGCTGACGGGCCGGTGCTCAGCGGCGACCCGCGTCCAGGTCATCCAAAAGTTGTTTCGTCGCGACCAGATCGGCGGTCTCGAAACCTTCGGTAAAGCGGTCGTGGACCGGATTAAGGCAGGCGATGGCGTCGCCATGGCGACCAGGGATTTTGCCGCTAGATCGGCCAAGCGATCGATCGCATCGATACTCGACGTTGCCGCATGCAACGCCACGGCTGCGGCGGCAACGGCCGTAAAGCCGCCAGCAAAGATACTGAGAGCCCGGAAAAACAGCTGCTCCTCCTCGCTCAAGAGACTGTAGCTCCATCCGACGGCGGCCCGCATGGTCCGTTGCCGGGCCGTCGTTGCCCGGCGCGCCCCCGACAGCGGCAAGCTGTAGTCCAAGCGAGTGGCGAGGCCTTCGATCCCGAGCGCCTCGACCCGCGGCGCGGCGAACTCGATCGCGAGCGGCAGGCCGTCAAGCCTTCGGCAAACCTCGACGACCAGCGGGGCGTTCGCATCGGTGAGGACGAAGTCTTCGACGACGGCCGTTGCACGTTCGACGAACAGCTGCACGGCGGGGAAGGCCGCCGCCTCGGCAGCCGTAAGCGTAGCCGATGGCTGCGGCCAGCTGAGCGGTCCCAAGCGGTGCTCGTGCTCGCCCGCTACCCCGAGCCGCTCCCGACTGGTCGCCAGGATGGCGACGCGTGGCGCTCGGGTGAGAAGCGCCGCCGCCAGGCTGGCCGCCTCCTCGATGACGTGCTCACAATTGTCGAGCAGCAGGAGCATCCGTTTGTCTCTAAGCCAAGCCAGCAGGCCAGGAAGCGGATCTTCGGATCGGATCTCCAGGCCGAGCACGGTGGCGACCGCGCTCGGCACGAGACGCGGGTCACTGAGCGGTGCCAGATCGACCAGCCAGACGCCATGCTCGTAGCCGGCGATCAAGCGCTCTGCGACGGCGAGCGCGACTGTGGTCTTGCCGACGCCCCCGGGTCCAGCGATCGTCACCAGGCGCTCGCGCGAAAGTCGCGAGACAAGCGACGCCACCGCTTCCTGACGGCCGATCATCCGACTGAGCGCGAGCGGCAGATTGTGCGTCCCCACCGGCGCAATCGTCGGCGACGACGCGGGCCGGAAAGGCTCCTCGAGGCGTGTCGGGGCGACGAAATTATAGCCCTGTCCCGGAACGGTGACGATGTAGCGATGGCCGTTTTGGCCGTCGCCGAGGGCGCGCCGCAGCGCGCTGACCTGAATCTTCAGATTCGATTCCTCGACGAGTGTCTGCGGCCAGGCTCGGGCTATCAGTTCCTCTTTGCCGACCACTTCGCCCGCGCGCTCGACCAGAGCCGCGAGGATATCAAAGGCGCGGCTGCCGAGCCGCACCGGCTTGTCGCCCTCGAGCAGAAGCCGCCGCTCGGCAAGGAGCCGAAAAGGGCCAAATGAGATCGCATCTCCGTCCATGGGGCGGGTCTCAGCGGCGACCGGCGTCGCCCAACACTTCCAGAAGCTCTTTCGCCGCGATGAGATCGGCGGTCTCGAAACCCTCGGTAAAGCGGTCGTAAACCGGACGGAGGCAGGCGATGGCGTCGGCGTGGCGACCCTGATCACGCAACAGCCTGGCGAGGCTCGTCG
>Ga0209040_10004599_pt1 | contig 10391 bp, 10 predicted proteins | sample BogFormECP12_OM3_FD_188240 | JGI IMG/M metagenome (GOLD analysis project Ga0209040, IMG submission 188240) | Bog forest soil microbial communities from Calvert Island, British Columbia, Canada - ECP12_OM3 (SPAdes) (version 2) | ecosystem: Environmental > Aquatic > Freshwater > Wetlands > Bog ... | reverse complement strand
GCTGCGAGGACGAGGGAAAGAACGACGAGGGGAGCGCGCCAATCCATTGGCGGAGTCTAGAAGTCTCGCGTTCAAAGGGGAAGGCGCCAAAGGCACGCCGCAGGAGCCTGTTCACGGCCGAATAATCCCGGGTTTCCGCGCCTTGCGCCCTGAAACCGCCAAACCTATATACGGCCCGACTGGCTGGTTCGGCGCTGCTTTGCGCGCCGAATCACCCGAAATTGACGCTTAAAAGAGGGGATCAGAAGAGGACCCTACGGTCGCGTTTGGGCGGTGGAACGTCATTCTCGCGGTCTGGCCGCTTTGGGGCCAGGCGATCTCGCAAGAAACAGGGGTTTGTGAATATGGCGAAAGTAATCGGCATTGACCTTGGCACGACCAACTCGTGCGTCGCCGTCATGGAGGGCGCGACTCCCAAGGTCATCGAGAATTCGGAAGGCTCGCGCACGACGCCTTCCATCGTGGCTTTCACCGACGACGGCGAGCGGCTCGTCGGGCAGCCTGCGAAGCGGCAGGCCGTCACCAATCCGGAGCGCACCTTCTTCGCCATCAAGCGCCTCATCGGCCGTTCTTTCGACGATCCGATGACCAAGAAGGATATGACGCTCGTCCCGTACAAGATCATCCGCGCCCCGAACGGCGACGCATGGGTCAACGCCGACGGAAAGCAATATTCCCCCTCGCAGATTTCCGCCTTCGTCCTGCAGAAGATGAAGGAGACGGCCGAGGCTTATCTCGGCGGCCAGGTCACGCAGGCCGTCATCACCGTTCCCGCCTATTTCAACGATGCGCAGCGCCAAGCGACCAAGGACGCCGGCCGCATCGCCGGCCTCGACGTCCTGCGCATCATCAACGAGCCGACGGCGGCGGCGCTCGCCTACGGCCTCGACAAGAAGAAGTCCGGCACCATCGCGGTCTATGACCTTGGCGGCGGCACGTTCGACATCTCGATCCTCGAGATCGGCGATGGCGTGTTCGAGGTGAAGTCGACCAACGGCGACACGTTCCTCGGCGGCGAGGACTTCGACATGCGCCTCGTCGAGTATCTGTCGAGCGAGTTCAAGAAGGAGCAGGGCATCGACCTGACCAAGGACAAGCTCGCCCTGCAGCGCCTCAAGGAGGCGGCCGAGAAGGCCAAGATCGAGCTCTCCTCGGCGATCCAGACCGAGATCAACCTGCCTTACATTACAGCCGACGCCACCGGCCCGAAGCATCTTGCGCTCAAGTTGACCCGCGCGAAGTTCGAGGCGCTCGTCGACGACCTCATCCAGAAAACTGTCGAGCCGTGCCGCAAGGCGCTGAAGGACGCCGGCCTCTCGGCGGGCCAGATCGATGAGGTCGTGCTCGTCGGCGGCATGACCCGCATGCCCAAGGTTCAGGAGGTCGTGAAGCAGTTCTTCGGCCGCGAGCCGCATAAGGGCGTGAACCCGGACGAGGTGGTCGCGATCGGCGCGGCGATCCAGGCGGGCGTGCTGCAGGGCGACGTGAAGGACGTGCTCCTGCTCGACGTCACGCCGCTGTCGCTCGGCATCGAGACCTTGGGCGGCGTCTTCACGCGTCTCATCGAGCGCAACACCACGATCCCGACCAAGAAGAGCCAGGTCTTCTCGACCGCCGAGGACAATCAGACCGCGGTCACGATCCGCGTCTTCCAGGGCGAGCGCGAGATGGCCGCCGACAACAAGCTGCTCGGCCAGTTCGATCTCGTCGGCATTCCGTCGGCGCCGCGCGGCGTGCCGCAGATCGAGGTCACCTTCGACATTGACGCCAACGGCATCGTCAACGTCACCGCCAAGGACAAGGCGACCAACAAGGAGCAGCAGATCCGCATTCAGGCGTCAGGCGGCTTGAGCGAAGCCGACATCAACCGGATGGTCAAGGACGCCGAGGCGCATGCGGCCGAGGACAAGCGCCGGCGCGAACTGGTGGACGCCAAGAACCGCGGCGAGGCGCTTGCCCACGACGCCGAGAAGGCGCTGAAGGAGTACGGCGACAAGGTTTCGCAGTCCGACCGCAGCGCCATCGAGTCGGCGGTCGCTTCGCTCAGGACGGCCTTGCAGGGCGAGGACATCGAGACGATCAACGCCCGCACCAACGACCTCATGCAGGCGCAGATGAAGCTTGGGGAGGCCATGTACAAGGCGCAGCAGGCGAGCGCGACTGGCGACGCGGGCGCTCCCGGCGGCGGCCAGGCCAAGGACGACGTGATCGACGCGGAGTTCCGCGAGGTCGACGACGACAAGAAGAAATAAGAAAAGGAGCCCGGCCGCTGGTCGAGCGGGCGGATCCTTCAGAAGCGATGGGACGCCGCAGGGCGGGTGCGTGGGGTCCAAAGACAGGCCGGCGTTAAGCGCGCCGCTTCTGTCTGGGGTCGCATTGCGGGCGAATAGGCTGGCTCAAAGCCGCTGGGACAATGCGGATCGTACGAATGACGACGAAACCAGGGGCGCGCTGACAAGATGGCGAAGCGCGATTTTTACGAAACCCTTGGCGTATCGAGAACCGCGACCGACGCCGAACTGAAGTCCGCCTTCCGCAAGGCGGCCCTGCAATGCCATCCCGACCGTCATCCGGGCGACAAGCACGCCGAGGCCCGGTTTAAGGAAATCAACGAGGCCTATCAGAATCTGTCCGATCCGCAGAAGCGGGCGGCGTATGACCGCTACGGCCATGCGGCGTTCGAGCACGGGGGCATGAGCGACGGCTTCGCAGCGTCCATGTCCGACATTTTCGACGACCTGTTCGGCGACATGATGGGCGGACGCCGAGGGCGCAGCTCATCCGGCCGCGAACGCGGCGCCGATCTGCGCTACAATCTCGAGATCACGCTCGAAGAAGCGTTTCGCGGCAAGAGCGCGAGCATCAAGCTGCCGACCTCGGTCACCTGCGAGGGCTGCTCGGGCTCGGGCGCGCGAGCCGGCTCGAAGCCGACCATCTGCAAGACTTGCGGCGGTCACGGACGCATCCGCGCCCAACAGGGTTTCTTCGCCATCGAGCGCACCTGCCCGACCTGTCACGGCCGCGGCCAGACGATCGACAATCCGTGCGAGAAATGCGCCGGCTCGGGGCGCGTGACGCGCGAGCGGACGCTTTCGGTCAATGTGCCGCCGGGCGTCGAAGACGGCACCCGCATCCGCTTGAGCGGCGAGGGCGAAGCAGGCCTGCGCGGCGGGCCGACGGGCGACCTCTACATCTTCCTGTCCGTGAAGCCGCACGCCATCTTCCAGCGCGACGGCGCGGACCTTTACTGCCGCGTGCCGATCTCAATGGTCCAGGCGGCGCTCGGCGGCGAATTCACGGTCAAGACCCTCGACGGAAGCGAGTCCCGGGTCAGCATTCCAGAGGGAGCGCAGTCCGGCCGGCAGTTGAGATTGCGCGGCAAGGGCATGCCGATCCTGAGGTCGCGCGAGACGGGCGACCTCTTCGTGCAGCTCAATGTCGAGACGCCGCAGAACCTGACCCGCCGGCAGCGCGAGCTTCTGATGGAGTTCGCGGCGGAGTCGTCCAATAGAACGCATCCCGAGAGCGCCGGCTTTTTCTCCAAAATGAAAGAGTTTTTTGAGGGCCTCGGCTGACCGCCGAGGCCCGTTCGCCCGGCTTCACTGTAGAAATCGCCGCGCACGGCGAAGACGCGGCGCCTCGTTGTCGGGAGAAGGCATGCAGGGCCACATGCGAAACGACCGGCGGCGTTTGGACGAGACGGTCCGCTTCCTCAAATCGTTCGTCGAATCGCCTCGGCTGACCGGCGCGGTCGCGCCGTCTGGCCGGGCGCTCGCGCGGGCGATGGCCGCGGCTGTGGGACCGCTCGGCCACGGCCTCGTCGTGGAGCTCGGCCCGGGCACGGGCCCCGTCACGCGGGCGCTCCTTGAGCGGGGGCTCGACCGGCGCCGTCTCGTGCTCGTCGAATATGATCGCCGCTTTTGCCAGATGCTGGAGGGCGCGTTCGCGCCCGCCACCGTGATCGAGGCTGACGCTTACGATCTCAAGCGCGCCCTTGGCGACATGGCGGGACGCCCGGTCCGGGCGATCGTCTCGAGCCTCCCCCTTCTCAATCAGCCCCCGCAGCGGCGCGTGAAGCTCATCGAGGACGCGTTCGGGCTTATGGGGCCGGACGGCGTCTTCGTCCAGTTCACCTACGGGTTCCTATCGCCCATTCCGCTGCAGACTTGCGTCGGGCGCTATTTGGCGCGCTGCAGCGCGCCCGTCTGGCGCAACCTGCCGCCCGCGCGCGTCTGGACCTATCGGGTTGATGCGCGCGCCGCCAACGCCCGGCAGGGCTGGCGGATATGAAGCCGGGCGCCGCGCGCCAGCGGCTCATTGTTGCGCTCGACGTGGCGGAGGTTCGCAAGGCCGAGCGCGTTATCGAGCAAATCGGCGACGCCGCATGCTTTTACAAGGTTGGCATGGAGCTCGCCTACGCCGACGGCGGCCTTGATTTTGCGCGACGGCTCGCCGCAACTCCCGACAAGCGGGTCTTTCTCGACCTCAAGCTGCACGATATCCCCAACACCGTCGAGCGGGCGACAGCTCAGGCCGCGACGCTCGGCGCAACCTTCCTCACCGTTCACGCCTATCCCCAGACCATGCGCGCCGCGGTCGCGGGCGCCAAGGCCTCAGGCCTCAAGCTTCTGGCGGTCACGGTCCTCACCTGCTGCGACGACGAGGACCTCCTAGAGGCTGGCTATCGTTTCGGCGTGGTCGAGATGGTCCATCGTCGCGCCGAGCAGGCAAAGGACCTTGGCGTGCACGGCATCGTCGCCAGCGCCGAGGAGGCGCGCGAAATCCGCTTCGCGGTCGGCGACGCGATGGTTCTGGTCACGCCTGGCATCCGCCCCGCCGGCGCCGCGGTGGGCGACCAGAAGCGCGTGTCGACCCCCGCCTATGCGATCCGGGCCGGCGCGGACTATATCGTCGTTGGCCGGCCGATCACGGCCGCTTCCGATCCCAAGGTCGCGGCGACTCAGATCGTCGTGGACATCGCGGCGGCGTCGGCGCCTTGAACACGCGATAGACGACGCTATCCTCACGGGCTCACAAGACTGAGGGAACGCTCCATGCCAAGAGGCTATGTCATTTCCCGCGTCGACATCACCGATCCCGCGGCCTACGCCCGCTACGCCGAGGCTGCGACGAAGGTGATCGCCGCGCACGGCGGCCGTCCGCTTGTGCGCGGCGGCCGGCATGAGGCGCTCGAGGGAAGAGCGCGGGCGCGCAACGTCGTGCTCGAGTTCGAGAGCTATGAGGCGGCGCGCCGCTATTTCTATTCCGAGCAATACCAGAAGGCGCGCGCGCTGCGCGAAGGGGCCGCGGAGATGGAAATGGTTTTGGTTGAGGGAGTCTAACGATGCCAAAGGGCTATTGGATCGTCCATGTCGACGTGCGCGATCCGGAGGCGTACCAACGTTACATCAAGGCCAACGCAGCGGCCTTCGCGAAATTCCGGGGGCGCTTCCTCGTGCGAGGCGGAACGCACGTCGTCAAGGCAGGCATGGCGCGGGAGCGCAACGTCGTCATCGAGTTTGCCGACTACGCGACCGCGCTCGCCTGCCACGAATCGGAGGAATATCGCGAAGCCGCCAAACTGCGTGACGCGGCGAGCGTCGCGGATCTCGTCATCGTCGAAGGCTACGACGGACCGCAACCAAGCTGAGCGCGCCGACCGAGGGAGCTATGGCGGAACTGCGCATCATCGTGACCGGGGCGGCGGGCCGCATGGGCCGGATGGTCGTGCGGGCGATCCACGAGGCGGAAGGGGTCAGGCTCGCGGGCGCGCTGGAGCGCCAGTATTCGCCCTGGCTCGGCCACGATCCGGGTCCGCTCGCGGGCTGCCCCCCGACGGGCCTCAGAATCCGGCGCGATGCCGCCTCCGTCGGGACCGCCAGCCTTTGGCGTTTTAGGGCGAAGGCGCCCAGATGGCGGACGCTGGTCGGCTTGATCGCCAGCGCGCCCTCGCGCGATTGGCGAGCCTCACGGTCCGAACCGCGCCCGGAACAAACAGATCCAGTGCACAACCGGACCTCACCCTTCCGGCCCAAGGTCGAGCCGCAACGTATTGTTGGCGGAATTAAAGCTTTGTTTAAATGGCTTGCCATTAAACTGGGATCGATCGATCGCGTTGTTTATTGAGTCAAGCGGCAGCGGGGTAATATTCGGAGTAAACGTTCGATCACGACTGAGCGCTCCCAGGAAGTCATTGCCGGTTAGAAATTCAAAGATGTCGCGCAGAGCTACAGCAACGTCTCCGGTCAAGTTTCCGCCGGATACCTGGCTCGTGTTGTTTACGGACACTTGCGAACTCGTAATACCGAAGTGACCTAACGCGTCTTCTTTCGGAACCGCAATCACAACATGACTTTCACTGTCAAATCTAACGCTGAATTTTGGGTCAAGACTGCCGGGAATCCCCCCTGCGGTAGTTAGCCGGACCCGGAGCTCATTTCCGGTATTCTGGACATTGATCGTGATGTTTGTTTCGCCCCCTACAGTCACAAAGTCTGCACGAGAATCGCAATTTGAGCTGATTGCTACAGATGTTTCACTGTGAAACCCGAAGCCTAAAGGAAGGCGAGGGGCGGCCGCAAGAAACGTCCTCAATACCTGTGGCCCTGCGTTGACGCTCTGCACGCATAAATTTTGGCTAGACAGAAATAACCTATCAAACGCAATGTCTTCGAAAAGGAACTCTAGGCCGTGAGGGCCCGCACGAATGAGAGTACTTCCAATCTCGACTCCATTAATCTGGATGCCCCCGAATTGTCCTGGCATGGCCCGTCTCCTTCCTTGTGACTACGCTGGAAGCAAGGGCCTCGCGCATAGGGCGCCGAGAGCCCGAGCAAACGACCGACGTTTTCCGAAATGATCTTGATGACTACATAGCACCAGTTCAGGGCTACTGCTGTGATAGGTGTCACACTGCGTCGCCGCGGAGGGGAACGGGACAATGGCGGAATTGCGCATCATCGTGACCGGCGCCGCCGGCCGCATGGGCCGCATGGTCGTGCGCGCCATTCACGAGGCGGAAGGGGTCAAGCTCGCGGGCGCGCTCGAGCGCGAGGATTCGCCCTGGCTCGGCCACGACCCCGGCCCGCTCGCCGGATGCCCCGCGACGCGTCTGGCCATCGTCGCCGACCCGCTGCCGTTGCTTCTCAACGCCGACGCCATCGTCGATTTCTCCTCCCCCGCGGCGACCGTCGAGCTCGCCGCACTCGCGGCGCAGGCGCGCATTGCGCACGTGATCGGCACGACCGGTCTTGCCGAGGAGGACCTCGACCGGATCGACGCCGCCGCCCGCCATGCGCCGATCGTGCGCTCGGGCAACATGAGCCTCGGCGTCAACCTGCTCGCGGCGCTCACTCGCCGCGCCGCGGCGGCGCTCGGCGACGAATTCGACATCGAGATCGTCGAGATGCACCACCGCATGAAGGTCGACGCGCCCTCGGGCACGGCGCTCATGCTCGGCGAGGCCGCAGCGGCTGGGCGCGGCATCCAGCTCAAGGGCCATTCGGTCCGCGCGCGCGACGGCTTGACCGGACCTCGCCACAACGGCGACATCGGCTTCGCCGCCTTGCGGGGCGGCACGGTCGTCGGCGAGCACAGCGTCATTTTCGCGGGCGAGAGCGAGCGCCTCGTGTTGACCCACCACGCCGAGGACCGCGCGCTCTTCGCTTACGGCGCGCTCAAGGCCGCGCGCTGGGCGCAGAACCGCAGGCCTGGGCTCTACTCCATGGCCGACGTGCTCGGCCTCAAGGACGGCTGAAGCGCCTCAGGCGCATTCCGATCGAGGAAAGAGCCGTTTGCCTCGGCGAACGCGCCCGCCTTGGCCGCGGCCCTCCTTGCCAACGGCTTCGTGCACGCGATCGATGTGCGGCGCTTGCCTCAAAGAAAGCCCCGGCCCCGCGCGACGCGGGGCCGGGGTTTGGTTCCGGACTTGGCAGTCGCGTCAGTTATTGCGCTGCGACCCGGTCAGCATCAGAATCGCCTGGAACATGTTGATGAAGTCGAGGTAGAGCCTCAGCGCGCCGTGGATCGACTTCTTCTGCGTCGCCTCGTAGCCGTCGCCGGCGTAGTACATCTGCTTGATCGCCTGCGTGTCATAGGCGGTGAGGCCCGCGAAGATGCCCACGCACAGGACCGACAGCGCGAACTGCAGGCCCGTGCTCTGCAGGAACAGGTTCAGCAGGCTCGCGACGATGAGGCCGACGACGCCCATCATCAAAAACGACCCCATTCCCGTGAGGTCCCGGTTCGTCGTGTAGCCGTAGAGGCTGAGCGCGCCGAAGCCCGCAGCGGTCGCGAAGAACGCGCGCGCGAACGACGCCCCGGTGAAGACGACCAGCAGCGCCGAGAGCGAGAGCCCGATCAACGCCGCGAAGACGAGAAAGGCGTTGCGCGCGGTCGCCACCGACATCGAGTTTATCCGGGCCGAGAGCCAGAAGACAACCCCGAGCGGCGCAAGCACGATCACCCAGCGCAGCGGCGAGACATAGATCGCGTGGCCGAACTGGGTCAGCGCCAGGCGGCCCGTCTCGGTCTGGACGGTCCCGAAGGCGAAGGCCCCCCAGGCGACCAGTCCAGTCACGCCGAGGCCAAGGGTCATATAGTTGTAGACGCCGATCATGTAGGACCGGAGGCCCTGATCGACGACGGCGCCAGACCGTGCGTACCCGGCGCCCGCGCGCGGGTTGGCGTAGCGGTCGTAGTCGGACATGAGAGATAACCTCTTCATAAGGTTGCGGCGGCTCCCGGGGGAAACCCAGGCCGGACGCCATCGCAAGATAATATGGCGGATGGCCTCGCCACTGCAAGGGCCCGGCAATTAAGCTTGCGTAAGAATTGGTTGCGGCTTCAATGACCGCCGCCTCCGGGCGCGCCCGCCGGCTTGCGCATGAATGCGGCGAAGCCGACGCAGGCCAAGAAAATCGCGGTCAGCGCCAGGAACACATCGGCTAGCGCCATGACCTCCGCCTGGCGCCGCACCATGAGCGCCATCTGCTTCGTCGCGGCCAGTTCGGCGTCCGATCCGCGCGAGGCGAAATGCGCGGTCATGTCGGCAAGCCGCTGCTCCGCCTCGGGGCGGCCCCAGACGACCTGCTCGCGCAGACGCTCGAGGTGCAGGTCCATGCGCTTGTCGAGAAGCGTGTTGATGAGCGCAAGCCCCACCGCGCCGCCAAGATTGCGCATGAGGTTGAACAGGCCCGAGGCGTTCTTGATCTTCATCGGCGGCATGGTGCCGAGCGCGAGATTGTTGATCGGCACCATGGCCAGCATGAGCCCCACGCCGCGGAAGATCTGCGGGAAGAGAAGCTCCCAGAAATCCCAGTCGGCGGTGATGAAGGACGCCCGCCACGTCCCCGTCGCGAAGAAGATGAAGCCGATCGCCATCATGAGCCGCGGATCGATCCGGGTCATGAGGCGCCCGGCGAGAGGGGCGGTCAGAAACATACAAAAGCCGGTCACGAACATCGTCTGGCCGATCATCAGCGACGAATCGCCGCGCACGACCGCGAGATAGACCGGGTAAATGTAGGTCAGGCCGTAGAGCCCGATGCCGAGCACAAAGGCGAAGGTCGTGCCGGTCCAGAAATTGCGGTCGCGGAAGGCGGTCAAGTCCACGATCGGCTGGCGGGCGCTGAACATGCGCCAGAAGAAGAGAATCCCCGAGACCGCCGAGACGACGATGGCGATCGTCACCGGCCCGCTTTCGAACCAATCCTTCGAGGGGCCCTCCTCGAGCGCGTATTCGGCCGAACCCAAAAAGCCGGCCATCGTGAAAAGGCCAAAATAGTCGAAGTGGGTCAGAAGCGAATAATCCGGCTCGTCGAAGTCGATCATCAGCCACGCGCCGACGGTGACGATGACCCCGGGAACAAGGTTGATGAGAAACAGCCAGCGCCAGGAGAACCAGTCGGTGAGGTAGCCGCCGACGGTTGGGCCGATGGTCGGCGCGAGCGTCGCGACAAGGCCGATGATCGGCCCGATGAGCGGCTGCTTCGAGCGCGGGAAGATCGTGAAGGCGGAGGCGAACACGGTCGGGATCATGCCGCCGCCGATGAACCCCTGCAGCGCGCGCCAGACGATCATCTCATTGATCGTGCTCGCCTGCGCGCACATGAAGCTCATCGCCGTGAAGCCGCCGGCGGATATGCTGAAGATGACCCGCGTCGAGAGCGCCCGCGACAGGAAACCCGAGAGCGGAATCATCACGACTTCGGCGATGAGATAGCTCGTCTGGACCCAGGTAATCTCGTCGGAGGAGGCCGAGAGCCCGGCCTGGATCTGCGACAGCGACGCCGAGACGATCTGGATGTCCAGGATCGCCATGAACATCCCGAACACCATCAGGATGAAGGTTATGAGCCGCTTGACGGAAAAGTGTGGAACGGCAAAGCCCG
>Ga0209040_10004598_pt1 | contig 10391 bp, 10 predicted proteins | sample BogFormECP12_OM3_FD_188240 | JGI IMG/M metagenome (GOLD analysis project Ga0209040, IMG submission 188240) | Bog forest soil microbial communities from Calvert Island, British Columbia, Canada - ECP12_OM3 (SPAdes) (version 2) | ecosystem: Environmental > Aquatic > Freshwater > Wetlands > Bog ... | reverse complement strand
GTTCACGGTAAAGAGGAAATCTTCGTCCGTTAGCTTGTCGAGCGGCGCAAACCTCGCGTCTCCCGCGCACGAGACAACTGCGTCGAGATCCTTGACCTCGGTGAAGAATCTCCGGATCGACGCGGGATCCGAGATGTCGATCCTTGGCGCGATCTTTCGTGAAACTCGGATGACTTCGTGCTTGTTTGCTTCGAGCGCCGCGGCGACCGCCGCGCCGATCGTGCCTGTTCCGCCAACGACGACGACTTTCATCTGCGACCCCATTTGGCGAATAATGCCTGCGCTCGCTCAACGCGCTCTGGCCCTTCAAAATTGTGCGCCGGTTTTGAGTTCTCCACAAGCCTCGCGCGAACCCGTCTCCCGACGGGAGAGGGGCAGGGTGAAGGGATCGCGAGTGAGAAGGGTCGATCGCCGCGGAGTGGCGCGAATTTACCAAACCCTTGCGCGAGCATCGGACGCGGCCCGAGGAGGCGAGGATTCGCGCGGAGCTGCGCTCGCCCTTCTCGTGAAGCGCAGGGTCTCCTCTCCCGACGGGGGAGGGGAGAAGAGCGCGAGGCGCCTTACTGCAGCACGTAGCGAATGCCGACGAGGAATTGCTGCGACGAGTTGTTCTGCCGGACCGTCATGCCGGTCTCCGGATTGACCAGCTTGTCGATCGAGCCGGTGTTGAGGTAGCGATAGCCGATATCGAGCGTCGCGCTCGGATTGAGCTGAAAGCCGATCCCGGCCGACAGCGCGAAGGCAAAAGTGTCGCTGGTAAAATTGATCGACCGGTTCCAGTTTTGTGGCGCAAACGCGATTTTTGGCTGCGGGGAGATCGTCCCGCCGTACTGGTTCACCCAGATCTGCGGAAACGTGCCTGTCGGCGAGAGGTCGGCTGCGTAAAGTTGGCCGTTGGCCGTCTCGTAGTAGTTCAGGCTTCCCGACATGGTGTTCACGTTGAAGCCGAGGCCGCCGCCGACGTAAGGGGTGAAGCCGGCGTAGGTTCCGAGATCGACATAGCCGTTGGCGAGGAAGGTGTTGTTGTACTGCTTGATATCCGCGACGCCGTCGCAGATATTGGACGTGTTGTAGAGATAACCCAACTGGATCGGGTTGGCCCCCTGGCTGGTCAATCCGCTAAGCGCATAGGGGCAGACGACGGTCGTCTCACGCGATCCCCGCGGGCCGTTGCGGTAGTCCCAGGTCGCGTCGAAGCGCAAATAGTTGTTGACCCGATAGCCGAATCCGACGCCGCCGGTGAAGTCCGTGCTGTGCATGTCCGTTCCTGCGTAGGCCGGCAGCGGGGCGCCGAAGTAGCCCGGCGGCGGTATGGAGATGCTCGACAGCGAGAGAGTCGGCGCATTGTCGAAGCTGATCCCGAGGTCGCCGCGGACGTACCAGTTGGAGCCGACCTCGAACGCGGTCGGGCCCTGGGTCGCTGGGTACGTCAGCGGCGGAGCCGTGCCAAACAAATCGGCGGCGGAAGCCGGCGCCGCCGCCACAGTCAGCCCGGCGCAAGCGAGAGACAAGAAAACCTTCATCGGCCACCCCAGAATCGCCACGCCGACGCAAGAAACGGCGACGTTTCAGGAATTATGGCGGCTAATACTTAATTATTATTTAAATATAACGAAATTTTATCCATATAATACTCGGTTCGACAACTATCGATCAATAAATCGCGTCCGTTCTATGAACAACGGCAGGCGCTTGGCGAAGTCTTGACTAAGGCGCGTGAGCGGCGGCGACGGCGGACGCGGCCTGCTCGGCAGTTCCTGTTCAGGAGCGGACGAGCGCGAGGCCGAGACCCGCGAGCGACAAGCCGACGAGCTGTCGAGCCTCCAACGGCTTTGCTTCAGTTCCCAGGAGACCAAGGCTGTCGATGAGCACCGACGTGGCTGTGATGACGAAAAAATAGAGGATGAACGTTTGAGTCGGACCGAGTCTCGGCGCAACCAAAGTGAGGCCCGCCAGGACAAACGCCCCCATCATCCCGCCGGCGACGACCTTCAACCCCTGGGCCTCTAGAAGGTCCGCCTCGGGAAGAGGGAGACGATAGATCACCAAAGCCACAACGACGAGCGTGGGCGCGGACACGGTGGCGGACATGGGCCAACCCAAATGGCGCCGATACCTGACCTGGCTGCGGCGCCGTTGGTCATGGCCTGTAGGACCTGGAAGCAGCCGCACGCCATCGCAATGAGCCAAAAGTGCACCCGCAAAGATCCTCTCCCAAACTCAATGCTCGCCGGCCATCGGCGCGCCGCCAGAAAATCGGGGCGGCGGCCTGATTTTGCTTTAAGCCGCGAACCGATGTCAGCCCCGGAAGGTCAGTTTCCCGTCGATGAACTGCGTTCGACCGAGGAACGCCGACAGGCGCTTGGCGAAGTCTTGACGCAGGCGCGTGAGCGGCGGCCGGCTCCGCCGCCATGGCGGCGCTGCCGGCGCCTCGGCCAGCTCCGGCCAGGGAGAGCCTAAGAACCAGTCGCGGTAGTCTTCAGCGAACCGCGCCTCGCCGCGCCAACGCGCGAGCTCCCAAGGCTTCGGCGCATTGACGAAATGCAGCACGATGGGTTCGAGCCTGCGCTCGAGGTCGAGCAGGAAAAAGTCACCCATGAAATTAAAGCGCGGTGACAGCGGCGCGAAATCGCCCCGCAGCGTCGCGTTGAGCGCGCTTTGCTCGTTGAACGGGAAGCGCGCGGGCGTGTCGCGAAGCGCTTTAACCACGCGCTCGGTGAGCGCGCGCCTGCGCCATTCGGCGCGGTCGATCGCCATCAGGCCGGCGTTGAAGTAGGGCGTCTCGAGGTCGAGGCCAAGCGAGCGGCGATAGGCCTGGAAGCGGCGCGCCAGGGCGTCGCGCTTGAAGTCCATGAGAAAGATCATGTCGTAGGCGGCGGCGAGCGGCTTGCCTGCGAGATCGAGGCTCGTGAGCCGCGTGAGACCAGGGCGGACGATGAGCATGTCGGAATCGATCGACACGATCCGCTCGAAGCGGGCGGGCAGAACCTCGTCGAAAAACAGCCGGCGAAAGACGGCCCGCGAAAAGCGCCCGCTCGTCTTCAGGCTCCTATCCAGGCTCCTATCGAAGCGGGCGAAGTCGACGGTGAGGAGTTCGATGCGATCGCGCAATGGGCGCGCGAGCCTGTCGAAGCCGAGCGAGACGTCGCTGGGCTCGCAGATAAGAAAGATCTCATGACCCGCTTTTGGTTCCGCCTCGATGAGCGAGGCGATGGTTCGGATCGCCGGCGGGAAGAATGTTCGGTCGGGCGTGAAGCAATAGGCGGTTCGCATCCCGTCCCCCCGTCAAGCGCAAGCGGCGTCACCCTGCCTGCGCCCGAGGCTCGACCGCAAGGGCGGCTACTCGCTGTGGCCGCGAATTGAGCCGCAGCACCAGGAATATTGGTGTTAGCGCTATTGACATGAAAATTAATTCGTGTTAGTAGCGCCTACATGAAAACGCGGAAGCGCGCATATTCGATGACCGTGCGGGCGGAAAAGGCCGCCGCGACGCGTCAGAAGATCCTCGACAGCGCCGTTCAGCTCTACCGGCAAAGCGCCATCGAGGATTTCACCCTCGACGAAATCGCCCGCCGCGCCGGGACGGCGGTGCAGACGGTGCTGCGCGCCTTCGAGAGCAAGGAAAATCTGCTCATCGAGGCGCTGGATCGATTCGCCAAGGGCGGCGAGATGTTGCGGCAGACGCCGCCCGGCGACGTCGAAGCCGCAGTCGGCGCGATTTTCGACATCTACGAGACGATGGGCGATCTCCTGATGCAGCGGCTCGCCGACGAGCGCCGCAGGCCGGCAATGAAGCCGGCGCTCGACGCCGGCCGCGCCAGTCATCGCCGCTGGGTCGAGCAGGTCTTCGCGCCGCTCGTTGCGCGCCGCGGCAAGGCGGCGCGCGCGGAGATGCTCGACGCGCTGACCGTGGCGACCGACATCTACGTTTGGCAGAAGCTGCGCCGCGACATGGGACTGAGCCGCGACGCCGCCGAGGCGGTCGTGCGCCGGATGATTTTCGGCGCTGCAATGAGGGAGGAAATGAATGGCGAAAATTCTGTGGCTCAACTGGTCGGGCGGCGGCAACCTGCCGCCTAGCCTTGGCGTAGCGCGCGCGCTCGAGGACCGCGGCCACGCCGTCAACTTCGCGGGACGGCCCGAAATGGTTCCCCGCGTGAAGACCGCCGGCTTCCGCGCGATCGAATTCACGCGCGCGTACGAACAGGTCGATCGTTATCCGCAGGGGAGTTTTCTCACGCGCATGTCCTGCTACCTGACTTCGCCAGCGGTCGAGGACGAGGTGAGCGCGGTCGTCGCCGAAGAGAAGCCGGACATCGCCGTGATCGACGCGATGTTTCCCGCCGCGCTCGCACGCGCCTCGGGGTTCGGCGCGCCGACGGCGGTGTTCGTCCATACCTTCGTCCATCGTCAGCTCGACATGTGGCGCGGCATGTTCGCCCGGCTTGACGGCATGCGGCGGGAAGCGGGTTTCGCCAGTCTGCCCGGGCTCGACGCGCTCTGGGGCCCGCGCGACCTCATCGTCGCGACGAGTCTTGCCGCCTTCGACGCGCCGGCGCAGCCGGGCTGGGAGAGGGTGCGCCACGCCGGCCCCGTGCTCGAAGACGAGCGATTCGCGGTCGCGACGCCGCTGCCCTGGTCGGAGAGCGACGAGACGCCGCTCGTCCTCGTCAGCTTCTCGACCGGCTTCGAGCAGCGCAATGTCGACAAGGTGCAGCGGGCGCTCGACGCCCTCGCCGACCTCCCCGTGCATGTCGTCGCCACGACCGGCGGCATCGTCGCGCCCAACGAAGTCGCGACGCCGCGCAACGCGGTCGTGCTCAATTACGCCGCACACGATCCGATCATGCGCCGCGCGGCGCTTGTCATCACCCATGGCGGGCATGGCACCGCGATGCGCGCGCTTCGGCACGGCGTGCCGATGGTGGTCATTCCCGGCCTTGCGGGAGATCAGCCGTTCGTCGCCGCCGCGGTGCAGGAATTCGGCGCGGGCCTGGCGCTGCCCGGCAACGCCGACGCCGCCGCGATGCGAAAGGCAGCTCACGCCGTCCTTGGTGATCCGTCCTACCGGGCCGAAGCGCGGCGCCGCGCCGAAGCGTTGTCACGCTCCGACGGCGCGGCAAGCGCCGCCCGCGCGGTCGAGACGCTGCTGGGCGAAGCGGGCGATCGCTCGCTCGCCGCGGAATGACCGGGCCGCCTCGGTTCGCGACTTCGGTTCAGCGCGCGCCATCGCTCGCCGGCTCGGCGTGGCCCACGACGCGGCGCGCTTCGGGAAACGCCGCGCGCACCGAGCGCTCGAGCGAATCGACGGCGTCGTGCACGGTCTCGACCGGCGTCGCCGGATCGACGCGGCAGTGAAAGAGGACAAAAACGCCGCCGGAGATCTCGCGGACCCGCACATTATGGATGTCGCGCAGGTTCCCTTGCGCCGCGGCCGCTGCGGCGAGCGAGGCTTCGATGCGGCGGGCGAGATCGGGCTCAGCCGACTGCCCGTGCGCTTCCGGCTCGGCCGGCTCGATGTGGGTCTCGACCTCGACGCCCTCGCCGATTTCCTCGGCGATGGCGTCTTCGAGCTGCGAGGCGAGTCTATGGGCGTCGCCGAGCGGCATCGCGCGGTCGACTTCGAGGTCGAGCGCCACGCTCTTGCGACCTTCGATATCCTGAATGGTGATATGGTGCACCGGCAGGCGCCGGCGCGTCGCGATCAGCAGCACGCGATCGAGGATCGTCTCGTCGTCGAGCGCGAGCGGGTTGGCGGTGATGGTCACTTCCGCTTGCGGCCAGCGCCGCGCGATCCGCGTGAGCGCGTCGGCCTTGATCGCGGCGACGCGTTCCAAGGGCAGCGTCCGCGACACGGAGACGATAATCTCGCCCACGATCTTGGCGCCGCTCGGCCGCAGCCGGATCGCCTCGATCCCCCCCACCCCCTTGGTGTTGATGATGAGCGCGCGGATGGCCTCCGTCAGACCCTCGGGCGCGCGGTCGACGAGCGCGTCGATCGTCGACCGGCCCAGACGATAGCCCGCCGCCGCGATGAACCCGGCGACGCCGATGGCGGCCAGCGCGTCGGCATGAGGATATCCGGCCCGCGTGGCGGCGAGGCCGATGAGCACGAGCACGGATGAAATGAGGTCGCTCGAATAATGCAGCGCGTCGGCGGAGAGCGCATGGCTCGAGGTCACGCGCGCCACATGGGTCAGCGCGCGCCAGCGCAACGCATCGGCGGCGATCGAAAACACGATCGCGCCGACGGCGAAGGCATTGGCGTCGACCGCGGCGCCGCCGTCGCGCATGCGCTCAATGGCCGAGACCGCGACGCTGATCGACAGCGCGGCGAGAAAGCCGGTCTCGGCCAGCGCCGCCACCGCCTCGATCTTGGCGTGGCCGAACGGATGATCGGCGTCGGCGGGCTTGTCGGCTTCGCGCACGGCGAAGAAGGTCAGCGCGCTCGCGCCGATATCGAGCGCATTGTGCGCGCCTTCCGAAAGAAGCGCGAGCGAGCCGGAGGCGAAGCCGGCCGCGAGCTTGACGACGGCCAGGGTCAAGCTGGTGGCGATCGACGCCGCCGCCGCGCGCGTCTTCAGCGTCGACTGGGTTTTGGCCGGATCCGGCGCCTTCGTTCCCAATGCGGGACGTCCGATGATTGGGGGCTGCACCCTGGGATCGGAGGCGTTATGCTCCGAAGCCCGAGACGAAGCAAACCCGATGAGGAAAGCCCATGGAATACCTGCACACGATGATCCGCGTGACTGACCTGAAGGCGACAATCGCGTTTTTCGAGCTCATGGGATTTATCGAGACGCGGCGCATGGACAACGACAAGGGCCGCTACACGCTGGTTTTTCTCGCCGCCCCCGGCGATGCCGAGCGGGCGCGCAAGGATCAAGCGCCGGTCGTCGAGCTCACCTACAATTGGGACCCGGAGGTCTATACGGGCGGCCGCAATTTCGGTCATCTCGCCTATCGCGTCGATGACATCTACGCGATCTGCGCCAAGCTCAAGGCGGCCGGCGTGACGATCAACCGACCGCCGCGCGACGGCCACATGGCCTTCATCCGCACGCCCGACAATATTTCGATCGAGCTCATCCAGAAGGGCGCTTCGCTGCCCGCGGCCGAGCCCTGGGCCTCGATGGCGAACACGGGAGCGTGGTGAGGCGCCGGACGCGGTCAGGCGATCGCGGCGTTGACCAGGTTGCGGAACAGCACGCGGAAATGCTCTCGATATTCGGGGGTCTGAACCATGAGGATGGCAAAAAGGGAGTCGCGGGGCGACACCCAGAACACCGTGCCCATCATGCCGCCCCAGAAGAACTCGCCGACGCTGCCTGCAGTCGGCGCCTTCCCCGGGTCGGTCCGCACCGAAAAGCCGAGGCCGAAGCCATGGCCGGGCCAAAGCAGAAAGTGGCTTCTGTCGGTCTTGCCGTCGAGATGGTCGCTCGCCATGAAGGCGAGCGTTTGCGGTCCGATCACGCGCGCGCCCTCGAGCGCGCCGCCGCCGCTCAGCATCGCGACGAAACGCGTATAGTCGGCAAGCGTCGACATAAGGCCGCCGCCGCCGGATTCGAATTTCGGCGGCGCCATCGCGTTGCCCGGGTCGACGCCCGCCGCGACCATGAAGTCGAACGAGAACGGATCCGCGCGCCGGGCCAGTTTCGATTCCGGCGTGAAGAAGGCGGTGTCGACCATCCCGAGCGGGCCGAACAGGCGCTCCTGCAAGACCTCGCCGAGACGAGCGCCTTCGACGATCTCGACGATCCGTCCGAGCACGTCGGTGGATGTGCCGTACTCCCAGACCTCGCCTGGCTGATGCATGAGCGGAAGCGTCGCGATAGCGTCGACATTTTCGGCCAAAGTCCGGCTCGAACTCATGACGTCGGCGGCCTTTGTCAGCATCTGGACTGGCGCGACCCCGGTAAAGCCGTAGGTCAGCCCCGACGTATGGCGCATGAGGTCCTGTATCGTGATCGGCCGCTTGAGCGGCGCGAGGTCGAGCCTACCGCCGTTTTCGACGCCGACTTTCAGGCTCGCGAAGGCGGGGATGTGGTTCGAGACCGGATCCGTGATGGCGAGCCGCCCCTCCTCGACCAGCATCATCGCCGCGACTGAAACGATCGGCTTGGTCATCGAATAGATGCGGAAGATCGCGTCGTCGGACATCGGCGGCCCGCCTGGGCGCAAGGCGCCGACCGATTCCCGGTAAGCCATCTTGCCGTGGCGGGCGATCAGCATGGAGACGCCGGGCGCCTTTTTCTCCTCGACCTGGCGGGCCATGACGGCCGTCAGCCGCATGAGCCTTTCCGGGATCAGGCCGATGGTTTCGGATGGGGCATACGGGAGGACAAAGGAACTCATGAGAGGGCTCCTGGCTTTGAAGGGACGGCAAACAATGGGCTACACGCGAGCCATGGGCAAGCCGGCGCGTCGCTGTAGGCGCGGTCGCTGACCGCGTCCGCGCTCCATAGCCCGTCGGGAGACGCGCGTCCTTCCGGACGCCCTATGGCGCGCTGCTACAGTCCCGCTGGACAGCCGCCCGCCCCATGCGGGACAAAGCGCCATGAGCCTCCTCGACAGCATGAGCCCGAAAGCCGAGCCGCCACCCGCGCCGCTCGCCGAGCGGCTCCGGCCGACGACGCTCGCCGAAATTTCGGGCCAAGAGCACCTGACCGGCCCGGATGGGGCGCTGACGCGCCTTCTGGCGGCCCCGGCGCTGGGCTCGATGATCTTCTGGGGGCCGCCAGGCAGCGGCAAGACGACGGTTGCGCGGCTCATCGGCGCGGCGCGCAACGACGCCTTCGTCCAGGTGTCGGCCATCCACACGGGCGTCGCGGAATTGAAGAAGATCTTCGAGGCCGCGCGGACGCGCCGCTCACAGGGCCTGGGCACGCTCTTGTTCGTCGACGAGATCCATCGCTTCAATCGCGCGCAGCAGGATTCCTTCCTGCCGGTGATGGAGGACGGCTCGATCACGCTCATCGGCGCGACGACCGAGAATCCTTCGTTCGAGCTCAACGCGTCGCTGCTGTCGCGCGCACGGGTGCTCATCTTTCGCCCGCTTTCGACTGAGGCCCTGGAGGCGCTGCTCACCCGCGCCGAGCGGCTGTTGGCCAAGCCCCTGCCGCTCGAGGCCCAAGCGCGCGAGGCGCTCGTCGGAATGGCCGACGGCGACGGCCGGGCGGTCCTCACCCTCGCCGAGGAAGTCTGGCGCGCTGCGCGCCCGGGCGAGAGGCTGGACGCTCAGCGCCTGGTCGAGGTCGTTCAGCGGCGAGCGCCGATCTACGATAAGGCGCAGGACGGCCACTATAATTTGATCTCGGCCTTGCATAAGTGCGTGCGCGGCTCCGATCCCGACGCGGCGCTCTACTATTTGGCGCGCATGTTCGACGCCGGCGAGGACCCGCTGTTCATCGCCCGGCGGGTGGTGCGCATGGCCTCCGAGGATATCGGTCTCGCCGACCCGCAGGCGCTCGTCGTCGCCAACGCCGCGAAGGACGCCTACGATTTCCTGGGCAGTCCGGAGGGAGAACTGGCGATCGCCGAGGCCGTCGTCTATGTCGCCGCCGCCCCGAAATCGAACGCGATCTATAAGGCGTTTGGCGCCGCGCAGGCGCTCGCCAAGGCGCACGGCTCGCCGGCGCCGCCCAAAACCATCCTCAACGCCCCGACCGGGCTCATGAAGCGCGAAGGCTACGGGGCCGATTACCAATACGACCACGACACGCCCGACGCCTTCAGCGGCCAGAACTACTGGCCCGACAAGGTTGGCCGTCACACGCTCTACGAGCCGGTCGAACGCGGCTTCGAGCGCGACATCAAGAAGCGGCTCGATTATTGGGCGCGGCTGAGGAAGGAGCGGGCACAGGGGTAGCGCTATGCCGACCCGGCGAACTTCGTCTTCAGCGCCGCCACGACATTGGGCGGGGCGAAGGGAGAGGCGTCGCCGCCCATCGAGGCGATCTGGCGCACGAGCGTCGCGGTGATCGGCCTGACCGGCGACGAGGCGGGCAGAAAGACCGTGCGCAGTTCGGGCGCCATCGCGCCGTTCATGCCGGCCATCTGCATCTCATAGTCGAAATCGGTCGAGTCGCGCAGGCCCCTCACGATCAGCGTCGCGCCCGTCTTGCGCGCCGCCTCGACCGCCAGCCCGGTGAATTCGACGACCTCGAGTTCGCAAGCCGCCTTCTCCATGATCGGCGCCGCCGCCTCGCGAATGAGTTTCAGGCGCTCCTCGACCGTGAACAGCGCGGCCTTGTTAGGATTGGAGCCGACGCCGATGACCAGCCGGTCGCAGAGCGCCGCCGCATGCTCGATTACGTCGAGATGCCCGTTCGTCATCGGGTCGAAGGAGCCGGAGAAGAAGCCGACGCGGGTCATCGCCAAGCGTTAGCTTG
>Ga0209040_10004597_pt1 | contig 10392 bp, 7 predicted proteins | sample BogFormECP12_OM3_FD_188240 | JGI IMG/M metagenome (GOLD analysis project Ga0209040, IMG submission 188240) | Bog forest soil microbial communities from Calvert Island, British Columbia, Canada - ECP12_OM3 (SPAdes) (version 2) | ecosystem: Environmental > Aquatic > Freshwater > Wetlands > Bog ... | reverse complement strand
CGGCCGCGCGCAGATCGGCAAAGGCATGTGGGCGATGCCGGATCTCATGGCCGACATGGTCAGAACCAAGATCGCGCATCCGCAGGCGGGCGCCAACACCGCCTGGGTCCCGTCGCCCACGGCCGCAACTCTGCATGCGCTGCATTACCACGCCGTCGATGTCGCCGGGGTGCAAACCGCGCTCGCGACGCGCCGGTGCGCCTCGCTCGAAGAGATCTTGACGCCTTCCTTGAGCGCAAAGTCGGCGTGGAGCGAGACTGAGATCGAAACGGAGCTCAATAACAATGCGCAAAGCATCCTCGGCTACGTCGTGCGCTGGATCGACTTCGGCATCGGCTGTTCAAAGGTCCCGGATTTCCACAACGTCGCCTTGATGGAGGACCGCGCGACTTTGCGCATCTCGAGCCAGCATGTCGCCAATTGGCTGCGTCACGGCGTCTGCACCGAGGTGCAAGTCACGGATGCCCTGCGGCGCATGGCGCGGGTTGTCGACGAGCAAAACCGCGCGGATCCCGCCTACCGCCCGATGAGCGGCGCACTCGACGAGAACATCGCATTTCGAGCCGCATGCGACCTGATCTTCGAGGGCCGCATGCAACCGAACGGCTACACCGAGGCGATCCTGCACAGCCGCCGCATGCAGTACAAAACCGTCGCCCTTGCCCGATCGAGGCGTTGATTGCACTCGAGCGGCTCAATGCGCGGCGCGCGCCTGATCAGACCCTTTCGGGCTCCATTCTAATCGCGCCGCAGGGGCATTCCGCGACGCACATGCCGCAGCCCTTGCAGTAGTCGAGATTGAATTGATAGCGCTTGCCCGGCCCGAGCTTGGTCACCGCATTATCGGGGCAGACACCGTAGCAGTTGTCGCACTCGAAGCAGTTGCCGCAACTGAGGCAGCGGCGCGCCTCGAACAGCGCATTGGATTCATCGAGACCCTGTGCGACCTCGTCGAACGTCGATTTGCGCCGCACGATATCGAGCAGCGGCTGCACGGTCTTCGGGGCATCCGCGTAGTACCAGGGGTTGAGCTTGTCGAAGCCCGCCAGTTCGTGCCGCGCCGGCGGCACATAGGCCCGGCCCTCGAGCCACGCATCGATGTGGCGCGCCGCCTTCTTGCCATGACCGATCGCGACCGTGACGTTGCGCTCCGCCGGCACCATGTCGCCGCCCGCGAAAATGCCGGCATGCCCGGTCATCATCCGTGCATCGACCTGTACGACCCCGTCGATCACCGAAAGACCCGCAACCCCGTTGAGTAGGCCAAGATCGACATCCTGGCCGAGCGCGAGCACCACCGAATCCGCATCGAGCGTCTCGAACTCACCGGTCGGCTGGGGAAAGCCCTGCGGATCGAGCGCCATCTTTTCGACCGTGATGCTCGACTCGCCGGCCTGTGTGATCGTCGACAGCCATTTGATCATGACGCCTTCCTGCAGCGCGTCCTCGACTTCCGCGTCGTTCGCCGGCATCTTCTCGCGCGTGCGCCGGTAGACGATGACGGCCTCTTCCGCTCCAAGGCGCTTGGCCGTGCGCGCGACATCGATCGCCGTGTTGCCGCCGCCGTAGACGACGACTCGCCGTCCGAGCATCGGTTTGGCTTCGCCCTCCATCTCGCGCAGCACTGCAACCGCGTCGAGAATTCGGGCCGAATCGCCCGCGGGTATGTAGGCGCGTTTGGCAATATGCGCACCCACGGCGAGAAACGCGGCATCAAAACCGCCCCGCCTCATCTCCTCGAGAATGTCGGTCACTTTGCGGTTGAGTTCGAGCACCACGCCCAAGCCGAGGATGCGCTCGACCTCGGCATCCAGTACCGCGCGCGGCAGCCGGTATTTGGGAATTCCGAAGCGCATCATGCCGCCCGCCATCGGTCCCGCCTCGAGTATCGTCACTCGGTGGCCCAACTGCCGCAGGTGATACGCGGCGGACAGGCCCGAGGGGCCGGCGCCGACCACCAGCACGTGCTTGCCGGACTCGCGCGTCGGCGCCGCGAATTTCCAGCCGCGCCGCAACGCTTCGTCGCCGAGAAAGCGCTCGACGGAATTGATACCGACCGATTGATCGAGCTTGCCGCGGTTACATGCGCTCTCGCAGCTGTGATAGCAAACGCGGCCCATGATCGCGGGAAACGGGTTTTGCCGCACGAGGTGGCGCCAGGCCTCTTCGTAATCTCCCGACTCAGCATGAAACAACCAACCCTGGATATCCTCGCCGGCGGGGCATTGATGATTGCAGGGCGGCAGCCGATCGACGTAGACGGGCCGCGAACTGCGCCAGGATCCGGTGTGATTCGCGAGCGAGGAGCCCACGTCGAGCGTGATCGCAAAGGGTTTACGCATGTCAGAGCCCCTCGGCGAGCAGACCGAATTTTCGGATGTTGCGATCGGCGCCGGCCTGAAGCCGCGCGATCGTCGCGGTCCCCGGCGTTGCTCCGAATAGATGCGCGAAGCGCCGCTGCGGTTTCAGATACTCCTCGACCGGTACGCGTTGGCGCAGCTTATAGACGCCGGTGATCTCCCCGTGTTCGGCCTCGAACAGGGGGAAGAGCCCGCTTTCGACGACGAGGCGCGCAAGCTTGATCGTGTCCTGAGACGCCGAACCCCAGCCGAGCGGACACGGCACGAAGACGTGAATGTAGCGCGCGCCGTGCATGCCCATCGCCTTCGTGACCTTGGCCTCGAGATCGTGCAGGTAGGCGACCGACGCGGTCGCAACGTACGGAATCTCGTGGGCGAGCGCGATCTGCGGCAGATTTTTGCCCTGGCCAAAGGCATTGCCGGGATGCGCACCGACCGCCGGCGTCGTCGCGGTGCGCGCCGCCGGTGGCGTCGCCGACGATCGCTGCACGCCGGTATTCATGTAGGCCTCGTTGTCGTAGCAGATGTAGAGCACGTCGTCATTGCGTTCGAACATGCCCGACAAGCAGCCGAAGCCGATGTCGGTCGTACCGCCGTCGCCGCCCTGGGCGATGACCCGAACCTCGCGGCGTCCCTTGACCTTGAACGCCGCGGACATGCCGGCGGCGACCGCGGCTGCGTTGCCGAACAGCGAATGGATCCACGGAATCTGCCAAGAGGTTTCCGGATACGGCGTCGAGAACACCTCGAGGCATCCGGTCGCGTTTGCCGCGACCACTTGGTTATTCGTGGCCCGCATCGCGGCATCGATTGCATAGCGCGCCCCGAGCGCCTCGCCGCATCCTTGGCAGGCCCGATGGCCGCAGTTGAGCGAATTCGTGCGCCGCATATTGGCCTGAACGGCGCGCTGATCCTCGGCGAGCAGCCGGTTGCCGACCGTGAAGGTCCCGGTCTGATAGAACTTGATCGGCTGCATTTCCATGAGGGCTCCGCTCACGCGATCGAGGCGCCGACGACGCCGATCTCGCGCAAAATGTTCTCGGCGATCGGTCCCGAGCGGCGGCTCTGCCGCTCCTTCTCGAGCACTCGATTCACGACCTCCGAATTCAGATCGAGGAAACTGAGCGGCTCGAGTGCGTCCTCGCCCGCCTTGCGAAACAGTTCGTGCAGAGAGCTCTTGAGAATGGGACGGCCGCCGAGTCCTGCGATCACGGTGTAGCCTTGCACGTGCAAGCCGCTGAGCGCCATGCGCACGTCGGTTGCGAGGATGCCGCCCAGGCCGACCGCGAGCGACTTTTCCAACACGACGACTCGCTTTGCGGATCGCGTCGCCTCGCGAATCGCGCCGAGCGGTGAGGGGCGGAACGAGCAGATGCCGAGCGCGCCGATCTTCGCGCCATGGACGCGCATCTCGTCGATGACATCCTTGATCGTCCCGAGCACCGAACCCATCGCGACGACGATGGTGTCGGCATCTTCGCAGCGATACGCATGCACGAGACCTCCCGAATCGCGGCCGAACACGCTCTTGAACTGCTCCGCAAGCTTCGGGATCAGCTCGAGGGCCTGCATCTGTTTTGCGTGCGCGAGATAGCGCACTTCCATGAACGCCTCCGGCCCCACCATAGCGCCGATCGAAATCGGCTGGGCCGGGTCGAGCACTTGGCGGGGTTCGTAGGGCGGTAGGTATGCATCCACCTGTGCCTGCGTCGGCAGATCGACGCGCTCATAGGCGTGCGTGAGAATGAAACCGTCCATGCAGACCATCGCCGGCAAGGACAGCTCTTCGGCCAAGCGAAACGCCAAAATGTGCAGATCGAGAGCTTCTTGATTGGTCTCCGCAAACAGCTGAATCCAGCCCGAATCGCGCATCGAGAGGCTGTCGCTGTGATCGTTCCAAATATTGATCGGTGCGCCGATTGCACGATTCGCAACCGTCATCACGATCGGCAGTCCCAGTCCGGAGGCGTTGTAAACCGCTTCCGCCATGAACAGCAGTCCCTGGCTGGCGGTCGCCGTGTAGCTGCGGGCGCCTGCGGCCGATGCACCGATCGACACCGACATCGCTGCGAATTCGGATTCGACGTTGATGAATTCGCAGCGCGGCAGCTCGCCGCTTGCGACCCGCTTGCCCAATCCTTCGACGATGTGGGTCTGAGGCGAGATCGGATACGCACAAATCACTTCGGGGCGGCACAGCGCGACCGCTTCGGCGACCGCCTCGGAACCTTCGATCTGCTTAAGCATGTGCCGCCTCATAGGCTTCAGTCGCGGCCGCGATGTTGCCCTCGGCCACTTTCCCCGAAAATTTCTGCTTGATCGCCGCCACGACGGCCGACAAGGAGATCAGACCGCTGATCGCGGCAAAGCCCCCCAGCAACGCCGCGTTGGGCACGGGCCTGCCGACATATTTGAGCGCGAGCTCGGTGGCCGGCACGGTGCGCAGCCGTTCGGGCCGAAACGCATCGAGAAACTCACTCAATCCGAGGTCCGCGAAACTGCGATTGGTATTGATCAAAACGAAGCCGTCTGCGGCAAGACCCGCGAACAGGTCGACTTGGTGCAGCAGCGTCGGATCCTGGACGATCAGCGCATCCGGCTTGATGACCGGTTCGCGCAATCGGATCTCTTTGTCGTCGATGCGGCAGTAGGCGACGACCGGGGCGCCGGTGCGCTCGGAACCGAAGCTTGGAAACGCCTGAGCGTAGCGCTGCTCGAGGAAGGCGGCGATCGAGAGCATTTCGGCCGCCGTGACGACTCCTTGCCCACCCCGCCCGTGAATGCGAACTTGGAACACGATTGCCTCCGCCTCGCGCCGGCATGGCGGCGCTCGGCCCCTTTAAACCTGCCGCGATATCATTGCGCCGCTGGTGCCAGATGGAATACGTGATATCCGAAGGGCCCCAACGGGGCGCAGCCGTGCGCCGGGTCGATTCGGGCGCGATCGGCCGCAGCGCGGATGGCCACGACGCATCCGCGAGTCCTCGCGCGCGTCGAGCTTAGGGAGACTCGAACAGATGAGGCAACTCGCGCGGCTGGCAGCGCAAATATTGCTTGGGCGCCCATACACGAGCCCCGAGCGCGGCCGCCGCGTGCCAGGGCCAACGGGGATCGTAGAGCATCGCGCGCGCCAGTGCGATCGCATCCGCATGCCCCGCGGCGAGAATCGCCTCGGCCTGCGCGGGCTCCGTGATCAGGCCAACCGCGATCGTCGGGATGCCGACCTCGGACTTGATGCGCCTTGCAAACGGCACTTGATAGTTGGGGCCGAGCCGGACCGCCTGCGCAGGTGAAATGCCGCCGCTCGAGACATGGATCGCCGCGCAGCCGTGCGCCTCCAAGGCCTTTGAAAACACGACGGCCTCGTCGATGTCCCATGCCTCGGGCATCCAGTCGCTCGCGGATATGCGCATCCAGACCGGCGAGTGCGCCGGAAACGCGGCGCGAACCGCGTCGAATACCTCGAGCGGAAAGCGCATGCGATTCTCGAGACTCCCGCCGTACTCGTCCGCACGCTGGTTCGCGACCGGCGACAGGAATTCGTGGAGCAGATAACCGTGCGCGCCGTGCAACTCGATGCCGTCCACACCTATGCGCGCGGCACGGCGCGCGGCTACGGCAAACTGCTCACGCACACGCGCGAGTCCGGCGCGATCGAGCGCCAGCGGCGCATCGTCGCCGGGCGTATGCGCCACCGCGGACGGCGCGACCGCGTTCCATCCGCGCGGAACACTCGCGCGGATTTGCGCTCCGCCGGTCCAAGGGGATTGCGTCGACGCCTTGCGCCCCGCGTGCGCGAGCTGCATCGCAACGCGGATCGGCGAATGCCGGCGGATCGACGCGAGCACAGTCGCGAACGCCGCCTCGTTGGCGTCGCTGTAGAGTCCGAGGTCGTCGGGCGAGATGCGTGCTTCGGGCGCAACCGCGGTCGCCTCGCTGATCAGCAGCGCCGCGCCCGACAAGGCCATATGGCCCAAATGAATCAAATGCCAGTCGCTCGCGGATCCATCGACGGCCGAATACTGGCACATGGGCGCGACCACGATTCGGTTGGCTAGGTCCAGCTTGCCGATCTGAAACGGCGTGAACAATCGACTCATAGGGGGCTCTCGATCGGTGGCGGGCGGCGGCGCCCTTGACGCGCAATATTGTAGGTGATCGCCGCCGCGAACGTCTCGAGCGATCGGTGCGTGCCGCCCCGTGATCGATCTCCCGGGCTTTTATCCCGCCGTGTATCCTTGAGCTTCGGCGACCGCAGAAACACCGCTCGATGAACGGCAAACCATCATGAATACCCCTCCAAACCTATTGATTCCCAGAGCCTCGGTGAGTGCGCTCGGGGCACTCGGCGTGCCGATGCCCGCAGCGACGGCGGCTCGGCGCGAATACCTCGAGGCCGAGCCCCGGTACGGCGCGGGCGCGGGCACGGCGGCAAACACATGAGCAAGCCTCGCGCGAGCGGTTTCGGCATCGCCGAGCTCCCCAAAATCACCCGCGGCCGCGGCAGCTATCTCTACGATGCAAACGGCAAACGCTACATCGACGGCTCGGGCGGCCCGGCCGTCTTCAGCCTCGGCCACGCGCATCCGGAGGTCAACGCGGCGATCATGCGTCAACTCAACGAGATCGCCTATGGCTATCGATATCTGTTCACGAGTTCGGCGCTCGAGGAGTTGAACGCGAAGCTGCTCGCGCTGTGCGGCGGCTACAAGGACATCGTCTATGGCAGCAGCGGATCCGAAGCCGTCGAATCCGCGCTCAAGATCGCCCTGCAGCACTTCACGGCGCGGGGTCTGCCGCGCAAGCGGCACTTCATCGCGCGCGAGCGATCCTGGCATGGCAATACCCTCGGTGCGCTCTCGGTCTCGGGATTCATCGACCGGCGCCGTTCGTTCGAGGGCAGTCTGCTCGACGTCTCGTTCGTTTCAAGTGCCAATCGCTATCGCTTGCCGCCGGGTGTATCCGAGCCAGCGCTCGCGGCGCACCTCGCGGCCGAGCTCGAGCACACGATACTCGCGCGCGGGCCCGAGACCGTCGCCGCATTCATTTTCGAGCCGATCGTCGGCGCCGCCGGCGGCGTTGTCCCCGCTCCGCCCGGCTACGTCAGCGCGATTCAAGCCGTTTGCCGCAAGCACGACGTGCTCATGATCGCCGACGAGGTCATGTGCGGGTCGGGCCGCAGCGGAACTTGGCGCACGCTCGAGCACGACGGCGTGATCGCTGACATCATGACGGTCGCGAAGGGTCTCGCCGGCGGCTACATTCCACTCGGCGCGACCTTGTGCACGGCCGCAGTGTCCGCGCCGATCATGAGCGAACATGGCGCATTCCAAACCGGACAGACCTTCACGGGCCACACGGCCGCTTGTGCAGCCGGGCTTGCCGTGCAGCAAATCATCGAACGCGACGCCTTGCTCGAGCGCGTTCGAAGCACCGGCACGGCGTTCCAAGCGGCGATTCGCGGCGCCTTGTCCCGCTTCGAGGAGGTCGGCGACGTGCGCGGTCGCGGCTTCTTCATCGGCATCGAGCTGGTGCGCGATCGGCACAGCAAGCTGCCGTTCGCGCGTGAGCGCGGCTTGAGCTTCGATATCGGTCGACGCGCATTTGCGGATGGCTTGATCTGCTACCCGTGCTCGGGCAACGTCGACGGGGCCAGCGGCGATACCGTCATCATTGCGCCGCCTTACAATGCGAGCGACACGGAACTCGAAGAAATTTTGAGTAAATTGACGGCAGCAGTCGAGTCGGCGCTCCAGGGCACGCCATGAGCGATGCGCAGGTGCGCTTTCTCGAGATTGCGGAAATCGCGACCCAGCGTGAACGGCGCGCCGAGGATTATTTTGAATTTCTGCGTGTTCCGGCGATGAGCGCCGGCCGAACGGGAGTGAGCACCCGGCGGGCGCCGCAGATACGCCGCCCGATACTGTCGGACTATTGCGCCGCCGCGGGCGCGGCGGGCGAGCCGGGCCCTGCCGCCGGCAGGTGCTCGCCCAAGAAGCGCTCGATCTCCTGCATCATCGTGACTCTGTCCTTCATTTCGCTGAACGAATGATCGGCGTCGCGCACGCGCACGAAGCGGTGCGTCTTTCCGGCTCGCGACAGGGCGGCGTCCATGACCTCGGATTGCTCGATCGGCACCTGGCCATCCATGGTCCCATGGATCATGAGCACCGGCATGCCGAATTGCGCCGCATGCAATCGCGGGGAATCGCGCTTGAGCTTCTGAGAATCGGTTCCGATCTGCAGTTTCTGGATCTTCGCATTGATGTAATCGTAGCCCTCGTCGATCAGCAGGCCCAGATCACTGACGCCCGCGATGTCGACCGAGCAGCGGAACAGATCCGCATTGCGCTGCGCGCCGAGCAGCGCCGCATAGCCGCCGAAGCTCCAGCCGACGATGCAGACGCGCGCCGGATCGGCGATGCCCTGCTCGATCGCCCAGCGCGTACCGTCGATGATGTCGTCGTAGGTCAGGCCGCCCCAGTCTTGATGCGCCGCATAAAACCATTGCGATCCGTAGCCGCTCGAGCCGCGAAAATTCATTTGCAGCACCGCATAGCCGCGGCTCACTAGAAACTCGCGCAGAAAGAAATAGTCCCAGTCGTCGCGCGCAATCGGGCCGCCATGCGGCATCACGACCAGCGGCAGCTGCTTGTCCGCCGAGCCGACCGGCACCGACAGGTAGCCCGGAATTCTCGTGCCGTCGCGCGCCGGATAGGAGATCGAACGCATCGGCGCGAGTGTCGAGGCATCGCGATTGGGGTAGGCCTTGCCGAGCAACGAGGCCTTGGAGCTCGTGGTGTCGAGCACCGTGAAGCTCGATGGCTCGATGTCGCTGTACGATTCGAAGATCAAGACTTTCTCGTCGCGCGTCGAGCCCGCGATCGAGGTGAACTTACCGGGATACAGCCGCTCAATCGAAGCCACCCTCGCCTTGGCGCGCTCGTCCGTGTAGTAGATCATCGGCCGATCGGTCGCATATTCGACGCCGAGCAATCTGCCATCGAGCGCCAAAATCGGTGCGCCCACGTCGACCGAAGGGTGCACGAACACCGGCGTCGGATCTTCGCGGTCGGTCAAATCGATGAGCCATAGCGCGTCGCGGCCCTCGTATTCGCCGTATGCGTAGGCCTTGTTTGCGTCTTCGGCGCTGATCGCGACCGGCGTGAAGTGATTTTCGCGGCTGAATACCTCGAATTTACTGAGCCGGCGCAACTCCCGGTCGCCCGCGAGCCGCGCGTAGTAGGAAATCGCCGTTCCCTCGTAGCCCCAACCGAGGCGAACCTGGCCGTGGGTATCGGTCGCCCAGCTGCGGATCGGATCGCGCGAACGCTGGCGCATCGACATGCGGCCGTTGTTGACGTCCAGCTCGAACACGGCCGGCAACCCGTGCGTACCGACGTTGCCGTAGACCTGGGCGCCGCTCACGGACTCGCTCTCACCCATGCCTTCATCGGCTTCAATCAATACCGCATTCGGCGGGCCCGGATTCCAATTGATGATCCGATCCTGGAACTGTCCCTGTGCGTCATGATTCGATTGCACGAGAACTTTCATGTGCTTGCCGTCGGCGTCCACCGCCACGAGCCGCGAGATCGAATAGACGCCGGAGGGTTCCCTCACCATGCCGCGCAGACCGCAGAGCAAGCGCGTTTCGGTCGCCCAGCGGCACCACTTGAGATAAAAATGATCCGGCTCCCCGAGCACCAGATTCGGCGTGGACCCGGCGCCGGCGGTCCGGTCGGCGACCACGACGACTCCCTTGCCTTGCAAGCCTTCGATGAGCGCGAGATACCGCCCTTCGGGCGAGATCGAGACAGCTTCAATGTGAGCCCGTGCCGCGAAATCTTCGATCGACGGCGTCGCTGCGGCGTCGCACGAGGCCGCGAAGCCCAGTGAAGCCGCGAGCGAGCAGGCAAACGCGAGCGAGCGCCGCAGCCCGGCGGCAGGCCCGTTCAGGCGGATTCGATTCAAGACCGGCGTCCCTGCATCATGCGTCCTCTGGCGGGATTTCATGCGATCCTGAGCGCCA
>Ga0209040_10004596_pt1 | contig 10396 bp, 8 predicted proteins | sample BogFormECP12_OM3_FD_188240 | JGI IMG/M metagenome (GOLD analysis project Ga0209040, IMG submission 188240) | Bog forest soil microbial communities from Calvert Island, British Columbia, Canada - ECP12_OM3 (SPAdes) (version 2) | ecosystem: Environmental > Aquatic > Freshwater > Wetlands > Bog ... | reverse complement strand
TGACCAGCGAGCGACAAGTCCCGCTCTCGCAAAGGAGGACGTCCTCTACGCTACCCGGCCCAAGCCCCCAGCCCAGCTGATCCGTGCAACAAGGTCACCGCAAGCCGTCATCGGAATAACAGGCTTCCGGCGAACCTGCTTTTTGGTGACTGAAGGTTGTCTTGGTCATGGAGTTCGTCCCTCGGCTGCGACAGGCGCGCGCTCGCGCCGCTTCAATTCCGCCTTGTAGACGCCTCCAATCAAAACGTAGCAATCGTCATGCCAGGCCGATGCCCGGGTATTTCGCCAGCTGCTATGCGGCTTTTCACACCAAACGGTCGTGGTGCCGCCAAACGGTCAGAAGTTGAGCATCTGGCAAGAGTGCCGGCAATTGCGTAGCGACTTTCCCTGAGGGAGCCGAGTCCAACCGATCAGCCCGGCAGACATGATTGCCGATCGAGTCAGCAGGCGCCAAAGGCCGATGATGCATCATCGTAGGCGGCCGGGGGATAAGGAGTTTGTTTTGGCATAGCCCAGGGCGTTATCCGGTTTTGCAAGCATCGCCGGGCTGACGGCTTGCTGCGGCACGGGCAAGCGCGCCGCGCGGGAGGCCGCGAAGGCGTTGGCTGGGGCGAGTTCTTTGCCAACCAGTCGCCGCGCTGCATCGAAAATAAAGATGATGCACCAATACTCGTCCAAATACGCCTGCGAAGCGAAGGCGCCTGCAGTCGCATAGCCTATGAGCACCGCTTGTCCCATTCTTCCCAACGTGTTCGCCCAGGCGAGATCAGGCCTGCGGCGCGATCGACGGATCAACCATGCGCAGTTCATCCATGAATAGCCGAGGATCATCAGGAACAGCCCAAGACCAACCCAGCCATGCTCGGACAAGGCATCGAAATAGATACTGTGCGCCGCACGCGGTTTCGTGAGTCTTTCCAAATCGGTGCCGCGCAGCATGTTGTTGGTGATGGTCGGCCAGAATGTAACCCTGAAGCCACCCCCGGTGACCGGGTAAAGCTCGGCAATCCGGAGTGAAACCTTCCAAAGATTGATCCGGCTCATCGCCGAGCCATCGTCCTGATAAGTTTCTATCGTTCCCATCCTCTGAAACCATTGGCCCGGTGCGAAGCTGTAGATGGACAGAGCGAGCGCAGCGATCAGGAGCCCCGTCGAGAACTTGGCGCGCGATCTGAGCCAGAAAACCGTTCCCATCGCGCATACCCCGACCAGCGCGCCTCGTGAATAGGTGAGGAACACCGCCACCGTAACCAGGAATCCCATCAACATCAGGCCGCGGCGAAGATGCCGATTGGTGGCGAAGTGCCACTGATAGAATATCAACGGCAAGATCAAGATCAGGCCAAGACCGAAGTCGTTGTTGTCTGCGAGCATGCCGCCGTCCGGTCCGTGAATTTGGCCGCCGCCATGCAGGATGCCGAAGATCGCCCCCTTAACCCCCCAAAGCCCGATCGTTAGTAGGACCGCCCAGATCAGCTGGTTCAGCCGATCGCGCGTCGTCGTCAGAGCGTAGCCGACGAGGCACATGAATAAAATCTTTTGGACAGTGCTCCATTTTACCCAGACGTCGTCGCCCGGCGCCAACGCCAACCATGACGTAAATGTAATCCACACCGAAAATAGCAACGTCAGTATGACGAGCGGGGTAATCGGCAGTTGTTTCTTGTCTGTTCGGGAAAGCACCCACGAAACGCAGGTCGCGATCGCAATGACGTATGCATAATTGAGACCGGCAAAGGGCCCGCCCCAGATGAGGGTATGGAAGTTGCCGAGGGAAAAAACGTACCAGGCCAGCACCCCGTTGAAGGGCGACACGAAAATTAAGGGTAGGCATGCAACGAACGCCAAAAAAAATCCAATGCCGCGCATTTAAAGCTGACCTTCATTGCCGGCCGAGCCGGCCCGGCCGCCTCCGTTTCGGTTACCGCGCATCGCACGCTTGCGACCGCCGCCCCCCGCGCAACCGGCGCCGCACCGAGCGCACGACTTCCATAAAACCCGTCATCTCGGCAGCGAATTCGATGTCGGACACAGGCCCGCCATCCACCAGCCGTCGCAGCGCGAAGCGCGGCGTGTCGCCGTAGTTCAACCCGGGCTCTATCGTCGTGGCGCTCTTCACGCCAAGCGCTGCCAGCCATTCCGCCTGATGAAGGCCGTACACCCCGCTCGGATAGCAGAAATGCTCCAGCGGGTAGGAGACGACGCGCTCCAGAAATCGGCGATTTTCGGCTATTTCCGATTCCACTGCTTCCTTGTCGTACAGCGGCCATTGATGCCGGTGTGAATGAAGCTGGATGTCGACGCCAGCAGCGGCGAGGCCGCGCAGCTGCTGTTCATCCATGACCTGGAACAGGTGCTGCTTTTCAATATCGTCAAAAGAGACCTCAAGGGCTTCCGCCAACTCCTTCAAAAACGCGAGCCGTTCGCCCGGCGGCAAGGCTGCGCCGATGCTCTGTGCCAACTCCTCAGCCTTTTCAGGCTGCGACTTCAGGTCGAATGTTCCGATCCCGCGCGGCAAGTCGACCAGCCGCGCCGTGCTCCGCCAAAATAAATAGGAAACGGTGACGGTGTAGACCGGCATCCGGTTCTCGACATAATAGGTCGTCACGTAGACGGTGACCGGGATCTTCAGTTTTTTTATAATTGGCAATCCGACCGTATAAACTCCGCGCCAGCCGTCGTCCATGGTAATGACTGTGGCGCAACGCGGAAGCCGGCCGGCAGCCAGAGCGTCGAGCCCATCTCGCAAAGACAAGATGGGATAACCTTCACGCTTAAGATACTCTACTCGCCGGCGAAAGAACTCGTCTCGAATGAACAGCGTGCTTCTGTACTTGTATTCTTCGGCAACTGCGAAGCCATGATAGCATATGATACGCAAGCCGTGGCGGGTAATGTGACGGGCCAGCCGGAAAAGCCCAAAGAACCTCATTAAGTACAGCGCGAGCCTGATGATCGAGCGCGGCAGTGGAGGCGTGGCTGCGAAAAGTCCAATGTAACTTGCAAACGGTAGCCCGACTTGCACGGTGTGGTGCTTCATGCGCGTCCCGGGTATTGGCTCACGATCCTAGGCCCGCCTTATCGTATCATACCGGCTCGCGCCACTCGGATGTAAGAGCCGTGCGGATTTGGAGGCAGGCTCGATACGAAACTGATACACGATCCTGATCCCGTATCCAAGGTGATCCGAATAGAGTTAAGCATTGGTGTCATACGGGCAGACGATCCAGCGTTGCCGGCTGCATTGCCGCGCGTAGGGGACGCTTTGGCGGGCAACGGGTTTATTTTGTGACCCTTATATGGCCGGCCGGCGAACGGAGGTCTGTCGCAGACCTCCTAACCGTCGCGTCGAAAAGGCGTTCGAGCTTGCCGTATTGTTCTTCGCGGCTGAGGCCGAGACTGACCGACGGGTCGAGCCGTTCCAGACGCCCGGCGCGTTTGTTCTCGCACCATTTCTGCAATTGGTCCCGAATTCGGAGCGGGCTGTTGGAAACCAGTCCGGCACCCCGCTCGATCACGAGCCGCGCGGCGATGCCACGCTCGTAGCCAATCAACAGGATGGGCCGGCGCGCGTACAGGTATTCGAACAGCTTGGCCGGGAGATTGCCTTCGTCCCGCTGATCGTTCGATTGCAGCAACAGCAGTACATCGGCTTCCATCTGCAGTGCGAGCGCGCGCCGGTAAGGGATGCGCGGCTTGACAGCCACAGCGCTCTCGACGCGATGTGCCGCCGCGGCGTCGAGGACAGCATCGCCGGCGTCGCTAAAGAATTCCACGGCTATGCGAGATCGGAGCCCATCGGGCAGTAAAGCGATCGCGGCGAAGAGCGCCGTGGGATCGCGAAACCCGCGGTATATCGAGCCCATATAGCGGATCGTCAGCATCTCCCCGCGATCCGCTCGCGGCGAAAACAGCGGGAAATCCTCCTCCGCGTACCCGTTATATATGACCTCGACAGCTTTTCCGTGGCGCCGGCGCAGCTGTTCGGCCCAAATCGGCGAAACGGTCACCAATCCCGCGGCGCGCCGTAAGACCTGGCGTTCGATCGCCGCATCGACCCGCCTGCGCCAGCCGGGCTGGCTGTAATAGGGGTTATCTGCCCAGAGATCGCGGAAATCGGCGACCCACGGAATGTCGAAGGCTCGGGCGAGCCGGTTGGCGACGATGAGCCCAGTATGCGGCGGCGCGCTGGCGAAAATGATGTCGGGGCGCCATTCGCGGATCAGTTGCTCGCCGGCAGGAATGGCGGTCCTGATCCAGTCGGCCCGCATGTCGGGAATGTGGATCAGCCCCAAATAGTGCCGGCGCAAGGTCTGCCGAAGCGATCTTGTCGGGGCGACATGTTGCGGGGAGGCATCCTCGCGGCGACCGCCGGCCACGGTAGCTGGGCCGCCACGCACCGATCGCACGATATGATCGAGCCAATGTTTGCGCTCTCGATATTCGGTATAAATGACCCTTTCTTGCGAAATCTCGACCGGCAGGCTCCGGTCGTCGACGACGTCGGTCGTCAGCACACGCACGTCATGGCCCCTGTGATCGAGATAGCGTGCGAGCTTCCCTACGCGGACCGCGCCGATGACATTGGAGGGCGGGAACGCAAAGGTGACGATCAAAACCTTCATCTAAGGCGGGCGTTCGAGCCCGGATCTCAATATCGGGTCACCGAACGCGCCTGAATACGAGCTGATGGCAGCCGTACGATCTGTTCTCGCGGATCTTGACCGGCTCGAAACCGTCGCGGTGATAAAACTCAGTGATATCCTTGACGGATGCGTACTCGTACGGGTAGCCGCCGACCCAATCGATGACGTCATGGATCCAACTCATTCCTCGCCCGCTGGTCGCGCTGGTCAGCTCCCGAAAGTAGGTCCTGAGCTCTCCCGCGCGCAAATAGCCGAGCAACGACCTGAGCTCCTGCGGTGTCCAGACGTAAATCGCGTAGACCGGGCGAAGCGGCCGCGGCAATGCATTGTATCGACGTTTCCGCTGCAGCCACCATCGGCTGAGCGCACCGCAATCGTTGTAGATTGCGATAAACAATACCCCCTCCGGCTTGACCAAACCCTTCACATTCTCCATCGCTTGCCACATGGCGCCGGTGTGGTGCAAGACACCCCACGAATAAACAATGTCGAATTGGCCCAACCGCTCTAGATATCGTTTGTCGAGCACCGAGCCCTGCTCGACTGTCCATGATGTGTCGCCCGGCGAATAACGCCGCCGCAGTTCCTCGGTGCAGGCCACGCTCTGGCCGTCGAAGTCGAAGGAGACGACCATAGCGCCGAGCCGGCGGGCGGCGAGCGACGAGAGGCCCGACCCGCTGCCGATATCCAGAAAAGTCTTGCCGGACAGCGATGTTTCTCCGAGAAATTCCGTCAGATTGTCTTCTGCTTCGGCGATCCGCACGAGGTTCAGCCGCTTTAAGAAGCGCGCCCAGTTCCGGCCAAACTGAAAACGCCGACCAGTGCTCACCTCACGCGCATGCTGCTCGGCAATATTGTTAAAAGCCGACATCCCGATCCCTGCGTTCTGCTATGGCGGTAATTGCATTTTAAGCTCACGTGCCAATGAACAAAGTAACATTCAATGAGATCTAATCTTATAGCCCGTTATTTACCGATTTTGGATCCGAGACTTCATACACGAAACGGATCATCTCTGCAAGGATGCCGGCATCCCCCTTTCGCAACAGGGCGTCAGGGAGTCGGGGGTGGACAAGTAGTTAGGACAAGCGCAAGCGGGTTGTTGAACAGGGCGACAAACTTGCCGGTTTTTTCAAAGATTTCAGCGTGTCTTGGATCAACGTAAATCACGATGACTCGGTACCCGGATCGGTCGTGATGAGCGGCCAGTCGCGCCGCGACCGCCTTCATGATCTGCGCTCCGAACGGATTATAGAAAAAGCAGACGAGATTGGATTTTGGCGGCTCAAATGAGCCCGCATCACCGCAAATGCTGCGGATCGCACCGGCACCTGCGAAACCTGGAGGAAGCCGCGCGATGTTTCGGAGTGCAACCTCGTGAAGCTCGCGCGATAATTCGATCCCGACAACCTCTTTGAAGGGAAACCCGGCGGCAACTAACAAAACCCTGCCTTTACCCGACCCGAAATCTATAAAGGTGAAGCGAGCATAATCTATCTGGAGCTGGTGGAGCTGAGAGCGAACCCAATCCGCGTTGCTGGGATCGTAGCGACCCGCGTATTGTGCTGCGGGCGAGTTAACCACGTCGAGACTGCCGATCTCGCGCGTACCGGCGGTATCCGTGCCATAGATCTCGTCAAATGAATCGGCCTGCGCCTGCCCGTTCTGACCCCGATTGCGGCGCAGGATGGGGTACACGATATTGTAACCTGCGAGCCAGATAAACCCGACCGGGCCGTGCCGACGCAACGCATATCCCAGGCGTGCGAGCCATCTGTTCATGGGGATACCGGGACTGTTACCCGCGTAAATCAGACGATGCAGGATGTTACCGAAGGATCAACGGTGAAGCGAGCCTTAAAGGCAGCGGCGAGACTGCTCCTCGGGCCTTACCGGTTCAACCGCATCTACCGATCGGCATCAACTGAAATCGAGCCGGACAGGCCGCACGGCGTGGGCCTCAGACGTCTTGAAGACGTGCCGCCGCCATCGATGGCGAGCGCGGAACTTCGCGACCGGTTTGGTTTCGGCGGCCACGACGCAGACGGGTACGGGCTCTACGTCGATGGCTGCCTGGCGGCCGCCTGCTGGTTCTGGGGCCGGGAGCGTTTCAATGATCCGCTGCTCTGGAGCTTAGGCGGGGACGAGGCCGCTTTGGTCGATGTGATTACAGCACCGATCTATCGCGGGCGGGGATTGGCTCCCGTTTTGATTCGATACGCATCGGCGGAAATGCGTCGGGCAGGTCGGAACTCGCTCTATGCCTGGATATGGCACACGCATCACGCCTCCTACCACGCATTTGAGAAGGCCGGCTGGCAGCAAGTTGCCTGGGTGCTCGAGATCCATCCGTTTGGCATGCGCCGGGCAATACGATTATCCTGGCATCCGGTTCGCTGGCGAGCGCGCCGGAATGCGTTCGGTCGGTCTGCCGAGTGCCGCCGGGGTTGAGGACCGGCCTCAAATACCCCTTACGAGCCTGCGGAATGAGGATCTGAGGTTCAATTGATCCAAGATAATCCCGCAGCTGCCAGAAATTCTGTCCGCCGCGTAGTGCAGCATTACTGCGGAAACCGGAAAAAAGCGTCGAGCGAGGACGTAGACGTCACCGCACAGACAGTTCGCGGTTGAAAACATCTCTTTGTGCTGTCCTTCCCCTTCGGTAAAATCAAAGGTGGTGAACCGCCGCTCAGCGAACAGCGCTTCCAGCGCCAGCAGCTGCAACACCGTGCCGGGCGACAGGAACGAATATGACGGGTCGTAACCAAGATAGTCGTAGGCCACCACTTGCTGATTTATTGTACAGTAAAGGTAGCTGATAGGTTCATCCTGCAGGAACAATAGATAGGCTCGTACATCGTCGGCTTTCGATAATGCCAGTGATGAAGCAATAAACATCTCGCTCGCCGGCAGACCCTTCTGGAGAAGCCGTTCTTGGTAGGTCTTTGCCGAGACCATTCTTGCCGACGGAAAGAAACGGGACAATTCCTTCGGTGTTCTGTATTGTCTCCAGTCGATGCGACCGCCGGAAGCCTCTGCAAACTTGCGGAGCTTTCGACGCAGCCCTGAACGCGTCTTCCCCGAGAAGGCTGCCATATATTGCGCAAACTCGCCCGACAGATCGATTGAGAAGCGTCTGTATTGTCGGGGCGCGTACAACATCCTGCCGCCTTGCGCGCTCAGCGCCGGCAATCTTGTCGCGATCGGGTGAGACCATACCACATAGCCATCAGCGCCGTCGAGCCGCGGCGGCGGCTCGGGCGTCTCGCCAATCGCGAGGGGAGGCTCATCGAGCTGCGCATTCCGCCGGAAGAGCGATAGGAACACCCTGCCAAGCACGATGTCGCCGAACTGGAACTTCAATGGGACCCGGCTGCACTCCCAAATTGGGTCGGGCAAGGCTAGTACCACCAGATCCGGTCGTTTATTCCGTTTTCCAGCATCCGCGCCATCGCATTTCCACGAGATACCGAGACCACGGGGCGTTCAATGCCCCTGGTGTCCGCGCCATCGTCGCTTATCGCGGAAATCGGTGTCGTGAGGAAATCATTCTGATGCTGTTTCAAGAACTCGAGCACAGCTCTGAGACGGCTCTGGTTGGCCCGATTCCGCCGCAACGTGGTATAGCGGAAATCCGTCTTCTTGATGTACTCCTGCGGGTGCGTCAGGATGAGCACCGGCGAGAGTTGATGGGCGTGCGCTTGGCGCAAAACGGAAATAATTTCGGCGGCTGAGCAGGCGGTGATACAGAGGGCGCGAAGCCGCTCGCTCCCGCCGATCCGGTAGCTGTAGCAGAATACCGGGAGTTCCAAAATTCGGCCCACGCGATGCCTGCCGCCGAGGACAGCGAAGCCGTCATCCGGCGGGTGATAAATCGGCACCGCGATGCTGGAACTGAGGCGCAGACCAGCCCTGGTGGCCGCCCGAAAGAAGCTCTGATCGACCTGAAAATTGCCGGTCCGCACCGCGGCCGGAGCCGGTACTCCCCAACGCGCAAATACCGAGAGGCCGAATTCGAAGAAATGGCTCAGTTCAGCGTCCGTGCGGCCGGCGCAAGAGTCGTTCGGCGCGAGCTTGGGCTCCTCGGTCCTTTCGTAATGCAGCCAGCATGGATGCAGATGCAGCTGAACATCGTGTCCTGCGGCGGCTATCCGGCGGGCGATCGCCCCCATTGGTTCGTCGCCGAAATAGGCCGTTTGCAGCGCTTCGACAAAGAAGGTGGCCCGCATCCCGAATTCGGCAAAGCTATCGAGCAAAAAACCGAGGCCCTGTTCCTTTCCATCGACCGAGCCCCGCACGATAGGCTCGGCGACCGGGGTCAATGCCGGGTCTTCGAAATTGCCGCCGATGCTGAATTCGGTGTCTATTGTAATGCAGACCTCGATCGGTTTTCGCGTATTCATGTTTTCGGGCCGGATATCGGTCTCATGCCACTTTGTCGGGGCGATCGGTTTGGCGAGGCGATGACAGTGACGCGGATTTACCCTGCGCCTCGCGCGCGCATTCGCGGGTAACCACATAAACCTGCGCTGGAGCAACCACCCAAAGCGCGTCGGTGGTCCTGAGCGCCGCCGGTCCGTATGGTGCCGGCAATATCGAAAAAATGCCTCGCAGCGCGCCAACCACCGACCGGCCAAGGCCGAGATCGCCTCGCTCGAGCGCGCCCGCCGGGACCAGGCAGCGGCGCAAGGTCTCGGGAAGAGGGGCGTCCTTTGTAGCATCCGGCCAATTCCGCATTTGCGGATCCTCGACGAGATACGCAACGATATCGCCTGCCGAGCTTCCGCCCGAGGACAATTGGCTCAAATCGGCCGACGAGCGGATATCGCTGTTGCTGTCGAGCGATCCGCGGAGCAAGCGCTCGACCATGCTCTGTCGTTGTGCGGTAAGCGGCCCAAATACCGGCGTACCGGCATGGGCCTCGGCAAACGCTGCCGCCGCGCGGCCGTTTACCGTAACCACGCGTACCACCTGCTGCTCCAGCCCCGAGAGCAAGATGCTAGACACCACCATCGCCCCGCCAAGCAGAAGCGCAACGCCGCGCCGCTGCTGCGCCAGAAACCAGCCGGCGAGGAGGGCCAAGGGCATCACGAAAATTTCCATATAGTTGGTCTGCTTGCGGATGAATGTAAACGGGGATAGGGAGGCTGGGAGTAGCGAAAATATGATCAAGAGACCAGCCACCCAGCCCAGGACAAAGCGGCGTCCGGGCTCCGTTTGCCGGCGCAGCATGAGCACGCCCCCCGCCAAGGCCAGCCAACCGAGCAGGCCAGTGTGGTATATTTTGACTAAAAGATAGCTCGCATATGCCCAGGGTGCGGTTTCGCCAAAGCTGTGGGTCGCAATCAGGTCACCTACAGCATCATGCACGACGCGATAGTGATAGAAGGGGTCGCCGAAAACGCCCCAAAAGAAAGCGAGGTCGGCGGCAGCGCACAACGCACCGCCGAACAAGAACCAGAGCCAGCCCCGGCGCCAGCGTCGCTCGGACAGTGCAAGGTACACGAAGACGAGGCCGAAGACGATGACCTCTTCCTTGATCCAAAATACCCATCCTGCCAAAAGCCCGGCGAAGAAATACAGCTCGGTCCGGTCATCTCTTTCCGCGAAATAGAAGACTATCAGCGATGCGGCGATGAACAGACCAAGGTAAGGATCGGGATTGAGGCTGCCGGCGAGCGTGACGTCCAGCGGCAAAACGGCCAGCGCCAGCGCCGACCAGATGGCGGCGCGGCGCCCCCAAAGGTGAT
>Ga0209040_10004595_pt1 | contig 10397 bp, 8 predicted proteins | sample BogFormECP12_OM3_FD_188240 | JGI IMG/M metagenome (GOLD analysis project Ga0209040, IMG submission 188240) | Bog forest soil microbial communities from Calvert Island, British Columbia, Canada - ECP12_OM3 (SPAdes) (version 2) | ecosystem: Environmental > Aquatic > Freshwater > Wetlands > Bog ... | reverse complement strand
TAGACGAGTGAAGCTCATGGGATATGGCCTGCAGGTCGTTCGTGATCTCGCCATAACGGTCCCTTATTTCCATGAGGCGCTCGGTCGAAATCTCCGGGCCCGTGGTCGCCTGCTCCAGTTCCAGCGTCAGCATCGCCAATCGCTGGCAAACATCATCATGCAGCTCTCTCGCGATTCGGCTGCGCTCCCGTTCCTGCGCCTCGATCAGTTGGCCTCTGACTTTTTCGTGCACTTTGTGCATCAGCAATTGCTCGGCAAGACGTTTCCGGTCCGTGATGTCAACCACCACGGCCACGCCGCCGACCACATTGCCGGATCGGTCGTGAATAGGGGCTGCGGATATTTCCGAAAACCATCTCCGGCCGCTGGCTAGTTGAATCTCCAGCTCAGTAGGCGGGATAATGCGATTTTCGGCCACGGCACGCTGTATAGGCAGTTCGGAGACGTCAATTTGGCGGCCCTCGCGCAAGAATTTCGCCTGCCGTCCCGGCGCTCCAGCGTCCGGCGCAGAGGCCGAGATGTTGCCCTCTGGTCCAACCTCGAACTGGGCCTGTGAGGCAGGATTAGCCCAGATACGCTGGCACGTAACATCATCTGAAAAATTGACTCCCACGGGCAGCGCATCCATAAGCGCCTTTAACCGCTGCTGGGCTTCAAGCTGCGACGCGCGGTCTCCGGAGTCAATAAAAGACACGTCGTGGCTGGCCGCCTTGCCATGGTTGTCGCCAACCGACATAAGTCACCAACAATCAGTGGGATAGCACCCCGGCGGAGTGCTTACCTGTACATAATAGCCGCAGTTCGCGAGTGAATGTACGCCCAAGGAAAGCAGCAGCCCCAAAGTGGCGGAAATTACGGCCTTGTGTTCGTTGAACGCTGTTCCTGCCTTCTGTCACGCTGCTGCTCTCGGCAGGCAAAGAGCCCTTGACACAAACGTTTAACATACAATCCTCATGCGAGGAGCAACGCTATCTCAATCGGGGTGTGACTCACGTCACTGCCTGTTGTTCACGGTACTGTTTTCATTAACCTGACGGTCCCATCCACGTATCTGTCCGTCACTGAAAGTAGCCGGCAACCCGCAGAGAGCACCTATGAAGCGCACAAGAATCTTGCTAGCGGACGACCACGAGATCTGTTGTGAAGGCTTCAAGAAATTGCTGGAGCCAAAGTACGAGGTCGTGGGCTGCGTCGGCGACGGACGCGCGCTGTTGAAGGCTGCGATGGAAATTAAGCCGGACGTCGTGGTCGTTGATATCGGCATGCCGCTACTCAACGGGCTCGATGCGGGCAGAGAGTTAAAGCGGTCGCTTCCTCAAACCAAGCTGATCTACCTCACCATGAACCCTGATTCCGACCTGGCAGCAGAGGCGCTTCGAATCGGCGCTTCCGCATATCTCTTGAAAACTTCCCATGCGTCCGAGCTCCTCAAAGCGATCGAAGATGCACTGAAGGGGATTTCGTATATAACTCCACGGGTACGCCGGGCTATGCAGGTAAGGTTCATTCGTGATCCCAAGGCCGCCGCTCGCCCGCACCAGTTGACGGACCGCCAACGTGAGGTTCTGCAACTGCTCGCGGAAGGTAGATCAATGAAGGAGATCGCGGACATTCTGAATGTCGCGCTTCGAACGATTCAATTCCACAAGTACCGCATCATGGAAGACTTGGGGATAACAACCAACGCAGAACTCGTGCACTACGCGATGCGCCACGGCATGATCTCGACCAGTTAATCCCCAGGCAGACACCTCCCCACCATTCCTGATGATTTTGCACCCCTGTTACTTCTGACAGTAGGCAGGCGTCATCCGCAAGAGAACAATCTCATTGGTGTAGTCATGACTTGTTCGCTCGCGGCAGAGAAACGAGGGAGCGGACTTTGAATGAAGAGCGCAACACGATCGCAGTGTCCGTGGCTGGTACACGAACGCGGGATTGAGAATTCCATGGCCAAGATTCGCGTAGTGTTGGCGGATGATCATCAGTCAGTGCTGGAGACAGTGCGAAAGACGTTAGACGAGAGCTTCGAGGTCATCGCTGCCGTGGAAGATGGGCAGCAGGCTATTGACGCAGTTCGCCGTCTCGATCCAGATGTACTGGTAACCGACATATCGATGCCGATTCTGAATGGCTTTCAGGTCACAAAGCACTTGCAAGTCCCAAAATGCCGAACCCGGATCGTAATTCTGACCATCCACGAGGACCCCGACTTCGTGGAGGCGGCACTCAACGCGGGGGCTTCCGGATATGTCATTAAGGCCCGCCTGCGGACAGACCTTATTCCTGCAATTCAAGAGGCACTGCAAGGACACATATTTGTGTCCAACGGAGTCATAAAGTAGCTATGCAGGCGCGCAGAATAACTTCAAGTATTTTGTGGGAGCCAACGTCACGTTTTGAGTTAATGGGCTTGCCTCAGCGTCAGAAACCAGTCCGTTGACCCCCTCCGACAAATCTTCCCCACCTGTAAGAACTAACAGTTCACAAACAACCGCCCTCGGAGTGGACTATTGGTGACGCGACATCTCGTCGTCGTTGCCAACTGGAATTCCGTGCAAGGAGTATCACCATGGACCTGGGAGCAAGTGTTCGAAAACTAACGTTGGGAGCGCTCGCCGCGTCGAGTTTCTTGGTCGGCGCGGGCGCGGCTCCTGCTGCTGCTCAAACCGCACAAAAACCTAACATCCTTTTCATCATGGGAGACGACATCGGCTGGATGCAGCCCAGCATCTACCATCGCGGCGTGATGGTCGGGAGAACGCCCAACATCGACCGTATCGGCAACGAAGGCGCAATTTTCATGGACTACGTCGCCATGCAGAGTTGCACCTCAGGACGCAATGCTTTCTTCACCGGCATGTATCCGCTGCGCACGGGGATGATCCCGCCGCAACTGCCCGGCAGCCCGACTTATCTGCGGCCCGGCACACCGGCGCTGGCGGTGTTCCTGCGCGATCTTGGCTATACCACCGGCGAGTTCGGCAAGAACCATCTCGGCGATCACACCGCCTCGCTCCCAACCGCGCACGGCTTCCAGGAGTTCTGGGGCTATCTCTACCACCTGGATGCGATGGAGCAGGTGAGTTTCAACGACATCAATATCTCCCCGACGTTGCAGGGGATCGCTCCGCCGTGCAAGAACACTCCCGTACCCGGACTCCCGGAAGTGTCCGGCGCCGTGGACCCCAGGAGTACGACCTGCCTGACACCGCCGCGCCCGGTCATCTGGTGCAACTCCTCCGATGGGACCGAGAAGAACCAGACGTGCAAGGACGAGGGCCCGCTGACGCTGGAGCGCAGCAAAACAGTGGACGAGGAAATCTCGGCCAAGGTCATCGATTTCCTCGACCGCAACGACCCGAAGAAGACGAACAAGCCCTTCTTCGTCTGGTACAACCCAGCGCGCATGCATGTCACCACCGTCCTGTCTCAGAAATACCTGGACCTGCTGGGCCCCAAGGGCGGAATGGACTATGGCATCAATGAAGCCGGCATGAAACAGATGGACGACAACATCGGCTATGTCCTGAAGAAACTCGAGGACATGGGCCAGCTCGACAACACCATTGTCGTCTTCACCACCGATAACGGGGCCGAGACTGTGAGCTTCCCGGATGGCGGCATCACCCCCTTCAGAGGCCAGAAAGGCGAGGCTTGGGAAGGCGGCTACCGCTCTCCGCAGGTCGTTCGCTGGCCGGGACACATCAAGCCGGGAACGGTCAAGACCGAAATCTTTGCCGCTCTGGATTGGGTTCCGACGTTTGTGGATATCGCCGGTGGCCCCAAGGGCGACGGCCTGAAGGAGCAGATCGAGAAAGGTGCGTACCCTGGTATCGTCAAGACGACGCTCGACGGCGTTGATCAGCGGGCCTACCTCGAAGGCACATCGGACAAGTCGGCGCGCGATTACTTCTTCTACTATTCGGGCGCGACGCCGTCCGCGGTCCGCTACAAGAACTGGAAGTTCTACTACACCATGTCGCAAACCGGTGCGACGGGCTGGTTCCAGCCTCTCACCACCTATCACTGGACCGTTGTAGCAAACATCAAGCGCGACCCGTTCGAGCAGGCGGTGGGCTTCACCGACTCAAAATCGGCCATGGAATTGGGAGGGGCACTTGCGGCCCCGAGTACCGCCTATCTGTACGACTGGAACATGCTACCTATCGGCCAGATGCTGTGGGAGAAACACCTAATGTCTTACAGGGAGTTTCCACCGCTGCAGAATCCCGCGAGCTATAACCTGACCGAAATATTGAAGGTAGTGCAGTCAGGGAGCCACCCGACCGACTAGCTCGGGCGGCCTAGGGAGCGCTTAAGAACGCGGACTTGGGAGAGTCCGCACAACAGAAGTCGGAGGCGAGGAAGGCGGGACGGCCTTCCTCGTTTCCCCAAATTTGGCTTTCCATTGGCAGGGCAGTCCATAAGAAAGTTCTTTGATAGGAGGATCATCATGGATTTTGGTGCAGGGGTACGAAAAGTCACACTGGGAGCGCTAGCCATCTCCAGCTTTTTGCTGGCGGGTGGTGCGACCCCAGCCTCAGCGCAAACCGCGAAGCCACCTAACATTCTCGTCATCATGGGCGACGATGTGGGCTGGTTCAATATCGGCGCTTACCACCAGGGCATCATGTCGGGCAAGACCCCGAACCTCGACAAGCTAGCTGCACAAGGGATGCGCTTCACCGATTACTATGCCGAGGCCAGCTGCACGGCTGGCCGCGCCAACTTCATTACCGGCGAGCTGCCGATCCGCACTGGCCTCACCACGGTCGGACAAGCTGGAGCTGACGTAGGAATGCCGGCGCAGGTTGTCACCCTGGCCACCATCCTCAAGGCGCAGGGCTACGAAACGGGACAATTCGGCAAGAACCATCTGGGCGACTTGAATAAGTTCCTGCCGTGCCTTCACGGATTCGACGAATTCTTTGGCTACCTCTATCACCTCGACGCCATGTCCGATCCCTACTGGTTCGACTATCCGCAAGACTGGATCGACAAGACTGGCCCGCGCGATCTCACCCATTGCTGGGCAACTGACAAGGACGACCCAACGGTGCAGCCACGTTGGGGAGCGATCGGAAAGCAGAAGGTTGTGGATGAAGGCCCGCTGCCGCCGTTCCCGAACATGAAGGACATGCAGAACTGGCAATCCGGCAGATCAGCAAAGTACGACATGGAGACGTTCGACGAAGTACTGGTTGGCGACAGCAACGCCTTCATGGACAAGGCCAAGAAAGATGGCAAGCCCTTCTTCATTTGGCACAACACCGCCCGCATGCATGTCTTCACGTACATCCCTCCGAAGTACCAGGCGATGATGAATTACGGCACCAATTACAACATCGAAGAAGCCGGCATGGCGCAGATGGACGACTGCATTGGCGCGCTTCTGAAACACCTGGAAGACATCGGCGAGGCTGACAACACCATCGTCATCTTCACCACCGACAACGGCGCTGAAGTATTCACTTGGCCCGATGGCGGCATGACGCCGTTCAAAGGCACCAAGGGAACCAGCTTCGAGGGCGGCTTCCGCGTGCCCGCGATTATCCGCTGGCCGGGCCACGTCAAGCCGGGCTCGGTTGAGAACGGCATCATCTCCGGTCTCGACTGGTTGCCCACTCTGGCAGCCGCTGCCGGAGCTCCTGACATCACCAATCAACTGCTGAAGGGCGTAAAGCTTGGCGATCGTACCTACAAGAACCATCTGGACGGCTACGACCAGACGGACATGATCACGGGGAAAGGTCCGTCCAAGCGGCACGAACTCTTCTACTTCAGCGGCGCCTCGCTGGGGGCACTTCGCATGGATGACTTCAAGTTCCAATTTCTCCAGCAGCCGTATGGCTGGCCGGGGGAAAAGGTCACGACTGACATGCCCGCGATTGTGAATCTCCGGCAGGATCCATTTGAGCGCACGCCGATGATCCGCGGCGAAACCACCAATACGGGAGCCTTTGGCTACGGAAACGACTTCTTTGCGCGCGAGTTCTGGCGCTTCGTTGTCGTCCAGCAACAGGTGGGTAAGCTGGCCGCGACGGCCATCGATTATCCACCGATGCAGGATCCAGCCAGCTTCAACTTATCGGCCATCAAAGCTAAGATTGACTCAGCCATCAAGGCGCACGAAGGCGATTAATCAACGTCAACCACAGGGCGGCTCGCAAGGGCCGCCCGAACCGTGGAGCTAGAAATGATGAATGCCAGAAAAGTTTTCTTTAGCTTGTTCGCGCTACTTGTTGCGCTTGCTCTCCAACCGTTCACTGCAATCGCGCAGCAGGCGTCACATCCTTCTGACAAAGGGTTTTCGTTCGCCGTTTATGGCGATTCGCGCTCCATGATGTATCTCCCGTACAAGCAAGACGAGGAGCCACAAGCCCGCCAGCTCATGGTTGATATGTTCGAGCTGGTGCTGCCTGCGAAAGTAGCGCCGGAAGTGGTCGCGAAGGACGTCAAGCTCATCTATGACCCCAAGACCAAGGAGCTGGTGGAGATGATCATGCCCTTCGATACCGCCAGCGAAGTGACCACATTGAGGTTCGACAAGGGCTGGGTCACCGAGGCTTCGGTCGAGGACGTGAAGCTGTTGCCCGGCGTGAGCCGCCAGATGTTTCGGCTGGAAGGCGGCGACTGGGTTGCCAAAGAGGTGGTGAGGGACGTTAAGGACGGACGAGCCAAGTTCATCGTCAGCACCGGAGACCTGGTTTGGTGGGGCAGGCAGGGCGGCAAGCCCTCGGACAACCCGTACTGGAAGCTGGTGAACGACGACGTTCTGAAGCAACTGCCGAAGCCGGACCGCGAGATGGAGAAAGCCGGCCTACCCGGTCGGGTGTTTCCTGCCGTCGGAAACCACGAAGTGTGGGGCGACTCCGACGTCGAGGGCCTGCTGACTGCGTTTCCCTATCTGACGAAATTCGGAGTTTCCGACAAGCAACTCATCTACAAGTTCGATTACCAGGGCGTGCGTTTTATCTTCCTTTGGACTGGCGCGTACGACTATCGCGACCCGTCGGGCTGGGGCTCGACCCGCCCTCCGTATGAAGCTCAGATTGAGCAGATGCAGAAGTGGCTGGACGAGGCCAAAGCGCAGGGCACTAAGAAGGTCTTCATTTCATTTCACAGCCCTGTTTTTGCGCGCTCCGGCATGGGAGCCATTCCTGCCGATCAGAATCCCCATAAGGCGATTGCCGCGTACGCCAAGGACCTCGACATCGTCGTCTTCAACGGACACGTACACACCACCGAGCTTTACCAGGTGGACGGAGTGAAATACCTGATGCTGGGCGGTGGTGGCGCGGAACAGGATCCGATCCTTCCCGGCAGAACACACATTAAGGTCCCCGACGGTTACCCACCGGACCTGTATTGGAAGGGTGCCAGCCCGATCGAGGAATACAACTATGTCCTGGTAGACGTGAAGCCGGGGAAGCCGACGGCGTTCACGCTGAATCGCTTCCGTCCGGGATCGGCCGAGCCGTTTGCAACGGTGGAGCTATTCAAATGAAGTGGCATGCCGCGCTTCCTTTGCCTGAGTTCGTGCTGCATCCGTTCACGGCACTGTCTATTGCTGTTGTACACGTGTACCTCAGCTGTGGTCATCTTTCGAAGCTGTTCGGCGGCGACGTGCAATGGACGCACATTTGGAAGGGTTTCGGCGCTCTGGCCGGTGCGTATGTGTTCGCGGCACTAGCGTCGCGCGGGATTGCGAGAGTCCGCGTAACTGTAGTCGGAGGCTAGGAAGGCAGAACGGCCTTTCCCGCCCCGCCGGTCACACGTCGGTGTGACGAGCGACACAAGCGCTGGGTGCGTGGCTTCCTAGAATTGAATGAGACTCCATGAGCAACTTTAGCGATCCCCTATCGCCACTGCCGTTCTATCCAGGAACGACGCCGCGCTTCCATGCCATGGTGAAGCCGACGGGGGCGATCTGCAATCTCGATTGCACCTATTGCTATTACTTGCACAAGGAAGAACTGCTGGGCAGCGACAGCAAGTTTCGCATTAGCGATGAGATTCTGGAAACTCACATCCGGCAATACATCGAAGGCCAGCGCAGCGACGAAGTCGTGTTCTCCTGGCAGGGTGGCGAGCCGACGCTGTTGGGGGTCGAATTCTTCGAGAAGGTGGTCGCGCTGGAAAAGAAATATCAGCGTCCGGGTCTGCACATCGAGAACGACCTGCAGACCAACGGGACTCTGCTGAACGACGAGTGGTACACGTTTCTGCGGAATAACAAGTTCCTGGTTGGGCTGAGCATCGACGGTCCGCAAGAGCTGCATGACCGCTTCCGGGTGAATAAGGGCGGACAGCCGACCTTCGACAAAGTCTTCGCCGCCGGCCAACAGTTGCAGAAGTATGGAATCCCGTTTAATACGCTGACGGTGGTCAATCGCGTCAATGCTAAGAAGCCGCTCGACGTTTACCGCTTCCTGAGTCGTGAGCTGCGGCCGCGGCAGTTGCAATTCATTCCGTGCGTGGAGCCCGAGGTCTTTCACGACGTCGCGCCCCAGAAATGGGACTCAGCCACATTGCCGGTACAAGGTTCATCGGCCGCGCATCCAGGAAATCCGGATTCGGTGGTCACGGACTGGTCCGTCGATCCTGACGATTGGGGCTACTTTCTGTGCAAGGTTTGGGATGACTGGTACAGGCGCGATTATGGCAAAGTGCACGTCAACCTGTTCGAAAGCGCAGTAGCTCAGTGGATGGGCCTGGACTCGCAGCTCTGTGTGTTCGGCGAGTTCTGCGGCAAGGGCGTGGCGCTGGAGCACGATGGCAGCGTGTATTCCTGCGATCACTACGTTTACCCCGAATACAAGTTGGGCAATATCGCGGAGAAACACATGTCGCGCATGGTGTTTTCGGAGGAGCAGAAGAAGTTCGGTTTCGCCAAGCGCGATGGACTGCCGCAGCAGTGCCGCGAATGTAACTACCGATTTGCCTGTCACGGCGAGTGCCCCAAGAACTGGCTGATTCGTACGCGCGATGGTGAGCCGGGGTTGAACTACCTGTGTAGCGGCCTGCAGCGGTTCTGGCAGCACATCGATCACGACATGAAAGATATCCTGCAGCGCGTTGAGCGCGCCGGAACGCCTCGCGACCTCCCGACGTTCCGGGTGTAGGGAAATGCGGAGGCCCCTGTAAGAACTAACAGTTCCCAAGCACCAGCCATTGGAGTGGACTCTTAGTTGAGGCGTCAACCTCACTTTACCCGCGGTGGCGCCTCGAATGGACCTGATGCCGGATCTGCAACACCCTAAAAACCCGGTACCACTGCTAGATCCAAACGACATGCCGAAGGCCATTGAGTTGGTGAAATAGATGGACCTGGTGGCGCAGATCGAAGGCGACAATTATGTTCCAATCGACAACAAATCAAAAAGGAGAATTGTGATGAAGGTAGATTCGAAGCGGATCAGCGTACTGCTGGCCGGTCTATTCGTTCTGGTGGCAGCCGTAGCCTGGCAGGCCGCAGTTGCTGAAGACGTGGTTCACGCTGTCAGCGGAATCGTGAAAAGTGTGGACAAAGGCACCAAGACAGTGGTCATCACGTCCGCGGACGGGACCGATCACGCCATTAAATACACCGAGCAGACGACTGTGAAGGGCGTCGACGCGACCGGCAAGGCTGTTGCGACCGGCAGCGTGGATACATACCTCGCCGCTAAACAGGGTGCAAAGGTCACAGTCAAGTACACGGAAAAAGGTGGAGAAAAGACCGCCGTCGCGATAAAGGATGCCAGCAAGGCCACAGCCAAAGCCGTAACACAGTGATGCAATGAAGCAGCGTGCGCCAGGCAAAGCATGGCGCCGCATTCATTCGTCACAAGCGACCTACGCTTGGTTCTGACTGCCCGCTTCGCCCCGCGCATGTCGCCAGAAAGAACGCTGGGATGCACTGCGCAGTAACGGGATCGCAATGAGTTGCGACGGGCTGAGTTACATGCGCACCGGCCTGCAGAGGTTCTAGCAACACATTGGTCCCGGAATGAAAATCTTGCAGCACGTCGAGCGTGCAGGAACGCATCGCGATCTCCCGACGTTTTACGTATCGCGGAGCGCTGTCCAATTACCACTGTAAGAACTAACAGTTCCCCAACAGCCGAACTCGGAGTGAACTGGACTGTGCGGGAAGGTAAATCCGCCGTCCCGTAGCTGAGTTTTCGATTAGGAATCGGGCAGTCGCCTGGGACCGCCCGGAGCGATCTTTTCAATCATGACGCGTAAGCAAGTGCTGAGGGCCGATTCTTATGCTTGGTTTTGAGCTGAATTTCTGGGACTACGTGACCTTCCTGGTCATCATGGCCCTGGTCGGCGCCTTTCTCGCGATCGCCGTGTTCGTTCTCGGCTTGCCGGGACGAATCGCCATCGCCCGCAAGCACCCCGACGCC
>Ga0209040_10004594_pt1 | contig 10397 bp, 9 predicted proteins | sample BogFormECP12_OM3_FD_188240 | JGI IMG/M metagenome (GOLD analysis project Ga0209040, IMG submission 188240) | Bog forest soil microbial communities from Calvert Island, British Columbia, Canada - ECP12_OM3 (SPAdes) (version 2) | ecosystem: Environmental > Aquatic > Freshwater > Wetlands > Bog ... | reverse complement strand
AACGAGTTCGGCGTGGTGCGCGCACGCAACTCCGAGGAGATGCTGGACATCGCGCACACCGCAACCCGCAAAATTTATCCGGCGCGTAACACGCTGGGCGTGATCACGGTGTCGGGCGGCGCCGGTGTGCTGATGAGCGATGTCGCCGATGCGGTCGGCCTGCCGATGCCGGAAATGCCCGTGGCGACGCAGAAGGTGCTGCGCGATCTGGTGCCGTTCTGCGCGCCGCGCAATCCGGTGGACGCCACGGCGCAGGTCAGCAACGACGTGACGCTGATCCACACCTTCACCGAAGCGATGGTGAAGGAAGGCGGCTATGCGTCCGTGCTGGGTTTCTTCAGCATGACCGCATCGTCGCGCCGATGGCCAGGGATTCGCGAGCAGATCAACAAGGTGCGCGCAGCCAATCCCGATCGGCTTTATGTGCTGTCGGTGATCACGACTGATGAACGCCGAGCCGAACTGGAAGCCGACGGCTGGTGCGTGCATGAGGACCCGACGCGCGCGGTGACGGCGATTGCCGCGATGGGCCGCTTCGGCGCCGCGTTCGCCGCCCCGCCGGTGGCGGCTCCGCCGCGCGTGGCGACGGTCACCTTGCCCGACACAACACCCAGCGAGGCGGACGCGAAGCGGCTGCTGGCGTCCGCCGGCATCCTGTCGGCGCCGGAGCAGGAATGCGACAGCGCCGAGGAGGCCGTCGCCGCCGCGGATTTGCTCGGCTTCCCGGTGGTGATGAAAATCCTGTCGCCGGACATCCTGCACAAATCCGAGATCGGCGGCGTGCTGCTGAACGTGATCGACCCGGCCGCCGTGCGCGACGGCTACGACCTATTGCTGGCGCGCACACGGCGTGCCGCACCATCTGCGCGCATGGAAGGCGTGCTGGTGGCGAAGCAGTTGCAGGGTGGCGTCGAGTGCATACTGGGCATTCACCGCGACCCGGTGTTCGGCCCGATCGCGATGTTCGGGCTGGGTGGCATCTTCGTCGAGGTGATGAAGGACGTGGTGTTCCGCCGCTGCCCGTTCGGCGACGATGTGGCGGAGCAGATGATCCGCTCGATCAAGGGCGCACCGCTGCTCTTGGGGGCGCGCGGCCGGCCGAAGGCGGATATCAAGGCGCTGGCGCACATGCTGGCGCGGCTATCTGTGTTCGCGCATGCGGCGGGGCCGCGGCTGGCGTCGATCGATCTCAATCCGGTGTTCGCGATGCCGGAGGGACACGGGGCGTTCGCGGTGGACGCCGTCGTGGAGGTGGGATAACAATCCGGGGAGGGGGAGCAGCGCCGAAGACCTACACGAAAACTCCCTTCATCCCACCCGCGGGATATCGCGTGCCCGCCGCAGCGCCCGTCGGGATCGCCGCCGAAATCCGCGCCACTTCCTCGGGCGTCAGCTTTACCCGCAGCGCGCCGAGATTCTCATCCAGCCGCCGCGGATACCGGGTTCCCGGGATCGCCACCACGTCGGGCCCCTGCGCCAGCAGCCACGCCAACGTAAGCTGCGCCGGCGTGCACCCCTTCTCTCTCGCGATCGCCTCGATCCGCGCCACCAGCTCGCGGTTGCGATCGAAGTTCTGCTGCTGAAAGCGCGGATGTGCCGCGCGCCTGCCATCGACATCGGCAAATGTCTGAATTGCCCCAGTTAGGAACCCGCGCCCCAACGGCGCATAAGCGACGAAGCTGATACCCAATCCACGCGTCGTCTCGCGCGTCTCCTCGGCCTCGGTGCGATATAGCAGTGAGTATTCGGTCTGCACTGCCGCGATCGGATGCACCGCGTGCGCGCGCCGTATCGTCGAAGGCGACGCCTCGGACAGTCCGAGATGCCGGACCTTCCCCTGCTGCACCAGCTTTGCCATTGCACCCACCGCGTCCTCGATCGGCACCGATGGATCGACGCGGTGCTGGTAGTAGAGATCGATCACCTCGACGCCCAGCCGCTGCAAACTCGCCTCGCAGGCCTGCATCACGTACTCCGGCCGACCGTTCACGCCATTCGGTCCGCCCGGGTTCTGGGTCTGGCCGAACTTGGTCGCCAGCACCACGCGGTCGCGCCGCCCTTTCAGCGCCCGGCCGATCACCTGTTCGTTGTGACCCCAGCCGTACATGTCCGATGAATCGAGATGATCGACGCCCTCATCGATCGCGTAACGAATCAGCTCTTCCGACGCCGCGTCATCGGCGGCGCCATAGATGCCGGACAGCGACATGCAGCCAAGTCCGATCGCCGAGACTGCCGGGCCTCCTGTCCCAAGCGTGCGATGCTCGAGTATCTCCATGCTTTCTCTCCCCGTGCCGATTGGCGGTATAGTCCACCCAGCAACACCAACCAAATCGACGGGAGGACTCCCATGGCCAGCGAAGCCCGCGTCGCCTTGATCACCGGCTGCGGCAAGCCAGTCGGCATCGGCAATTCGACCGCACGTGCGCTGGCTGCCGCCGGCGTAACGGTGGTGGTGTCCGACGTGTCGCCCGCCGGCGTCGCCAACGAGCACAACGTGCAGGGCGACATGGACCCCAACTGGACCGGCATCGACAGCCTCGTGCAGGTAATCGTCGATGGCGGCGGAACCGCGTCGGCCACGCTAGGCGATGTCAGCGTCGAAGCCGACGCCGCGCGCATGGTGGACGAGGTGCTGCGCCGCTACGGCAGGCTCGACATCCTGGTGAACAACGCCGGCGCACCGCAGGGCGCGGATCGCAACGAGATCGAGGACGTGCCGGTCGCGCCATGGGACCTCACCATGGGCGTCAACGCGCGCGGCTGCTTCCTGATGTCGCGCGCCGCGGTGCCGGCGATGCGCAAGGCGGGCTGGGGCCGCATCGTCAGCGTATCGTCGCGCGCCGCATTCCGGCCAGGGGCGAAGCGCACCGCTTATGCCGCATCCAAGGCGGCGATTGTCGGCTTCACCAAATCGCTGGCGTTCGATCTCGCGCCGTGCGGCATCACGGTGAATGCCGTGCTGCCCGGACCGATCCGCACCTCGCGTGCGATCAGCACCAACCGGCGCGAATTCGGCCACGATCTGGAGGTCGGGTTCCGCCAACGCGCCAAGGCGATTCCGGTCGGCCGCTTCGGGAGTCCGGACGAGGTGGCGTCGATGATCGCCTATCTCGCATCCGATGCCGCCGCGTTCGTCACCGGCCAGGCGGTCGGTGTCGATGGCGGCTGGTGACGCTCACTTGCAGCTACCGGATCAGGTCCGGAAGTAACCGGCGCGCACGGCCATCCCGATCAGATTGACGATCAGCCGGCCGGCGGTGATGCAGGTGATCTGGTTGACGTCGGTACTCGGCGTGATTTCGACCACGTCCATGCCGACCACGCGTCCCTTCCTCACCAGCCCATGGATCAGCTTGCGTGCCTGCACGAAGGTGACACCACCGGGACATGGAGCTGCAACGGCGGGAGCGATCGATGGATCGATGCCGTCCATGTCAATGGTGATGTAGTAGCGCCCGCCATCCGGAATTCGCGCCAGCACCGCGTCCACGCCGAGATCATGCAACTCGTAGGCGGTGATCAGTTGCGCGCCATAGGCAAGCGCCGCCTCGACCTCTTCGGTGCGGGCGCTGCCGGTCGCGCGCAATCCGATCTGGAAGATGTCGCCGATATGCGGCATTTCCGACGCGCGGCGAATCGGGCTGGACAGGCCTTCACGCACCCCATTCACCTCGTCGCGCCAGTCGATGTGCTGATCGATCTGCACCAGCGTGATCGGGCCCCGCCCCTCGAAGGCGCGTAGCACGGGGATGGGGATGCCATGGTCGCCGCCGAGTACGATCGGCATGGCACCCGCGGCGAGGATCCTGCGCACCACCTGTTCGGCGCGCTGCAAATGACCGGTGGTGTCGCCTGGTTCGGCGCGCACGTCGCCGCAGTCCACCACCTCGACGGCCTGCCCGTCGTACAGCGGCCCGCCGAGGTCGAAATCGTAACGTTCGAGCGAGCGGATCAGCCGGTCGCTGACACGACGCATTGCTGCCGGTGCATTGGCCTGGTCATTGACGGTGGCATGGTAATCGTACGGATTGCCGTAGGGGATGCCGAGAAAGGCGATATGCGCCGACAGATCGTCCAGCCGCTCCACCAGCCGGGAATACAGGAAGCTCCGCAGGCCTGCCGCCGGCGCGACAATCGATTCCATGGCATCAGCCTGGCTGGATGATCGTGGTGCTCTCGCAATCGGCTTCGACACGGTCGCGACGCAGATGGACGGTGTGATACTCGCCGCGGAGCCACGGTTCGAACTGATCCTGGTAGTGCGGACTGCGGGGCACGCCGGAATTGCCGATGTTCTGGACGGCGAGAAACGAATCCGGGGTGGCGAAGTCGACCACGATGCGGTACTCCGCACCGGAACTCGCGGCATGCGGCGGCAGTTCGCCGCCGGTGTTACGCAGCGTATGCGATCCACCATCGACCTCGCGCGGGCCAATGTCGAACGCGGCGTCGCCCAGCGGATGGCGCCAGTGCGCCTGGTGGATGCGGCCCCATTGCCATGCCGCCTCGTCGGCACCGAGACGTGAGCGCACCGCCGCAAGCGTGCGCTGGGCGACGGCCGCGACGTGCGGCGGGGTGCCATCGGCGAAGTAGCTGATAGTGGGGTCTTCCAGCAGGCTGGCGGCGAGGCCGGTCTGCTGATGCGTCAGATCGAGCAGACGCTCCGGCAGATGCTGGCCGATCACCTCGCGCTGCCACAGCGCCATGAACGCCTCGAACAGGGTTGGCGCAATGCCGGTCAGTGAATAGCGATAGTCCCAGTCACCGAGAACGCGTCGGAACGTGGCTTCATCTCCGGCGAGATGGCGCAGGATGTGCGGGCACAGCCTCTCGGCGCGGCAGTTTTTCACATCGTTCTGCAACGTGATGTTTGCCGCGGCATCCATCGCGCCGCGTCCGCCCAGGGCCTGCGCCAGCCGCACGCCGCGATGACCCTGCGAATAGGCGCCATAGATCGGATGCTTCCAGTCGTCCGGCACGATGCGCTGGTTGGCGCTGGCGACGTATCCGCTCGGCGGATCGTACATGTGCGGCAGGTCTTCGAACGCAACAGTGCCCTGCCACTGATCCGCCGCCGCGGTGGCGTCGCGGAAGCCGGGCACCACCCGGCCGCGGATCGGAATGCGGCCGGCCATCTGATAGCCGATATGTCCGCCCACATCGGCATAGACGAAGTTAAAGATCGCGACCGACCAGTCGCCCAGTGCCGATCGGAACCCGGCCCAGTCGCGCGCGCGCGATATCGCGATCGAGGCACGGATGTCGTCCATATGCTCCGTGCCGACCCAGCGCAGCGACAGCGGCGGATCACCGGCAGCGTCAAGTGACGGCACCAGTGCATTCACCACCGGCCCCCGCACGGTGGAGCGAATAGTCAGTGCATGCGCCGCCGCGCCGCGCACCTTGATGCTCACCTGACGCTCGTCGAACTCGCGCCAGGTGTCGCCGTCGCGATAACGCCGCGGATCGCCGGGATCGACCTGCTCGACGTACAGATCGCGCGTCGAGGCCATGTTGTTGGTGATCGCCCAGGCGATGCTGCCGTTGTTGCCCCACCACATGCCGGGGAACCCTGGATGTCCCGCGCCGGCGGCGGCGTCCTCCGGCCCGTGCAGCGCGTATTCGTACCACGAAGATGGCACCCAGAACGGCTGATGCGGATCGCCGCACAGCACCGGTTTGCCGCCGGCCGTGCGGCTGCCGTGAACCGCCCAGTTGTTGCTGCCGGTCGCATCGTCGGTGCCGGCGGCATGCTGCAACACGCGGTTCTCCGACGCTTCCGGCGTCAGATACAGTTGGCGGAACGCTTCCGGTAGCAAACGCGCCGCCTCGGCGGCCACGATGCGATCGATGCGACCGTTCAGCGACCACCAGATGCCGCGGGCGATGGCAACGACGTCGCGCACGGTGAACGGCTCGGGCGCGTAGTCGAGGCGAAGGAACTCAGGCGGCAGGTCGCGCCCCATCAGCTCGATCTGGCGATTGATACCGGCAACCAGTGCCGCGACCATGCGATGCGTCGCCGCATCCAGCGCATCGGCTTCGCGCGCGGCAATCTGGTCGATGCCGACTGTCAGATGTGCGATGTCGCTAGCGACGTAGTCAGGGCCGAGGATTTCCGCCTGGCGGCCGAGCGCGCGGCGGCGCAGCCGATCCATCTGCCACAGGCGATCCTGTGCCATGGCGACGCCAAGCCCAAAATACAGGTCGGTCGTGGCGGCAGCGTAGATATGCGGGATACCGGAACGGTCACGCAATATCTCCACCCGACCGCCCACCGCGCCGGTGACCTGCTGTGTGTTCTGCATGACTTTCCCCGCTGTTAAGGTCAGCCCATCGCCTGTACGGCACTCGGCGTGATCTCGAAGGTCATCCGCACCTCGCCCGGCCGCGACCAGGGATACTTGTCCTTGCCGAGATACTTCTTCGCCAGCGAGTCGATATGCGCGCTGGCGCCTTGCTCGGTGACACGTGTGACCTTGCCGCGCACCTGCAGGTAGCGATACGGGTTGTCGGGATCCATGATGGACAACGCGACCGGCGCGCCCTCTTTCATATTGCGCGTCTTGGTCCGCCCCTTGGCGCTGTTCACGCGGATCACGCCGCCCGTGTAGTCGAACCACACCGGCGTGACCTGAGGCGTTCCGTCCGGCATCACGGTCGCGAGATGAGCAAATGCCTTCTTCTGTTGCAGCAGGTCGAGATACTCGTCGGGGATCGTGGCCATGGGCTGCTCCTTGTCACGGGTCGTTCAGGCGGAGAGAGTGCCGCAACCCGCCCGCTTGGCGCAAACCAGCAGAACCGAACGATCAGCCGCTTTCAGAATGACCGCGCCGGGGCCCCAAACTCGACGCCACGCCTCGCACGTCGTAGGCTTCCTCGAATCCTATTGCGAGGGAGTGGTAGCGATGCCGAGTAATGGCCCTGAGACCTGTCTGACCGGTGTGAAGGTGCTGGACCTGACGCAGTTCGAGGCGGGACCGTCCTGCACCGAGGCGCTGGCCTGGATGGGCGCCGATGTGGTGAAGGTGGAGAACCCGAAGCTGGGCGATCCCGGCCGCACCGCTGGTGGCAAGCCGGGGCAGGACGCCTATTACTTCCTGCAGTACAACGCCAACAAGCGTTCGGTCACCGTCAACCTGAAGGACCCGCGCGGTGTCGAGCTGGTCAAGGAGATGGCGAAGCAGGCCGACATCTTCTGCGAGAATTTTGCACCAGGCGCGATCGAGCGACTCGGCCTCGGCCCGGATGTGATCCGCGCGATCAACCCCTCGATCATCTACTGCCAGACCAAGGGCTTCGGCGCCGGCAGTCCGTTCGAGAAGAGCCTGGCGTTCGACATGATCGCGCAGGCGGCCGGCGGGTTGATGAGCATTACCGGCGAGGAAGACGGCCCGCCCTGCAAGCCCGGCGCGACGATCGGCGATACCGGCACCGGCATGGTGATGGCGATCTCGGTGATGGGTGCCTATGTGCGGCGACTGCGCACCGGCCAGGGCGAGCATCTGCAGCTCGCCATGCAGGACGCGATCCTGCACTACATCCGCAACTCGTTCACCTATATGGAGCGTACCGGCAAGGCCGCACCGCGCGCGGGGTCGAAGACGGTGGGCGGCGGCAACCCGCCGATCGGCGTATATCCGTGCAAGGGCGGGGGTCCGAACGACTATGTCTACATCTATTGCAGCCGCGCCAATCCGGAACACTGGAACCGCCTGCTGAAGGTGATGGGCCGCGAGGACCTGATCGGCGATCCGATGTACGATACGCCTGACGCTCGTACCCAGCATCGCGAGGAGGTGGACGCCATCGTCGCCAACTGGAGCCGGCAGCATGACAAGCACGAGGCGATGCGACTGGTGAGCGCCGCAACCATTCCGTCGGGCGCGGTGATGGACACGATGGAGCTCGCCAACGACACGACGTTTGTGGAACGCGGCATCCGCCAGGTGATGCATCATCCCAAGGTCGGCGACTACACGATGAGCGGCTGGCCGGTGCGCTTCTCCGGCGCTACCCCGCCGATCAAGCCGGCGCCGCTGCTCGGACAGCACAACGAGGAGGTGCTGGCGGACTGGCTGGGAATGGATGAGGGCAAGATCGGCGCGCTGCGCAACGACGCGGTGATCGGGGGATGACGGCCCCCTCCCCCCAACCCCCTCCCGCAAGGGGAGGGGGAGGACCGCAAACATGACCCACCAGTACTGCATCGTGCAGGACGAGGGCCGCGTCCGCGTCGTCACGTTGAACCGACCCGAGGTCCTGAACGCGCTGCACGCTGACGCCAACGACGAACTCGCCGCCGTATGGGACGAGTTCGCCGCGCGCGACGACCTCTGGGTCGGCATCATCACCGGTGCCGGCGAGCGTGCGTTCTCCGCCGGCAACGATCTTAAGGTGCAGGCGGCAGGGCGCCGGCGCCCCAGCGGACCCAACGGCTTCGCCGGCATCACGCATCGCTTCAATCTCGACAAGCCGATGATCGCCGCGGTGAACGGCTGGGCAATGGGCGGCGGGTTCGAGACCGCGCTTGCTTGCGACATCATCATTGCCGCGGAGAACGCACTGTTCGCGCTGCCTGAGCCGCGCGTCGGCCTGATCGCCGGCGGCGGTGGTGTGCATCGGCTGCCGCGTCAGATCCCGCGCAAGAAGGCGATGGGCATGATCCTGACCGGCCGGCGCGTCGGAGCGCGGGAGGGGTTCGAGCTCGGCTTCGTCACCGAGGTGGTGCCGCAGGGCCAGGCGCTGGAGGCGGCGAAGCGCTGGGCGGCGCAGATCCTGGAATGCTCGCCCAAGGCGGTGCGCGCATCCAAGCAGGCGGCCTATCGCGGCCTCGACGAACCGTCGCTGGAACGGGCGATGCGCACGGTGTATCCGGCACAGCAGGAGAACCTGGAAAGTCAGGACTACATCGAGGGCCCGAAGGCATTCGCCGAAAAGCGCCGGCCGAACTGGCTGAACAAATAGGAGGAAGCGATGCGGATACACAACCTGTACTGCGATGCCAACGGCGAGTCGCACTGGCGCGACGTCGAGGTGCAATGGATCGAGGAGCGCAATTTCTCCAAGCTGTCCGCGCGCCTGCCGGCAACCGGCATCATCTTCCGCGAGACCTCGGGCGACTACGACCTGTCATGGCACCCGGCGCCGCGACGGCAGTACATCATCAACCTTGACGGCGGTGTGCAGATCACGGCAAGCGACGGCGAGGCACGCACGATCGGCGCCGGCGAGGTGGTGCTGGTGGAGGACATTGCCGGCAAGGGCCATCTGTCGAAGTCGGTCGGCGGCAAGATGCGGCGCTCGATCTTCGTTCCGGTCGAATAAGGGAGGCTGACCATGAAGCTGGCATTCTTCGATAACTACAAGCTGGGCGTGGTGAAGGGCGACACCATCGTCGATGTGTTGTCCGCGGTGCGCGACATTCCGCATCTGGGGCCGCACGATCTGATCAACGGCCTGATCGCGCGGTTCGGCGATTACAGAAAGCGGCTGGAAGACGCCGCGGCGAGCGGCGCCGGTGTGCCGATCTCCAGCGTAAAGCTGCAGGCGCCGCTGCCGAAGCCGGGCAACATCGTTTGCATGGCGGTGAACTACATGGAGAACGGCACCCGCAAGGAGCCGGCGCCGATCAACGCGTTCCACAAGGCGCCGACATCGATCCTGGGTCCGGGCGGGACGATGGTGCTGCCGGACGTTCCCGCCACGATCTTCGAGGGCGAGGCCGAGATGGCGGTGGTGATCGGCAAACGCGCCAGCCACGTGAAGGCGACCGATGCCATGGACTATGTGTTCGGCTACACCAACTTCATCGACGGTTCGGCGCGGGGCTTGCCGCCGCAGAGCTTCTTTGCAATGAAGTCGCGCGACACCTTCGCACCGATCGGACCCTACGTGGTGACGAAGGACGAGATCGCCGATCCGCACAAAGTGCCGGTGAAGCTGTGGGTGAACGGTACGGTGAAGCAGGACTTCAACACCGACGACATGGCGCACAAGATTCAGCGCTGCATCGAGTGGGTGTCATCTATCCACACGCTGGAACCAGGCGACATCCTCGCCACCGGCACCAATCACCGGGGCCTGAACGCCTTCATGGACGGTGACACGGTGGAACTGGAATGCGGCGCGCTGGGCAAGCTCAGCTTCAAAATCCGCGACGACCTGAAGCGCACCTGGTCGCGCGAGACGCGGCTGGATCGGCAGGAGAAGGGCTTCGACACGCCGACGCCGCAGACCGGCGGAAAGTACGCGCCGGCGAAGTAATGATCGGCGCGCAGGGCGGGCGTGTGCCCGTCAGGGCTGTTCAACGCTCTATACCACTGAGCAGGGAGGGTGAGTCCACAGCGCAACAGTTGGGCAAATTGCGTAAGCCGACCCGAGTGGGAGGATTC
>Ga0209040_10004593_pt1 | contig 10398 bp, 5 predicted proteins | sample BogFormECP12_OM3_FD_188240 | JGI IMG/M metagenome (GOLD analysis project Ga0209040, IMG submission 188240) | Bog forest soil microbial communities from Calvert Island, British Columbia, Canada - ECP12_OM3 (SPAdes) (version 2) | ecosystem: Environmental > Aquatic > Freshwater > Wetlands > Bog ... | reverse complement strand
AGCCGAAGACGATGCCATGCTTCCCCAGGCCGTAGAACAAGGGTTTAATGCCAATTCGATCTCGCGCCAGGAGCAACTGCTGCTTCCGCTCATCCCACAGCGCCAGGGCGAACATTCCGCGTAGCTTTTCAAAACAGTCCTCACCGAAGTCTTCGTAGAGATGGACGATCGCTTCCGTGTCAGAGTTGGTCCGGAAGATATGACCGCGGCCCTGCAATTCCAATCGCAGTTCGGGGGAGTTGTAGATTTCGCCGTTAAAAACTATCCAGACGGTGGCGTCTTCGTTACACATCGGCTGCCGGCCACCCTCAAGATCGATGATGCTGAGCCGCCTATGCCCCAGGCCAAGTCCCGGTGCAGTGTAGAAGCCTTCACCATCGGGACCCCGGTGTGTCAGCAGGTCGGTGATGAGCCGCAATCTCTCCATCTCGACCGCTTGCCCGGCTTTGTAATTCCAAATCCCCGAAATCCCACACATGAGACCGGTCCTTTTCCCTTAGTAATCCGCTGCCCGAGCGCCTACCTCGTTCGAAGATTTTCGCTGTTCACGATCGGCTCCGCGGTGGACCCTTCGTGTTCCGAGGAGGATGGCCACGCGACACCGGATGGCGGCGTAATTTCTGAGACGACGTGGCGGGTCTTGCCGCTTGCAGTGGGAGCGATCGAACCCGAATAGCGGACCTGTACCGCAACAGGTGCGCGCAAGCGTCTCGAAAAACCCTCCTGAATACGCCTTTCGCTCGCCGGATCGTATAGCTGGTTGCGCACAATCTCCACTTCGAAATACGTCAGGCGCTTTTGCGCGATACGGAAAGCCTCGATCCCGGCAATCTCACGGATCACATAGATGAGCGACAGACCGTGCATGACACGCCCATCGGGGGCGACGATGAAGTCAGTCTTGCGACCCTCCACTCGCTCCAGCAGAGGAAGGGTTCGCCCGCAACTGCAACTATGCGTCGCCAGCGCACCAACGTCGCCTGTGCGGTAACGGATGAACGGCATCTCGGGCGTGTCCAGATTCGTGACTACGATTTCACCTGAATGGCCAGCGGGCTGCGGCCTGCCCTGGTCATCCACAATCTCCACGATCAAACGGTCGGCGGTGATATGCATTCCACCCGCCGGGCATTCATGCGCCACAAATCCGCTGTCGCGCCCGCCATACCCATTGGCCACCGGGCAACCGAAGGTTTCGGCAATCGTACTTCGCCAGTGCTCGTACAGATACTCCGCAGTCACGAAGACCGCCTTGACTCCAAGCTTTCGGAGATTACGCTGCTCGCGGCGCGCATGTTCGCATAAAAGGGCGATCGAACTGGGATACCCAAAGATGCGGCGGCATCCCTGCCGCTTGATTTCATCGAGGTAACGGGTCATTATTTCCGAGTTCATCTCAAAGGCCGAGAGCAAACGGGTGCGGAGAACTCGATCCCGCAGGTCGCGCAGGCGATCTTGCTTGGTCAACTCGACCGGCGATCCCCAAATCGCGAACTCGGGGTCGCCGGGAATCACTCCGAACCAGCTCTCAGCCCTCATGCGCGCGGCCACGTCACTGCTGACCCTGGTGGCACCTAGGAAAAAAACTAGCGGAGCGCCGGTAGATCCGCCCGTCGAAAATTTCTGGACTCGACGCGCGTTTCTGCTCTTCATCCGCTCCAGATTCTGTCGAATGATTTCTTTGGTCAAGAAAGGTATCAGCCGCAGATCGGCGGAGGATCCCAGAATGCACACGTCCAGGCGCAAGTCGCGAAACAACTGTTCATAGTAGGGAACATTCTCCGCAGCGTTGCGAAGAAATGTGCGGAGGCGCTGCTCCTGAACTTCCTGCAACCTGTCTTTGGCGGCCCACTGCATCTTCTCCATGTCGCGAAGAACGCGGAAGGTACTGTGACCCTTCGCGAGTTCCTGCAGGCGCAGCACTCCACCGGCGAAGGTTCCGCGTGATTTCTCCAGAAGATCCAAGATTGCTCCGTCAAACAACCCACTGCGCTAATTCAATGGACCAGGATCTGGTCCGACGCTAAAGCCGAGATTGCGTCCTCGGCGCCAAGGCCGTAACACTGTAGAAGTTGCGGGAAAACGTTGCGCCAGGAAAACTGTTCTGCCCAGGACCGCGCATTGCGTGCGAGTTGGCGGCCGACGTCCTGATGCTCCAAAATCTCCAAAACAGAGTTCGCCAGCGCATCGGCATCGCCAAGATCGCACAGCAATCCGTTTTCGCGATTCTGAATCATCTCGGGAATCCCGCCTGCCCGCGTGGTCACGATGGGGAGACCTGCGCAAGCGGCTTCAACCAGTGCCCCGGGGAAATTGTCCACGCGCGAGGCGTTTACATAAATATCGTGCTGCCGATAAAGAGAAGAGAGTTTTTCATGCGAAACAGCCCCGTAAAAAGTGACGCCCGGGAGACCCCACTCCCCGACCAGGCCGCGCAGTCTGTTCATTTCGGACCCGCCACCCGCAATTCCCAGCGCAGCCTGCGGAGCTTTGCTCTGAACTATCTGAAAGGCTCGCAGCACACACTCAACGTCATACATGGGCTCCAGGCTCCGGCTCACGAACAGTCGCGGAGAGAATCGCTCCCGCTCCGCGAAGGGAAACAGTTCGGTGTCAGCAAGATTGGGCAGCAAAGTCGAAACCAATCCATAGTCTCGAAAGACCCGCTGCAGAAACTCGGAAGGCACCACGATCTGGTCGGCCCTTCGCAGCAGTGGAACCGCCGCCCAGGACCAACTGCGCAAGAAATCTGCGGCCTTCCCACCCCGGTAGTTCAACACGATTTTTGCCCCGGCCCACTTGCCCAACAGCAGCAAAGGCGCGGAATGGAGAAAGAAGAAGAGATAGGAAGCGGAAAAATGATGAATCACACCGGGATTGCGAACGAGGGGGCCCAACGAAATCAGATACTGTGTTTCCCGCAGAATCGTTCGAAGGACGGGAATCCGACCCAAAATTCTCAAGGCCACGGGAAGATCCGGGTTTGTGGAAATCACGCCGGCGTCGATGCCTTCGCTCGCCAACTTCTGTTGCAGCTTTCCGGCCTGCACGCTCATCCCTCCGTAGGGCGGTGGCGTCGGAGCAACAATCCAGACCTTAGGTGCAATGGAGACACGGGATTGAGGTTTGCCGCTCATAATCGAGGCGTCCCAAGTTTGCAATAGCTGGTCCAAGCGACGGTGGCGCTGGTAACTGTCAGGAGCAACCGTGACAGTGTAGGGTTGCGGTTGTCAGTCTCACTTCACCCTGAACTTCCAAAAACTGCATCTGAAATTCGAGGAAGGCTATCACGGCCATGTTAAAGAATGGTGACGACAACGTGAGACGCACACTGGATCGGGGCTGTTAAACTAGGGACCCGAGGAGCTAAGGAGAGATAGCTAATGCGACGAAATGTCAGGAATAGCCTGGATCTATGGGAAAAATATGGGAAGCACATTCTGATGGCTATGCCCTATGCAGACAACCTGATTGGCGATGCCCATGGCTCTACTCTCCAGGACATTGATGGCAATCAGATTCTCGATCTTGCGGCCGGCCAATTCTGCTCGATTCTTGGAAACAACCATCCGAAGTACGTCGAAAGAATGGTCGAGCAGATGAAAAAGGTGGTACACGTTGGCACCCAATTTCTTAGCCCCATTGTTCTCGAGGCGGCTGCGAAGTTCGCCGAGGTCGCACCGGGCGCTCTCTCCAAGTCGCTATTCTTGTCTACCGGAACCGAGGCGAACGAATGCGCGATCAGCCTGGCCAAAACCTACACCGGCAAAAGCGGCGTCATCGGCTTTAATCGTGGCTACTATGGTCTGTCGCTAGGCACGAAGAGCCTTAGTTCGATTTTCTCTCCGAGTGATCGGCATGGGTCGGGGCCCACTGTGCCTGAGAGCTTTCGCTTCCTCGCCCCCCACTGTTTCCATTGCCCGGTGAAGAACCGTTATCCGGAGTGCGATCTCGTGTGCCTGGACGGTTCCATCGAGGCGGCTTTACCCAAAACGCGGGACGTTGCTGCCATCATTATCGAACCCATAATCTCCGCTGGTGGCATGATCGTTCCCCCCGCAGGTTACCTCAAGCGCCTGAAGGAGTTTGCCCAAGAACTTGGGGCTTTACTAATCATCGACGAAGCCCAAACAGGATTTGGACGAACCGGCAAGTGGTTCGCATGCGAACACCACGAGGTCGAACCCGACATCCTCGTCGTCTCCAAGAGCTCTGGTGCGGGATTTCCTGTTTCTGGAGTCATCACCACCGATGCCATCGCCGACCACATCGCCGCACAAGGCTGGGTGCATTTGGCCAGTCACCAGTCCGACCCGCTGCCCGCTGCCGCCGTCGCCGCAACCATCGACATCGTGCGAGAGGAGAATCTGGTGGAGAAAGCGGCGGCCGATGGCCTTTATTTCATGGATCGTCTTCAGCAACTGAAGGCAAAGCACTCGGTCATTATCGATCTGCGGGGTATGGGTTTGATGATCGGCATGGAAATTGGCAACTTCCAAGGCGGCGAGGACGCGCTTTGCATGCTGATTGTCGCCTTGTGCGAAAGCCGTGGCGTGCATCTCACCTACAGCTATTACGAGCCCGTTATTAGGTTCATACCGGCACTAACAATTAGCAGGAAGGAAATCGATCTCGCGGTTACCGTGTTAGACGAATCTATTGCCACCGCGCTAAAAGGAGGAGTCACCATTGACTCTCTGATCTCCTCCAATAGCTACTCCCGTAGTTTTATCGAAGGGATCAGTGGCAAAAGGTCACTGAAACGAATTGCCGCGCGTCTCTACGAGACCAGCCCCAAATATTGGGTGGAAAAAATCAAAGAGGCGTCCAGCAAGTGAAAGAACATTCTTTCTGAACAAGATTTCTTGACCCTCTTCACGTGCGCACCCGATCTGGCTCGCTAACTTCACCTGTAAGGCTTATTCCGCACGTGCACCCGGCCACCCTGTGGAAAACATTCCGATCCTACCAGCGAATGCCTTGAATAGGTCACTAGCATTAACATTGGCGTCGTTGTCCCTTAACAATATCTAGCTACACTGGCACCCAAGTTGTGTTCAAAATCGGTCAGATATCGATGTGAGCCTCGGCAAAGAGTCTTCCCTGCTCGCGACTAAATGCCGATTCGGTTTTTGTTGCGTCGTCCGTTGCGGTTATCCACTACCGAGAAATGGCTTCTTCTGGGAGGCTGCAATTGGCGTGGAAGCAACATCACGGTGCAATAAACCAAGACCGGCGGTTGCGAATGCCGCATGCAACTGAAAGGGTGCGCTTGTCATGTGTCGAGACCTAATGAAACCACAGGCAAGGATCGCAATGCGAACATGTTTTTGTTTCCTGATCCTTGTGAGCGGGCTTTATGCCAGCACCATTCCAGCGCCGGGATCCGGTATTCCCGTGCCCACAGGCACCTGGACGATGGTCTTGACCAGGGATCTTCCTGCGTCGACCAATGGATGGGAGCAATTGGTATACGCCTCCGCGATACAGCGTTCGGTCATGCTGTCGCAATACCACCAGACTAACAGCGAGCCGAACGAGAGCTTGTTGGGATACAACTTCGACACAAACAGCTGGGAATTGCTGGATATGGGGGGTTTGGTCCACACGGAGAATATCCCCGAGGGTGGCGAGTCTCAGGGGTATTTTGGCTATGATCCGAGCATCAGTTCGATCGTTTATCACTGCTGCACAAGCGGTTCTAATCAAGCCGAGGACGTGAACCATACCTGGTGGTATGACGTGGTGGGCCAATCGGGAAGAGATAAACAGACTCCGCTTGAACCTCCTGCCATCGCGCTCCAGCCGGGGGGAGCGTTCGACGCAGCTAACAACGTTTTCGTCATGTTTGGGGGCTCTTCATACAACGGGACGTGGATCTACGACCCGGTCTCTAACAGCTGGCAGCAGCGGAAGCCGAGCGGAACGCTTCCCGATCCCTCGATGATTTTGTCCGCGATGGCCTACAGTTCGAGCGCTCAGCAAGTCTATCTTTTTGGAGGCAGGAACGGGTCTACCTATTATTCTGACCTTTACGCCTATAGCGTTCCTTTGAACACTTGGACGAAGATAGCCCCGGCGGGGGGTCAAAAACCGCCCGCACGGATGTCGGCTGGTTTCGCTTACGATTCAACCAACAATGTCTTCTTGCTGTATGGCGGACAGAGTTCGTCCGGTGTTCTGGGAGACACATGGATCTTCGATCCGGTGGCGAACGCGTGGACACAACTCAGCCCGCAGCAATCTCCGGCCGTCAACACCGTTCCGGATTATGCACGGCTGTCGTACGACTCTGATCATAACGCGTTTGTGCTCGCCCACAAGGGAACCCCTGGGTATTTCGGAGGCAGTTGGAGCAGCTTGCCGGTCCAGACCTGGCTATTCCGTTACAAGGGAGCAGGGGCAAACGCCGGCACTCTCCTTTCCACCACCCAGCCGGCATCCGGAAGCCTTAACCGCAACACCGCAAGCTGGGCGAAGGACCCGGCACTGGCGAGTTCGGGAAGTTCGCTCTACGTCAGTTGGACAGAGACCGGATCTCCGTTTAGCACTGCACCGGCTCAGGGACTGCATATTTTCGCGAGCCAATTTTCGGCCGCGAACTGGGTTGGGCTCGGCTCTTCGTACCTCAGCACATCTACCGTGGAAGCCCATGCACCGTCGATGGCAGTCATCGGAGGTACACCCTGGATATCGTGGTATCAAACGACCTCTGGCTCGACTTCCAACGCGGTGGTGTATGCGGCTAGCTGGAATGGCACAGCTTGGCAAGGCCAGGCTATCGGGCTGGTAGGAAGCTCTGCAATCCAAGGCCGATCGCAACTGGCCAATGTCGCTGGCACTCCCTATATTGGCTTCATCGAAGTGAATAAGAGCGCTTCTCCGCAGAGCGCTTTTGCCTATGTGAAAGCCTGGAATGGGACCTCATGGATTCTTCAGGGCGGTAGCCCGCTGAATCGGAATGGCAGTGGAACAACGGCGACCTCGATATCGATCGCGAGCAATGGGGCTTACCCGTGCGTCGCCTGGACCGAGTACGTTCGTGGCAACGGTGCTCAGGGAGGGCTCGCATTCACCAATCCGCAAGTGTATGTTTCCTGCTGGAACGGTAATCTCTGGGTGCCGGTAGGTGGATCTCTTAACCAGAGCAGCCTTTCGGGGTGGGCCAACGATGCGTCGATTGCATTCTTCGGCGGGCAGCCTTACGTGGCCTGGACCGAGCGGAGCCAGACGGGCAATGCCCAGCTCTACGTCGCGACGTGGAATGGCACAAATTGGATTCAGACTGGTTCAGGATCTCTCAATCAAGGTGGCGTTAATGGTTGGGCTTTCCACCCAAGTTTGGCAGTAGACCCGGTGGGAAATAATCTCTATGTTGCATGGGTAGAACAGACCGCGTTGGGGCAAAAGGCACAGGTCTTCGTTTCGCAACTGATCAACGGCTCCTGGAGCACCCTAGGGGGCGCGCTGAATGCCGATCCGGTTCAAGGCAGCGCGCAGCGAGTTAGTCTTGGCGTAGTCAGCGGTGAGCCTGTGGCCGCTTGGGGCGAAGTTGACCTCGGGACGTTGCGCCAAGTTTACGTTTCGCAGTGGAGCGGTTCGGCTTGGACACAACTTTCAGGCGCCGGAGGCCCGCCGGATACCACCGCACCCACCACTCCAAAAATCTCGGCCGTAACTCCGGTTTCAGCCAATCAAATCAATCTAAGCTGGTCCACGTCCACAGACGCTGTCGGCGTTTACGGTTACTACGTCTACAGAAATGGTTCTCAAGTTGGCAACGTCACGACGACTTTGAGTTACCAGGATTCCGGCCTGAGCCCCTCAACTTCGTACTCTTATGCCGTGGCTGCCTACGATGCGGCCGGCAATGTTTCCGTCAAGACGAAGGCGGTAACTGCCACCACCCTCGCCAACGCAGGGCCAACCGTGTCCGTAACGGCACCCGGGAGTGGGTCGACAGTAAGCGGGACAATCACGGTTTCCGCGAACGCCACGGATAGCTCGGGTATGGCAAACGTCCAGTTTCAGATCGACGGAGTGAACCTGGGCAGCGCGGTCGTCGGAGGTGGACCCTCCTATTCGACTTCGTGGAATACCATTACCGCTAGCAACGGATCCCACACGGTGAGTGCTATCGCTACCGACACGCTCGGCCTAACGGCGACGAGCAGTGTTACAGTCACGGTCGCGAACACGGCTGCGCCCCCCACGGTATCCATCACAGCGCCCACCAGCGGGGCCACGGTAGCGGGGACGCTAGCGGTTTCTGCAAATGCCTCGAGCAGTGTCGGATTGGCTGGCGTTCAATTCCAAATCGACGGTGTAAATCTGGGAACCGCGGTCACCGGTCCCGGTCCTTCGTATATGACCTCCTGGGATACGACCACAGTGGCGAATGGGGCCCACACGGTGAGCGCCATCGCCACCGACATATATAGCAATTCGGCAACGAATAGTGTCCTTGTCACTGTGAGCAATTCCTTAGTCATCCCTGTCTTGTCTGGAGCTTCCGCGAGCGGGATCACCTCTTCGGGAGCGACCATCAATTGGACCACCGACGAACCTGCGACCTCTCAGGTTGCCTATGGTTTGACGGGTTCGTATGGTTCGTTCAGTCCTCTCAATTCGGCCCTGGTCACTTCGCACGCGGTGGCCCTGTCGGGGCTCGCCGCATCTACCACATATCACTTTCAAGCGATCTCTCAGGACGGGCAGGGAAATCTCAATAGTTCGGGGGACTTCACCTTTACGACGGCGTCAGCAGGATCGCAGACCACTTTGCAGATCCAGGGGAATAGTACCGAGGTGACCGGAACAACGAAAGGTTCGATTGTCACGCCCAGTGTGGCTCCTCCCGGTTTCTCCGGAACGGTAGTAGTCAACGGAAGCGGCTCGGTGAACTTTAGTCCCGCGCAGGGGGGCAACGGGGTTTATTTCCTCAATTGTTGTGCGGGCACCAATGACGCTTTCTTCCAATTCACCGGCGCGGCCTTGGGGAACATTTTCAATGAGAGCCAGGGTCGGATTTCATTTTTCCTGCAGTCTCGACGCAGCTACGCGCAACGCAAGGCCAGCGCAACCGCTCCGCGGTACACTTTTGATGTACGCGATGGCAGCAACAGTCACTTGTTCTACTTCTATACGCAAGTCACGGCCAACAGTTTACAATTTGCCTACGCGGTCGGCGGCAACGTGCAGTATTACTATGTGCCTGCCGGTACGGAAGAGACGTTGTACGGTAACGGTGTCGTTCTACAAGTAAGCCTCAGTTGGACCGGGACTACGGCGAATCTTTATCTGAACAATACTCTGGTAAAGACCGCAGCTTACGGACAAGCGTTACCCAACTGGACATCGGCTTCCAACTTCGATCTGGGGGCGTACCAGTACCAGAGCTATGGCGGGTACAACGTGTCCGACGACGTGCTGGGAAACTTTGTCGTCGCGGCCACGGCCCAATGAACGGACCGCTCTGGCGTTCGATTTCGGAGACGTATGCTTAGATCAAGTCGCTGAGCTCGAGCGAGTGCTTGCACACTAGGATGTGGTTCGGACTGTAACTAAGCGAGACTTGGAGATGCCGGAATGGGAAGCACCTTGGTGGAAAGAAAGTCAACGCCAACGCCAAAGCCAACGATGGGAACCTTGCAGGAGATCGGTCAAAGTCTCCATAGAAGAGGAATTTTTACCGGTGGCCCTCCAGAACATTTCGAACTGTTGGGGCGGATGCAGTTCAGCATGATGATCCGCGAGGGCGTCTACCCCCAGTCGAAGGTTTTGGACATCGGTTGTGGGTGTCTGCGCGGCGGCTATTGGATGGTCCACTTTCTCGATCCCGGTCGCTACTACGGCATCGAGCCGAACGTTTCTATGGTCGACACGGGGCTGAAGGAGATTCTGGAACCGCAAGTGGTGCAAGAGAAACGTCCCACCATCGACCACAACGCGGAGTTTGATACGTCTGTGTTTGGCGTGAAGTTCGACGCTTTTCTCGCGCGTTCGATCTGGACACACGCGTCAAAACCGCAGATCAGGGTCATGCTCGACAACTTCCTTCGCGACGGTTCAGAAACCGCGTTCTTCCTGGCTTCCTATCTTCGCGCGCGTTGGCCGTGGCAGGATTACAAAGGGGAGGAGTACCGAGGCAAGAGCCACAAGTCAACGGTCGGGGATTTAGTCATGCACAGCTTCAGTTGGATTGAGGCAGAGTGCCGCAGGAGGGGGCTGTTCGTGCGGGAATTGCCAGACGGAGTTTTGTTGAATCAGAAGTGGCTCAAGATTTCCAGACTGCCTCTGGAACGACCCCTATATAGGATCTGACTTCTCTTCTCGTGGGCTCCAACTTCCTCTTTGCGGCAGCGACCAAAAGTCAGCTGCTCTGAACCTCAGCTTCCA
>Ga0209040_10004591_pt1 | contig 10401 bp, 6 predicted proteins | sample BogFormECP12_OM3_FD_188240 | JGI IMG/M metagenome (GOLD analysis project Ga0209040, IMG submission 188240) | Bog forest soil microbial communities from Calvert Island, British Columbia, Canada - ECP12_OM3 (SPAdes) (version 2) | ecosystem: Environmental > Aquatic > Freshwater > Wetlands > Bog ... | reverse complement strand
CCTCCGGGCCAACGCCAGACGACTGGCCGGTCGACAGTCCATGGGCGAATGCGAGGTACTGTTGATACGTCTCCGGGTCTTGCGCTGAACCCACGGCGTTGGCAGTAAAGTTCTTGGGCGTGTTGCTGGGGACCTCAATGTAGCGAACTTCTTTGCCGGAGCGGCTGCGGATCGCAACTTTGCCGTTTTCCGGTTGCATCGTTCCTTCCTTGCCGATGAAAACCATCCGGCGCGCGTCCGGACCGGCATTGGGGGCGAATAGGCAGAAATCGAAACTCAGCTTCACTCCGCTCTCATACTCCACGATGACGGCGGCGTGATCGATTGTTTCGCGCTGCTGGTAAACGTTGTTGCCTCCGGCGGCGGTGACGCGCAGCACGCGATCGTTGACGATCCAGTTGAGGGAATCGAGTTCGTGGATTCCATCCTCCAGCAGGGCGCTGCCCTCGGTAAAGGTCAGGTAGCGCCAATTTGTGGCGACGCCGGTTTTCGGATCGGTGTACTTCCAACTCTTAGGATTCCAGTCGCCGCGGAAAAGATTGCCGCTGACAAACTCGATGGGGCCGATCTCCCCCGCCGCGGCAAGTTCGTGCATTTTGGCGGTAGCGGGGACCAGGCGCTTTTGGAATCCGATATACAGCAGCTTTCCGGATTTGCGCGACGCCTCAATCATGCGATTGGCATCTTCCACGGTGGTCGCCATGGGCTTTTCGCAGAGCACGGGTAGACCGCGTTCCAGCGCCGCGATCGTTACTTCAGCGTGCAGAAAACTTGGCGTGATGACGACGACCGCGTCGATGTCGTTTCTGTCATTCAACATCCGGCGATAGTCGGAATAGGTCTTGGCGCCGGGAGCGAGGCTGGCGCCCCGGTCGAGATTCTCGGGTGTGGGATCGGCCAGGGCGACCACCTCGAACTGCGGCAGCATTTTCAGAATCGCCAGGTGAGCCAGCCCGCGGTTGCCCGTTCCGATAATCGCCAGCCGGATGCGCTTTGGCGGTTGCGCCTCCATCGCCGCTGTCCCCGCCAGCACAGTCATCCCTGCGTTGATCAAGAAGGATCGCCGATCGCCGGAGTTACTCATAGCCTCTATAACATATCAGATATCAAACCCGGCCGAGCCGATTAGGAAAAATCCGGTTCGCCCAGGATTGGCCCATCGAATTCGGGTAAATCCCGAAATGTTACCATTTACTCCATGCCGAACCCGGAAATCACGCCCCAAAAACGGTTCATTTCCGGAGCCAGACGGTTTTCGATCCGGAGGCTGGCACAGTGAGGCCGACGCGGCTCTTGGTAGTGGCGGATGCCGGCGGGCCGAGTCTCTATCACCTGGGCGACGAAGCGATGCTGGAGGCCAATCTCCTCGCGTTTCGCCAACTCATAGGGGACGTCGAGTTCACTGTGCCTTCGCGGGATCCTGCGTGGACCAGCAGACGATACGCTGTGAACTCATGCTATTTTCCGTCCATCCCGGCTGGCCACTCCGCAGAGAGCTGGACCCAGACGATGGCGGATGCGCCCGACCGGTCCAGGCTGCTGGCGGATTGGCTCGGCGAGGAACTCCGCGAGCGTCTGCGACAATCGACAGGGCTGGTGGTGTCCGGCGGTGGAAATCTCTGCGCTACCTGGCCCGAAAAGATTCTGGAACGAGTGGCGCTGATGGAATATGCTCAGGAGCTTGAAATACCTGTGGCAATCGTGGGCCAGACCTTGGGTCCTCGGTTGACTCAAGGCCAGCGCAGTTTACTGGCCGGGCCGTTGCAACGGTCCGCATGGGTGGGCGTCCGCGAGAAGCCTTCCGCCGCGCTTGCCGTTGCGCTGGGAGTTTCCGCGGGCCGGCTGCACCAGCACTTGGACGATGCGTTCTTCCTGGAACCTCTCGCAGTGGAAGACGAGCGGGCACAGGACCTGCGGCGCGAGCGGCGTCCGTTGATCTTGGTCACCCTCGATGCTTCTTTGAGCGCCGTTGAAGGCGAGCCAGCTTTGTCGGTGCTGGCGAGCCAGTTGGATGCTTTGTCGGAACATCTGGGGGCGGTTCTGGTGTTTGTTCCGCACGTCGGCGGTCCCGACGCGGGCGATGCCTTGTCAGACGCAGTTGCGGGACGCGCTCTAGCCACGAAGTTGCGTTCGAAACTCCTGCTGCTGGATCTCTGGGAAGCGCGCGAGGTTCGCTGGCTGGTCGAGCAGGCGGCAATGGTGGTTTCGACGCGCTATCACCCCCTGATATTCGCGGCCGCCGCGGGAGTTGCGCCGCTCGGAATTTACCAGGACGAATACACGCGTACCAAACTCCACGGGGCCCTCAGTGCCGCCGGTATCGAAGGCTGGTGCATTTCGTTGGACGAGGCCAAAGACGGTGCTTTTCTGCCTCTGGCCATGGAACTGTGGTCCCAGCGAAGCGCGATCGCCAATACGTTGGCGCGTTTTCGGGCCGAAGCCGCGATTCAGGAAAAACGGCGCTGGAACGAGATTTGCCTTGCATTGCGCCTTGAGGTGCAGGCACCCAGGAAACTCCCTTGTCCGCCGGCGCGCCTGACCTTGAACCACGAACAGGAGCACGACCAGGCGGTCGCGCCGCGCATCATTAGTGACGAAGCCTGGGCAGACTATCAGCGGAAAGGTTACCTGCGGCTAGGGCGAGTGCTGAATGCGCGAGAGTTGGCGGTTCTTCAGGAGCGGCTCGATGGGATCATGCTGGGCCGAGTGCGCTATCCCACGCTCCAGATGCAGCTCGACACAGGTGGCGCCTATGAGGATTTGCCGGACCCGGTCAGCGGTCACCCCGTAGCGACTCTGGCTTACCGGAAGATACAAGGACTGGAGACCGATCCGCTAATTCTAGAACTTATTCGTCAGGAAGTTTTCCGTGAGATTTGCGCCTGGCAGTACGGAAGAAGCGCGAGCATTTCCGTCTTTCGGGTCATGATGATGAACAAACCCGCAAGCAAGGGCACCTATCTTCCCTGGCACCAGGATGGTGGTGAGGTGTGGCAGCTTGATCGGGATCCGTTGGTTACAACTTGGATCGCCTTGGATCCGGCTACGCGAATGAACGGCTGTGTCCAGGTGATACCGGGGAGCCACCGCTTGGGTCTGCTTAGTACTAAAGGCAGCACGATCAGCGCCTCAGACGTGCAACACTATTGTCCGGAGGACGCAATCGAATATCTGGAACTGGACGCCGGTGAGGCAGTGCTGCTTCACAATTGGCTGCTCCATCGCAGCGACACTAATCATACCGGGGCGCCGCGCCGGGCTTTGAGTGGGTGCTACATGGATGCCCGGACGCTCAATACGGTTTCTGGCAATCGCTTTCCGGTAGTCTTTGGAAAGCGCGAAGACGCCGACTCAGCCTTGCCATTCCTGCGGGGCATTAGAGAAGAGAACCGGCAACTCAACCAGATGGCCGGCGAAGCCCAGCGCTACGCCCATAGCCTCCTCGACAGCAACCGATGTCTTGAGCAGATGCGGCAAGAGTCGGAACGGCATGCGAATAGTCTCTTGGAGGAACTCCGGCGCCGTGACGGGGCGTGGCGCGAAGCCGAAGGTCTTATCGAGAGCATCCGGGAGGAGAATCGGCGTCTGCGGGAAATCGTCGCCGAAAGCGAGCGTTATGCGGAGAGTCTCTTGGAGGAGAGCCGGCGCCGCGAGGACATGCGGCGGGAATCCGAACGATATGCGGAGAGTCTATTGGAAGATAACCGGCGCCGTGAGGAAATGCGGCTGGAGTCCGAACGATATGCACTTGCGCTCGAAGCGGAACTGACGCGTGCGCTGGGCGCCAGGACGCCGGCGGCGGCGCGGGAAAACGGTAAGGGGAACTCAGCGAGTTCGAAAACATTCTGAGGCTGCTATGCGGGATGTGACAGCTATATTTACGATAATCGCAAAAAATTATCTTCCTTACGCGCGCGTGCTGATGCGCTCAGTTGCGGAACATCATCCCGACTGGCGGCGCTTCGTCATACTTGTCGATCAGATCGATGGATACTTCGACCCCCAAGACGAGGACTTTGAGATAGTGTTCTCCCGCGATCTGCCGATTCCCCGGTCTAACTGGTTTCACTTCAAGTACACGATCCTGGAGCTGAGCACTGCTGTAAAGCCATATATATTCGAGTATCTCTTCAAACACTATCCCTTTGAGCGGATCATTTATCTGGATCCCGACATCAAGATCTATTCGCCTTTGAGCCGCATCACCGAGGCGCTGGAATCCGCTAACATCGTGCTGACACCCCACCTGACGGGCTCGCTGGAAGACGATAGAAGGCCCGCCGAGATAGACATCCTGCGATCCGGCGCTTACAATCTGGGCTTTATCGGCATAGCCAGGAGCGGCGAGACAGAGGCATTCCTTGCCTGGTGGCAGCAGAAGCTGTACGATCACTGCGTAGTCGACTTGCCGCGCGGCCTTTTTGTCGACCAAAGGTGGATCGATCTGGCGCCGGGCATGTTTCCAGGCGTCGCCATTCTCCGCGACCCAACCTTGAATGTCGCCTATTGGAACCTTTCTCATCGCCATATCTCCCGTTCCGAACATGGCTACGAGATTGCCGGTTTTCCCTTAGGCTTTTTTCACTTCAGTGGTTTCGATGCCAATCAACCGCACCGGTTGTCACGCCACCAGAACCGCCACAAGATAGAGGATCTTCCCGCCGCAACACAACAACTGTTGCTCGCCTACCGCGAGGAGTTGCTGGCGGCGGGTTATGCCGCCTGTAAGAAATGGCCCTACACGTTTGCCAGGTTTCGCAATGGCGTCGATATACCAGACGTGGGGCGGCCCGTTCACAATGAAGCGCCAGAACTGCTCGACGCGATTGACGACCCTTTCTCGGACGAGGGATTCGCGGCTTTTTTGGAAATATGGAACGGCCCGGTCCAGGATGAGATGGGCGCGCCGCCCGGCATTTCGCGGCTAGCGTACCGCATCTATCGCACCAGAACGGACGTTCAATCCGCGATGCCGGATATTTTCGGCGGCAATTACAAGCGGTTCCTGGAGTGGATGTTGGTCCGCGGAAAAGTGGAACACGGCTTAGGCGAAGTATTTCTGACCACGATAGCGGACGCCATGCGCACGTGCAAGGATCACCGCGAAGCAACGGCATGGCCGGTCACGGCTGCACAAAACGCGTTTACTAACGAAATGATAGGAGAGAGCGCGGCGTCCGCTAACGGCAAGGCCAACGGTAATGCCCGCCTCCGGCTGACCCGGCTCGCCGCGGCGATCTACCAAGCCCGCCCGGAATTGCAGCGTTACTTTCCCGATCCATGCGGCCGCGACAGCGCGCGGTTTCTGGTTTGGCTGCTCACCTACGGCAGAGAAGAACACAATCTGTCGCCGCATAACATCGCTCCGATGAAAGAACAATGGCGCTCGGTTCTGAATGCCTTACCCAGTGCGCCGGCGCGGTTGCGCTATGAATTGACGTTACGGGGCATGGCGGCGTCGGTTTTCGTGAGGAGGGCGCTCAACCGCCTGCCGTTGTTTTGGGCGAAATTCTGGCCCGCTCGAAAGCCGCCCGCCTTCCACTCAGAGTCTCTTCCCAAGCCCCGCGCGCCGATCTCCGAGCACCCGAAAGAATTCGGCGTCAACTTGGTAGGATATTTCCACTCCGAGACGGGCATTGGCCAGTCTGCCCGCGGCGCCTATGCCGCTCTGCGCGCGGCTGGAGTGCCAGCCAGCGTGTATTGTGTCAACGATCCGGGTTCCAGCAGCAAACGAGACCAAAGCGTAGGTTCGCTGTCCAACGGTTCGCTGTCCAAAGATTCAATGTCCAGCGATTTCCCTTACTCCGTGAATCTCTTTCATGTGAACGCCGACCAGACCGACGTTGTCCTGCGAAGCCTCGATCCAGCCGCTTACTCGAATCGCCACAATATCGGCTATTGGCACTGGGAGCTGGAAGAGTTCCCCGACCGCTGGATCGGCGCGCTCGCGCCGTACCAGGAAATCTGGACAGCCAGTAACTTTTGCCGCACTGCCGTTAGCCGCAAAGCCGGCATTCCGGTGTTCTGCATTCCGCACGCCATCGCTCCGGAAGTTCCCTCCGGTATGGACCGCCAGTACTTTGGGCTGGCGCCGGACCGATTCGTTTTCTTATATGCATTCGATGCCCTCAGCGTGATGGAGCGGAAAAATCCGATCGCCGCCATTCGCGCATTCGAGAAGGCCTTTGTTTCAAACTCCCAGTACCAGTTGGTGCTCAAGGTCAACCATGCGGATGCGGTTCCCGATCACATGGAAAAACTGAGAAGGGCATGTTCATCCAGCGCCATCCGGATCATGGACTCTACTCTGACGCGCGGCGAGATGTACGCTCTCACCCAGTGCGTCGATTGCGCCGTGTCCCTGCACCGGTCAGAGGGTTTTGGGCTATTCATAGCCGAGGCCATGTATTTCGGAAAACCGGTCATCGTAACCAACTATTCCGGCAATGTCGACTTCACGCTGCGGGACAATTCACTGCTGGTGGACTACAAACTAGTGCCAGTAGGGCCGAACTGCAAACCATACGATGCTGGAAGTGTATGGGCGGAGCCCGACGTGGAGGAGGCCGCCAGCCACATGCGGAGCATCGCAACCAACGCCGATCTGCGCGCCAGATTGTCCGCGGCGGGAAGTGATTTTGTAAGAAGATTCTTGAGCACCGAAGCGGTGGGACAACGGATACGCCAGCGCTTGCGAAGTGAGAGCGATGCTTTGCGGCCCGCCGATGCCCGTCACCCGGCGGTTCGCGCCGCCGTGGCGGGCAACGTCCGCACCAACGTGGTCTAAGGCCGTCTCTATCGTGCCATGCTGAGTCTATGACTCTTTCAGCACGCAATCAACTGGTTGGCAAGGTTGCCGAGGTGACTCTCGGCGACGTTATGGCGCACGTAACTGTGCGGGTCGGGAAGAACGTGGTCGAGAGCGTGATCACACGCAAGAGCGCCGAGGAACTCGGCCTGAAGAAAGGTGACACGGTTACGGTTGTGATCAAGTCGACGGAGGTCATGCTTCAGAAAGGTTGAGGCTCTGGGATCGGGCAGGTCAGCCAATTTGGTATGCTATGAGGTATTGGCATGCTCTCGATTGGTCACATCGATCCGAACTCCGAAGCTCCGCTGTACCGTCAAGTCTATGAGTCCATTCGTGAGCAGATTGCTTCAGGCGAATTGGAAGATGGCTTCCGCTTGCCAGCCACTCGCGAATTGGCTGGCCAGCTTGGACTGAATCGGACCACCATTTCGGCAGCTTATGAGTTGCTGGAGCACGATGGACTGATTACCGGTCATGTGGGCCGAGGCAGCTTTGTAGCGAGACCGCATCCTCCCCGGCCCGGGTTTACGAAACGAAATCAAGGCGGCGTAAATTGGCGCGAACTCCTCGATCCGACCGAAGCCGCTGTCACGCCCAGCGCCGGCGCGATTAGTTTTTCCGCCTCGCGGCCATCGGAACATTTGTTCCCAATCGCGGAATTTCGCGTTACGTGTGCCGAAGTGATCGCTGGACCCGAAGTACAGACAATCTTGCAGCTTGGTTCTCCCGCGGGCTACGCGCCCCTGCGCCGCTATTTGCTCGACCTTGCTCGCGTGGAAGGTGAGGCGCGCGAATCCGACGATATCTTGATCACCAGCGGCTGCCAGCAAGCGTTCGATTTACTGCAACGGACACTTGCCCCAAATGGCGAGACGGTGCTGGTGGAAGAACCGGTTTATCCGGGCGCCCGGCATGCCTTTCAGCGGGCGCGGGCGCGTGTGATTGGTGTGCCAGTTGGTCCCGAGGGTATCGATCTCGAGGCGCTTGAACACGCTTTGAAGACGGAGCGTCCGCGCTTGGTTATCTTGACTCCGACCTTCCAGAATCCTACTGGCGCTACCATGCCACAACATGCGCGGGAGCATCTGCTGCGGCTGGCGAGCCGGGCCGGCGCGGTCGTCATCGAAAACGATATCTACGGAGCGCTGGCGTATCAAGGAGACACGCCGCCGACGCTAAAGCGCCTGGACGAATCCGGCGATACCGTCTTGCTGCGAAGTTTCTCAAAGCTCGCATTCCCGGGTCTGCGCATCGGCTGGGTGATCGGGCCGCGCCCCTTGATTCAGAAGCTGACCGAAGCCAAACAGTGGAGCGACCTGCATAGCGACCAACTCTCGCAGGCCGTGCTATTACGCTTTGCCGAATCCGGAAGGCTGGAACATCATCGCCAGCACGTGTTGCAAACCGGCGGCGAGCGTTTGAAAGCGGCGCTGGACGCGTGCCGCGAATATTTGCCGGCCGGAACCGTTTGGACCGAGCCGCGCGGAGGGATGAATCTGTGGGTCCGCTTGCCGCAGCCGCTGGATGCAGGCGAGTTGCTGCCTCGCGCCGAGCGCGAGGGGGTTTCCTATTTGCCCGGCAAGTATTTCGCGGTGGGAAGGCTTGACCCTGGCGCGCTTCGTTTGAGCTTCGCCGGCATCACACCGGCCGAGATTGAGACCGGGATTCGCACGCTTGGCCGCATCTTCACTGAGGAACTGGAACGGGTTCGCGCCGCTAGTGACTTGGAGGCGCCGGCGCTGGTTTGATTAGTCTTTTGAACACAAGAGAAAAGGAGTCGCAATGTACCTCGACGATAGTTTCCGCCTGAAAACGGGCCTGGCTGAAATGCTCAAAGGCGGCGTAATCATGGACGTCACCAATGCCGAACAGGCGGTGATTGCCGAAAAAGCCGGCGCCACCGCGGTGATGGCGCTGGAGCGGGTGCCCTCCGATATCCGCCGCGATGGCGGTGTCGCCCGCATGGCGCCCATCAGTAAAATCCGCGAAATCATGAAGACCGTCAGTATTCCGGTAATGGCCAAGGCGCGTATCGGCCATTTTATGGAAGCGCGCATTTTAGAAGCGCTGGGAGTGGACTACATCGACGAGAGCGAGGTGCTGACTCCGGCCGATGAAGAGCACCACATCGACAAACGCGATTTCAAGGTGCCGTTTGTTTGCGGCGCCCGCAACCTGGGCGAGGCGCTGCGCCGCATTGCCGAGGGCGCAGCCATGATCCGCACCAAGGGAGAAGCGGGTTCCGGCAATATCGTGGAAGCCGTGCGCCATATCCGGACCATTGTCAAGGAAATGAAGCAGCTCACCGTGCTCGGCAAAGAGGAGCTGGTGCATGAATCGAAGAACCTGGGCGCGCCTTTGGAATTGGTCCAGTGGGTTGCCGAACACGGCAAACTGCCGGTGCCGAATTTTTCGGCGGGCGGAATTGCCACGCCGGCCGACGCGGCGTTGGTGATGCAACTCGGTGCTGAAGCGGTCTTTGTGGGCTCCGGGATTTTCAAGTCCGACGACCCCGAAGCCCGCGCGCGCGCCATCGTGAAGGCGGCCACGTACTACAACGACCCCGTGAAGCTGCTGGAAGCAAGCGAAGAGCTGGGCATCGGCATGTTTGGCCTGGAGATCGGCAAGATTCCCGAGGGCGAACTCCTGCAAACTCGTGGCTGGTAAGAAAACCATCGGTGTGTTGGCGCTCCAGGGCGATTTTGAAGCCCATCAAAAGGCACTGGAGCGCGCCGGCGCGGCGGCGCTGCCCGTGCGCTCAGCCAGCGACCTGGACGCCGTCGACGCTTTGATCATTCCGGGCGGTGAGAGCACCACTATGCTCAAGCTGCTGGATCGCGAGAAGCTGCTCGAGCCACTTGCCGCCTTTGGCCAGAACAAGCCGATCTTCGGTACCTGCGCCGGGGCGATCCTGATCGCCAACCACGTGCAAAATCCGGCACAGCAATCGCTTGGATTGATGGATATGACCGTCGAACGCAACGCCTATGGGAGGCAATTGGAGAGTCACATCGCGAAAATTCATCCGGAGGGATGGCCGGGCGATTTGGAAGCGGTCTTCATTCGCGCTCCGATCATTCGCCAGGTGGGTCCTAAGGCGCGCGTGCTCGCTTATCACCGGAACGACCCCGTTCTGGTGGAGCAAGGCCGCCACATGGCCGCGACCTTTCATCCTGAGCTGACCCAAGACCCACGCATTCATCGGATGTTTCTGGAAAAAGTGAAATGAAGCCGAAGCGCGTGTTGTTTCTCTGCATCGGAAACTCCTGCCGGAGCCAAATGGCGGAAGGTTTCGCCCGCGCCTACGGCAAGGACGTGCTGGAGCCGCACAGCGCCGGTTTTTTTCCAGCCAATATCGTTTCTCCGCTGACCATCAAGACCATGGCGGAGAAGAACATCGCCATGAACGCGGCGTTTCCCAAGCCACTGGAATCGGCCTTGGCGAGCGGTCCGTTTGACGCCATCGTCAACATGGCGGGCGAGAAGCTGCCGGCCGTCGTGACCGCGCCCCGAGTGGAAGATTGGAAAGTTCGCGACCCAATCGGCGAAAGCGAAGAAGTCTTCCGGGACGTGGCCAACCAGATTGAGCA
>Ga0209040_10004589_pt1 | contig 10403 bp, 7 predicted proteins | sample BogFormECP12_OM3_FD_188240 | JGI IMG/M metagenome (GOLD analysis project Ga0209040, IMG submission 188240) | Bog forest soil microbial communities from Calvert Island, British Columbia, Canada - ECP12_OM3 (SPAdes) (version 2) | ecosystem: Environmental > Aquatic > Freshwater > Wetlands > Bog ... | reverse complement strand
GACTAGTGCAAAATCGCTATTACACCAACGACGATCCACGACCTACTCCCAACGTGTCCTGCCATCCCTTCACTCCTGAAACGTAACGCACACACCGTTGGGGTCAATCGCCCCGAATTCCTTGGTTCCCCAAGGCTTGGTTTGCAAGGCACCGTTCGGATGCACCTCGCCTCCCCGCTCCTGGTATTCGGCATACAGCGCCTCGATACCCTTCACCGCGAGCCGCACCATGGTCTGGCCGCCGACTTTCCGGGCAAGTGTTTTATCGTTCATGCCAGCGATGTGCAGATAGGCGTCACCGCGGTTAATGCCTGCATAGTTTGGAGGGGTAGCGTCGCGAAAAGTTTCCTTGAAGCCGCAGACCTCCGTCCACCACTTCAGAGATTCCGCAGCGTCGGCAGCCGGCAAAACGGGGATAGCGCCTTTGATCGTCGGTTCCATCGCCAAAGCGTAAACGAACCAATTTCGAATTGTAAGTACAAAAACGAAGCCTCGCCGTCAATAAGACGGCTGCCAGCAAGAGTTTCCCTTGACAAGATGATATATACTAGTAAGTAATAATGGCGACAAAATAAGCAAGCAACACCGGAAGTAGCTAGGCGCCTAAGCGCTCCCGCAGAAACAGCGTCTTCTGCGCTAAGTTATTTGACATCAATACGTTGATAGTTTATCGGAGTAACTCTATACCGTTCAAGACTTTGGCGGGAAGATAGGGTAGAGTGCTAGCTAAGTTATTGACTTAGAAATACTTTACCTCTAACTCCTTATTCCGCAAAGACCTGACGGGATGATCTCGCTAAGTCTGTGATTCAAAAAGACCGCGACAAGGGGGGGTAGGGGGAGTACCAATCAGTAAATGCGTCGAACTTCCCAGAATGGCAATCGAGAAAACCCCAAAGCTGGTTGAGAGAGACGAACAAATCCGCGAAAGTTGAAAGCGAGCCAAGAGCTGAACCAGCGAACGACGAACAGCGAACGACCAACGACCAACGACCAACGACGATCTACTTCCCAAAAGCAGGCAAGACTTCCTTCTTATACCTCTCCAATGTATCTTCCTCATCTCCGCACATAAGATAAATATTGAACTGAGTAACTCCCGCCCGAGCCAGCGCACGAAGTTTTTCAATGTGCGCTTCAGCCGGACCAAGCAGACAGAAGCGATCAATCACTTCATCAGAAACGAAATCCGCGTTGCTGCTGCCGACTTCGCAATGGTGAAGGTAATCGTAATGCCCCTTGTCACGTATATAAGAGGTCAGAGCCGGTGGAAGTTCTTCAGGCTTGTAGCGCGAAACCAGATCGACGACGTGGTTCGACACCAGAGCAGGAAACCAGCGTACATGTTCCCGTCCCACGTTCAAATCTTCGGAAACCCAAACCGGCGCGGCCGCCATGATCTCGATCTTCTGCGGATCTCTGCCCGCGGCCTCTGCGCCTTTCTTGACGAAGCCTACGCACCACGCGATCAAGTCCGGATCGGCGAATTGCAGGATCACGCCATCGGCGATCCGGCCGGCGAGGTCGAGCACTTTCGGTCCATATCCGGCAACCCACACTGGCGGAACACCCGCGGTCGCCCAAGTGAGACGAGCCGTCAGGCCTTCATATTCCGTCTCTTTGCCGCCGGTGAGATCGCGGAAAGCTTTGACCGCCTGCTCCAGTTGGGCCGAGGTGACTGGCTTTTTGCCCAGCACTCGCCGCGAACTGTCGCCGCGGCCAATGCCCAGCTGCATGCGTCCCTTCGAGATCAGATTCAGTGTCGCAAACAGACTCGACGTCACCGTGATGTCGCGGGTTGCCGGATTCGTCACGCAGGTGCCGAGCCGCATGTGCTTCGTATTGGTCGCCATGAGCGTCAGCACCGGATAAGGCTCAACCCAGAGGACGTGGGAATCGAAGATCCAGCCATATTCGAATCCGGAGGTTTCTGCCTGCCGGGTCAATCCGACAATTCTGTCCACGGTCATGTCGGGCTTGATGGTGATGCCGAAGCGCATGTTGTCTCCCACGCTCACTGGATTTTGTCATTCTGAATTGGGCGAGCGATCCGCATATTGCCGCTAATTGCAGATCCCTCGCTCCGCTCGGGATGACAATTCGTCAAAGTGTTGCTCGTGTTGATTTCCTCCACGGACCACCAGCCGACAATCCAGCCGCAAATCGCTCCTCGTAAGTTCGGGAGTTTAGCATAAGATCTGAACTTCACCGCCAGAGGAGAAGGCGCAACCATGGGCTTTGACACCATCATCGTTAACGGTCGCGTCGCCACCGCGACCGACACATACACCAGTGACGTCGCGATCAGTGGTGGAAAGATCTCCGCCATTGGACAAAATCTGCCGCGAGAGAATGCCGGTAAGATAATCGATGCGGCGGGGAAGTATGTATTTCCTGGCGGTATCGACGTGCATACCCACCTCGACATGCCTTTCGGGGGCACGACGAGCGCGGACGACTTCGAGACCGGCACGCGAGCAGCAGCTTTCGGCGGGACGACAACGCTGATCGACTTCGCCATCCAGTACAAAGGCCAGACGCTGCGAACGGCGTTCGATACATGGATGCAGAAAGCGTCCGGCAAAGCCGTTTGCGATTACGCGTTTCATTGCATCATCACGGATCTGGCGGACGCGCAACTGGACGAGATGAACGCACTGGTGCGCGAAGGTGTCACCAGCTTCAAGTTGTTCATGGCGTATCCCGGCGTGTTCATGCTTGACGATGCCAGCATTTTCAAAGCTTTTCGCGCAACTTCAAAGAACGGCGGACTGGTCTGCATGCACGCCGAAAATGGCGGCGCGATTGACGTGATCGTGCAGCAAGCGCTGGCAGAAGGGAAGAGGGCTCCGAAGTATCACGCCTTGACCCGCCCGACGACGGCGGAAGCTGAAGCTGTTTCGCGGGCGATTGCCCTTGCGGAAATGGCGGGAGCGCCCGTCTATATTGTCCATTTGAGTTGCAACGACGCCCTCGAAAAAGTGCGCGAGGCACGCGATCGCGGCCTTCCTGTTTATGCCGAGACGTGTCCGCAATATCTGTATCTTTCGCTCGAGAACTTCGACGCGCCCGGATTCGAAGGAGCGAAATATGTCTTTACGCCGCCTCTGCGGGAAAAGTGGCACCAGGAAAAATTGTGGAACGGATTGAAGCGCGATCACCTGCAGGTGGTTTCGACCGATCACTGCCCCTTCTGTTTCAAAGAGCAGAAAGAACTGGGACGCGACGATTTCACCAAGATCCCGAACGGCGGACCCGGCGTCGAGCACCGCATGAGCCTTATTTATTCTGGCGGCGTGGCGGGAGGACGATTCAGCGTAAACCGCTTTGTGGAATTGGTTTCCACAACTCCCGCGAAACTGTTCGGCTTGTATCCGCGCAAGGGCACGATTGCCGTAGGTAGTGATGCCGACCTGGTGATTTTTGATCCCGAGCGCAAGCACACCATCAGCGCGCAGACTCATCATATGCGGGTGGATTATTCGATGTTTGAGGGGATTCAAGTGACGGGAATGCCGCACACAGTGCTGTCGCGCGGACGCGTGGTGATAGAAGGGGACAAGTTTCTGGGACGGGCGGGGGCGGGAGATTTTCTGAAGCGGGCGCTCTACTCGCAACCGTAATCTGGTGATCGTGATTCGTCATCGCGAATTCGCAGATCGTGCCCGGGGACGCGCCAAACCGGCGCGATTACAAGGCGGTCAACCTCTTCCGCGAAACTGGATGATTCTCCGCCGATCGCGCTTGGAGGGTCTGGCGGCGGGCAACTCTTCGAACTGCTTCATGGCCTTGCGCTCCGCCGCTACCTTCATGCGCAGTTCCCGGCTCTCATCGGTCTCGCGGTAGAGAGTTTGCGCAACCGAAGCTGGACCGCGCACTTCACTCAGCAGAAGAACTTCCACCTGAAACTGGCCACCTTCGTTGGTCACTCGCAACATGTCTCCAACCCTCACCTCGCGCGCAGCCTTGGCAGGCTGCCCGTTGGATTGAATCCTGCCGAGTTCGCAGGCCCGCGCAGCCAAGGATCGTGTCTTGAAAAATCTGGCGGCCCAGAGCCACTTGTCGATGCGCACCGAGGTCACGGGCTAGTGCTTGTCCCCCTGCTCAACAAAAAATTTCCCCGTCTCTCCTGCTGAAAAATAACGCGAGGTGACCGTCTTCTTGCGGGTAAAGAACTCGACCGCATCCCAGCCGTGGACATGGAGATCGCCGAAGAACGAATCCTTCCAGCCGGAAAAGGGGAAATAAGCGGGCGATGCGGCCACGCCGATATTCACTCCCACCATGCCGACTTCGATGCGCCGGCTGTATTCGCGCACGGCCGCGCCATTCTCCGTGAAGATCGAAGTGCCATTGCCACGCGGATCGCTATTGACCAGCGCAATCGCCTGCTCCAGCGTATCCACGTGCATTACGGAAAGCACCGGCCCAAAAATCTCTTCGCGCGCCACGCGCATTTCGGGCTTCACATGGTTGAGGATAGTCGGGCCGACGAAATTCCCGCCGGCTGGAACTCCCTTGGGACGCCGTCCATCCACCAATAGCTCCGCGCCCTCTTTCAATCCGCCTTCGATGGATTCATGAATGCGCTCGCAGGCAGCGCTTGAAATCACTGGTCCCAGACTCACCTTCGCCTCTCTGCCATCTCCAGCGATCAGCTTTTCGGCGCCTTCCTTCAAAGGCTCCATGATGAGTTTTTGCGCGGCGCCCACGGTTACCAGCACGGATCCAGCCATGCAGCGCTGGCCCGCATTGCCGAAGGCGCTGCCCAGAACGTTCGACACCGTTTTATCCACGACCGCATCCGGCATCACCACCATATAATTCTTGGCGCCACCCAGGGCCTGCACGCGTTTTCCATTCTCCGCCGCACGCCGGTAAATGTACTTCGCGGTGTTGACCGAACCGACGAAGGAAACGGCCCGAATTCCCGGACTATCGAGAATCGCGTTGACTGCGTCGTGCGCGCCATGCACCAGATTGACCACGCCGCGCGGCAACCCGATCTCCTCGAACATGTGAAACATGAGTTCGGCTGTGAGCGGCACCTGCTCCGAGGGTTTCAACACAAAGGTGTTTCCACAAACGATGGCGAAGGGGAGGAACCACATGGGCACCATGGCCGGGAAGTTGAAGGGCGTGATCGCCGCACAAACTCCAACCGGTTGACGGATGGTTTCGGTGTTGATTCCGCGCGCCACGCCCTCCAGAATGCGTCCCTGCATGGTCATAGGAGCGGCGCAGGCCACCTCGAGCACTTCAATGGACCGGGTGATCTCGGCGCGGGCGTCGGAGAGCACTTTGCCGCCTTCGCGCGTAACCGACGCGGCGAGTTCGTCGATCCGCTGGCGGAAGATCTCGCGCAACGCGTAAATAAATTCGGTGCGCTCGCCGACCGACCGGGCGCGCCAGTCCGGCAGGGCGGCGTTGGCGGCGGCTACCGCCGCTTCGACCTCAGCCACGCCTGAGAATGGGACGCTGGCCAAAATCTCTCCGCTGGCCGGGTTGGTGACGTCGAGAAGACCGGATACCTGCGCCGGTATCCAGCGCCCACCCACATAATTCGCGAGAATTCGTGGGGAAGTCTTCCCGGCATTCGCAGCGGCGGGCACAGTTTTATCGGCTGTCAGAGTATTCGCTTCGGTTGTCATAGCTCCCTCCCAATTGTCTTCGCCTTGCGCAATCCCATTCTGAGCGCGGGGAAAACGCGGTCATCGTTAATCGTCGGGCCCACCCCGAGCGTCCTAATTGCTTGGTTCTATCATGTTTTGCGGTATCGGGACAGCGCGCGACTGACTGAAGCGGGATCCTACGGGCGCTGCAGCGTGGAACAATTTCAACAGTTGCTGGCAACAGCAACCTGCGGGCAACAGCAACCGACGAGGCAGGCCCTTGGTCGGGCTATTGCAGCTTCGCGTACTCCGCCTTGGCTTGCTTCGATGGGGATGTCCGGGTCGGCATCGACATTGGCTTGCATTCCTCAGTGCTACCTCAGTCACACGCTCAACTGTTACCGCGTGACCACGCCTCCCACATCACGTCAAAGGAGTCACCCTTGAACACCGAACCCAACCCGCTCCTATTAAACAAATCCCTTATGCGGTCCTTCGGATTGGCAATCTCCAGACGGCAATTTGTCCTTCTCGCGTGCATATAAACGCTAACCAGCGCTCCGAGACCGGCACTATCGATGTAGTGTACATTCGTCAGGTCTAACACGATGTGCTTGCCCTCGGCGATCAGATCGCGCAGAGTCTTCTCCAGCGCAGCGGATGTTTCCAGGATAATCCGACCCGTCGCCCGGACAGTCGTTTCCGAGCTTTTCTTCTCCGTTTCGAGTTTCAATTCGGGAACGCGAGAAACCGGATTGGCAGCCATTGCAGACCTCCTTGTCGTTAAATTCCAACTAACCCCGCATCATTAATTGTGGCGGGGTTCGGACTCTTTCCAACGGAATCGGATGCCGGTTCGACGGAACCGACTAAAGATATATCAAACCATCGCAAAGTCAAGCCGAAGTCATGCCATTTCAAGTCTTACCTGGGCCCCAGCCTCGGACACCATCCGGGCTCAAGTGCGCGATCTGATGACGAAGCTGCCTGATCTGCTCCACGCTGAGAACGTCCGGACGTTCTCAGCGAATCGCGCCGCCGAGCCATGGCGGGAAATCCTAGCACATTCGCCTTGTATTCGCCCACACCGGAAACCCGCGCTCAAAAGCTGGTGTCACTGACGATCGAGCGGGCCGGATTGACCGGCCGTTCCAACGGCACTCCGGGAGAGTTCAGCGTTGTCCCGGAGCTCCCCTCCCGCGTGGAGGACGCCGCTCCTGCGCGAATGGTATAGCCGAAATGCCGCGCCGGATCGGCAAACTAGCCCTCGTTACGAAAACCGAACTCACGGAAAACCGCGCCACCGAACCGGGGCGCATCGCCCGTCCATCCGGAGATGGACCAACCCAAAATCGCGGTATTGTGAACTCAATCCCCAGGACACTACTCCACCGCCGCATTGCAGGCAAAGGGCTTGTTCAGTAGGCGCGTAGCTCAGTTGTGTAGAGCGCTACCTTGACACGGTAGAAAAATTCGAAAGCACTCAGACGACGATTGTTTCCATACCGCTACAAACAACACCAAGAATTCTCCAGCCCGTGATCAGCCCGTGATTCCGCGTACGTGGTGCCGAGAGCCAAACGTTGCCGGAATTGCCCGCTGCCCGTAGAATTAAAAGCAGAACCGTTCACATGTAGGCCCGTAGCTCAGTCTGGTTAGAGCGCTTCCTTGACACGGAAGAGGTCGATGGTTCGAGTCCATTCGGGCCTACCATTTAACTCAAAAAAAAGGGTTGCCGTTCAGATCAGCTTCGGGATGCACATGGGGCGTAACTCTTCCAAAGGCTGAATCAACGGCCCGGTCACTGGGGCTGATCTTCACACTTTTCCGTTGCGGTGTAAGTTTTGAAGACAATGCTCCGTTTCCAGGCTTCGATCTGCTCCCGGGCGTCTTTCACTAGTCTTGCGAAGCGGCGGGCTAATTCGTGAATGCGCTGCGATTGCCTCCGGTGAATCGCCTCGGTTGGAATCAACTCCGTGCCAACGCCGATGGCGGTCGCACCCGACAAAATGAAGCTGGCCGCCGTCTGTTGATTCACTCCTCCCGCGGCAATCAATGGAATCTGGGGCAAGGATGCGTGCAGCGCTTTGATGTATCTGTCCCCACCGACCGGCCCACAGGGGAACACTTTGACAAAATCAGCGCCCGCGCTCCATGCGGTGACCACCTCGGTTGGGGTCAATGCGCCGGGCAAGACTGCGATATTCTTTTTGGCTGCGAATTCCATAACCTCAGGACTCAGTGACGGAGCAGTGACAAAACCTACGCCCGCATCCACGCACAAGTGCGCTGTGTCGGTATCAAGCACGGTGCCTGCGCCGACAATGAGTTTCGGATCGGAACGAATCAGGTGGGCCATCAATTCCAGCGCTCCGGGTATCGTCATCGTGATTTCCACGATCGGTATCCCGCCGCGCGTAACTGCCTCAGCCGCAAAGTGTGCATCATCGCCAGATGAGACCCGGATAGCCGGAATGATGGCGATTTCACGAATTCGGGAGCAGACTTCATCTTTCGTCATTTGTCAAAATCCTTCCAGTGCATTCTCAGGCCGAGCGAGACGACTCAGAGAGATCGCTTACAGGGCCTCGTTAGGGTCAGCTACCGGTAGCCGATCATCACTACGCGCGAACCAGGTGTACAAGGTCGGTAACAGAATGACACTAATGATCAAATCCGCGATCAGGCCGCCGACGATGACGATAGCAAAGGGACGCTGTGAATCCGAGCCGATACCGTGGGAGAGTGCTGCCGGCAACAGCCCCAGGGTTGCGACCAGCATGGTCATCATGATGGGTCGGAGTCGCAGAACGGCACCTTCGACGGCAGCTTCCTCAATGTCATAGCCCCGGGCTCGAAGCTGGTTAATGTATTCCACCATGATGACGCCGATTTGCACCGACACACCAAACAACGCGAGAAAGCCGACGCCCGATGAGACGCTGAAATTGGTGCCTGTGACCAAGAGCGCGAGCAGTCCCCCGATAGGCGCCATGGCTATATTGGTGAGGATCAGAAGAGCCCATTTGGTGGACTTGAACATGGTGTACAGGATGATATAAATCAGCAGGATCGTCAGCGGCAACACGACCAACAGCCGTCGCTGCGAGCGCTTTGCGCTTTCATATTCGCCTGCCCAATCGAGCGTGTAGCCTGTCGGAAGCTTAACCGAGGCGTCGACCTTCTTGATGGCTTCCTCTACGGTGCTGCCCAAATCTCTGCCTCGCACGCTGAACTTGACGGCTACGTACCGGGAGTTTTCTTCGCGGTAGATCTCCGAGCCGCCATCCAGCACTTTTGCCCTGGTTAGTTGGGCCAGTGAAACCCGCTCCCCTGACGGCGCCAGCAACCGAATCTTTTCGATCGCCTCTTTAGTGTCCCGGTACGGCGGCAAGTAACGGAGAACCAGATCGTATCGCTGTTCTCCGATCAGCACCTGACTGACGGCGTTGCCTCCAACCGCAGTCTGAATGGCATCCTGCACGTCGGAAACATTGATGCCGTAACGCGAAGCTTGATCGCGGTCGACGGTGAAGTTGAGGTTGGGCTGGCCGATGATGCGGAAGACGCCAAGGTCCTCCACCCCTCGAATGGGTTTCATGGCGGCCACGATCTCATCTGCTTTCGCTTCAAGCGTCTTGAGATCGTCACCGTAGATTTTTACCGCTAGCGCGCCTTTTACGCCGCTTACCGCTTCTTCCAGGTTGTCGGAAATCGGCTGCGAGAAGCCCCAGAGCACTCCTGGAATCATTTCCAGTTCGCGGTCCATGGCTGCGATCAGGCGTTCCTTGTCCTGGTGAAAGACCGGACGCCACTTTTCTTTTGGCAACAGATCGACAAAAAACTCCGTATCGAAAAAGCCGGTGGTGTCAGTTCCGTCATCCGGGCGTCCTATCTGGTTGACGACCTGGGGGACCTCCGGAAACGAGCACAGGATCTCACGAGCCCTCTCCGCAACGCGGGCGCTCTCGGTTGGCCCGGTGCTGGGGGCCAGCGTCCCACGGACCCAGATTGCTCCTTCATCCAAATGCGGAAGGAATTCCGACCCAATTACGCCACTGAAGGAAAGAAATGCCGAAATCAAAAGCGCTACAACTGCTCCTCCAACCGTGATCCAGCGGTTGCGGATGGCCCAGTGAACGTTTTTTCGGTAATGCTTGATCAGAAACGCCATTATCGGGTTCTGCCATTGTTTGGCGTCGCCTCGGAACATCAGACTCGCCAACGCGGGCGCAATCACCATCGAGAAGACGAGCGCGCCGAGTAGAGCGAAGGCTACAGTCCATGCCATCGGCTTGAACAGTTTTCCTTCGACGCGTTGCAAAGTAAAGATGGGAAGATATGCCGTAACAATGATGGCGATGGCATAGAAAACCGGGCGTTGCACTTCATGCGCAGCTTTGCGGATCCGGTCCACCAGCGAAAGCGGAGCTTCCTCGGGACGGTTCAGATGGCGCACGATATTCTCAACCATCACGACCGCCCCATCCACGACGATGCCGAAGTCGAGAGCACCCAGGGAAAGAAGGTTGGCTGAGATATGCCGCAGCTCCAAACAGATCGAGGCAAAGAGTAATGCAAAAGGGATAGTCAAAGAAACGATAAATGCGCCGCGAGCATTGCCCAGGAAGATAAACAGAATGATGACGACCAGGATCATACCTTCTGCGAGGTTGTGCAGAACCGTGTGCGTGGTGTAGTGCACCAGGTCATCCCGGTCGAGATAAGGAACAATCTTCACACCGGGAGGCAAGATGTGGTTATTGAGCTTGTTGACCATGGCGTGCAGGC
>Ga0209040_10004588_pt1 | contig 10403 bp, 8 predicted proteins | sample BogFormECP12_OM3_FD_188240 | JGI IMG/M metagenome (GOLD analysis project Ga0209040, IMG submission 188240) | Bog forest soil microbial communities from Calvert Island, British Columbia, Canada - ECP12_OM3 (SPAdes) (version 2) | ecosystem: Environmental > Aquatic > Freshwater > Wetlands > Bog ... | reverse complement strand
GTGGCGGGCTCCTACGTTCGGGCCCCGCTTCACGACGAGGACACCCTCACCCCGTGGGACCTCCACCAGGGTGACCGCCTGTTCCTCGTCCGCAGTCTCCCCGTGGTCGTCGACCGGTTGGATCGAGATGGTGGTCTCGTCCGACGCGGTCGGCAGCGCCGTGCCACACGAAGAGCAGAAGTTCACGCCTTCCGGATTGCGATGACCGCAGTTGTGGCAGTACACGTCCCCCACGGTAGCCGCTCCTTCCCACCCGATTCCTGGGGCACCGGGAGGCCGCCGCGACCTCCCGTCGCCCCCCGCCAACCCCACCGGCATCCTCAGGTGTCGGTCAATTCCCGGTATGCCGCCGAGTCGAGGAGCGCGCCGACCGCTCCGGAGTCTGCGACCTCGATCTCGGCGATCCAACCCTCGCCGTAGGGGTCCTGGTTCAACGTCTCGGGGGCGTCGGCCAGTCCCAAGTTCACCGCGACGACCTTACCGGCCACCGGCGCGTAGATCTCCGACACCGACTTGGTGGACTCCACCTCCCCGAGGGTCCCGCCGACCGTCAGCTCCGCGCCGACCGTCGGCAAATCGACGAAGACGATGTCGCCCAGTGCGTCCTGCGCGTAATCGGTGATGCCGACCCGTACCACCGTACCGTCCACTCGGGCCCATTCATGGTCCGTCGAGTAGCGGAGGTCGTCGGGAACATTCACGGGGACGGACCCTATCGGACCCGCCACCGCCTCTCCATGGCCGCGACAAGGGGATCCGACGACCCCCCCTTCAGCGAAGCAGCTGGCGGATCCGGATGGCGTACTGCTGGGCCCGCGAGCGCGCCGCCGCCTCGCTCGGACCCTCGGCCCAGACGTGGGTCAGGGGCTCTTCGGGGTCGGGGAGGACGAGGGCCCAGCCCCCCTCCTCGGGGATCTTGACGCCGTCGATCAGGATGAGGTCCCGGTCTGCCAACTGCTCCACCAGGGTGCGCATGACCAGGCCTTTCTGTTCCCAAGGGGTCATGACCTCTTCGTGGGCGATGTGGACCGGCGGCAGGGAGTGGGTCAGCTTGGAGAGGGTCTGGCCGGTGGCCGAGAGCATCGAGACCAACTCGACCAGAGTGGCCGTGGCGTCGTAGGCCGGCAGGAAAGCCGGCCAGATGAACCCGCCCGACTGGCTGGCGGCGAAGGTGATCCCACCCCGCGAGGCGACGTCCATCAGATGGGCCGAGGACAGCTTGGTGAAGGTGATCGCGGCCCCGGCCTCGGCGCAGATGGCCTCAGCCGCCCGGCTGACCGCGACCGGCAGGGCGACCCTCGGATCGGGCTGGGTCTCGACGACCAGCCGGAGGAGGACGAGCAGGGCCTCGTCGTTGCTGAGCACCGTCCCCTCGTCGTCGACAATTGTGAGGTGCTCGCCGTTGGGGTCCACCACGGCACCGAGGTGGGCCCCCGAGGCGCGGACCAGCTCGGCCACCCGGGCCGAGTTGGCGTGCCGGTCGAGCGACATCATCCCGGCGGTGTGGGCATAGGGGTTCACCACCAGGACGTCGGCGTCGAGTTTCGACAGGAGGTTCGGCATCACGAAGCTGGCCGATCCGTACGACAGGTCGAGCACGATCTTGAAGCCGGCCGAGCGGGCGCCGGAGAGCTCGACCGTCCCCACCAAGTCGGCCGTGTACTGCTCGACGGCCCGCGACGGGAAGTCCATGTCCCCGATCTCGCTGGCGAGCACCCGCCGGAAGTCCTCCCGGTGGTAGAGCCGCTCGATCTTGCGTTGGGCCGACTCGTCGATGTCGAGGCCCTCTCGGTCGAAGAAGCGCAGGACCACCGACTGGGGATCGGCGGGGGCCAGTCGGACCGTGACCCCCCCGCGGCTGGCCGAGGTGTGGACGTGGTGACGGGTCACCGGGATGGTGGCCACCTCCAGGTCCTCCACGTCGACCCCGGCCGCGTTGCAGCCGACCATGATGGCCCGCTTGAGGACCCGGGCGGCCCGACTGGTGTCGCGCGAGGCCGTGATGGCGGCCCCCCGGTCCAGCGTGGAGGCCCAGGCCATGGAGAGTCGGACGGCCAGCTCCGGGCTCATGTCGACATTGGCGATGCCCCGAACCCCGTCGCGCCCGAAGAGGGTCCGCGAGCCCTTGGACTCCCAGATGATGGAGGAGTTGACCACCGCCCCGGCCTCAACCGTCTTGAACGGGTAGACCTTCACCCCGGCCCGGATCTCGGCGTGGTTGCCCACCAGGCAGCCCTCCCCCAGCACCGACCCGGGCTCGAGACGGGCGCCCGCACGCAGGTCGCAGGAGCGGGCCACCGTCGCCCCGGCCACCCGGACTCCGGCCCCGAGGTAGCCGTTGTCGCTGATCACCGACCGGCGGACCTCGGCCCCCTCGGCGATGCGGACGTTCGAGCCGAGCGTGGTGTACTCCCCCAGCACCACCCCGGCCCCGATCGAGCAGTTGTCCCCGATGACGGCGGGGCCGCCGATCACCGCCGTCGGGTCGACGGTCGACCCCTTGCCCAGCCACACCCCGGGGCGAAGCGGGAAGCCGTCGATCTCCACCTGCACCTTCTCGTCCAGGATGTCCTGGTGGGCCTTGAGGTAGGCCTCGATGGTCCCGACGTCCTCCCAGTAGCCCTCGGACACGCACCCGTAGATCGGCCGGCCGGCGTCGAGCACGGCCGGGAACACCTCGCCCGAGAAGTCCACCGACCGGCCTTCTGGGATGTAGTCGAAGATCTCGGGCTCGAGCACGTAGATGCCCGTGTTGATGGTGTCGCTGAACACCTGGCCCCAGGTCGGCTTTTCCAAGAAGCGCTCGATCGATCCGTCTTCGTTGGTGATGACGATCCCGAACTCGAGGGGGTTCTCGACCGACACGAGCGAGATGGTGGCCAGTGCGCCCATCTCCTCGTGGAAGCTGACGACCCGGGTGACGTCGATGTCGGTGAGCACGTCACCCGAGATGACCACGAAGCGCTCGTCGAGTTCGTCCCGGGCGTTGAGCACCGACCCGGCCGTGCCGAGAGGGGTCTCCTCGGTGGCGTAGACCATGCGGACCCCGAGCTCGGACCCATCGTCGAAGTAGCTGCGGATGGCGTTGGCCATGAAGGCCACCGTGACCACGATGTCGGTGATGCCGTGCTGGCGGAGCAGTCCGACGACGTGCTCCATCATCGGGCGGTTGGCCATCGGCAGCATCGGCTTGGGCTGGTTGGAGGTGAGTGGGCGCAACCTCGTGCCCTCACCCCCGGCCATGATCACCGCCTTCACGTGCCCACCTCCTCGGTCCGTCCGGTCGCCGCGCGCGCACTACGACCTTCGGACAGGGCCCGGCGGGCCGGTACCAGGTACATGACCGCGGCGATCCAGGCCAACGTCAACCCTACGATTCCCGATACCCAGGCGAACCAGCGGAACGGGACCTGCCAAGTGGCGTTCCCGTAGCTCAGCAGGAAGGCCGGGTAGGCGAACATCAGCCCGAACGTCCCCGCCTTGCCCACCCACAACACGTCGATCCGCTTGGCCCCGAGCGCGGCCAGCACCAGCACGGTGCCGGCGACCAGGACCTCCCGGGCGATGGTGGCAATGCCGAACCACAGTGGGACCGCGCCGTAGACCATGATGGCGATCACCGCGGTGCCGACCAGCAGGCGGTCGGCCGCGGGGTCCAGCACCTTGCCCAGCGTCGACACCTGGTGGTAGCGGCGGGCAACGAACCCGTCGACCCAGTCGGTCGCCCCGAGAACGCCTAGCAGCACGGCGGCGGCCGTCTGCTCGTGGGCGCCGAAGAGGAACCAGACGAAGACGGGGATGCACAGCAGGCGCACCAGGGTGATGAGGTTGGGTGTGGTGAAGACCCGGTCGAGTCCGGGCTCGTGCGCCGGGTCGCTCACGTCGGGTGCGGCACGCAGGTCCGGCACGGGGCGGTCCGGCACGGGGCCGTCCGGTGGTGCGGCGACGGGCGTCGGGGTGGCCCCGGGGATGACCCGGGGCGGCGCGACCCCGGGCCGGGTGACCTCGGGCCGGGTGACCTCGGGTCGAGCCGTTGGTTCGGAAGTGGCCACGACCCGAGTCTACGGGCGCACTCGTGGGGCGTCCGGACGATCACGCCCGGCAACGGGCTGTGCCAGGCTGGGCCCATGGGGCGATTCGAGCCGTTCAGGGGGCTGCGCTACGACCCGGCCCGGGTCCGGATCGACCAGGTGATCGCCCCGCCCTACGACGTCATCAGCTCGGCCGAGCGGGTGCACCTGGTCAGCCGCTCGCCCTTCAACTCGGTCCGCCTCGAGCTGCCCGAGCCCGACCTGCCGGCCCGGCACGACCGCTATGAGGTGGCGGCCGAGCTGCTGGCCTCGTGGCTGGAGAGGGGCGTCATCGTCCCCGACGCCGGACCGTCGCTGTACCCCTACCGGATGACCTCGCCCGACGGTCGCCGGACCACCGGCGTCCTCGGCGCTCTCGGGCTGGCCGAGCCCGGGCCCGACAGTGACGTGCTCCCTCACGAGCAGACACTGCCGAAACCCAAGAGCGACCGCCTCGACCTGCTCCGGGCGACCAGGACCAACCTCTCGCCGATCTGGGGGCTGTCACTGGCCTCGGGGCTGACCGCCACCTTCGAGCCGATCGAACCCCCCCTGCTCGACGCCTTCGACGACGAGGGGGTCCGCCACGAGCTCTGGCCCCTCGACGAGCCCGACGTCCTCGATGCAATCGGCCACGCCGTCGCGTCGGCCCCGGTCGTGATCGCCGACGGGCACCACCGCTACGAGACGGCCCGCACCTACCAGCGCGAGGTGCGCGAGGCCAACGGCGATCAGCCCGGGCCCCACGACCTGGTGCTGGCTCTCGTCGTGGAGTTGGCCGAGGACCAGCTCACCGTCGGCCCCATTCATCGGACCTTCACCGACCTCCCTCCGCACACCGACCTGCCGGCCGAGTTCTCGAAATGGTTCGACGTCGTGCGGGCAGGGGACGCCACCGAACGCGTGGTCGGGGCGCTCGGCGACTCCCACTCCCTCGCCCTGCTCACCGCCGAGGGAGCGTGGATGCTCACGCCGCGACCCGAGTTGAGCGAGGCGGCCGGCAGCGACCTGGACTCAAGCTTCATCGAGCTGGCGATGCGTGACGTCCCCCACACCAGCACCCACCAGCACACTTGGCCCGAGGCGCTCGCCGCGCTCGGCCGGGGGGAGGCCCAGGCCGCGGTCCTGCTCCGCCCGGTCACGGTGGCCCAGATCGCCCAGTGGGCCGGGGCCCGGCGCAAGATGCCGCCCAAGACCACCTACTTCAGCCCGAAGCCCCGCACCGGGATGGTCTTCAGATCTCTTGACGCCTGAGGGCGATCGCCGCGCCGTCGATCGCCCGGTTCGCGGTCGGGTCGCCGGCCTCGGGATCTCCGAGCACGAGCCAGCCGCCACCACGCATGGTGACTGGGCCTTGTCGATCCGCTGGGGTGGAAGCGATGGCGGCCCGCCGAGGCCGATCGGGGTGCCCCGACCGGTGGGTCAGTCGACCGTCCAGCTCGAGCCGGACCGCAGGAGGGAGGCCAGGTCGCCGGGGCCCTTGCGCTCCTGGGCGTCGACGATCTGGCGGGACATCTCGGCCCCGTACTCGGATCGCTCGACCGACCGGAACACCCCGATCGGCGTCGGCTCGTGGGGCCCGTGGGAGAGCCGCGAGAGGGCGAAGGCCAGACTTGGGTCGTCCCGGGTCTCGTCGTGCACCAGCAGGGCGTCCTCACCGACGTCGGTGACCTGGACGACCTCGAGGCGCCCGTCGGGACGCTGCACCACCCCGCGCTCGCCCTCGGCGCCGAAGCGGATCGGCTCGCCGTGCATCAGGGGGATGAGCATGGAGGACCGGACGTCGCGCCCGGTGATCTTCTCGAAGGCCCCGTCGTTGAAGACGTTGCAGTTCTGGTACACCTCCACGAAGGCGGCCCCGTTGTGCTCGTGGGCCCGCCGGAACACCTCCTGCATGTGGTGCCGGTCCATGTCGTGGGTCCGGGCCACGAAGGAGGCCTCGGCCCCGAGGGCCAGGCTGATCGGATTGAAGGGGGCGTCGACCGAGCCGAACGGGGTGGACTTGGTGACCTTGGCGACCTCGGAGGTGGGCGAGTACTGGCCCTTGGTCAGCCCGTAGATCTGGTTGTTGAACATCAAGATGGTGAGCCGCACGTTGCGCCGCAGGGCATGGATGAGGTGGTTGCCCCCGATCGAGAGGGCGTCGCCGTCGCCGGTGACCACCCAGACGTCCAGATCGGGGCGGGTGGTGGCGAGGCCGGTGGCGATCGCCGGTGCTCGCCCGTGGATCGAGTGCAGGCCGTAGGTGTTCATGTAGTACGGGAAGCGGGCGGCGCAGCCGATGCCCGACAGGAACACGGTGCTCTCCCGCCGCACTTCCAGGTCGGGCATCAGCATCTGGACCGCAGCGAGGATGGAGTAGTCGCCGCAGCCCGGGCACCAGCGCACCTCCTGGTCGCTGGTCCAGTCCTTGCGGGTGGTGACGGGGATGGCGGTGCTGGTCATCAGGCTCCTCCGAGCAGGTTCATCAGGGCCCTCTCGATCTCGGCGGCGCGGAACGGGACGCCCTGCATCTTGCTGAGCGACTGGGCGTCGACGAGGAACTCTGCCCGCAGGAGGAGCGAGAGCTGGCCGAGGTTCACCTCGGGCACCAGCACCTGCCGGTAGCGGCCGACCACCTCACCCAGGTTCGTCGGGAAGGGGTTCAGATGGACCAGGTGGGCATGGGCGACCTTCTTGCCCTGGGCCCGGACCCGGCGCACCCCGGCTGCGATGGCCCCGAAGGTCGACCCCCAGCCGATGACGAGCACCTCGGCGTCGCCCGTCTCGTCGTCGACCTCCACCTCGGGGATGTCCCGGGCGATGCCCGCGATCTTGGCCGCCCGGAGGTGCACCATCTGTTCGTGGTTGGCCGGGTCGTAGGAGACGTTGCCCGAGCCGTCCTCCTTCTCGAGCCCGCCGATCCGGTGCTCGAGGCCCGGGACCCCGGGCGGAGCCCAGGGACGGGCCAGGGTCAGCTCGTCGCGGACGTAGGGCCAGAACTTGGCCGTCCCGTCGGGCTCGGTGTGGTTGGGCTCGGTGGCGAAACCCGGGTCGATCGGCGCCAGGCTCTCGATGTCCGGCAGACGCCACGGCTCGGCGCCGTTGGCCAGGTAGCCGTCCGACAGGAGGATCACCGGGGTCCGGTACTTGATGGCCAGCCGGATGGCCTCGATCGCCGCGGCGAAGCAGTGCGAGGGGGTCTGGGCGGCCACGATCGGCACCGGCGTCTCGCCGTGGCGGCCGAACATGGCGTGCAGCAGGTCGGCCTGCTCGGTCTTGGTCGGGAGCCCGGTCGAAGGCCCGCCCCGCTGAACGTCGACCAGCAGGAGCGGGAGCTCGAGGTTCACCGCCAGCCCGAGCGTCTCGGACTTGAGGTCGAGGCCCGGGCCGCTGGTGGTGGTGACCCCGATCGAACCCCCGAAGGCCGCCCCGAGGGCCGCCCCGATCCCGGCGATCTCGTCCTCGGCCTGGAACGTCCGCACGCCGAACTCTTTTCGCCGGGACAGCTCGTGGAGGATGTCCGAGGCGGGGGTGATCGGGTAGCTGCCCAAGAAGAGCGGCACCCCGGCCAGCTTCGCTCCCGCGATGAGCCCCCAGGCCAGGGCCTGGTTCCCGGTGACCTGGACGTACTCCCCCTTGGGGAACGTCGCCGGCCGGACCTCGTAGTTCGACTCGAACAGTTCGGCCGTCTCGCCGAAGTGGAACCCGGCCCGGAAGGCCCTGGTGTTGGCCTCAGCCACCTCGGGGCGATCGGCGAACCGCTTCTCGATCCACTCGATGGTGGGGTCGGTGGGTCGGGTGTAGAGCCAGCTGACCAGACCGAGGGCGAAGAAGTTCTTCGAGCGCTCGGCGTCGCGGGGCTTGACCCCGGCCTCCTTGCAGACCTCCTGGGTGATGGACGTCATCGGCACCTCGTAGACGATGTATGCGCCGAGCGACCCGTCGGTGAGGGGGTTGGAGTCGTAGCCGGCCTTGGTCAGGCTGCGCTCGTCGAAGGCGTCGACGTTCACGATCAGGGTGGCGCCCTTGCCCAGGACGTCGATGTTCGCCCGCAGCGCGGCGGGGTTCATGGCGACGAGGACGTTGGGGCTGTCGCCCGGGGTGAGGATGTCGTGGTCCGAGATGTGGACCTGGAAGGCCGACACGCCGGCCATGGTTCCGGCCGGGGCCCGGATCTCGGCCGGGAAGTCGGGGAACGTGGCCAGGTCGTTGCCCATCAGGGCGCTGGAGGTGGTGAACCGGTCCCCCGTCAGCTGCATCCCGTCGCCGCTGTCCCCGGCGAACCGGATGACCACCCGGTCGAGCTGCTCCGGTGTCTGATCAGTCCCCGTTGCCACGCGCTGCCTCGTCTCGTGCTGTCCGGCCGGCGTCGGCGTGGCGCCCGCTGCCCGGCCGCCCCCGTGCCTTCACCGGCATCCCGGCACCCCGCCCAGCGCTGACCGACGCCCCGGCCGTGCGGCCCAGTGTGTCGTTCTCAGGTCGAGCATACTGCCCGCCCTGCAGGGGCCGGCGTCCGGGGTTGCGGGGGTCGGCGCCGCCGGCCGTCAGGCGATGGTGATCTCGGGGTCCAAGAAGACGTCCTGGACGGTGTGGATCAACGCCGCACCCTCGTCCATCGGCCGCTGGAAGGACTTGCGGCCGACGATGAGCCCCTGGCCCCCGGCCCGCTTGTTGATGACCGCCGTCCGCACCGCCTGGGCCAGGTCGGAGTCGCCCTTCGACTCGCCCCCCGAGTTGATGAGCCCGATCCGGCCGGCGTAGCAGTTCACCACCTGCCAGCGGGTGAGGTCGATGGGATGGTCGGTGGTCAGCTGGTCGTAGACTAGGGGATCGGTCTTGCCGAAGCCGATGGCGTTGTAACCGCCGTTGTTCTCGGCCTGCTTCTGTTTGATGATGTCCGCCTCGATGGTCACGCCAATGTGGTTGGCCTGGCCGGTGAGATCGGCCGACAGGTGGTAGTCGACCCCGTCCTTCTTGAAGGCCGGGTTCCGCAGGTAGCACCACAACACGGTGAACAACCCGTTGCGGTGGGCCTCGGAGAAGGCCTCGGAGACCTCGTGGATCTGACGGTCGCACTGCTCGGACCCGAAATAGACGGTGGCCCCGACGGCGACGGCGCCGAGGTCGATCGCCTGGCGGGTCGTCCCGAACATCACCTGGTCGTAGGTGTTGGGGTAGTGGAGGAAGTCGTTGTGGTTGAGCTTCACGATGAACGGGATCTTGTCGACGTACTTGCGCGAGACCATCCCCAGGCCCCCGAGCGTGGTGGCGATGGCGCTGCACTCACCGGCCAGCGCCAGCTCGCAGAGGTTCGCCGGGTCGAAGTAGAGCGGGTTCTTGGCGAAGCTCGCCGCGGCCGAGTGCTCGATCCCCTGGTCGACCGGAAGGATCGAGAGGTAGCCGGTCCCGCCGAGCCGGCCATTGTCGTAGACCTTCGACAGGTTCCGGAGCACGTCGGGCGACCGGTCCGACTGGCTGAAGACCCGGTCCACGAAGTCGGGCCCCGGGAGCACGAGTCCCTCCGCCGGGAACGCCTTGGCCTCGTGGCCCAGGAGCGAATCGGCTTCGTCGCCGAGCAGTTCTCTGATGTCCATGGCACGAGCCTAATTCAGGCCCGAGGCGGGCCCGACTGCGTTGGGGGCCGCGGCAGCGACGCGGTGCCGGGCGGCGCGGCCCGCCGGAGCCGGTGCTGGGAGGTGGTCGGGCGGCTTCAGGTCCCTGGTTCCGAGGCGGCCGGGCCGGCGCCGGGGTCGTCCTCGTCCGGGATGAACCTCACGTCCAGCTCCGGCTTCTCGGTCGGCTCGCCCGCCCCCTGGGCCTCCCCCTCCTGGGAGTCCCCGGTGTCCTCGGCGCCGCGGCGGCCCTTGCGGACGATCTTGACGCGGGCAGCGGTGGTGTGCTCGGCGCTGTAGAGGGCGACCAGTCGAGCCACCAGGGTCACCAGGAAGATCTGCCCGATCAGCGCTTCGAGCACCACGACCGATCGGGCCAGGTTCGTGTACGGGGTGAGGTCACCGAAGCCGACCGTCGTCAGGGTGACATAGCTCAGGTACACGTAGTTGCTCGGCGGGTGTGGTCCCGGCTGGGCCAGGAAGGGGTGGGCCGTGCCGCCGATGCGGGCGATCCCGATGAAGAGGGTGGCGAAGATCATGCCCAGGATGATGTAGACGTCGACCACGGCGAAGAGCGTCTCGATGTCCACACCGGGCTTGGGCAGCACCCGGCGCAGGATCACCACCGGGGTGATCATGAGCAGGAGGGTCAGGAGGAGGTAGGAGATCCCCGCCTCCTCCTTGCCGGAGGTGGCCGCCTCGAGGATCCCGCCCGCCAGGACCAGGACCACGACGACCT
>Ga0209040_10004587_pt1 | contig 10404 bp, 10 predicted proteins | sample BogFormECP12_OM3_FD_188240 | JGI IMG/M metagenome (GOLD analysis project Ga0209040, IMG submission 188240) | Bog forest soil microbial communities from Calvert Island, British Columbia, Canada - ECP12_OM3 (SPAdes) (version 2) | ecosystem: Environmental > Aquatic > Freshwater > Wetlands > Bog ... | reverse complement strand
AGCAAAAAGCGCGCCAGAACTACCGCGCGCTTCCAAACCCTTTCTCCTTACCCAGTCTCTAAGGCGCTCTCCCCACCCACCACAGCACTCTCGCCAATACCTTCCAGCGCCGCTTCGAACTGAGCGTCACCGACTCGTAGGCATGATTTTCCGGTTCCAATATTTCCGTATGATCGAACCGCCGGAATCGCGAGACCGTTAGTCCATTATCCTTGTGCCAGGCGACTACGATCTTTCCATCCAAATGCGTATGATCAGTTTGCGATGAGTCCACGGCGACCACATAGCCATCGGAAATCAAGGGGGACATTGAATTTCCCAGTACCCGCAAGCAACTGGTTGTCGATGGATTCGGGCACCATTCTTTCGGCGCGGCAATCATGCTTTCGACCGGCCCCGACAAGACACTCGATGGGTGTCCGCCCCTCTCGCCGAGCGATGCAGCCATCAATTTCAGTACGGGGATCGCTACCAGTTGCAATCTCTCCCCGCTCGGTTTTTCCGGTCCACTCCCCGCGGCAACAATGTCGAAGTCGGCAAATCTGCTCTTCTGCAGCCGCTGCCTCAGCACCGGCGTGACCTGCATCAAATTTTCATTGTTGAGCCCGGCTCGTCCCCAGAAATACCAACAGTCCGGATCGCCGGCAAGATTGCCGAGTTCAATGTATCCACGGTCGGTAGGCTCTTGCTCGCCACGCTCCCACCGCGAAATCGCCATGGCCGAGTAATGCAGCCTTCGCCCAAGCTCCTCCTGATTGAGCCCAAGCCGGTACCGCAATTCACGGACTGGCTTGATCCACTCAGGATCCCCGGGTTTAGACTTCCTGAGCCCTCGCATACTGCCCTTGTCCTTCTTTTTAGGGACTCGCGCTCTACCCTAGCTTCACTGTACGCCAGCGCACTCTTTTTGCAAGGGAAACATTTTGGGCCTACGGAAGGTTAATAGCCACATGCGATAAAATGAGAGTACAGTTGGACTGTCTCATTAGCATTCTTCCGTTACCTGGCTAGGCAGGCGGTTCCTTGCGAAATCGGACCTCAGGTTCGCTACGCGAGGCATCTCGGAATGAAACGCACAAAAGCTTCCCCACGCTGGCAGAGACGTTCAGGCCATTCCGGCAACTCTTTGAAACACCCCATCGCCAACACCATTCTCCTCTCTCTGCCTGAAAGAGAGCGCAACATCGTCTTTGCGAAATGCCAGTTCGTCGAGCTCCCCAAGCATCTCCTGGTCCACGAAATGGGTGCGCCGATCAAATTCTGCTATTTCATCGACGACGGTCTCGCCTCCATTTTGAGCGTGATGGCCAGTGGCAAGAGCGTCGAGGTTGGCCTCCTTGGCCGGGAAGGCTTCCTCGGCTTGCCCATTACCGCGGGATTTACCACGAGTCCCACTCGCGCGATAATGCAGGTCGGTGGCCACGGTCTTCGCATCAGCGCCGCAGACCTGAAAGATTGTCTTCCCAACTGTCCAGCACTGGAGGTCGCTCTCAAACGCTTTTCGCAAACTCTAACACTGCAAGCTACTCAGGTTGCTGCCTGCAATCGCGTGCACGAAGTCGATCAGCGCCTCTCTCGCTGGCTCCTCATGAGCCTTGACCGCTTGGATGGAGCCGATGTTCCCCTCACGCAAGATTCCTTGGCAAGTATGTTGGGCACTCGCCGAGCCAGCGTCACCGTTGCCGCCGGGATCCTGCAAAAAGCTGGATTGATCACCTACCGTCGTGGCGAACTCAAAATCGATGATCGTCTCGGTTTGGAAAAAGCCGCCTGCGAATGTTACCAAACACTGCGACGTCAAAATGAAAAGTGGAGCCTCGAAGCCGAGAAAACGTAGCGGCCTTATCCTGCAACTCTCCCGCGGCGCTCTGCCTGCCAAACATGCTGTAATCCAGCTAAAGCCCCGCCGAATCCGGGAACACTCCTACTGTACCCCCGACACTAACCTGGCCACCGTCACAACCCCGTCGCGAATCAATCCCACCAGGGTCTCAATCTCTTGAACGACGTCGATGGCCAACAGATCGCTGAAGAGGTTTTTTTTTAGCCTCGGTTGCAGGAACCGCTTCCGGGTCTCGCAGTTGAGCACTACAGATTTGCTCACTAACGGTGATCAGTTCCCGCACCAGGTTACGCAAGCGGCGGTATTCGGCGATCTGCGCTTTGGCACGTTCGACTGCAGGGCCTTGAGGAATGACCTGGGTGACCGTCTTTCCACCGACTCGATGAGTCAGTGAATAGGACGGACCGTGTCCCAAAGAATCCTTCTGGGCACAGTGGCAATTGGACTTGCCGCACTTACGGAAACGGGCAGTCAAGAAACCGGGACGCAAGTCATCGATTTGCGCTAAACGAGCGGTAATCAGAGCGCGTTTATCTCGGAGTGCTTTTAAGGCTGTGGTCATGGGTACCCTCCTGTCTGACAGGTATTATAGCCTGTCAGATAAGAATAGAAAACCCCGCCCAAACCTTATCAGACTTCGATCCTGATTCTTATGTCGTGCACCCGATCCTTCTCGGCCATTTCATTTTTCTTCGCTCTCGTGCTATCTTCCTCTTTTCAGGGGGATTTGCATGTCCGTTAACAAAGTCATCTTAGTTGGCCGTCTCGGAAAAGATCCGGAAACGAAATTCACCACCGGTGGCCAGGCGCTCGCGACCTTCACTATGGCAACCGATTCTTCCTATAAGGATCGCAACGGCGAACGTCAAAAGAAAACCGAGTGGCATCGCATCAAGATTTGGGGAAAGCTGGCTGAGATTGTGCAGCAATATTTAAAGAAAGGCTCCCTGGTGTTTATTGAAGGTCGTATTGAAACCCGGGAATGGCAGGATAAAGAGGGGCAGAAAAGGTACACTACCGAGATTGTTGCCAACGAGATGCGCATGCTAGGCGGCCGCGGCGAGGGCATGGCTGCAGGAGCCGGAGCGGGAGCAGGCGCCAGCCGTAGCGACGAGTTCGATCAAGGAGTCGGCCATGCCGACGAGCCGATGGGCGGCAGTAGCGGCCCCGAAATCTCCGACGAAGACATCCCCTTCTAAAATCACCCCTCCGGGAAAAGGGAAGCCCGCCGCAAAGCGACTTCCCTCGTCCCTTTTCCGTTCCTTCTCCGCCCCTCACCCCTTCTCTGTGATCCGCTCTGCCTCTGTGTTGTAAAATCGACGGCTCCACTGCTCCTCATTCCACGGCAAACGCCAGAACATAATCTCCTTGCTTCGTATGCAACTTTCCATGCCCGCCCGCCGCGATTACCACATACTGCTGCCCATCCACCTCGTAGGTCATCGGCGTCGCTTGTCCCCCCGCCGGCAACTGGTAGTTCCACAGTTCTTTCCCACTCTCGGAATCGAACGCTCTCAAATACAGATCCATTGCCGCTGACGTGAACACCAACCCTCCCGCAGTCAGGATGGGCCCGCCCAAATTTATCGATCCTGTCTCTTTTCCTGGAATCATCGTTCCAAGCGGCACATCCCACAATTTCTTTCCCGTAAACAGGTCCAGGGCCACCGTCGTCCCCCACGGTGGGGCATTGCACGGCGTCTTACTCGGCGAGAACAGAAACGTCCTGTACATACCGAACGGAGCAGGATCCTGTTCCGCAAATTCTCCGTAGATGCGGTTGGTCGCATCCTTATCCTTTTCCTCGTCGAACTTGTCCCGCGGAATCATCTTGACCCATGCCACTAGCCGATTGGTATTTGCAATCAACAAGTGCCTCTGCGGATCGTACGCCGCTCCACCCCAATTCACGCCACCAATGTTTCCCGGGACAACGACCGTCCCTTTCAAGCTTGGCGGCGTAAAAATCCCTTCATTGCGCGACTCCGCAATCCGATCTCTGCACCACTTGGCATCTTCGGGAGAAACTCCCCAGACATCGCTTGCTTCAAATTTTTCCGGCACCAACCCCATCGTACTGAACGGCTGTGTCGGCCAACTCGGCTCTCCCGGAATATCGGATTGGGGCACGGCCCGCTCTTCCACCGGCAGCAGCGGGATACCAGTCAATCGGTTCAGCACGAATACATGTCCCATTTTTGTAGTGACCACCACGGCAGGTGTTCCATCCTTCCACGTAAAGAGCAGCGGTTCGCTCGCCACGTCGTAATCCCACAAATCGTGATGCACCACCTGAAATCCCCAAACAAACTCGCCGGACGAAGCCTTCAGCGCCACCACAGAATTCGCCCACTTATTGTCGCCCTTGCGGATCCCGCCAAAATAATCTGGGCTGGCGCTCCCGGTCGGCACAAAAACCAAATCGCGTTGCGCATCCACCGAAATCACAGACCATGCATTTCCCGCTCCCGACTTGGGCTTCGTCTCCTGGGCCCACGGGATCGGATCCCAGGTCCAACGTAATTTCCCCGATCGCGCATCAAATCCGCGCACGATTCCCCGCCCAGTATCCACTTTCCAGTTATCAGCAATCGACGACCCCACAATCACAACATCGTTCGCAATCGCCGCGGGTGAAGTAACCTGATACCCTCCTCGCCACTCGAATTGCGTGGCAGCATCCTTTTGCAGATCGACTTCACCGTTTATCCCAAAATCCGCGCACGGTTTCCCCGTCTCGCCATCGATGGCAATCAACCGGGCATCAATCGTTCCCACAAAAATCCGCAGCCCGCAGACATCTCCCTTCTTACTGTTTGGGTCTCTCCATGCCGAGACTCCGCGCGAGGTCACTTCCGAATAAGTTTTCGTTAGGTTCACCTTTGCATCGAACTCCCAAATCTTCGTCCCTGTCTTGGGATCGAGCGCAATCACATGGTCGTACGGCGTGCTGAGGAAAAGTCTTCCCTCCACCACAATCGGCGTCGCCTCAAATGCCGCCTTCTCGATCAACTTGGTTTTCTCCTCTACAGCTCCGGTCCGGTAACTCCACGCCAATTTCAGTTGCCCGACATTTCCCCGATTAATCCGCTTCGCCGCCGAATAGCGCATCCCTCCGCCATCATTCCCGTAATTCGGCCACCCCGTATCCTGCCCCATCATCGCCACCGCGCCCAGCGACAACAATGCCGCAACGCAACCAACGACAAATCGCCCTACAGTGCCCAACAAACCAGTTCGACTGTTCATGCGTTTCTCCGGGATGGCTCTATGTTGATGCTGAGCAACGGACTGTCCCGCTCCGCCACGCCCCAAATTGTAATCAATGTTCAAAAGTTCGGCAGGATTATCATTTACGGCCAGGTTCCCGGTGGCCTCGACGATTTCTGCGCGGTCTTGCACCGCGGCGCCATAATGCAAGCCCAACTTCGATGGCGGAAAGGTCACAGCGTGTTGACCGCGCAACATACCCGTTAGTACAGTTTAAAAATGCCTGACGCTGGGCGTCGATTCAAGCCAACGGAGTGACGGAATGAAATCTATCGCAACTGCACTGCTCTTGCTTGCACTTTCTGCCCAAGTGCTTTTTGCCCAAGAAACCCAAAAGCACGCAAACTCGAAGCCAGTGACCGCTGAGATAATCAACGCACAGGGTCAAAACGTCGGCACTGCCACACTGTTCGAAGCAGCGAACGGGGTGAGAATCAAATTGGATATCAAGAACTTACCGCCCGGACCGCATCTTATGCACATCCACGAGTTTGCAACATGCGCGCCACCCGACTTCAAGTCAGCTGGAGCACACTTTAACCCAACCGATGCAACCCACAGCGAACACACTCATTCAAGTATGCCCGCCGGAGACATCCCCAATTTTGTTTTAACCGTAAATGCGGATGGTACGGCACACACCAGCGTAATCGCTCCTGGGGTCACGTTTGGTGGGGAAAGCAACTCTGTCTTCACGAACGGCGGAACTTCTCTTGTAATTCACGCGGTGGCTACGGAAGTGACTGCCAGCGCGCCGCCGCGAATCGCCTGTGCGGTCATCACAAAACCTTAAACGCTGCGTGCGGTGTCGCAGATTCGCCCGTCTTCTGTCCTTGATTCTCTCTAGGACTCCCATGCTCTTTTTCTGTCCTTCCGGTCAGTTGCTCCCGCTCCGTCCACCTCCCAATATTGATCCATGCGCCGTGCACTTCCTACTTCTCTGTTCCTCCTCGCCGCCTTTGCGCTTTCCTCTTGCGGCAGCACCGGCACAAGCTCCAAAACTCCCGATCCTCCGCCGAATACTCCGCCTACAGATTCTGTCTCTGTTACGATCAGCCCAACCACCGCCAACATCCGCACCGGCGCATCTTTGACTTTTGCTGCCACGGTCACCGGAAGCTCCAATCAATCTGTCATCTGGTCCGTCAATCAGACGACGGGCGGCTCCTCCACTCTTGGTACCATCAACTCGTCCGGCAATTACACCGCCCCCGCAACGCTCCCATCGCCCAATACCGTCACCATTGCCGCCGCAAGCACCGCCGACTCCTCGAAATACGCCACCAGCGCCGTTACTCTTCTAAATCCCACTCCCGTGCTCACCGGCATTTCTCCCGCCGCCACAAACCTGGGCAACTTCACTCTCACCATAACCGGCAGCGCTTTCGTCTCAGGCGCACAAGTCGTCTTAAACGGTTCATCCCTCACCACCACTTTCCTGTCTAGTACACAACTCACTGCCGTCGGCAGCCTCTCCACGGCCGGCACATTTTCTGTCGCCGTGCAAAACCCCGATCCGGGCAGCAGCACCTCCAACTCCCTGAATTTTCAGGTGAATGGTTCTACGCAAACTTCCAATTGCGGCAGCATGTCTAGCGGACAAGGCGCCAGTCTCAACGGATTCGTCCCTTTCCCGTCAGACAATCTCTGGAACACAGATATCTCTTCCGCGCCCGTCGATCCAAACTCGGCTGCGATTATCAATTTCATCGGCGGCTCCGTAGGCCTACATCCCGATTTCGGCGCCGGACTATACAACAGCTCCAGCATCGGAATTCCCTACACCGTCGTCGATTCGTCACAGCCCTTGCTGCCGATCGACTACACCGCATACGGCAGCGAGAGCGACGCTGGCCCTATGCCGATTCCGCTTACCGCCCCCATTGAAGGCTACCCCAATCCCGGCAGCGGTGATCGCCACGTCCTGGTTCTCGACACCAACACTTGTTTCCTCTACGAACTGTATAGTTCTTATCCGCAATCCACGTATTGGAACGCAGCTTCGGGCGCCGTGTGGGATCTCACTGCCGACGAGCGGCGCCCCTACACCTGGACCAGCGCCGATGCCGCAGGCCTCCCAATTTTCCCGGGTCTCGTTCGTTACGATGAAGTCGCCCAAGGGGCGATCAATCACGCCATTCGCTTCACGGTGCAAAATTCCAGGGCGGGCTTCACTCCCCCGGCTTCGCACTGGGCCGCCACAACCTCGGCGCAATATGCTCCGCCCATGGGCATGCGCATGCGCCTCAAATCGAGTTTCGACATTTCAAGTTTCAGCGCCGCCAATCAGGTAATTCTCAACGCTATGAAGAAGTACGGCATCATCGTGGCCGATAATGGCTCTTCGATGTACATCAGTGGCGCGCCCGACGATCGCTGGAGCAACGATGACCTTCACACACTCGGCGCCGTCACAGCTTCCGATTTTGACGTCCTCGAAATCACTCCGCTCTATACCTCGAGCAACGTTCCAAGCGGTGCCTCGCCCACTATTTCGCAATTGAATGCAAGCGCAACCTCCGTAGCCGCGGGCACCCCCGTCACACTTTCCTGGCAAGCGACCGGCGCGTCCTACATCATCCTTTCCCCCGAAATCGGCGCCACCCGCGGCAGCTCCGCGACTGTCCACCCTTCGGCCACCACCACCTACACTCTCTACGCCAATAACGCCTACGGCCAAACCACGGCCACCATCACAATCGCCGTGCAGTAGCACGAGTCCCCGCGGACGCCCGAGACACTGTCAGCGCTCGCCTGCGCTCCTTCCGAACTCACTCCTTGCTCGGCTGCTTACGCGTAGGCCAACACCACTGCCGCCTCAAAAATCAACAATCCCCCAACCCAGTGATGCCAGGTCATCCATTTGCAGGATCATCAATTCTTACAATCGAGCAGCCTGTTTCGGACCGCAGCTGACCTGGTTGAAGAGTCCAGCGTTGCAGCATTCATCGTTAAGCCTTACATCCTGGCGGGTGCGGTCACCGAGTTGGTGGCGAAGATTAAGGCGGGCAAAACCACCTATGTTTTGGGTGAAATCGTGCGCTTGGCACTCGACAAGGTCTGCGCGTCGCTTAATCGAAAACATGGAAACGGATAAGCCTCACCTAAATGAACAATACTCTGTCGACAAGGCGATAGACAAAGCCTGCTTGCTATTGGAGAGGATCGATAGGAAGTTGCCAGCGACCTAAGCCTATTCTCCTCGGTGTCGAGCCCAAGGACGTGCTCTCCAGCCCAGGCGAAGACACCTTCGACTCCATGCGCCGAAGGCGCGAAAAATGAATACGATGTAAGGACAATGGTGGAAATCCGGGGAGCGCCGGAAATTCCCCGCGCTGATTACTCGTCCCAATTTTTCATATCAAAATCAGGGCTGGCAATATAGGCTATCTCCGCGCCCCCACCTGCAGGATCAAAGTGGCCCACAACGGTGCCCTCATCGTTTAGGCCCCCCCCAGCGGTTCCCAGCCCGGGCGTGACAGTGTCCGCACCCGGAACGTCGATCTGGTAAAAGTGTCCCTTGGGGGAGCGAACAAATCCGTGCTCATGATTTCCGGAATCCCAAAAATGACCGGAAGTCCAACCGAAATTGTTTATCCCGATGAGGACGGTTCCGGTGTACGCGGCGCCGGGCACATCGACGGTAGTAATAGTTCCGTCCAGATGGCGGATAAAACCATGAAAAACTTTAGAGCTGTCCTCGAAAGAGCCTGCCACGACGCCCAGGTCGTTGACGGATTCCGGCTCTGTAAAAACTGAAGCAGGAATGGGGAAATTCGTATCGATGTGGCCCCACCAATTAACATAAGGAACTGTCGCATAGGCAGGTGCAGCCTGGTAATAGCCGCAGATAGCCCCAAATTCATTAATTCCGAGAATTGTGGTCGCGGAATAGGGCGGAAGGCCGGGGATGTTGTATGTTGTGAAAGTTCCGCCGTGGTAGAAAAAACCGGAATACTGGTCATTGGCCGTATCGAAATAATACCCGACAACGGTGCCTTGCGTATTCACACCGGACGCCAGAGTGTATTGAAACGCTCCTGAGCTCAGGGGATCCTGTAAAGTGACAATATTCCCGTTCGGGTGGCGAGTAAAACCGCTGGTCGGATTGAGAGAAGGCGGAGAAGTGTAGCCAACGATGATTTTGGAATTACTGATGTGCTCCACACCAAGCGAACCGGGAAAGGGGGTATCGGGTACAGCGAACGTTGAGAAGTTAAACGAACCAGAAGTAATACCGCCGGCTGCGTACAGCAAAGTGCACAAAGACATCGCCAGAAGAAGCAAAAGAAATCGAACCTTCATTGCGCCCTCCGTACAAAGAAATTTGCGCCAATTCCCAGTGAAATTAGCGAGAAGGAAAATAATCGCGCGGGGTCGGAACTGCAAGTCAAAAATCAATAAAATTTATGGGTAGCATTCGTTAATTCTAATCTGGCAGGCCGGTTTATCAGCCTGTCCATTACTAATGGCGCCCGCAAAGAATCTAATTTTCCCGCCAACACTCCACATTACGCGGAGGGCGTGCGCCTGCTGCCGAACGGACTCCCGGATTGTCGGCCACTCGGGAACCTCTTTTGCCTCTTTTTCAGGGTATTCATCACAATGCTGGGGGTAGCAAAGTGGTAGCATGTGTCCCGGCGGACGCCCGTGAAACTGCCATCGCGTGCGCGCTTCCCTTGCAAAGTCAACGCTTTCTTACGCATAGGCCAACACCACTGCCCCCACAAAAATCAACAATCCACCGACCCAGTGATGCCAGGTCATCCGCTCGTGCAAGAACGTCGCCGCTAGCACAATCGCCACCACCACGCTCAATTTATCCACCGGAGCCACCTGCGAAGCTTCCCCCAATTGCAGCGCCCGGAAATAACACAACCACGACAGCCCGGTGGCAAACCCCGAAAGTAGGAGAAAGATCCAGGTTCGCTGCTCGATGCTCCCAAGCGGCTGGGTCTTTGTGAACAACACCACAAACCACGCAAAAATTAAAACCACCACCGTCCGTATCGCCGTCGCCAGATTGGAGTTCACGTTCTCCACGCCAACTTTCGCGAAAATCGCTGTTAGTCCGGCAAAAAACGCCGACAGCAAGGCCCAAACAAACCAGCTCATCGCATCCCTGCTTTCTACCGATCCGCTCCCTCCGTGTTGTGCTAATTTTTTCAGTCGTTCCGAGGAGACGGACCTTGCCCCATCAACGCCTTCCACCGCTTCCACGATTCCTCTCTGGCCTTCTTATTCGCCTCAGTCGCATCCGGAGCTTCCCCCGCGCGCATAAATCCGTGGCC
>Ga0209040_10004586_pt1 | contig 10404 bp, 7 predicted proteins | sample BogFormECP12_OM3_FD_188240 | JGI IMG/M metagenome (GOLD analysis project Ga0209040, IMG submission 188240) | Bog forest soil microbial communities from Calvert Island, British Columbia, Canada - ECP12_OM3 (SPAdes) (version 2) | ecosystem: Environmental > Aquatic > Freshwater > Wetlands > Bog ... | reverse complement strand
CGCCGCAAGATCACCAAGCGCGAGGCGGTGATCAAGCAGCTCGTCAACAAATCCGCGTCCGCCGATGCGCGCTCGCTGAAGATCCTGCTCGACCTGATGTTGAACCTCGAAGCCCGGGCGCGGGCTTCCGCCGCCCCGGCCGCCGCCGTCGGCCCGGCCGACGAGGAGGTCCTGGCCCAGCTAAAGGCGCGGCTCGAAGGTGCCATCCGGGATGCGATCGCAACCGGGAAGTGACGCCATTGGCTGGCTGCGTCACCCTCGCGAAAGACGAGTTTTACCCTCTCCACCCGCCGGACCCACCCGCGCAGCACCGTTCCCGCCCTACCGGTCGTTTGCAGCCGCCTCGCCTCCGCCTATGCCCTTAGAGGTGAGACCGAACGCACCGCAGCCGACCTTGCCGAAGCCCGCAGGCTGAGAGGAGATGTTTTTTCCAGCTTCGCCCACGTGAAGGCCGGCGGATTGTGGGGGGTGCCGAAGATCCGCGCCTTGTTCGAAGCCGCATATTTCGCTGGCCTGCGCAAGGCGGGCTTGCCAGAGGAATGAGCGCCGCCCGCCACTGACAACGCTCGCCGCCCGCCAACTCGAATGCCTCATGGCGTACCGGCCAAAGCGCCGCGGGCGGACGAGGATCCCACCCCAATTGTCGGCGTCGGCTCGAATATACCACCCTGACCCGGCTCCATCTCGATATGCCGTCGATGCAGTGCAATCAGCGTGGAGCGATGCCCGATGGAGACGATGGTCGTGTTCGGCAGAACCTCGCTCAGCATGCGGTAGATTTCTGCCTCCAGCTTCTCGTCAAGCGCCGATGTCGCCTCATCGAGGAACAGCCAATCCGGCTTGTCGAGAATAGCCCGCGCGATAGCCAGACGCTGCTGTTCGCCGCCCGAAAGGCGCTGGGGCCAGTTGTCGTCGCTGTCGATTTCGCGGGCAAGTGATGCGAGACGGGCGAGGTCTAGGGCTTCGCGTAGGGCCTTGTCACCGTAGGCATCCGCGACGGAGGGGTAGGCCACCGCGGTCTTCAACCTGCCTGAGGGTACGTACGGCCGCTGCGGCAACAGCATGACCGTAGCATCGGCAGGGCGGGCGATCGTACCCCGTCCGTAGGGCCAGATTCCGGAGATGGCGCGAAACAAGGTCGACTTTCCGGAGCCGGAGGGGCCGGAGACCAAAGTCGTCGTGCCGGCCTCGATCGTCAGCCGGTCGACACGTACGATCTCGCGCCCATCCGGCAGACACAATACAAGGTCATGCAATACCAGATCGCGTCCGGAATGCTCGGTACGCTCGATGCGCGGCGGTTTCGTGCCAAGCGCACGCGCCTCGTCGATGGCCAAGCGGAATGTCGTCAGACGTTCGACGACGGCCTTGTAAGACGCCAGCGACTGGTAGCGCGCGATAAAGAACGTGAGCGCGGACTCGACCCGGCCGAAGGCGCCGGCCGTCTGCGTCATCTGTCCAAGGGTGATCTTGCCCAGGAAGAAGTACGGTGCGACGATAATATAGGGAATCACCACGTTGGCCTGAAAATAGGTCGTTGTAAAAGTCAGGAGCTTCACGGTGCGGCCGACAATCGCATAGAAGTTCGACACGATTGAGCCGAACCGGCCGCCCAATATCCGCCTTTCAGCATTCTCACCGCGGAGCAAAGCCACTTGCTCGCTGTATTCGCGCAAGCGGGCCAGCGCGAACCGAAAATCGGCCTCGTAGCGCTCCCGTCTGAACTCGAGCTGAACGAGCGGCTTGCCGATCAAGTGGGTCAGCCAAGTACCAACGAGCGAAAGGACCAGAGCGACCCAGAACGGCAGTCCAGGGACGGTAACGTCGGTTCCCGGAACGGGGAAGTCGGCAGGGATCGTCCACAGGATGATCGAGAACGAGACGAGCGTCGACAATGTCGACAGCAGGCTGATCGAGTAGGCGTAGGTCGAATTGAGAAAGTTGCGGACATCCTCGGCTATTCTCTGGTCGGGATTGTCGGCAGCCTGGCCGACGAGCGCCGCACGATAGAGGCTGCCATCAGCGAGCCATAGACCGTAATACCGCTCGGTCATCCAGCGTCGCCAGCGGATCTTGAGCACGGACTCGATATAATACTCAACCAGGCTGCTGACGACCACGATCGCCGCCCAAAAGCAGAACACCCCGAACAGCAGCGACCAGAACGCGGCGGAGTCCTTGTTTTGAATTGCGTTGAACCAATCCCGATTGAAAAAGCTTAGGCGAATGTTGATGGCAACCTGAAGCTGGTTGATTACGACAAGTGCAACGATCAGCGAACTGGCAAATCGCCGTTCTGTCACGTGGCGCGCCCCGAAGCCGCCAATCTGCAGGTCCTCTCGGTCATTCGTCACGAAATAGGGATCGGCGAGGCGCGTAATCTGACGGATGACCGGGATGAACGAGATCAAATGGACGAGCAGTCCGAAGATCGCGACAGTGGCGGGAAGGCTCGCGGGCGGCGCTGCTTCCGAGAAGTCCCACCAACCCGCCCGCACCGCGACATAGGCAAGCCCGGTCACGACATATTCGACGGCGAAAATCGTCGAGAAGACGCGGAGGAATGGGGATATCAGCGGCGAGCGGAAGGTGGTAAGCGCAAGCATCAGGCCGACGCCGCCGATGCTCAATAGCGTCGGATCGGCTGCGAGGCCAAGGAAGTCGACACCTCCGTTTGTGATGCCCGCGACCAAGGCGATTGCGGCAGCGATAGCGACGCCGATGCTCAATAGCTTCACGACGGGTCACTCGCTTCGTCGGCGCGGGGACGACATGGGTCGAATCTCGACCGCATCACAGCGACCGGATGTTGTGGGCCAAACAGTAGAGGCTCATTGAGATTAGCCGAACGCCGTCAACACCGTCGTCATGGCCCATCGCGTGCCGCCAGCCTCTGGCACCGTTTTGCCATCACAAATGCCTCTTTCCATACCGCCCAACGTTTGCGATCCTGCCGATCGGTCCCCGCTTCATCAAGGCGCTTGCGAGACCGTCGCGACCAAGCCGGTGTTTCCTGACAAATCTGCTCACAAGATGCAAACATTCAGGTCCTAAGCGACTAAAACGGAGTTTCCCACATGCGATCGATCATCGGCACCTGGCGGCTGGTGGCCGCTACAGCGCAGGACGGACGGGGACAACCGTTGCCGCCACCCTACGGCGCGAAGGGGATGGGTCGCGTCACCTTCAGCCGGACGGGCGGATGATGTCCGTGGTTTGCGACGGGCGACCGGCACTGCCACCCGGCGCGAGCCGGGACTACAGCTCCTATTGCGGTAACTACGCATTTGATGGTGTCAGGCTGGTTACCAAGGTTGACGCCGCATCGGATCCGGCCCGGATCGGGACCGATCAGGTGCGTGAGGTAAGCTTCGACGGCGATCGCATGGTCCTGCGTCCCCCACCACGCCAGTCGGGCAGCGGCGTCGAGCAGCGAGTGCTGAGCTGGGAACGGATCGCGGCCGAATAGTCGGCGCTGCTCCTACAAGTCAGAACGACGGTGCGTGTGAAATTCGCTGGTGAGACGGACTCGGCGCCGAGGAAGAGGGATTCGAACCCTCGGTCCCCTCTATCTGTGCTTTTGCCTTAATTTGGGCATTGTTACACTTGACATATGGCAAGTGTAACATTGCCTTAATTTGCTTCAATAAGATATTCCATTCATTAACTAGTTGCGATCAGGCAGCATGTGAATGATGACCTGATGGATCATGTTGAGGCGTGGATATAGGTTGATAATGGAGTAATATGTAACTATTACCGCTATTGTATTGCTTAACAATGTGCAGAATAGATAGCATAGATTTTCCTCCACAAATTGCCATGCGGCAATTGCGTCTCCAACCGAGCAAACAATCTCCTCTTTGGCCTTATCGGGGTCGATTGTCATAGGTTATCACCATCGAGCCGCCGGGTGCCGCGAACCCCCGACCGCTTCGCTCTCTCAATCTTATCTGTCCCTCGCCGAAGACCCCGTCCAGTTGTCGACATTCGCAAGGATACCGCGCACACGCGGAAAGCGATCGTATTCGGTGGTCTCGCTCAGCAGATTGAGGAGCGCCAGCGTCTCTTCATCGGTCAAGTCGAGTTGCATTCCGAAAACTTAACGCCAGAACGCCAGCGTCAAGGCAACCGTGAGCGCTGAGCCTCGGAGCATGGCGCAACACATCGGTCTAACCCGCCGTTATCATCGAGAGTGCTCAGACGACGCCCCCGCCGGCTCCCCCGACAGATGCGATGCCATCCGGATAACGGGATCAGCGGGCAAGAAACAGGCCACAACGGCAGGGCACCCCGTTCGACTTCCCTTGCCGCTCCACGCTCTCGCGATCGGTTCGCTCATACCGCTTGATTTGTCGGGAAGGTGGTTTAGCGTCAACAGTAGCACTATTGCTCGGGCGCTGCTCCTCGCTGATGAAACCCGTCTCGTTTAGATATTTCGCGCCCCGCACGGTTGACGACGCGCTCGATCTTCTCGCCACGCATGGTCAGGAAGGAAAGATCCTCGCTGGCGGACAGAGTCTCGTGCCGGCGATGAATTTCCGGCTCGCCCGTCCCACCACTTTGATCGACATTAATCGTATCAATGCGCTCGATTATGTGCGCGAGAACGGGGGCGAGTTGCGCATCGGCGCGCTTGCCCGCCACGATCGTTTCGAGACGCCTGTTACCGGTGGTGCACTCTTCGCGTTTCTGCCACGGGTGGCGCGGCACATTGGGCATCTTCCGATCCGCTCTCGCGGCACTTTCTGTGGAAGCATTGCTCACGCCGATCCGGCCTCGGAATGGTGCTTGCTGGCCGCGACGCTCGATGCCGAGCTTGTCATAATGAGCCGCCGCGGGCAGCGCAGTGTCCGACCGACCGAATATTTCGTCACCGCGCTGACGACGACGCTGGAACCGGACGAGCTTCTGACCGAAATCCGCCTGCCGCTGCTCGATGACGGCTGGCGGACGGGGTTTGCCGAATTCAGCCGGCGGGCGGGCGATTACGCGCTCGCAATGTGCGCCGCCTTCCTGAGGTACCAAGAGGGCCGCATCGTCGAAGCACGGATCGGGATCGGCGGCGCCGCCGACCGGCCCGCACGCATTGCGGCAGCCGAGGCGGTACTGACCGGCACTGATGGCGGGCCGGGCATCCTCCGCGAGGCCGGTAACATCGCGGCCGAGACGATCGACCCGCTGGAGGACATTCACGCGAACGCCGCATATCGCCGCGACCTGGTGCGGGCGATGGTCGGGCGGGCCTTGGATCAGGCGGTTATCCAGTGAGGTGGATCGGGCGCCCACTGCCGCGCTACGAAGACCCGGTTCTGCTGCAAGGCCGCGGCCGCTACACCGCCGACCTAGCGCAGGGCGCCCGCATATTGCGCTTCGTGCGCAGCCCGGTCGCGCGCGGCCGCATCCTCGCCGTGAACGCGCCGCCAGGAGTGGCAATCGTAACCGCGGCTGTTTTAGGCGATGTCAAACCCATCTGCCCGCGCCTCGATCGCCGAGATTATGTCCCTGTTGCGCAGCCGATCCTCGCCGATGAGCGCGTCACCTACGTTGGCGAGCCGATCGCCGCGGTGATCGCCGACACCGCTGCTGAGGCCGAAGATCTCGCCGAACAGGTCACGGTCGAGATCGCCGGCGAGACGCCGGTGGTGACGCTCGATCAAGCGCTGGCACCCGGCGCGCTGCTGGTCCATGACATGGCGGCGCAGAACACGCTGATCGATGCGCGCTTCGAAACCCCCGGCATCGCTGCTGCCCTCGCAGCGGCGCACCAAGCGGTCGAATTTACGTTCACGTCAGGCCGGCAGGCGGCGGCGCCGTTGGAGGCGCGCGGCGCCGTCGCCGCTTTCGATTCGGCGACCGGCCGCGTCACCCTCTGGGCGTCGACGCAAATGCCGCACCTCTTGCGCACCGGCATTGCCGACGCCCTGGGGATCCCGGAATCCGAACTCCGCGTCGTCGCGCCCGAGGTCGGCGGCGGCTTCGGCCAGAAGATGGCGCTGGTCCCGGAATATGTCGTCGCGGTCTGGGCGGCGCGGCGTTTCGCCTGCTCTGTCGCCTGGATCGAGGACCGGCTCGAAAATCTAACCGCGTCGTTTCACGCGCGCGACCAGCGTCTGCATATGCGCGGCGCGTTCGATGCGGAAGGTAGATTGCTGGCGATCGATGCCGATGTCCTCTGCAATGTCGGTGCTTATTCGAATTTCCCGGCCACCTGCGGGGTCGAGCCGTTGATGGCGCTGGCCGACATGCCCGGACCCTACCGGGTGCCTGAGTACCGTGCCCGCGCCCGTGGCGTCGCCAGCAACACCTGCCCGATGGCGCCCTATCGCGGCGTATCGCGGCCCGTGATCACTGCGGCGATCGAGCGGCTGATGGATTGCGCGGCCGCCCGGCTCGGGCTCGACGCGCTCGAAATCCGGCGCCGTAACCTGACCGCCGAGTTCCCCCATACCTCGGTGACCGGCGTCGTGCACGACGCCGGCAGCTACCGCGAGGCGATGGAGGCCGCGGCGCGGGTGGTCGACTTCGCCCAGTTCCGTGCGCGACAGCAAACGGTGCGCGCCGATGGGCGCTGGCTCGGCCTCGGGATATCGGTATTCGCAGAGCGCACCGGCCCCGGCACTCCCGCCTTCGCGGCGCGGCGCATGGTGATTACCCCAGGCTTCGAGCGGGTCGAACTGGTGATGGATCCCTCGGGCTTTCTCGAAGCCCGGATCGGCAGCTCGCCGCACGGTCAGGGGCTGAAGACAACTTTGGCGCAACTGATCGCCGACGAGATCGGTGTCGCGCCTGGAGAGATCCGGGTTGTCGCTGGCGACACCGACCGCACCCCCTACGGCTGGGGCACTTTCGCCAGCCGCTCGCTGGTGATCGCCGGCGGCGCCTGCAAGCTCGCGGCAGCGACGTTGCGCGAGCGCCTGCAAGCGGTCGCCGGCCAGATTTTGGAGGCGGCCGCCTCTGATATCGAGATTGACGACGGCCGTGCCTTTGTGCGCGGAACCGATCTCGGCGTCGAGGTGCGGCAGCTGGCGCGCGCCGCGTATCACCAGAGCCACCGCTTTCCGGCGATCGCCGAAACCGGACTGTCGGCAGTGGCGACCTATGACCCGTACGGCACCTTCTCGAATGCGTGCCATGTTGCGATCGTCGCGGTCGACGTCGCGACCGGCCAAGTCGAGATCGAGCGGTTCGTGGTCGTCGAGGATGCCGGCCGCCTGATCAACCCGATGATCGTCGAGGGACAGATCCACGGCGGCGTCGCCCAGGGCATCGCCAACGCGCTCTACGAAGAGGTGGTTTATGACGACGACGGCAACATACTGACCGGCTCGCTTGCCGACTATCTCGTGCCGACGATGGCGGAAATCCCTCGGCTCGAAATTCATCATCTGGAAACCTTGACGGAGGCGAGTGTCACCGGCGCCAAAGGGGTCGGCGAGGGCGGCACGATCGGCGCGCCGGCGGCGGTCCTCAACGCGGTTTCCGATGCACTGGCCCCGTTTGGCGTCGGTATCTTCGAAATGCCGATCACGCCGCAGCGGATCTTGCAGCTACTGGGCGAGGCAGGGCGCAAAGCGCAATGAGTGATAAACAGGACGTCACGTTCGCGGTGAACGGTGATGAGCGCATGATCCGCGTCGAACCGCGGCGCAGCTTGGCCGACGCGCTGCGCGAGGATTGTGGCCTCACCGGCACGCATCTCGGCTGCGAGCACGGCGTCTGCGGCGCCTGCACCGTGTTGCTCGACGACAAGCCGGTGCGCTCCTGCCTGATGTTCGCGGTGCAAGCCGAGGGCGCGCGGGTGCGCACCGTCGAGGGGCTCGCCAGTGGCGACAAGCTGCACCCGCTGCAGCAGGCGTTCTGGGACCATCACGGCTTGCAATGCGGCTTTTGCACGCCCGGCTTTTTGATGCTGGCCGTCGGCATCCTGGAGCACGATCCCGACATCGCCGAACCCGAGCTGCGAGAGGCGTTGTCGTCGAACTTATGCCGCTGCACCGGCTATCAGAACATCCTGAAATCGGTGCTTGCCGCAGCCGCTGAAATGCGCAAATGAGCCTGATCGGCCGATCGGTTAAGCGCCTGGAAGACCGCCCGCTGCTGACCGGCAGCGGCAGATTCGCTGCCGATATCGCGGTGCCCGACGCGCTTTGCATGCGGGTGGTGCGCTCGCCGGTCGCGTTCGGCCGCCTCACCGGTCTGCGGATCGCGGAGGCGCTGGCGCATCGAGGGGCGGATCGTCGGCGGTGCGGCTCAATGCATCGGTGCCGCGCTGCTCGAGGAGTTTGAAGATGACGCCTCCGGGCAGCCACAGTCGGTTACCCTGGCCAGTTACCTGATGCCGACCATTGCCGAGATCCCGAACATCGGGGTGAGGCTCTTCGAGGATGCACCGACGCCGCTCAACCCGCTCGGCGTCAAAGGCGCCGGCGAAGCCGGCATCAGCGCTGCGGGCGCCGCAATCGCCGCCGCGGTCGATGATGCGCTCGGCCGGCCCGGCGCGGTCCGGCAACTGCCGATCACACCAAACCGCCTCCACGCGCTGCTGGCCGAGATTCCAGCGGCGGAACACTGACACCCCCTCATTTTAGCGGTCACGGAGGCGATCCATCAGCGGCTTCTGCTGGCCGCCGTCGATCTCGATCATCGTGCCGTTGACGAAATGCGCCAAATCAGAAGCGAGGTAGGTGACGAGGCTGGCGACCTCCTCGCATTCGGCAATGCGCCCTAGCGGAATGCTGCGCGGGGCAAGCATATCAGCCTCCTCGCGCTGGATTTTCATGTCACGGGCCATCGCGTCAACAAGGCCGGCCCAGCGCTCGGTACGGACCGGCCCGGGATTGACCGCCACAAAGCTGATATTGTCCTTGCCGTACTGCGCAGCGAGCGCAAGTGTCAGGTTCTGCCCGGCAGCATTTGCAGCACCCGGCGCGATCTCCCAATAGGACGGTTTGACCCCGTCATTACCAATCAGGTTGACGACGCGGCCGCGCCCCTGCTTCTGCATAATCGGCAATACGTGCTTCAGGCAGCGCACATAACCCATGAATTTGAGCTGCAATGACTGTGCCCAATGCTCTTCGGTCAGGAACTCGAGAACCCCACCCGGCGACGATCCGGCGTTGTTAACGAGAATATCGATGCGCCGAAGCGCGGTGTGAGCATCCTTGACAAAAGCCTCGGCATCGGCGGGCTTGGTCAGATCAGCCGGTATGGCAACGATTTTGCGGTTTGTTTCGCGCGCAATTTGGGACGCCGCTGCTTCCAGCGGCTCCTTACGGCGCGCGCAGATTGCGACATCGACACCCTCGCGCGCCAAGGCAAAGGCGATCGCCTTGCCGATCCCCGCGCTCGCTCCGGTGACGAGTGCCGTCTTCCCGTTCATCTGGAGATCCATGAGAATTCCCTGTAGGTAAACACAGCGATGAAGACGTGTCACGGTCCGCCGGCGAGCCCATTCGTGTCAATCGACAGCTTGACTGGCGCTGCCAGACAATCTCCGACCTCGATCTGCCCCTTTGGGCAGCGAAGGAGCGGCGGCATCCTGCGGAGGTCTGTTTTCCTCCCAGTATATAACCTCAAATCGACACACCGCCGATCCAGGTTTTCATTCCCGAACGCGCGTCTCGGGGTTGCGCCCAGAAGGTTTGCCGTAACAGATCAGACGGTAATGGCGCCCCCCCCCGGAGCGGGAGTGGCGAGCAGCCGTCCAGCTTTCGGAGTTCGCCTGACTCGCCGCTGGAGGAGAATGGATTGGAACTTTCGGTCGCCGGTCGCGAAAGGGTGAGCCCCCTTCGGGGATAGAAACCGTTACGGGCCAACAGATAGACAGTGAAATTGGTGCGCGTCACAATTCTACCAACGATCCACGTGTCGACGGTCGTACTGCATCTGGTCGGCGGCCGCCTTTCCTTCAACAACTGCCGTAATGTTATGGTCCCGCGAAAGACGCGATGTGCCAAGAGACGCCGTTCGGATCACGGCTGCCGAGCGGGTTGAATTCGAGCCATAACCGTCATTGCTTTGCGTCAAATCTGCGCACCATCGTGGTGCTAGACCGCGATGCTCTCTCGGCTCTATCGTGCGCCAGGCACGCGCGGAGCGTCGGATGTCCGACACAGACGTCATTCCGGTGATCGATCTCGGCCCTTACCTGGCCGGCGCCCCTGGCGCGATCGACCGCACCGCTGAGGAACTTCGGTTTGCGCTGACCGAGATCGGGTTCTACTTTATCGTCAATCACGGCGTGCCCTCGGGGCAGATTCACGAAGTCTTCCGCCAGGTCGCGCGTTTCCACGCCCAGCCGCTCGAAAAGAAGCTGGAGATCAAGCTAGACAAGCACAATGTCGGCTACCTGCCGATGAGGGGCGATACGCTGCGCACCTCGACCGTGGAAACCGTCAC
>Ga0209040_10004585_pt1 | contig 10404 bp, 9 predicted proteins | sample BogFormECP12_OM3_FD_188240 | JGI IMG/M metagenome (GOLD analysis project Ga0209040, IMG submission 188240) | Bog forest soil microbial communities from Calvert Island, British Columbia, Canada - ECP12_OM3 (SPAdes) (version 2) | ecosystem: Environmental > Aquatic > Freshwater > Wetlands > Bog ... | reverse complement strand
GCATGCGTTCAAACGAATCAATCGGGAGAGACGACATACCGGCTTGAATCAAGCCGTCGTTAACGCTCCCTTTCCGCCCGGAAATCTGCCCCGGTTACAATGGCGCGCCGCAAGCCGTTGAAATCGCTCGATTCGGACGAGAAAGGGCAAGGAAATCCAAGAAAATCCAAGCCCGATTTAAGGGCAAAAACGCAAGCTTTTCGCTCGCGCCAAGCAATTCCAAACTCGGGTCGTAATGCGGGAGTCTAAGCAAGCCGCCTGATCAAGAAGGTGTAAGTCCCGCCGTCCTCATTGGACTCGACGAGTTCTGCGCCGGCGGCGCGGCAAAAATCCTCGAAGTCGGCGGCCGAGACCGGATCGGTCGAGAGGACGCGCAGCGCTTCCCCGACCGGCACACGCTTCAGCGCCCGCCCCGCCTTCAGGATTGGCAGGGGGCAGGTCAGCCCGCGCGCGTCCAATAGATGCTCGGCCATGCGGGTCAGGGGCTCGCTTCAGCCTTCGCCCGCCAGTCGAGCCTGTCGCGTAGCGTCACGACCGTGCCGACGATGACGATGGCGGGGCCGCGCAAGCCCGCGGCGCGCGCCTTGGCCGCGAGCGTGGCGAGCGTCCCGACGACGACCTTCTGGTTCGGCCGCGTCGCGTTGTCCACGACCGCCGCGGGCAAGTCGGCGCTCGCGCCGCGCGCGACGAACTCCGCCGTCAGCGCCTCGAGATTGCGCAGCCCCATATAGACCGCGACCGTCTGGCGCGGCTGCAGGATCGCGGTCCAGTCGAGCTCGAGCTTGCCGTCCTTGCCGTGCCCGGTGACGAACACGCAGGCCTGCGCATGGTCGCGATGGGTGAGCGGGATTCCGGCATAGGCGGCAGCGCCCGTAGCCGCCGTCACGCCGGGGCACACCTGAAACGGAAGCCCATGCGCCGCGAGCGCCTCGATCTCCTCGCCGCCGCGCCCGAAGATGAACGGATCGCCGCCCTTCAAGCGCAGCACGCGCTTGCCTTGCGTAGCAAGCTTGACCAGGAGGGCGCTGATCGCCTCTTGCGGCAGTTCGTGGTCATCCGGGCGCTTGCCGACATAGATGCGCTCCGCCTCGCGGCGGACGAGGTTCAAGACCGCGTGGTCCGTCAGCCGGTCGTACAGCACCACATCCGCCTTCTGCATGAGCCTAAGCGCCCGGAACGTTATAAGGTCCGGATCGCCCGGCCCCGCGCCGACGAGATAGACCTCTCCGCGCGGCGGGTCGCCCACGCTCTCTCTCGCGCGCTCGATCTCGCGGGCAAGACGCTCCCCCGCCGCTCCTTCGTCGCCCGCGAGCGCCGCCTCGCCGATCGGCCCTTCGAGCACGCTCTCCCAGAAGCGCAGCCGCATCGCCTGGGTCGGGATCGCCGCGGCGGCCTCGTCGCGAAAGCGGCTCATGAGATGCGCCAGGCGCCCGTATGCGGACGGAATGATCGTCTCGAGCCGCGCCTTCAGTATGCGCCCGAGAATCGGAGACGCGCCGGCGGTCGAGATGGCGATGACGAGCGGGTTGCGATCGAGGATCGACGGCATGATGAAGTCGCAGAGCGCAGGCCGGTCCGCGACATTGACGAGCGCGCCCGCGGCCTTCGCCGCTTCGCGGGCGAGACGGGTCGCGCGCTCGTCATCGGTCGCGATGAAGCAAACCGGACAGCCGCGCAAGTCGCCCTCGACGGGGTCGCGAGCTTCATGCCGGAAATTCGGCATCTGGCGCAGCGCGTGGAACTCGTCGCTGAGTTCAGGCGCAAACACGATCACGGTCGCGCCAGCCCGGATCAAGAGTTCGGCGCGGCGTGCGGCGGCGAGCCCGCCGCCGACGACGGCCGCGGGCTTGCCTTTCATGTCGATGAAGATCGGCAGGCTACGCATGGCGAAAGCGGCGCATCCCAACCTTCATGCCGAGACGAGGCTGGGCTGCCCGGCGCTGCGGATCTCGGCGATGTTGCGGGCGTAGTTCCCGGGGCCGCCCCGGAACACGGCCGAGCCGGCGACGAACGCGTCCGCCCCTGCTTGCGCCAATAGCGGCGCGGTGTCGTGCGCGACGCCGCCGTCCACCTCGATGCGAATGTCGCGCGCGCCGATCATCTTCTTCACCCGCGCGACCTTGTCGATCATCGCGGCGATGAAGGCCTGCCCGCCAAACCCGGGGTTGACCGTCATGACGAGGATGAGGTCGAGGCGGTCGAGGACATATTCGATGGCGCTCTCGGGCGTCGCCGGATTGAGCGCGACGCCCGCCTTTCGGCCGAGGTCGCGGATTGCGTGCAGCGACCGGTCGAGGTGCGTCGTCGCCTCGGCGTGGATCGTGATGTGGTCGGCGCCGGCTTGCGCGAACGCCTCGAGATAGGGATCGCAAGGCGAGATCATCAAATGGCAGTCGAACGGTTTCTCCGTATGCGGCCGCAGCGCCGCGACGACGGGCGGCCCGAAGGTGATGTTCGGCACGTAGTGTCCATCCATCACATCGAGGTGAATCCAGTCGGCGCCGGCCGCCGCGACCGCGCGCACTTCCTCCGCGAGCTTCGAGAAGTCCGCCGACAGGATCGACGGCGCCATGATGATCGGGTTCATGCGCCATGGCTCCTTTCTGAACCGATCGCCTCCATGCGGAGCGCCGCGTTCCGAGTCAATTCGGCGGGCTCCGAGGACGAAGATTGTTCGCACGCCGGCGCCGGCGGACACAATTCAGCCAGCAATTTCAAGAATCCTGCCGATGCGGGGTAGGGGTAAAAGCGGCCGGCGGTCCTCTTGGGCGCCCGGGCCTATACGAACCAAACAATCCGGGCGTCGGCGAGCGGCGTATATTGCGGGGAACCGTGACGCTCGTCAACGCGTTAGCCCGTGGGGAGGCCGAGTAGAATGTACGTAATTTGTCTTGCGACAGACTATGACGGCACGTTGGCTTATAACGGCGGCGTCGCCGACTCGACGATCGAAGCTGTAGTCAAGTGCAAACAGTCGGGCCGAAAACTGGTGATGGTTACAGGTCGGGAGCTGCCTGATCTCGAACGAGTTTTTCCCCGCATCGACCTGTTCGATAGGGTCGTGGCGGAAAACGGCGGTCTTCTCTACAATCCGGCGACGAAGAAGGAGCGGCTGCTCGCGCCGCCGCCGCCGGAGAAATTCGTCAAAAGGCTCAAAGCCGCGCAGGTCGCGCCGCTTTCTGTAGGGCGGACGATCGTGGCGACCTGGGAGCCGCACGAAAAGGAGGCGCTCGAGGCGATCCGCGACCTTGGCCTCGAGCTGCAGATCACCTTCAACAAAGGGGCCGTCATGATCCTGCCCGCCGGGATCAACAAAGCGAGCGGGTTGAAGGCGGCGCTCGACGACCTTGGGCTCTCGGCGCATAACGTTGTCGCGGTCGGCGACGCCGAAAACGATCACGCATTCATGCAGGCGAGCGGCTTCGCCGTCGCAGTCGCCAATGCCCTGCCCGCGGTCAAGGACGAAGCCGATCTCGTCACGAAGGGGGCTCGCGGCGACGGCGTCGAGGAGCTGATCCACGCGATCTTAGAGCACGACGTCGAGGCGTTCCCGCCGAGCGCGGAGCATGGCGCAGTCGAAGTCGGCGTCCGGCCTGACGGCGGGCCCGTGTTTATCCACCCTTACTGCCGCGGCGCGCTCATCGCCGGCCTCTCCGGCGGCGGCAAGTCAACGCTCGCGACCGCGCTCGTCGAGCGCTGCATCGCCGCGGCCTTCCAGGTTTGCGTCATCGACCCGGAGGGCGACTACGCCAATTTGCGCGGAGCAATGCTGGTCGGGGATCCTAAGGCCGAGCCTCAACTCCCCGAAGTCACGAAGGCGTTGGAGCTGCCGGACGACAGCGTGGTTGTGAACATGCTCGCCGTCTCACCCGAGGACCGCCCGCTTGCGTTCACCCGTTACATGGCGCCGATCGCCGAATTGCGCGTGCGCACGGGCCGTCCGCATTGGCTCATTCTCGACGAGGCCCACCACTTGCTCCCCGCGGAGCGCGATCCGGGCGCGACAGCGCTGCCGTCGAATCTGCCGGCGACCCTGTTCGTGACGGTTGACCCGAAATCGCTGGCGCGAGACGCGCTCAATCGCGTCGACGACGTTTTCGCGCTCGGCCCGAGGGCGGCGGAGACCATCGCCGCGTTCTGCAGCGCGCTGTCGATCAAGACGCCTTCGCTTCCGGCCCAAGCGCCCGAGCCCGGTCAGGCGCTTCTCTGGCGGCGACGGTCGAACGAGCCGCCGTTCCTGTTGTCGCCGCACCAGCCGGGCGAGAAGTCGGATCGCCATGCACGCAAGTACGCGGAAGGCGAGCTCGGCGCGGACAAGAGCTTCCATTTCCGCGGGCCGGCGAACGCCATGAACCTGCGCGCGCAGAATTTGACGCTGTTCTTGCAGATGGCCGACGGCGTCGACGATGAGACCTGGCTGCATCACTTGAGGGCGCACGATTATTCCCGCTGGATCGAGGATTCGATCAAGGACAAAGAGCTCGCTGCGGAGGTGCGCCGTGCTGAGAAACAGGCTTCCGACCCTGTTGAGACGCGGCGGCGGGTGCGCGAGGCGATCGAGCGGCGCTATACCGCTCCGGCGAGTGCGTAAGGCGACAGTGTAGCCGACGCCGGCTGTCGCACGTATTGAGGCGGCGTCCTGTTGACGCCGCTGCGTCCAAGCTCGAAAGTGTTCCTCGCTCGCGGCAGCCATTCGCCAGGGCCGCATGATTGAGCAACATCCCGGGAGGCGGCCAATGGACCTTCGACTGACCGAGGACGAGATCGCGTTCCGCGACGAGGTGCGCGCCTTCGTGCGCGACAACCTGCCCGCCTCGATTCGCGAGAAGCAGGTGGCCGGCCGGAAGCTCTCGAAGGACGACTACGTCCGCTGGACCCGGATTCTCGCCGACAAGGGCTGGTCGGTTCCGCATTGGCCGAAGGAATGGGGCGGGACCGGCTGGAGCCCGATCAAGCAGGCGATCTTCCTTGACGAGACGCAGCGCGGCAACGCGCCGGAGCTCCTCGCCTTTGGCGTCAACATGGTTGGCCCGGTCATTCACACCTTTGGATCCGAGGCGCAGAAGCAACGCTTCCTGCCGCGCATTGTCGACTTGCGCGACTGGTGGTGCCAGGGCTTCTCCGAACCCGACGCCGGGTCCGACCTCGCGAGCCTCAAGACGAAGGCGGCCCGCGACGGCGATTCCTGGGTCATCTCAGGTCAGAAGACCTGGACGACATTGGCGCAATACGCCGACTGGATTTTCGTCCTCGCCCGCACCAAGCCGCAGGTGAAGAAGCAGGAAGGCATCTCCTTCTTCCTCGTCGACATGAAGTCGCCTGGCGTCACGGTGCGGCCGATCCAGACCATCGACGGCGGGCATGAGGTCAACGAGGTGTTTTTCGACGACGTGCGCGTTCCGCCCGACGCTCTGGTCGGCGAAGAGAACAAGGGCTGGGACTACGCCAAATTCCTCCTCGCCAATGAGCGCAACGGCATCGCGCGCGTCGGCATATCGAAGGCGCGGCTCGACCGAGTGCGCGAGCTCGCCTCGCTGCCGGTCTATGGGTCCGGGCGCAAGATTGACGACCCGTTCTTTCGCGCCAAGCTCGCCGAGGTCGAGGTCGAATTGAAGGCGCTCGAGATGACCCAGATGCGCGTCATCTCGAACCGACGCAACGACGGCAGGCCGGACCCTGCCTCGTCCGTGCTCAAGATCAAGGGCTCCGAGATCCAGCAGGCGACGACGGAGCTTCTCATGGAGGTGGTCGGGCCTTACGCGCTTGCGTATGAGGACCCGGAGGAGCGCACCAACGAGCCGCCGATCGGCTTCGACTGGGCCGGGCCGCTCGCGCCCGCCTATTTCAACAACCGCAAGGTCACGATCTACGGCGGCTCGAACGAAATCCAGCGCGGCATCATCGCCAAGGCGATCCTGGGGTTCTGATACATGGACTTCGAACTCAGCGGCGAGCAAGAGCTCCTGCGCGACAATGTCGCGCGGCTCATGAAGGACCGCTACGGCTTCGAGGCGCGCAAGACCTATCAGGCGAGCTCACACGGCTTCAGCGACGACTTGTGGAAGGAATACGCCGCCATGGGCCTCCTCGGCGCGCCGTTCTCGGAAGAAGACGGCGGCTTCGGCGGCGGCCCGGTCGAGACGATGATCGTCATGGAGGAGTTCGGCAAGGCGCTGGCGCTCGAGCCCTATCTCGACACCGTCGTCCTCTGCGGCGGGCTCTTGGCGCACGTCGCGCCCCCGGAAAAGCGCGCCGAAATCATCGGCAAGATCGCCTCGGGCGAGCTGCGCCTGAGCTTCGCGCATGCTGAGAGGCAGTCGGGCTTCGACCTGCGGGATGTCGCTACGACCGCGCGTAAGGACGGCGGCGCTTTTGTGCTGAACGGGCAGAAGGGCCTCGTCCGGCAGGGCGACAGCGCCGACACGCTCCTCGTGTCGGCGCGCCTCTCGGGCGGCCAGCGCGACCCGAACGGGATCGGCCTCTTTCTCGTCGACGCCGAGGCGCCGGGCGTCTCGCGGCGCGGCTATTCGACCCAAGACGGCCAGCGCGCCGCCGAAGTGACGCTTTCAGACGTACGCGTCGCGCCTCAAGACGTGCTTGGCGATCACGAGGCGGCGCTTCCCGTCATCGAGCGAGCCGTAGACGAGACGATCGCCGCGCTTTCGGCCGAGGCGGTCGGGGCCATGAGCGAAGCGCTCGCCATGACCGTCGAGTATATGAAGACGCGCAAGCAGTTCGGCGTCGCTATCGGCTCGTTCCAGGCCCTGCAGCATCGCGCCTCCGACATGGTCGTCGCGCTCGAGCAGGCGCGCAGCATGATGTATTTCGCCACCATGATGGCGAGCGAGAATGACGCCGCGGCGCGCGCCAAAGCGATGTCGGCCGCGAAGGCGCAGATCGGCCGCTCAGCCAGATTCATCGGCCAGCAGGCGGTGCAGATGCACGGCGGCATCGCCATGACTTATGAGTACAAGGTTGGCCATTTGTTGAAGCGCCTGACAATGATCGACCTCGCTTACGGAGACGCCGACGTTCACGTGCGCCGCCTGGCGGAGCGGGACTCGCTGTTCGCCTGAAAAGAATGCGGACCGTCCTTGTCACCGGCTTCGAACCGTTCGGCGGCGAGACGGTCAACGCCTCTTGGGAGGCGGCGCGAGCGCTCGACGGGTGGCGCTCAGGCGACCTCGTCGCCAGCGCGCTGATGCTGCCCGTCGCCTACATCGCCTGTGTCGCCGAATTCGCGGAGGCGTTCGAGCGTCTCGAGCCCGATGCAGTTCTTCTGACCGGGCAGGCGGCGCGGCGCGCCACCGTCTCGGTCGAGCGCTTCGCGCACAGTGGCGCGAGCGCGATCCACGCCGACAATCACGGCGTCGTGCGCGGCGGCAGCTCCTCCTCCCCCCTTGTGGGGAAGGCCGGGAGGGGGGTTACGCCAAGCTTTGCCGAGCTGACGGCTGCCGGAGTCGCGGCGCTCGCTTTCACGCATGGAGCGACCCCCCACCCCCGCCCGCCCCCCCAAGGGGGGCGGGAGCCTCTCGCGTTCCTTGAAACGACCGCAGATATGGCCGCCGTCGCGCGCGCCATTCGCGCTACTGGGATTCCCTCCCGCGTCTCGACCAACGCCGGCGACTATGTCTGCAACCACCTCTACTACGGTGCGCTGAGGCATCTCGTCGCCGCGTCGCCCTCGACGCCCGCGGTGTTCGTGCATCTGCCGGCGACCCCGGAGCAGACGCCGCCGCGCGCCAGCCGGCGCCGCCTCGCGACGAACGACGCCGTGCGCGCGCTCCAGGCGGCGGCGACGGCGCTGATCGCTTAAGTCCCGTGGCTCCTCCCAGTCATTTCGTCGGCATCGACGGCGGCGCGACGCGAACGCGCGCCCGGCTGCGCGACGCGAAAGGCGCCTGCCTCGCGGGAGCCGAAGGCGGCGGCTCCAACATCCATGTCGAATTCACCGTCGCGCTTGCGGTCATGCGCGGGCTCATCGGCGAGACGCGGGAAAGGGCGGGGCTCAGCCCCGCCGACCATTCCCGCCTCGCCGTCGGCTTTGGCCTCGCGGGCCTAACGGGCGAGGCCGACGCTGAGCGCGTCGTCGAAGCGTTCCCGGGCTACGCCCTCGTCCGCGCCGCCAACGACGCGACGACCGCCTGCCTCGGCGCGCACGCCGGCGCCGACGGCGGCCTCGTCATCGCGGGCACCGGGTCCGCCGCCATCGCGCGCGTTGGGGGCAAGGAGACGATCATCGGCGGGCGCGGATTCATCCTCGGCGACGACGGGTCCGGCGCGCATGTTGGGCTAGAGGCCTTGCGCGCCGCGGTGCGCGCCTTCGACCGGCTCGGTCCCGCCTCCCCGCTCACCGACGAGATCATCGCCGAATTCGGCGGCGGCGTCCTCGCCATGCTGAACTGGACGCGGGCCGCGAAGCCCGGCGACTATGGCGCCTTCGCGCCCCGCGTGTTCAGGCACGCCGCGGCGGGCGATCCGGTCGCCCTCGACATCGTGCGCATGACGGCGCGCGGAGTCGAAGCGCACGTCAGGGGCGCGGCGGCGCTCGGGGCGAAGCGCGTCGCGCTCGTCGGCGGCATCGGCGACGCCGTGCGCCCGTATCTCGATCCTGAGGTGACGAAGCTCCTGACCGCGCCGCTTTACGACGCGACGGACGGGGCTATCCTGCTCATCGGCGGAGTCCTGCCGCCCCTCAAGGAACCCGTCGCATGAAAGTGTTCTTCGGCGCGCGCCTGTTCGACGGCGAGCGCTTCCTCGATGACCGGGCGCTCGTCGTCGAGGACGGCGCCATCCGACACCTTGTCGACGTCAGAGAGCGGCCGCGGGGCGGCGAGCAAATCGACCTCGGCGGCGGCGTTCTCTCCCCGGGCTTCGTCGATTGGCAGGTCAACGGCGGCGGCGGCGCCCTGTTCAACGCCGACCCGACCGTCCGCTGCATCGCCGAGATCGCGGCGGCGCACCGGCGCGAGGGCACGACCGCCTTCCTGCCAACCGTCTTCACCGACGCGCCCGACGTGTTGGCGTCGGCCCTGACGGCGGCGCGCAAGGCGCGCGGGATTGTACCGGGCGCGCTTGGCGTGCATGTCGAGGGGCCGTTCATCGACATGCGGCGCAAGGGCGCGCACCCGCCCGAATGGATCCGGCCCATGCGCGAAGCCGACGCCGAAGCGCTCATCGCCATGCGCGCGGGAGTCATGGCGGTGACGCTCGCGCCCGCCTCGGTCCCACACGATCTCATCGGCCGCCTTGCGCAATCAGGAATCATCGTGAGTCTTGGCCACTCCGAGGCGACGGCCGAGGAGGCCTTGGCCGTGTTCGACGCCGGCGCGCGCGCGGTGACCCATCTCTACAACGCAATGAGCCAGCTATCGTCGCGCGCGCCAGGGGTGGTCGGCGCCGCGCTCGCCGACCCGCGCGTCGTCTGCGGCCTCATCGCGGACGGCGAGCATGCGCACGCCGCGGCGTACCGCGTCGCCATCGCAGCCAAGGGGACGCACGGCGTCGCGCTTGTTTCCGACGCCATGCCGCCGGCGGCCGGCGGCCCGGACGTCTTCGAATTGCACGGAAAGCGCGTCAAGCGCGTCGGGAACAAGCTCGTCGACGACTTTGGCACGCTATCGGGCGCCGCGATCACGATGAAAGACGCGGTGCGCTACGTGACCGACGTCCTCGGCCTACCGCTTGCCGACGCGCTCACAATGGCGTCGTTGACCCCCGCGCGGCTGCTTGGCTTCGAAGACCGCGGGCGCCTCGCGCCCGACTGCCGCGCCGACCTCGTGCATTTGACCGGGGGGCTGGACGCAGCGAACGTCTGGGTGGGCGGCCGGCGCGCCGAGGAGATCGACGCTCGCACTTCACAGTGAGGCAAGGCGCGCTCGACGGCGTCGAGGCCGCGACAGCAGGATGAATCTTGAACGGACCTCGAACTAAGACCGCGCCCGCTCCTTCATCGCCGCCTTTGCAGCGACCGCGCCGGACCGCATCGCGCCGCTGAAGCCGAAGCCGCCGGTAAATGAAGAGGCGAGATAGATGGACGGGAGCGGGGTCTTGGCGGAAAGCGGCTCGCCGCCCCAGAAGCGGCGTTCGAAAGGCAGAGGCGCAAAGCCATAGATCGCGCCGTCCGGCGTGTTCATGAAATTGCGCATGGACCGCGCATTGAGGAACATGCGCTCCGTCACCGCCGCGCTGAAGCCGGGATAATCGCGGTCGAGCGCCGCCTGGAAGGCGTCGAGCCAGCGCTCGCGGCGATCTTTCTCATCATTGGCGGAGAGCGCGGCCCAATTGTCGAGCCGGTCGAGTCCAGTCGCGCTGACGAGGATGGGACCGTCGCCGGCGAGGCCGCTATCGATCGCGCCATAGTTGGCGAGGGCGTAGAAGGGCAACCAATCGCCCGGGTCGCTG
>Ga0209040_10004584_pt1 | contig 10405 bp, 7 predicted proteins | sample BogFormECP12_OM3_FD_188240 | JGI IMG/M metagenome (GOLD analysis project Ga0209040, IMG submission 188240) | Bog forest soil microbial communities from Calvert Island, British Columbia, Canada - ECP12_OM3 (SPAdes) (version 2) | ecosystem: Environmental > Aquatic > Freshwater > Wetlands > Bog ... | reverse complement strand
AGCAGAAGCCGGCCGGGGTGCTGTCCGGTGGTGAACGCAACAGGCTCAATCTGGCGCTCACGCTCAAAGAAGGCGGGAACCTGATCCTGCTGGACGAGCCGACCAACGACCTCGACGTCGAGACGCTGGGCTCGTTGGAGAACGCGTTGGAGAAGTTTCCCGGCTGCGCGGTGGTGATTTCCCACGACCGCTGGTTCCTCGACCGGACGTGCACCCACATCCTGGCCTGGGAGGGCGACGAGGACAACGAGGCCAAGTGGTTCTGGTTCGAGGGCAACTTCGGAGCCTACGAGGAGAACAAAGTCGAACGGCTCGGAGCCGAAGCGGCGCGTCCACACAGGGTGACTCACCGAAGGCTGACCCGCGACTAGTGTCACCGGTACCAGCGCTGGTATGCGTGCTGAGGCAGGAGCAGTCGGCATGACGGGTCATCGCGGATCCAGGTCAGAGTGGCCGGCTTCTCCTCCGCCCGCTGCGCGGGCGGCATCGTCGCCCGGCCGCAGCCTTCAGGGTGCTGCGGACTGGACGAAGTTCGCTAAGCCTGAGGACATTCCCGAGTGGATCTCCAAGGCGTACACAGACACCTACCAGGGCCCGCACGACGACGAGGCCGCAGCCGACCGAGGGTCGGCCGATGGCTCCACTGCCGCCGCGGCGGTGACGCCGGCACTGCTTGCCGCGCACTACCGGCTTGGTCTGCACCGGCCGACTGGAGAAAGCCGAGTCGCCAGCTATCCGCCGGACGATCCGGGCGGGTTCGGCCCCGCGCTGCAGTTGGTCACCGACAACGGCGCGATGCTGATGGATTCGGTGACGGTGCTGCTGCACCGGCTTGGTGTGGCGTACGCGGCGATCATGAACCCGGTGTTCCAGGTCCGCCGCACCCCAGACGGAGATCTGCTGAGCGTCGAGCCGAAGACCGCAGGGAGCTCCGCGAGCGGCGGTGTCGAAGAGACCTGGGTCCATGTACAGCTTTCGCCCTCGGTCGAGCCCGAGACGCTGCAGGAAGCCGAACGACTGTTGCCGGGTGTGCTCGCCGATGTGCGTCGGGTCGCAGCGGACTCGGCCACGATGATCGCCATACTCAGCGACCTGGCCAACGACGTGGAAACCAACGCGAACGGTCGTTACCCGGGGCCGGATAGCGGCGATGTGGCGGCGCTGTTGCGCTGGCTGGCCGACGGGCATTTCACGCTGCTGGGCTATCAACGCTGTCCAGTCCGCGACGGACGCGTGTCGGGCGATGACGCGACTACCAGCCTCGGTGTGCTGCGCCGGCGCAAGGGCTCCCGTCCTCGCCTGACCGACGACACCGAACTGATGGCGATGGCGCAAACAGACGTTGCCAGCTACCTGCGCTTCGGTGCTTACCCCTATGTCCTCGCGGTCCGGGAGAACGCCGACGGCGGCGTCTTCGAGCACCGGTTCATCGGACTCTTCACGGTCGCGGCGATGAATGCCGACGTCCTGGAGATCCCGATAATTTCGCGCAGCGTTCGCGAGGCGCTCGGACTAGCCGACCTCGACGCCGGCCATCCGGGGCAGCTGCTGCTCGACGTCATCCAAACCGTGCCGCGCTCAGAGCTTTTCGCGCTCAGCGCCGAGCAGCTTTTGGCGATGGCCAAAGCCGTGGTGGATCTCGGATCCGGGCGCCGAGCACTGCTGTTCTTGCGCGCTGACCGACTCGAGTACTTCGTGTCGTGCTTGGTCTACTTGCCCCGCGACCGCTACACCACGGCCGTGCGCTTGCAGATCGAGGACATCCTGGTTCAAGAGTTCGGCGGCACCAGCCTTGAGTTCACCGCTCGCGTCACCGAATCACCCTGGGCATTGCTGCATTTCATGGTCCGGCTGCGTTCCGACGGTGCGACGCCGATCGACACCTCCGAAGCCAACCGGGTCCGTATCCAGGCGTTGCTGACCGAAGCCGCGCGCACCTGGTCCGACCGGCTGACCAGCGAGGCGGCGGGCCGCGCCGTCGGACCTCTCGATGCCGAGCACTACGCGGCGGCGTTCTCCGAGGCCTACAAACAGGCCGTCACCCCGACCGACGCGATCAATGACATCGCCATCTTCGAAGAGCTGACCGACGATTCGGTCAAGCTGGTGCTCTCCGACCACAACTATGACGACACCGCGCGGCTGACTTGGTATTTGGGTGGGCGAACGGCGTCTTTGAGTCAATTGCTGCCGATGCTGCAATCGATGGGTGTGGTGGTGCTCGAAGAGCGACCGTTCACCGTCACTCGGCCCGACGGATTGCCGGTGTGGATCTACCAGTTCAAGATCACGCCGCAACCGACGATCACGCTTGCCTCGGAGGGTCCCGAGCGGGAAGCGACCGCGAAACGTTTCGCCGAAGCGGTCACTGCGATCTGGGAAGGCCGCGTCGAGATCGACCGGTTCAACGAGCTGGTGATGCGCGCCGACCTGACCTGGCAGCAGGTCGTGGTGCTGCGCAGCTACGCGAAGTATCTACGGCAGGTGTCTTTTCCGTACAGTCAGTCCCACATCGAATCGGTGTTGAACGAAAACCCGGATACCGCAAAGTCGTTGGTCAGGCTGTTCGAGGCGTTGTTCGATCCGGCCCCCTCCGGCTCGTCGAAAAGCCGGGACGCTCAAGCTGCCGCTGCGGCGGTCGCCGCGGATATCGACGCGTTGGTGAGCTTGGACACCGACCGTGTCCTGCGAGCATTCGCCTCGCTGATCCAGGCCACCTTACGCACCAATTACTTTGTGACGCGCGAGGGTTCGGCTCGCGCTCAGAATGTGCTGTCGTTGAAATTGGATGCGCAGCTGGTTGAGGAACTTCCACTGCCGCGGCCTAAGTTCGAGATCTTCGTGTACTCGCCGCGGGTCGAAGGCGTACATCTGCGATTCGGCTATGTGGCGCGCGGTGGCTTGCGTTGGTCGGACCGTCGGGATGATTTCCGCACCGAGATCCTCGGCCTGGTCAAGGCCCAGGCGGTGAAGAACGCGGTCATCGTGCCGGTCGGCGCCAAAGGCGGGTTCGTCGTCAAACAGCCGCGACTGCCTACCGGCGAAGCCGGTGCTGACCGCGACGCCACCCGAAACGAGGGCATCGCCTGCTACAAGCTGTTCATCTCGGGGTTGCTCGACGTCACCGACAACGTCGATCACACCACCGGCAAGGTCGGCACGCCCGCTCAGGTCGTGCGGCGCGACGACGACGACGCCTATCTGGTGGTGGCCGCGGACAAAGGCACCGCGACGTTTTCCGACATCGCCAACGATGTTGCAAAGTCCTACGGGTTCTGGCTGGGCGACGCCTTCGCGTCCGGCGGGTCGGTCGGCTATGACCACAAAGCGATGGGCATCACCGCCAAGGGCACCTGGGAAGCGGTCAAACGGCACTTCCGGGAGATGGGGGTCGACACCCAGACCGAGGACTTCACCGTGATGGGCGTCGGCGACATGAGCGGCGACGTGTTCGGCAACGGCATGTTGCTGTCCAAGCACATTCGACTGCTGGCCGCGTTCGACCACCGCCACATCTTCCTCGACCCCGATCCCGATCCGGCCGCCTCCTGGGAGGAACGACGGCGGATGTTCGATCTGCCCCGCTCCAGCTGGGACGACTACGACAAGTCACTGATCAGCGAGGGCGGCGGGGTGTACAGCCGTGAACACAAAACGATTCCGATCAGCGACCAGGTTCGCGCAGCCCTGGGAATCCAGGACGACGTCACCGAGATGGCACCACCCAATCTGATGCGCGCGATCCTGCAGGCGCCGGTGGATCTGCTCTTCAACGGCGGCATCGGCACCTATGTCAAGGCCGAGGCGGAATCCGACGCCGACGTGGGCGACCGTGCCAACGACCCGGTGCGGGTCAACGCGAACCAGTTGCGCGCCAAGGTCGTTGGCGAGGGCGGCAATCTCGGCGTGACGGCGCGGGGCCGGGTCGAGTTCGATCTCTGTGGCGGCCGGATCAACACCGACGCGATGGACAATTCGGCCGGCGTGGACTGTTCCGACCACGAGGTCAACATCAAGATCCTGATCGACGCCCTGATCACCGCGGGCAAGGTCGAGCCGGGTGAACGTACCCAGCTGCTCGAGTCGATGACCGACGAGGTCGCCGAATTGGTGCTCGCTGACAACGCCGACCAGAGCGACCTGATGGGCACCAGCCGCGCCAATGCGCCCATCCTGCTGCCCGTGCATGCCGACCAAATCAGATACCTGGCGAGCGAGCGGGGGCTGAACCGCGAACTCGAGGCGCTGCCCTCGGACAAGGAGATAGCACGACGACTCGAGGCCGGCCTCGGGCTTACATCACCGGAACTCGCGACGTTGATGGCGCACGTCAAGCTGACGCTCAAAGACGAACTGTTGAACACCGATCTGCCGGATCAAGAAGTATTCGCCAGCAGATTGCCGCGATACTTCCCGTCGGCGCTGCGCGACAGTTTCGGTCCGGCGATCCGCTCCCACCAGCTGAGGCGGGAGATCGTGACCACGATGCTGGTTAACGATCTGGTCGATACCGCCGGCATCAGCTATGACTACCGGATCGCCCAGGACGTCGGCGTAAGTCCGGTGGACGCGGTCCGCACCTATGCGGCGACCGATGCCATCTTCGGGGTGGACCAACTGTGGCACAGTATCCGCGCGGCGGACGTGTCGATCGCGGTATCTGATCGGATGACATTGGATACCCGTCGGCTGATCGACCGAGCCGCACGCTGGTTGCTCAACTACCGTCCGCAACCGTTGGCCGTCGGTGCCGAAATCAACCGATTCGCCAAGAAGGTGGAGACGCTGACCCCGCGCATGTCGGAGTGGCTGCGGGGTGACGACAAGGCGATTGTGGAAAAGGAAGCCGCGGACTTCGTCTCGCAGGGCGCATCCGGAGAACTGGCCTACATGGTCGCCGGCGGTTTGTACCGGTACAGCTTGCTTGACATCATCGACATCGCCGACATCGAGGACCACGACCCCGCCGAGGTCGCTGACACGTATTTCGCGCTGATGGACCGCCTGGGCACTGACGGTCTGCTGACCGCGGTCTCCGCGTTGCCACGCAGCGACCGCTGGCATTCGTTGGCGCGCTTGGCGATTCGCGACGATATTTACGCCTCATTGCGGTCGTTGTGTTTTGACGTGCTCGCTGTCGGTGAACCGGACGAAAGCGGTGAAGAGAAGATCGCCGAATGGGAACACACCAGCGCTTCGCGGGTGGAGCGCGCGCGGCGGACGCTGACCGAGATCTACGAGAGTGGCCAGACGGATCTGGCCACCCTGTCGGTGGCGGCACGGCAGATTCGCCGCATGACGAGTACCAGCGGGCGGGGATCCTCAGGGTGAGCACGGGTTTCGTCGCGCCTGTCCCGGTCCGGTGGTCGGACATCGATATGTACCAGCACGTCAACCACGCGACCATGGTCACAATTCTCGAAGAGGCCCGCGTCCCATTCCTTTCGCATGCGTTCGGTGCGGACATCACCAGCATCGGTCTGCTGATCGCCGATGTGCGCGTCACATACAAAGGGCAGCTGCGGCTGGCCGATTCGCCGCTGCAAGTCACCATGTGGGTGAAACGTTTGCGGGCGGTCGATTTCACACTCGGCTATGAAGTGCGGTCGGTCAACGCCGACCCGGAGTCGAAGCCCGCCGTGATCGCCGAGTCCCAACTGGCCGCATTCCACATCGACGAGCAGCGGCTGGTGCGCCTTTCGCCCCACCATCGGGAATACTTGCAGCGGTGGCTCCGGTAGCCGAGCGGGGACTGTGGCTGGGGCCAGAATCCATGGCCGGCCAGCGCGCGGACTTGGCCGCGTTCGTCGAGCGGACGGCGCGGCTCGACCACGCCGCGGTGATCCGGCTTCGCGCCCGTGCGGGCGGGCTAATCACGGCCTGGGCGGCCACCGGCTTCGACGTGCTGGCCAGCCGGGTAGTCGCCGGCACCCTGCGGCCCGACGACTTATCCGTTGGCGCAGACGAATTGGCGCGTGGACTGACCGCGGTAGACAGCACCGGCTACGTCAATCCCGGCTCCCCGATGGATTCCGCGTGGCGGGGTGGTTTGCCGCCGGACTCAGGTTTCACCCACCTCGACGACGTACCCGCGCGCCTGATGCTGGATTTGGCGCAGCGCGGCGCGCAACTGGCCAAAGAGCACGGCAGCGCCCAGGGCCCGCCGGTGTCGCTGCTCGACCAGGAGGTGATCCGGGTCAGCTCAGCCGACGTCAGCGTGGGCGTACCCATGCGGTGTGTATTCGCCTTGACTGCAATGGGTTTCCTACCGCAGTCATCGGAGGCTGTGGACGCCGACGAGATCGTGCGGGTCCGCGTATTGCCGGCCTGGTTGCGCATCGACGCGCGGTTCGGTTCGGTGTATCGGCGGCGCGGCGACCCGGCGCTGGTGCTGCGCTGATCCGTCCCCTTGTTCGCCGGATAGGAATTTCCGCTATGCGGGATACCGGAACCACAACGGCAGAACCGAATGAAGGTGATCTATGAACTTCTTCAAGCCCACTCGGTATTCTACGTAGCCGTAGCGGTCTGTCGCGCGCGCGGGAAACGCAATGCCGAGACCGAATAGTCCGGGAGCCAGAATGCCGTTGTTAGGGTTGTAATCTAGCTGGCCCCACTGCTTCGTCTCAGGCAACGTTCTCCGCTCGAAGCCGACCGTGTAAACGGCGCGGTCGCATTCGGCAAGCTTTTCTTCGAAGTCCGGGCTAGATATCCAGCACCGCTCCAAGCGGTCTGGGTACACGTCGTCGATATTTTCTCGAGCCCACACAGCCGCTCGTCCTTTGAGACCGGAATCGTCGAACAGGATCCAGTCGTCCAGGTTTACCGCGTATCTGAGCGGGCTGCGGTAGAAATTGATCACTTTCTCGACAGGGTGACGCAACAGATGCGGCAACGCGATCATCGAGGAGTGCGAAGAACCAAACACGGCGACTGTGGCGTCTCCCAAGGGTTCTCCCGCGAGCTTCTCGGGATCGAGCGCGACTTCTACGGGAATCTCCTTTAGCTGGGGGTAGGCGAGCTTTTTGGGAACCGCGCCAACGGCCAAGACCACGTTTTTCGAGGTAAGTTGCTGCTGCTCCGTTTCAATTCTCCACTGCCTTCTTTCTAAGAAGAGAGCGGTCGCCGTCGTTTCAAAGGGCTGCACCCGCTCACGCAGGTGTTCGGTGACCCACACCAAAGGATCAGCGACCAAGGCGAGGGTGCAGGTCTCTTGAGGGTCCGCGTCGCGCAGTGGCATACGAGGCGCCGCTGAGAACCGGAATGCGGATGAGCCATTCAAATAGCTCAGGAAGAGGCCAACCTGCGTGTTACTCGACACCGACCGCCACTTGCCGCCGAGGTCGCCGGCCGCGAAGGCAGGATCGATCCAGGCGATGTCCTCGGGCGCTATGCCGTGATCGAGGAGCTTGCCTACCGCCGCGATTCCCGCAGGTCCGGCGCCGATGACTGTCCACGCGTAGGCCATGGGTTATGTATAGAGACGCGGGTGGCGATGCGCTACTGGTGGGGGTCGGGCGACTACACGAGCCACGCCGCCGCGTTCGGCGGCAACTTCCGGTCAACCAGCGGCGCGCTGCTCAGAATCAGGCCTCCGTCCGGCAGCGGCAGCGGCCGCTTGCCAGTGTTCAGTGCACAACGCAGCCCGTCGTCACCGCGGGCGAACACCAGCGCGCCGCGCGGTGCGGCCAGCCACTCGACCCGATTTCCGGTGAACTCCACACGGCTACGCCGTATTTCGAGCGCGTGCTGGAAGAACGCCAACGTCGAGTCGGGTTCGCCGAGCTGATTTTCGGCGGTCAGGGCCGCCCATTCCGGCGGTATCGGCAGCCAGGTGTCGGGTGATGTGGAGAACCCGAACGGGGGAGAGTCGCCGTGCCACGGCATCGGAATGCGGCACCCGTCGCGGCCGCGTACGGTGTGCCCCGAGCGTTCCCACGTCGGATCCCGCAGCGCTTCGTCGGGCAACTCGACGTTGGGCAGCCCCAACTCCTGCCCGTTGTAGATGAACACCGCGCCCGGCAGGGCGAGCGTAACCATCGCCATCGCCCGCGCCCGATCGAGTCCGACGGCGCGATCGCCGTAGCGGCTGGGTCCCCGCTCGACATCGTGATTTTCCAACGTCCATGTGGGAGTTGCGTTTTCAATCGCCGCCGCAGCCAGGGTGTTCTCGATCGCATCGTGGATGTCTGCGATGTCGAATTCGGCTCGCACCATGCGGAAATTGAAGCCCAGGTGCAGCTCGTCGGCGCGCAAGTACTCGGCCCAGCTGGCGTTGTCGAAAACCCAAACCTCTCCGATGGTCACTGCCTCGGGATAGTCGTCCATGACCGTGCGGATGTCGCGGTGAATCGCGTGCACATTAGGGTGATTGAACCGTGGATCACCGTCGCTGAGCATCCTTGGCCGCATTTCGACATCGGTGTCCGGAAGGCCCGGCGGCTTAGCCATCCCGTGCGCGACGTCGATGCGGAACCCGTCGACGCCACGCTCCAGCCAGAACCGCAACGTCTTCTCAAGATCGTCGAAGACCTCTGGGTTGTCCCAGTTGAGGTCCGGCTGTTCGACGTCGAAGAGATGCAGATACCACTGGCCCGGATTACCGTCCGGCTCCACGACCCGGGTCCAGGACGGTCCGCCGAACACGGACTGCCAGTTATTCGGCGGCTCCAGCCCACCGGGTCCCCGACCGTCGCGGAAGATGTACCGGTTCCGGGCGGCGCTGCCTGGTTCGGCGGCCAGCGCCTCCTGAAACCAGGGATGCTGCGAGCTGGTGTGGTTGGGCACCAAATCCATGGTGATCTTGATGTCGCGCTCATGGGCTGCGGCGATCAGTCGCTCAAAAGCGGCCAGGCCGCCGAACAGCGTATCCACATCGCGCGGGTCCGCCACGTCGTAGCCATGGTCGGCCATCGGCGACACCATGACGGGGCTGAGCCAGAGCGCGTCGACGCCCAGCCGGACCAGATAGTCCAGCCGCGACGCCACTCCGTCGAGGTCACCCACGCCGTCGCCGTTGCTATCGGCAAAGGACCGCGGATACACCTGATAGAACACCGCGCGCGACCACCACGGCTCACGTTGTTGGGATGTCATCAGAAGGCGGAATTCACCAGCGAGTGCGCGGCCATCTCCAGGTACTCGAGCAGCTCCTTACGATGCGCGTTGTCAAGAGTGTCGGAGTCGATGGACGCGATTGCCGTGTGCATGCACCGCAGCCAGGCGTCGCGCTCGAACGGGCCGATCTGGAACGGAGCGTGCCGCATCCGCAGCCGGGGATGGCCGCGCTGCTCTGAGTAGGTTCGCGGGCCGCCCCAGTACTGCTCGAGGAACATCCGCAGCCGTTCCTCCGCGCCCGCCAAGTCGTCTTGCGGGTACACCCGACGCAGAATTTCGTCCTCGGCGACCAGCTCGTAAAAACGCGACACGATCGCGTGGAAGGTGTCCGCGCCACCGACCGCGTCGTAAAAGGACTGTTGTAGTTGTTCCATCACCTCCATTGTGGGGCATCGGGACCGACGGCCGGGTGCATGTCACCCGTCGGCGCAGAAGTTGGCACCGCCTGTTCACCGGATTGACCAGCCAACACCAGCCAATTTGGCGTGCGATCGATGGCGAATCGTGGTGGACTGGTCGGCGGAGGACGTATGTCGCAGGGCAAAAGACGCCGCAGCCACCGCAGTTCAGGTGCCGCGGCAGGGCTAACCGGGCCCGCAACCGGCCCATGCCTGCACAGTGTGTCCAGCGTCCCCCCCGTCTCTCACTCGCCCGTTTCGCATGACACCGGATCTATCTGGAATCGCCGGCGTGTGCTGCTGCTGAACTCCACCTACGAGCCGCTGACCGCGTTGCCCGTCCGTCGGGCCATCATCATGCTGATCTGCGGCAAAGCCGACGTCGTGCACGACGATCCGTCCGGACCCGTCCTTCACTCGGCGACCAGATCGATCGCGTTGCCGTCGGTGATTCGGCTGCGGTCATACGTCCGAGTGCCCTACCGGGCTCGTGTCCCGATGACCCGGGCCGCACTGATGCACCGTGACCGCTTCTGTTGCGCGTACTGCGGGGCCAAGGCCGACACCGTCGACCATGTGGTGCCACGGAGCCGCGGCGGCGATCACTCCTGGGAGAACTGCGTCGCATGCTGCTCAACCTGTAACCACCGAAAGGGTGACAAGTTGCTCACCGAACTCGGCTGGTCGCTGCGGTTGGCGCCGACCTCGCCGAAAGGCCAGCACTGGCGGCTGCTGTCGACGGTCAAAGAACTCGACCCGTCGTGGGCGCGATACCTGGGCGAAGGCGCGGCCTAGTACTACAGCCGTAGATCGTGGTGTGCGGTGTGTCTGCGCTGGTTGAGGCGGTGACCGCGGCATTGTTCGGAGTTTGTGAAGACAACAGAATTAGC
>Ga0209040_10004583_pt1 | contig 10405 bp, 3 predicted proteins | sample BogFormECP12_OM3_FD_188240 | JGI IMG/M metagenome (GOLD analysis project Ga0209040, IMG submission 188240) | Bog forest soil microbial communities from Calvert Island, British Columbia, Canada - ECP12_OM3 (SPAdes) (version 2) | ecosystem: Environmental > Aquatic > Freshwater > Wetlands > Bog ... | reverse complement strand
GTACGTCTCTGGGCTTTGATGTCACTGAGGAGAATGAGAACATCGCCGCAGGCGTGATGTACTTGTCTCAGCTTGTGACGCAGTTTGTCGGAAAGTACCAGCTTGCTATCGCGGCATACATTACGTCTCCGACAACCGTGCTGGTAGCGAACGGCATCCCACCACTGCCAAACATTCAAAACATTGTTTACAACGTGACGATGCTGACACAGAACGCTGGTAGTCCACTCATGTCGATGACACGCACGTTCCAGAGTCAGACCACAGTAGACCCGGAGCCACAGACGGGAGCAGCACAGAACACAATTGACAAGCAAACAGTGGGGCAGAACGGTACGGCACCGGGTCAAGCTAACGCCGCCGCTAATGCCGCTCTACTCGCACAGTCGATTAACCCTGACTTACAAATCGACGACGGCTTGAGTGAAAAGCCGTGGTTCACCAATAAGTTTCTCATCACAGGGAACCCTAAGATTCGCCAGACAGTGCAACCTGTCAGCTTCATGGTGTTTCTCGACCGGGCACAGAGACAACCTCTGCATGTACCGAACAGCACGAACCCTATCGTCCTCCAGCTTAACTGTTCGATGAAGGAGTTCTCGTTGCAGAGTAAGCACATTTTCAACCGCACACCGTCACGCACTGGACAGCATGTCACTTTCTGGGGCATGCAGGCAGACCTTCTTCAAGGCACTTGTACCACAGGTGTGTTCATGAACCAATTTGGTTTGACCGACTACATGAGCACGGCAGCCGTGCCAGACTCCGTTAAGCAACAAGTCCGCGCAGTGTTCTTCCACAATGCTACGAAGAACCCGCATGCTGGGCGCTCAGCACTCGACTCTTCATTGATCAATATCCCTGAAGCTCTGCGTGTCGCGGCGCAAGACGCCTTCACTGAGTTCCTGAAGTTGTATCAGATGAACGGGAACATCTGGTTCCATACCCAGAACTATCAGGGTGTGCTCACAGGACAAGAGCAACAGAGTTTCAACGCGTGGTCTCCCAAGACAGGTGCCAGCAGCTTCCAGCAGCACTCTCGCAACAACGATGTTATGTCTCGCGGATTTGTAGCAATGCGTTACCGTAACAACATTTTTCTGGGCTACTTCAAGTCTCTGACTTGGACGCAGGACGCAAACAAACCGTTCTCATGGGATTTCAATTTTTCATTTCAGGTTGAAAAGACCTACTCCGCTGTGTACTGGCCCAACACATCGGCGTCGCTAATCACCAGCAACGCACCTCCACCGACCGGAAGTCCAGTTGATGGAGTACCCGCAAGTGGTGAGGTGGTCGCATAATGGCAAACAACGCATTTGACATCAGTGACATCAGACCGGATGCAGGGGCTAATCCGAACCTATCTCCGACGCAGCTTCCCATCCGAGGAGAGAAGCGCATCATTCCGTCTCCTGTTGATCCGAACCAATTAAGTTCATCGTTTGTCAACGTGTACAGGGGCACGAATCCCCCACCGACACTTATCACAACACGCGCCCATAAAGTGGTTGGTGTTCCGGTGTATAAGAAGGGTACACGCACGCAGATGGTGCAGGCTGGGGATTTCTACACCACGGCAGCACTCCCATCGGCGCTAAAAGACTACATTTACATTCGTCTTGCCCATCGTGGTGTAGAAGCGAGTGTGGCAGCTAACACGAACAATCCACCCGCCGTGTTTAGGTTTTTGATTAACCCTGAGACCGTTCAAGTGCAACGTCAAACTTTGGACGCTTCGGCTATGACACGCTCTGGATGGCAGTTCGGTGTCTGGGGTGAAGATGTGATTCAAATCAACCTCTCTGGTCACACAGCCGGACAGTATTTTTCTCTGGGACTTACGGATGCGTTTCAACCATACACTGAGTCCTACCGTAACTTCGAGCAGCTTCAGATGGTATTTGAAAACAACGGTTACTGGTTCGAGGGCGAACAGCTTGGTGACGGAGCATTGTCTGCGGACTTTACTCGCCGACGTATCAAGATGCACTCTGACGTAGAGCTTGTGGTTGGCAACTTCGTCTGGTACGGCATGTTCGACTCTTTCTCATATCACCAGAGCGCGAACACCCCGTACTACATGGACTTTCAACTCAGTTTCATTGCATGGAAAGAGCGTTTCCGCATGTCGTCACCGTACAACAACTTGATCATCAACGATGTGTATCGCGGTCACGACTTCAGTCAATGGGAAGCTACAGCAACAGCTACGCAGGGTGCGAACCCCGCGAACACAGGCGCAAACACACAGAGTTTGCCGCCAAACACTCCAGCCAATCTTCCGACTGGCGTGCCGGGCGCACCCGTGATTGCTGGTGGTTTCACATCCCCGGCAGTAGCGTCGGCGCAGGCACAGAACACCGCGCCGCAAGTGGACGCTACGGTACAAAGCAGCGTACCGATGGCTAATGTTTTAGGGTATGACACACCATCCGGTCAGAATTCATGGAATGGCGTGTTGAGTACCGGGGCAGACCCCGGAGCGGGGTATAACGCTTAATGGCGAACATGATTCGCAACATCTCGCAGACCGCGCAGGAGCGCACAGTTGTTAAGACTGCGCCGGACATCGTGGTGTATCTGGATGGGCTGCCCTACCTGATCAATTATTTCATAAACGATCCGGCGACGAACATCAATTACACAAACGTCAACTTTAACGAGCACGTAACTTCGTTTCAGTCTGGATATGATGTTGACTTGATGGTACCCAGTGCGAGCATTGGTCTGCAAATCCCTAACTACGCCAAGTACCTCTATCAGCAACCGGGCGGCAACAATCTCATCCAGACTATGATGCAGGTTCAGGTGTACGCCAAGGGATACTACAATAACACTGCGACTAGCACTGTGTACCGCCGCGTATTCAAAGGCGTGGTGAGTCACATCAGTTACACAGATGACGGCAAGATGCTGCAAGTCGCTGTCCAGTGCTTCGGCACATTGTACATGCTGGAGCGCATGCAGATTGACGTGAACCCTTCGGTTCAACTTGCGGACAAGTGGGGTAGTACGGCGGGCGCTCGACTCACAGTCTGGCAGACCAACTTTGCTTACAACAACCCTTATCGCTTGATCGCAGATATGTTCACGCTGGGTCTAAGCTCTGACGCCTTCCAGTTGAATAACCTTCAGCAAGCACAAGTTCTAAAGGGGCAGTTCGGCGCAGCAATTCAGCGTGGGTACATCGCGAAGTGGCAGTCCATTCTTACTAACATGCTCAAGGACGTTCACATCTACGGTGCGAACTGGAAGGACAATCTTCAGCAGACTCCTGTATCGAAGAAGTCGCAAGTTCACGGGTCACAGAACAAAGATGAACTCGCCGCCAGCGTGAACCAATACAACCTTGTCAACGAAGTGAACGATGCGTCAGCCATGTTCTACAATAACATCAGCGCGTATCAGCCATTCAAGATCATCACCGACGCTCACTTGTTCGATCCGGTTATTCGTAACCGTTTGGACATCATCCGTGAGGTTGTGCAAGCGATTGACTTCGAAGCGTATCAAGACCTTGATGGCAAAATCATCGTCAAACCACCACTCTATAACCTTGACGTGACGAATCTGGGAACTCGAAGTCCACGTACTTCAACGAACACGAACACGAATGCAAACACAATTGTAAGTCCGCTGAAGCAGATTTACGAGAACAACAACCCATTCGTGACGTATCTTGACGAAATCTTAACGGAGTCGGAGACAGAAGATCAGGCAGCCATCCGTCGTACTCGCACTTGTATTACGGGCAACCCGATTCTTGATTTTGCGATCAATTATCCCGACAAGGTGAAACCAACGGTTGAATTTATCGACGTGGCGAAACTCGCCAAGTTTGGTCTGCGTGAAGAGCCTGCATACGAAGTTCCGTGGATTTGGGCTTACGATACGTTCTCTCTGTTCGCTCATGCAGCGGCAGAAACCGCCCGCATGAATCGCGGCTACCGCACATACACGGTCACGATCCCGATGCGCCCTGAGTTGAAGGTCGGGTTCCCGATGTTCTTCCCGCACAAAGATATGTACGGGTACATCAAGTCTATCGCGATCAACTATCAGGTCGGCGCAACAGCTACGATGACTGTTACCTGCGATACGATTCGCCGCCGTGTGCTGATTAGCACGGCCCAGTCATCAGTTGAAGGATACAACCAACTGAAGGGGTACAACGCATATACGACCGGGGAGAGTCTCGTGCTGCAATGGACGAAGAACCCCATGCCTTCTACCGCCGCTGATCCGAACCAATCTCCGGGTTATAACCAGCAAGTAGTTCAGCCGCGTACAGAGCAGCTAGCGGCTGGTACTAATGTCAGCGCAGGTAACAACAATGTGTCCAACATCGTTGGTACAAGCGTGACGTTAACACCTCCTCATTTGAACCCGGATGGTACATCATGGGACGCAACGGCTCAACAGATCATCGTTCACACGTATGACGCTGAGATTATCGGCAACGTGCTGGGTACTCAGACGGACGCAAACACACCCAACTATACCGCGACCTACGTTGTCAAGAACGACGGCGTATCAGCGCAGGGCACCGCACGCCCGATGTCAGCGAAGACTACCACCCAATCAGGGCAACTTGTTCCGGCGTTCAATCCACCGAATGGTGGGTTCTATAACGGCAAGCGTCCAGCGGACTTGAGCTACATGCAAGACTTGATGGGCAATCCCATCACTGGCACGCCGTCTACGCTGCCGTACACGGACGAGAAGGGCTACGAAGTCGTGGCTCCGTTCCCGTGGGGACGTTGGCAAACTCTGAACGACGCTATCAAAGAGATCACAGAGCAGGGCTGGGCTGCGGGCACTACCGCGCCGCAGGACTTGAGCGAGATCGCGCTGCTCGAAGCCACGGATGCGTTTATGTTCGCCGGGCTGGGCACACCGACCGCGCAGGATGATCCCAGCAACAAGATTCAGAACGCGCAAGCAACTTTGCAGAACACGGTCGGAGGTTCGTTCTCGTCAACCGGAGCTTCAATGCCTTCTGGCAACGGCGACGATACGACCAACACCGCAATCCAGCCGGACGCAACGATCATCGTCTTGGATTACAGCAAAATGGTTGGAGCGTTCTCGGACAACGCTCTCTTGACCTCAGCGCAGCCAGAAAATGCTATCGCTAAGAACTTGATTGCACAAACCGAAACCCAGCAACAGGAGCTTGTGAACGTATTAGTAACTGGACAGGTCTCGGATACCAAGACTACGCAGGAGCAACTGCTGGCTCTGAAGAACAAGAATCCACAAATCACTGTGGCGTCGGTTCCCGCGACCGCGCCGGGTAATCAATGATAACCGTAAACGATAACCGAAATCTTTACCCACGCAAGGGATTGGAACGCGATGAAAATCGCATGCGCCATGATATGTTCCCGGTGGAAGTTCTCACCACGGACTATGAGCGCAAGTCCATCACTGTTCAGGCGTTTAGTGACGGACTCGTTTACCACGACATCAACATTTTCCCCGCGATAGCGTCGTCTATCGAAGAGCTTGATGTTGTGATGCCAGAGCAGGGAGCTATTGGTCTGGCGGCAACCTACGCTTACTCGAATGGCTACCGCATCACGATGATCATAACGTGGCTCCATACGCAGAGCTACAAAGCCATTGACGCCATCGCCAGCCGTCCCATCTCAGGCGAACTCATCCAAGGTTGGACGAATCGCCGTCGCGGCAGCTATCGCAAGGCATTTCCGGGTCAACGCACCTCCACGTATACCGAAGGCTTCTCGGAGCGCATCTCCTCGGCTTGGGATCAGCAGGGCGCGGATTACAGCCGGGACAAACTGGACACCGACCGTCGCCAGCGCACGCAGATCACTGGGCGCAACGTTGAATACAGCGACGCGGGTGTGGCATACCGTGGCTCCATCAATCGTCCGGGCGCAAAGAACCTCGTGCCCACACTGCTGCCAGACGGATCGAAGCAGTACATCGCGTACTTGCAGCCCGGTGCTAAGCCAGCCGACCGCTATATCAGCGGCAAGCAGGACGTGATCCCATTCGCTGAGCACACAGAGTTGGTGCAGGAATACTCACTGGATTACCCAGTCCCGTTTGAGATTCTGCAAACCTCATTACTCGACAACATCCTTGGCACCACCGCAAACCCGTGGACACGCACGACTGTGACTCCGGCGAACGGCACGACGCTCGCGTTTGATAGCGAGTCGTTCATGATCAATCAGGGTTGGGATCACCCGGATAACACCAAGGTGAATCCGCTCGGCCCGACGACGAATGAGGGCAAGACACCCCAGCGTCGCGGTTACATCATGGAACGCACCGCTGGAACCCTCGTGGGCTACAACATCTACGATCCGAGCACCTACGGACTGGTGTTAAAGCCACAGCTTTTTGTCAACACGCAGATGCAACCCGGCAAGTTCGGCTCCAGTGTAGAGTCTGGGTATGCCGCTGTCGTGGAGTCAACCGATCATATCGAAGCTCGTCTCGCGGCATCCTGCTTAGCAATACGGTTCCCTTACGATCAAAACACCACACGTTTGAACGTGACTAAAGAGGGTCTGGTGCAAATGGAAATTGGCAGCACGCTGCCGAAGGAAAACATTCTGCTTCAACCAACCGGAAGTTACGAATACCCCTACGGTGCTGGACGTTCTATGGAAGCGCACTTCGTCGGCAGCGCGAAGATGGTCTTCGGTAAGAATCGCGATGAGGAAGAAGCGCTGGATGTGCAAGCATTAGGTCAGGTGGTACTGCGTCTTGGCGCGGATGACACCTCATTACCAACCTCTCGTCGCACGACTGAGACACAGATTCGTAGCAGGAACGATCTACCGAGCCTCCGCACGATGCAATACTGGGACTCTCAGCACGTTGCATTGAAGCCGGGTGACGCGGGCAACAACATGCAATGGACAGCTTTGCCAGCCTCACTTTATGGTGCTTCAAAGGTTGGCGCGGAGAATGTCTCACTACGAGGTGCGTTTGACGGCGGGACGGTGCTGCGCTTAGGCGCAAAAAACCCGTTCGCTATGCGCCGCCATCTGGTAAACGGTTACAGCGACCCTCAGGGCAAGAACGCCTATGCTGTGGGAGACTCTTCCCGTATTGATTCAAAGAGCTACCGACAGGATTACGGTGCGGGCGATACTCGCTATCAGTTCCACGATCTTACTCAGGCAGGCGCTCCAATTCCAGACGTTCCCTCGGTTGCGGCTCTCGCAGGCTCCATACCGTATGTCTGGTCTGGTAGCCCCGTCACCAGCACATCGCAGCCCACGTCTCCAATGGACTCCCACGGGCAGTCACTCGACCTTCACACAGTTCGAGACATTCTCTTGCGTATCGGAGCGAACACGGATTCCGGGCAGTCAATTCTACTCGATACGGCTGGCGGCTTGGTCTTCGATCTGGGTACCGATAAACAAGGACGGTCAATCACAGGAGCGCTAGAAGGCGGCGTCGAAATCACTGTGAAACCTAATAAGCAAGGTAAAGCTATCCGTCTCATGATTATGGGTGATATTGACATCATCCACGCCGGGAACTTGAATCACCTCACAACGGGTGACGTGATCTCGGAAGCAACGACTCGTCGAACAATTACTAAGACAGATGTTGTTGAGACACAGCAAAAGAAAGTCAGTTCTTCATTAGCGCGGGATACCCGCGAGTCCTACGGCGACATGGTCAACAGTCAGCCCGGAGCTTACGAAGAGTATTCTGACGAGAATGACCAGAACTTTGAGGGCGTATGAGTTTAACATCAAGCGAACAGCAAGCGTTGCTCTGGCCCATCACAGCCAAGGGTGCAGTACAGCGCTGGCAGCCCCTCGGCGACCCGGACGTCGAGAAAGTCTACCATGATGCGATGGAGGGTGGTCGTTGGTTCGAAAAGAACATTGCTGATGCCAACAATGTGCTGCTCCAAAAGAAAATTCAGCTTACAAACCTGATCCAGTCCTACACCCACATGAACGGCTTGGCGGTGGATGGGCAACTTGGGCACACTCCGCGTGTTCCAAAGTTTGTTGCGGACTCTATCAGCATTTTGAAGACAGCGAATCAATTGCAGCATGAGATTGTCAGTCTCGTCGCCGCGATTCAGATGAACATCACGATGATCCTCGCTATCGAGCAGTCCATGACCCACATGGTGCAGGTAGCACTGAACTCCATCGCGAACTTGCTCAACAACATTTGTAACTGGGGCATCCCCGCTCTGCCGTCTATCCCTAACTTGTTCCCTGACTCCATCTGGAACTGGAATGGTTTCCTATTTTCGCCACTCGCACTTTTTTCAGTGCTGAAGTCGAGTGTAAAATTCAACTTCAATTTCACGCTCGCGAATTGCAGCTTCGGGCCAACTTCGCCCTCCTATTTGTTCGTTGACAACCCGCTGAGCACTGAAACATATAGCGGCTTGGTGTACGGTTCTGCGAACTACAACCCGCCATTCAGCGGTGTAATCACTCCCGCGAGCCAAGACCTCACCGACCCAGCGTTCATTTCGCAGATGCAGGCGCTAGTCGCGGTGCCACAATACAGTCCGTCGTTCAACCCGAACATGAACATGTTTGGCGCGGTACCCGATCCTCATCAGGTTATTGACAACTGGCAGATGTCGGCGACGGATTACACCAACAATATCGTGAGCATCTGTCCTTCACTCCGCGCCAACACTGTTGAGCCGGGGGATACAGACTACGCGAATCCCGACCTAGCCGTTCGGCAGCCAGAACTGCGTAAGGATTTGATCCACTCCATCACTCTCGAAGGAATTGTAAGTTCGAACTATGATCCGTTCACTGTGAGCGCATGGCTTATTTACCTAAACCTCGCACGCACGGGTCGCGGCGGCGTATGGATTCCAAATTTCCAAACGGTATACAACCAGTACCTACAGCCGTCAATCGCAACGCTGAACGTGCAGCCTGTGCCGTGGAACGACGTACTGGGACAGTCGAACTTTATCTGGATGGGAACGTGGAGTTCTACTATCGCGTATGTGCCGGATGACGTAGTGACATTCAACGGCGTAAACTACATCGCTCTAGTAGACACCACGGGCAATGAGCCAGATACAAGCCCCACGGAATGGGGAATCCCGTCACCGAACTTGATTTACTCTGACGCTCCGGTTGTCGCGCTCATAAACACATTTCAATCTCTGTCGCCAAACCAGCTAAACCATCTGCTGTGGCAGCTTTCTTACATCGAAGCGGGAATTCTGGGTTACACCCGCAACAGACAGTGGGATACGAACCAAGACGCCAGCTATTTGACCGGCCCGACCGGGGCGGCTCTGGACTACGTACCAACTCCGCTCACAGCATCTCAGAGCAGTCTGGTTCTCGGTGAAGGCACTGCGGAGTTCCCTGTCCCCGTCACTTTCCCGACTGCCATGAAGACATCAATAGATGCTGTGATTACTCTGGCAACAGCGAACATCGCTGCGGATGTAAATTATCTTTCTCCACGCCTTGGAAATCGCTTCACCTACAATCAGTTCGCGGTCGCAACGCAAGTAGATCGCTACAGCCAGTTCTGGCGTGACTTCGCTACGAATCTTACGGCGTTCCTCGCGCAAGACCAGTACCTCATCCAGTTCACGATTACGTACCCCGAAGTGTTGGACGGCGCGATTGATCCGCTTGCGTCCGCCACTGATGTCGCGGCATACCAGAACTTGTTGCAAGATGTGTCGTCGCGCAACCGTAGTTGGACGCCCGGCACCCCACTGCCAACGATTCCTGTCGCACCCATCACTGGGCTGACGAACAACTCAACGCCGAACGCAACCAATAACGGATGGATCAATTCAATGGACTTAGACCCCGTTGCGTTCTTGGCTCGCCCCGACATCATTGTTCTGCCGATTCCAATTCAGATCGCAATGCTTCGCACAAACTTGAGCTACGCCGCAGTGCAGAAGTTCAAGAACCAATTCCAGAACGGTGTCGCTCTAAACCTCGCAAACGCGAACGCGCTCCTGACCGCGACGCAGCAAATCGGATTCCAAGTCGAGTCAGCTTCGGACGCAATTACGGCGACGTCCATTACGACGAATGTCCTGACTGCGCTCGTATTGAACGCCTACCTGCCGGGCGATAACGTTCTACTTGAAGGCACCGCCGAGTCATTCTTGAATGGGCAGATTGTCATCGTACTTGCAGCGTCGGCGACACAGTTCACGGCAGCTTTTACGAACCCAAACTACAGCAACCCAGCGGACACCGGAACAACTGGACTTGTCACCTACGTTCCGGCTGGCCCGACGGGAACATTCGTAAGTTTTGACACAACAGATTTTGACTTCACTGGCAACGTCACCACGCTGCGACCGGGTTTGTTCACGATCCAAGCAGCGGGTCAGTATTCTGGGCTTGGTCAGTTCAACTGGATCGTCTCCGGCGCT
>Ga0209040_10004581_pt1 | contig 10408 bp, 1 predicted proteins | sample BogFormECP12_OM3_FD_188240 | JGI IMG/M metagenome (GOLD analysis project Ga0209040, IMG submission 188240) | Bog forest soil microbial communities from Calvert Island, British Columbia, Canada - ECP12_OM3 (SPAdes) (version 2) | ecosystem: Environmental > Aquatic > Freshwater > Wetlands > Bog ... | reverse complement strand
TGGTAATGGCTTCCGCGCACGACCAGAGTCAGACCGGGCGAGCGGCTTTGGCCGCCCTGTGTCAGATTTATTGGTACCCGCTATATGCTTTTGCGCGCGGGCGCGGTCATTCACCGCATGATGCACAGGATCTAACGCAAGGGTTTTTCCTGCAGATTCTAGAACATCGGGCGCTGAGCCAAGTGGACCGGCTAAAAGGCAAGTTCCGGTCGTTCCTGCTAGCCTGCTTTCAGAACTTCCTTTTGGTGGAGGCGCGGCGGGCCCACCGACTCAAGCGGGGTGGCCAGTATCAGTTTGTTTCCCTTGACCTGGCGAGTGCCGAGAACCGTTATCGACTCGAGCCAGCAGACTATTTGACAGCAGAGAAGATCTTCGAGGCCCGCTGGGCGATGACATTGCTGGAGCAAGCGATGACGGTTCTGCGCCAGAAATGTCTTGCCCAAGGGAAGCAATCAGTCTTTGACACGTTAAAGGTGTTTGTCGGGATTGGAGAAAGCAGACCTGAAGCCTCCTACGAAAATGCGGCAAAATCGCTGGGTGTCGGCGTCGGCACAGTAAAGACACTCATCCACCGGCTGCGCAAGCAAAACTTTGCCACTGTGCGCGAGGAGGTTGCCCGCACCGTCTCAGATCCTGCCGAGATTGACGAAGAGATCCGCGCGCTCTGTGCCGCGCTAGTCGCTGCCGAAGGATGGCTGCAAACGTGAATAGCGAAGGTCGACGCATCTGTTCGAGCTGTGGCCGGGAGTTTTCCGCCGGGCTGGAATACTGCCCGCTTTGCATGCTTAGCGGAGCGCTCGCTGCGGGGGCGGCATCTGACGCGCCTTCTTGCGAGGCGGCGCTCGCGCCTCCTGGAGAACCGATGACGCTGCGCTTTGAGCATTACGAACTCCTCCAGGCCGAAGACGGTAGACCGGTCGAGTTGGGTCGCGGTGCGATGGGGATCACTTACAAGGCGTTCGACGTCGATCTGCACTGCCCCGTCACACTGAAAGTCATCAGTGAAAAGTATCTCGGTGAAGAATCGGCGCGCCTTCGCTTTTTGCGCGAAGCCCGCGCGGCAGCGAGCGTTCGTCACCCGAATGTAGCCTCGGTTTTTCACCTAGGCAGAACCGGTCAGAACTACTTTTACGCGATGGAGTTCGTGGAGGGCGAGACGCTTGAGCATCTGATTAAACGCTCCGGCCGACTGGACGTAAGCCTGGCGCTGGAAATCGCGATGCAGGTCGCCGCCGGTTTGGCCGCGATTCACGAACAGCACCTTGTCCACCGAGATATCAAGCCAACAAACATCATGGTGAGGTTGAAGGAGGAGCGAAGTGTAACGGCCAAAATTATCGACCTCGGCTTGGCGAAGACACCAGATGAATCGGCTTCTGAAGCGGGGATTTCTATGCTCGGAGTCTTTGCCGGTACACCGGAGTTCGCCAGTCCTGAGCAGTTTGCCGGCGAAGGGGTGGACATCCGTTCCGACCTTTACTCGCTTGGCGTGACGCTCTGGGAGATGCTAATCGGTCGGACGCCATTTCGGGGCTCATCTGTTGAGGTGATGTATCAGCATCAGCATACGCCCTTGCCAGTGGAACAACTCAACGGTATCCCGCAGCCGCTCGTCGTTCTACTTGAGGTACTCCTCGCGAAGGATCCGGTGCGCCGTTTCCAGACGCCGGCCGAACTTCTAAAGGTCATACCGGCGGTAAGAGAGGCTATCAACGCAGGGCGCGCCATGATGAAGACGATCCGCGTTTTCGTTTCCTCGACCGGCGACGTCCAAAAGGAGCGCCATGTGGCGGAACGAGTGATGCGCTCGATTGCAGCAGAGTTCGGCCTGCCGGTGAGTGCCTCCTATTCGATCTTCCAACGCTTGGCGGGAGAAAATGGTGGACCGGAAAACGGTGTGCCGAAAAGTGAGCCGGATAACCACAGTCCGTTCATTTTATGTCCTTATTTTTTGGACCATCGTAGGTTGCAACTGGACGCGGGTTATCAGGGAACGATCCCGAACACTGCGGAATTTGATCTAGTGATTTGTGTCCTTTGGTCGCGCCTTGGCCCCCTGTTGGCCCCGACCTTAAGAATGCCGGATGGGAGCGCGCCGGGCTCGGGAACAGAATACCAAATTGGCTGGGCGTTGGACGGTGCAGGCAAGAATAGGGGGTCGCCGCAGTTGCGCGTTTACCGTAACCGTTTGAAACCGACACCGCCTCTGGAACCGAAAGAGGAGCGCGAGGCCTTTCTTACGCAATGGGATTCCTTACAGGAGTTCTTTGCGCATTGGGAGAAGAACATCGAGAGAAATCTCGCGGGCACGTTCAACAACTATCGCAATCTGGAGGAGTTCGAAGAGCTCTTCCGGGGACATTTGCGCGATTTTTTGGCGAACGAGATAGGCCAGGACACCAAAGCTACGAAAGTGCGCCGATGGAAATCGAACCCGTTCCGCGGTCTGAATTTCTTCGATTTCGAACACGCGGCTATTTTCCACGGTAGAACAAAAGCAATTGGGGAAGTGCTGGAAGCCTTAGAAGGACAAGCCAGAGCGCAGCGGCCTTTTGTGCTCGTCGTAGGTGCGAGCGGCTCGGGAAAAAGCTCGCTGGTGCGCGCGGGCGTGCTTCCGCTCTTAACGCAACCCGGAACGGTTGAGGGGGTCAGACTCTGGCGGTGGTCAGTGACCAGACCCGGAGCCGGTGGAAGCGGCGGTGATTGCTTCGATGCCTTGGCGGCAGCGTTGCTCGAGGCCGCTGCGTTGCCTGGCTTGGCGGACCCGGAATCACAGAACGCAATCCGCGACCTTGGGAGCGAACTGAGGGAACACTCCGACAGCGTCGCTCTCCGGGTCAGGGACGCGCTCGATCACGCTGCGCGGGAATGGAAAATCCAGCGTTGCCATTTCCTGGAGGAAAAAGAACGCCAACTCCGGGGCTCGGGAAGATTGGACGACGCGGACCTGGCTCGACAGGAGAGGTTAGAGCTACCGAAAGCCCGTTTGGCGTTGGTGGTTGACCAGTTGGAAGAATTGTTCACGACCGGTTTTTCACCGGCCATTCGGCAGAAGTATATCTCTGCGCTCGCTGGGTTGGTTCGGAGTGGCCGAGTCTTTGTCTTGGCGACGTTACGGAGTGACTTTTACGCTTCGTATCAGGAGTTCCCAGATTTGATCGAGCTCACCAAGCCGAGTGGAAAATTCGATCTGCAGCGGCCCACGCCTTCGGAGATCGGGACCATGATCCGGTTACCGGCCGAAGCAGCCGGTCTGCAATTCGAGCAGGATCGGGAGACGGGTCAACGCCTGGATCAAGCGCTGCGCGATGCTGCCTCTGCCACACCGGAATCGTTGCCGTTACTCGAGCATGTTTTGTCGCTGCTCTACGACCAGCAGAGCACCCGTGGTGATGACTTGCTGCGGTGGTCGGACTATCGCGAATTAGGGGAATTGAAAGGCGCGCTCGCCAGGCACGCAGAAGCGGTATTCGGCAGCCTTAGCGTCGATGAAAAGAGGGCCTTTCCTCTGGTGATGCGGCATCTGGTCACGTTGGGCCAAGGCGAAGAGGAAGTGCCAAACCGGCGGACAGTGCCTTACCGTGATTTCGCCGCCTCAGGAGAAACCGATCAGGATCAGAAGGCCGGTACAAAAGGCTTTGTTGATCTATTTATTGAAAAACGGCTGTTGGTCGCGGACACCGATTCGCAAGGAGAGGTCACCGTGAGCGTCGCGCACGAAGCGCTGCTTCGAGAATGGCAACGGGTCAAAGAGTGGCTGAAAGAAAACCGCGAGTTTCTGCGGATGCGGGACCGCCTGGATTCGAGCCTCAAGCTCTGGGTAAGCCGGGGAAAGCAAAAGGATGACCTGCTCGAACCGGGGCTCCATTTGGCGGAAGGTGAAAAGCTCGTCAAAGACTTTGGACCGTCGCTTAACCGGGAACAGACTGATTACGTCTACGCGAGCATTGCTGAACGAAATCGACGTAAAAAGGCCCAGGCGCGGATTCGTTACGCGGTGATGGCCGCGATCAGCGTTTTAGCGATCCTCGCCGGGTTTCAATGGCTCCAGGCTGAGCGCCACCGTCAGAGCGCCGAGAAGAATGCGGCACTGGCCCGAGCAGAAGAAGCACACGCGAAGCAAGCCTTAGCGTCTGAAGCAGAGGTCGCCGGGAAACTCCACGACCAATTGCGGCAAGCGAGTTGGGTGAGCTTCAACCAAGCCGAGCGTCAGTTCCAGCTTGGAGAGTGGCGAGAAGGCATCGCTCTTCTGGCGCATGCGATCAAGCTCGACCCGTCAAATCAAGTCGCTTCGGAGCGATTCTTTCAAGAACTGATTGTCCACCCTGAGAAAGCGCTGCCGCTTCCCATCGCCTCTTTTGACCATCAAGATGAGGTTGTAGGCGCGGCGTTCAGTCCGGACGGTACTCGGATCCTGACTGCAAGCGCAGACAAAACTGCCAAGCTCTGGGATGCGACATCTGGCAAACTCATTGCCTCATTTGATCATCTTCATCTTAGTAGTGTCTTGGACGCCTTGTTTAGTCCGGACGGTACTCGGATCCTGACTGCAAGCGCGGACAACACCGCCAAGCTCTGGGATGCTGCCTCGGGCAAGCTCATCGCCTCCTTTCAGCATCAGAATTGGATCTGGCACGGCGCATTTAGTGCCGACGGCACGCGGATTCTGACGGCAAGCGCAGATCACAGCGCCAAGCTCTGGGATGCTGCCTCGGGCAAGCTCATCATCTCTTTTGACCATCAGGATGAGGTCTTACAAGCGGCGTTTAGTCCGGACGGTAGTCGAATCCTGACAGCAAGCCGAGACAAAACCGCCAAGCTTTGGGATACGGGTACCGGAGCACTGATCGCCTCCTTTCACCATCAGGATTGGGTCTCACGCGCCGCGTTTAGTCCGGATGGTGCTCGAATCCTGACAGCAAGCGCGGACCACAGCGCCAAGCTCTGGGATGCCGCTTCGGGGGCCCTCATCGCCTCCTTTGCCCACCAAGACATTGTCCGAAGGGCAGCATTTAGCCCAGACGGTACGCGGATCCTGACAGCGAGCGCGGATCACAGCGCCAAGCTCTGGGATACGGCCTCGGGCAAGCTTATTTCCTCCTTCGACCATCAAGACGAGGTCAACGACGCAGCGTTCGGTCCGGATGGTGCTCGGATCTTGACTGCAAGCTCAGACAAAACTGCCAAGCTTTGGGATGCGGCTTCTGGGAAGCTCCTTGCTTCGTTTAACCATTCGGATGAGGTTCTAAAAGCGGCCTTCAGTCCTGACGGTGTTCGAATCCTGACAGCAAGCAAGAACAAGACCGCCAAGCTTTGGGATGCGGCTCCGTACAAACCGATTGCCTCCTTTGATCATAAGGATACCGTTGAGGACGCGGTATTCAGTCCGAACGGCACTCGGATCCTGACGGCAAGCACGGATCACAGCGCTAACCTCTGGGACCCGGCCTCGGGCAAACTCATCGCCTCCTTTGACCATCTGGGTTGGCCTTTTCATGCGGCGTTCAGTCCGGACGGCGCTCAGGTTCTGACAGCAAGCACGGAAAATTACAGCGCCCCGCACGTTGAGCACCACTTTCTCTTGCTCGACACCAACCAGGGTGTCGGTATCTACAGCGCCAAGCTCTGGGATGCTGTCTCGGGCAAGCTTCTGGCCTCCTTTGCCCATCCGGATGAACTCCGCGACGCGGCATTCAGTCCAGACGGTGCTCGGATCCTGACGGCAAGCGCGGACGGGACCGCCAAGCTCTGGGATGCGACCTCAGGCAAGCTCCGCACCTCCTTTGTTATCTCTAGCGGCCTGCATCGGGAACAGGTTATCCGCGTGGCCTTTAGTCCGGATGGCACCCAGATCCTGGCAACAAGCCAGACCGATCACAACGTCAAGCTATGGGATGCGGCCTCAGGTAAACTCATCGCCTCCTTGGATCATCCCGAGATCAATTTCATGTACGGGGCGTTTACTCCTGACGGTGCCCGGATTCTGGCGGCGGGCACTGAAATGGCCGGCCTCTGGGATGCGGCATCGGGCAAGCTTATCGCATCCTTTACCCATGGTCCGATCTGGCAATGGTTTCTGGAGGCGGACCGGCCGGTTCTCCACTTTAGTCCGGACGGTGCTCGAATCCTGACGATCAGTGCGAATAACAGCGCCGAGCTCTTGGATGCGACCTCGGGCGAGCTGGTCGCCTCCTTTCCCCATCAAGATGAGGTCTTTCAAGCAGAGTTCAGTTTGGACGGTGCTCGGATCCTGACGGCAAGCAGAGACAAAACCGCCAAGCTTTGGGATGTGGCCTCGGGTAAGCCGATCGTTTCCTTTGAACATCCAGATGGTCTTAATCACGCGGCGTTTAGTCCTGAGGGCGCTCGGATCCTCACGGCAAGCGGAGACAACACGGCTAAACTCTGGAGTGCGGCCTCGGGTAAACTGATTGCCTCCTTTGACCATCAGGATACTGTCCCATGGGCGGGGTTTAGTCCCGACGGTACTCGGATTCTGACGGCAAGCTGGGACAAGACCGCCAAACTCTGGGATGCGGCTACTCCCGTCGAGTTGGCTCGGCAGGTGAAAGAAGCGGGTGGCGAAACGGCGAAAATAGGCGCCTCGGTTTCGATGGCCAACTCACCCACGCAGCAAGTCGAATCGCTCTCAGTTGTTGCCAGTGGACTCGAATTTTCAGACGATGGCTCCCTCGTCGCAGTCGATGAGGAACACAGATCAAAGTTGGCGAAGCAATTGAAGGACTTAGCGCAAGGCCCTGGTCCCAGCGCGCGTTTCATACGGTGGTTTTTCAGTACAGCAAGTGATCGAACGATCTTTCCAGCGAGCGACGTAAAAATTCCCGAGTGGGTGGACAACACCCTCTTGACGAATCCAAACATAACCGAAGAATGGGTGCGAAACGCCCTAATTCTCCTTCCCAATCACCCGTTGCTGCACATCGCGCTGGCGGGGTTTGAGACTGACCCTAAGCGTGCTGACTTTCTTCGCTCATTTGGCTTAGCGAGGCTACCGAAAGAAGGTACTATTTGCACGCGCGCCGGCGAGATGCTGCTCGCACAAGGCCACCCCGAACTCGCACTGACCGCGGTCGATAAGGCGCTTCTCGCCGATCCAACAGCTGTCTCCGCTCAGGGTCTCCGACTCCAAGTTCTGGACGCGATGCGCCGATGATACGCTTCATTGGATCGCAGTAAATCTCAGTAGCGAAGAAGCGCTTGCAAAGCGCGATGAAGTCTGCCCGGGCCGACAACTCCTGACAAGCCAAGTCGCTTTCGCCGCTTGCGCCCCATTGAATATGCTCCGATCCATAGTAGTCACCGGTCTAGAGCACGGTCGAAACTATCGAGTAGCGCCCCCTAGTTAAGTGACATGGTAATTCCCAAAATAGTTTTACCTGAAAGCTCCAACAGGCGTCTCTCCTAGTTCGACGCTTTGTACTCCTTACATGCCGCCTATCCCGATTTCGCAAAAGTGTTCCATCGACATCGACCAAAGGTTGCAGCCCGTAAGACTTGCTATGATGCCGCTCATGCTGGCAGGTGAACGCCAGAGAAGCGGTAGCACGCATAAATTAGTCTTTCCTGTCGCTCCTCAGTGAGCACGGCCAGGTCGCCTGACTGCGACCGTCTTAGCACCAAGAACAGCTGTCAACGCATCTGGTGCTCGCAGCTTGTTGCGGGTGTGCAGAACGACTTGATGCCCCGTGAAAAGTCACTCGTTTTGCGTCTTGCCCAATACTTTAACGACAAGGATTTAGCGTTCCATTCCCATCTCGCGAACTATTTCCGCATGGCGCGCCCGCCAAAGAGCGGGCATGATTGGATTTCTGGATTGCGGCTTCAACCTACCAAGAGCTTCCACAAGCTCCCACACCGACTGCGCTCGCCGGGGTGCATCACCGACTGACGTAGAGCCGCCTTGTCGCGCGTGTATACATGCATGGCTTCTCGAGCCCGCGACAGGCTGACGTACCAGCTTTTCGCGTCAGAGCCGTCCGGCAACACGACGACTTGGTCGACCGTACGGCATTGGCTTGCGTAGGAGGTGATGCAGACGCCTTGATCGATGCGCGTACCATCCCGCCGCATTCGCCGGCCGTCATTCAGGACGAGCTCGGTATCGGTGATCTCCCGCACCACAGCAATATCATTATTCTTGAACACGTTTTTTCCTTCCCTGAATCCTCCCGTGACTCGAATCTGATCTCCTACGCTGACCTGCATTATCGAGGAAACCAGCACGTCCCACTTTCCCTTAGCGGACGGTTTGAACTGGCGGGTCTTCCCATTGCGCTCGATGGTCACTGTCTCGCAATTCGTTTCCCTGATGGTCCACTTCTCGCCAGGCCGGAACCCTCCCGCCGTACGCGTATGGAATCCGATCACTCGGCCGGACGCATAGTGTAGAAGGTCCCGGCACGCTTCGGCCCCGAGATCCAAGCGGCGAAGAACCTTGACCGCGTGATCCTCCGCGCCTATCGCGTCCTGGGCTTTGAGTTGCCGGCGCACAATCGCTGCGACTTTGCGCGCCTCCTCATGCCGAGGAGAAATCATGAGCGACGTTTTACCGGACCGGAGCGCCGTGAGGTGCTGCTCGACCGCTCTTTCCCGAAGTACTTCAATATCGGTGACCTCTTTAATGACCCCATGGCGCTCCAGCTTGTCCCAGCCCGCCTGTAGCCGATCGGCTTTCAAATCCTCGATTGCGGCTTTCAGCACGGGCACCTTTTGCCTCTGTGTCTGGAGTAATTCCACAACCCGGACAGTCCCGGACTGTTCCAGAATACGAAGCGCATCGCCGCGTTCAACCGACCTGTGCTGAGCGCTATCCCCGACCAGGAGCGCCCTGGAACGATTCTCGCACGCATATTTCACGAGCCACAACATTTGCGGCAGGCCCAGCATCGACGCCTCGTCAATCACAAGTACCTGCGCGCGTTCCGGCCTCTTTTGGAATCCTTGAAATGTTCGCGCCTGGAATCCAGTTTTACGTAAGTCCTTTACGCTGGCGTCCGTGGGAGAAAGGATAGCGACGCTTTTGCCTCTGAAGGATGCAGCTGCCGCCACCTGCTTGAGAAGATGCGATTTTCCGGCTCCTGCAATCCCGGAAACATCCATCACCAGGTCTCGCGATGCCAGGATGTGTTCGAGTGCCTTGCGTTGCTCTTCAGTGAGTTTCGCTAGATCTAATTCGGAATCTCGTCCTATCGGTTCGCAGATATCCCATCCACCCCGGACGAGATCCAGTAGTTGTTCTTCCTCACGTTTCGCCTGCTCGATGGTAACATGCGAACCGTCGAGCCTTATGAACCGATCGCTTTTGACGTATCGCTCCACTTCTTCGAGAGACAATTTTCCGCAGGCTCGTTTCAGGATCTCCGCCGCTAGTACCCGGTCGCGTGCTGCGGAATGTTTGGCGAAATAGGATTCGACCGCGATCTCGAGTGGATCGATTGGTAGCTGGAGTTGAGGTCCTCTTTTTGCTGCATCTGGCGTAATCGAGTCCCAGCGCTCTGGTCCCATTTGCTGACGCCAATTCTCGATCTCGTCCTTGCCGTGGAAAAGCTTGGTTGTCTTGCTATCGCGCTCCTGTTGCGCAATCCGCCTTTCTTCTTCTGGCGTCGATTCCCTCTCTTCTGACAGAGCGTCGATCAGCTCGTTTCGCTTAGAAAATAATTCCACCTCTCGGTCTGTGATACACGCCATCTCCCATTGGTGCCAACCCCTGTCGGTTCGCCTAAGCTTGTACCCGGACTCCATCAATCTTTGCGCTAGCAGGGTATGGAAATATTCCTGGAAGTAGCCTTTATCAGCAATCAGCCCCCTGAATTGTCCGGCTTTCCATCGCTTTTCGATTGGATCAAACGTCGCGTTGTGAATGAAACAGTGGACGTGGCAGTGTGGATCACTTAGGCCGTTAATCGGCCGGGAATCCCGATGGCAAAACTTTGAGTACAGCATCTCGCCTGTTGTACGATCCTCCTGCAGACCTCCCTTGCGGACCTTGCATTGCATCTCGAATTCCATCGCCTCCATCGTTTCCTCGATGGCCAGCCGCGCAATACTCTCAGCTACCTTATCGACTGTGATTGCCAGGTAAATACTGAGCGATTTGGGAACGCCGAACACCAGCCCATAGCCAACCTGCCGGTTGCTCACCGTTTCGCCGTTTTCCTGACGGCTCGTATTCATCCGTGCCGTCAGCCGTTTGCCGCTTGTCGGATCTTCATTTCGCAACAATGCGACAAACTGTGTTCGCTGGACCCGCCCACGAAGTCCTAACCGTTCGGCTCCGCGTCCCGCCCATACGCCGGGTTCCTTCATTAGGTAATCGCTTACCGCCAATTCGCGGTCGAAGTACCGCTCAACACCTTCTGCGCTCCGATTAACTTCGATGTTCAACATA
>Ga0209040_10004580_pt1 | contig 10409 bp, 7 predicted proteins | sample BogFormECP12_OM3_FD_188240 | JGI IMG/M metagenome (GOLD analysis project Ga0209040, IMG submission 188240) | Bog forest soil microbial communities from Calvert Island, British Columbia, Canada - ECP12_OM3 (SPAdes) (version 2) | ecosystem: Environmental > Aquatic > Freshwater > Wetlands > Bog ... | reverse complement strand
ATCGTCTGCAGTCACGGCCACTTCGACCACACCACCGGGCTGTCCGGCCTGATCGGCCAGCTCGGCCGGGCGAACATGCCGGTGCTGATCCACCCCGAGTTCTGGACCCGGCGGCGGCTGGCCATTCCCGGCGAGCCGTTCGAGCTGCCCACCACCAGCCGCCGCGCGCTGGAAGACGCCGGCTTCGGCATCATCGAGCAGCGACAGCCGTCGTTCCTGTACGACCGGTCGGTGCTGATCACCGGGGAAGTCGACCGCGTGACGGGATTCGAGAAGGGGTTCGGAATCCACCAGGCCTGGCGCGGCGAAAGCTGGGAACCGGACCCGCTGATCCTGGACGACCAGGCCCTGATCGCCCACGTCGCGGGCCGCGGGCTAGTGGTGCTCACCGGGTGCGGGCACGCCGGCGTTATCAACATCTGCCGCTACGCCCAGCGCCTGACCGGCGTCGAAAAACTGCACGCCGTCATCGGCGGGTTCCACCTGGCCGGCCCGCTGTTCGAGCCGGTCATAGGGGACACCGTCAGCGCTCTTGAGCAGCTCGCCCCCGAGGTGATCGTGCCCGCTCACTGCACCGGCTGGAAGGCCACGCACGCGATCGCCCGCCACCTGCCCAGCGCCTTCATCCAGAACAGCGTCGGCACCACCTTCCATCTCACCGCCGCGTAAAGATTGCAGCCGCACTGCCAGGGCTGCCGGTACGTTAGTCAACCCGGATGCTGCGCAGCGGCTCGGCTGTTCAGGGGCAGGTACACCTCTTCTCCTCCGGGACGCTGGCCAAGACCTGATCAGAGTGGGCGCCGCAACCGCTCCAGGTGATCTTCCTGCGACGAGTGCAGACGGCAGAACTGCACATGGGTTCTCCATTTCTGGCGGGATGGGCGCCAATATACCCAACGGGGTATTCATTGGTAGTTCCCGTGATCTGATGTGAGGGCCCGAGACCGCTGAGCACGGGCGGGCCTCAGGCGACGCGACCTGGGCCACCGCCCTTGGTGACGACCGGGAACCGGACCGGCATACGGTCACCACCGCGCGGCCCTTGGGCAGCTCGGCCGTCCGGCGGGGCAGCTGGCTCAGCGGGATGTGCCGAGCCCTGGGCGCATGACCAGCCTGCCACTCGGGCTTGCTGAGGATGTTCCTGAGCACCGAGCTCACGCTCATGGCGTCCTTCCGGTCGCCGCCGCATGCGCCAGATGACCGTTTATCGGCAGGCCAGCGCGGGCGACGCGGGTGTACTCATCGTCCACGGCGACGACCGTCCGGCCCGCGGCGTCGAGGAACGACGCGGCGACGGAGGCCCGGTATCCCGCCTCGCAGTGCACCCAGACCTCGCCCTCAGGCACCTCGGTCAGGCGGGCGGGCAGCTGATGCACGGGAATGTGGATGGCGCCGCTGATGTGGGAGGCGTCCCATTCCTGGTCGCGACGAACATCCAGGATGACCACCGGACGGTGGTGACGGACCGATTCCAGGTCGGCGAAGTCTGCGACGGGGTAGCTGCGCAGCGGCTGGCCCCCGGCCCAGTCACCCGGGTGCCCGGTGGCGGCCGCGGCGGGGCGGTCGATGCCGATCCGCACCAGCTCGCGCTGGGCCTCGGCGACCTGCTCGGGAGTCTGGCCCAGCAGGGTCAGCGGGGTGTCCCAGGGGATCAGCCAGCCGAGGTAGGTGGCGAAGCTGCCGTCCAGGTCGAAGCTGAGGGTGCCGGCCACGTGCCCGGCGGCGAACGCCCGGCGGGCTCGCAGGTCCACCACCCACTCTCCGGCGTCGCCGCGCCGCCTCAGCTCGGCGGCGTCGGCGCGGCGCGGCGCGGACAGGTCCGGTCCGGCCGGGCCGGCCGCGTTGGCCGGGCCCATGTGCGCGTAGTAGGCGGGGTAGACGTCGAGCCCGGCGAGGAGCTCGCTCACGTAGCGGTCCTCCGCCAGGATGAGCACCGGGTTGACTTGCCGCTCCCGCCCGATCGTGGAGGAGGTGCCCTCGGACTGGCTCGCCGAGCAGAAGCTGCCGAACCCATGGGTGGGATAAACCTTCGCGTCCTCCGGCAGCTCGGCGGCCAGGCGGCGCGCCGAGGCGAACTGGGCGTGCGCCAGTTCCCCGGCGTGGACGCGGCCGAGCAGGTCCGGCCGCCCGGTCGAGCCGTAAAGCAGCGACCCGCCGGTGAACACCGCGTGCGCGTGACCGGCCGCTTCCAGCAGGTACGACAGGTGGGTGAAGGTGTGACCCGGGGTGGCCAGCACCCGGACCCGCATCACCGGGCTGACCTCGATGAGGTCCCCGTCGGCGACCGGCCTCCGGTCAAAGGCCACATCATCGGCCGCGTTGACGTGGTAAGCCGCCCCGGTGGCGAGCGCCAGCGCCAGCCCGCCGGTCACATAGTCGTTGTGCAGGTGGGTCTCGAAGACGTGGGTGATCCGCACCCCGCGGGCCGCGGCCAGGGCCAGCACCCGGTCGATGTCCCGCTGCGGGTCGATGACCAGGGCGACCTCCCCGTCATGCGCGAGGTAACTCCGGTCGCCCAGCGCGGGCGTGTCAATGGCCACGACCTCGACGCCGGATCCTGCCATGGTGCTCATGGCACGTGCTCCTTCCCTCCCGTCCATTAGCAATACCCTAGGGGGTATCAATCTAATGCAAGGCTTGCCGACCGACGATGCAACCACCTCGGCTGGACGACGTGCCCAGGCGTGCGACCTGCAAATTTCTCTTGTACTCATACAAGAATTTCTCTTGTACTCATATAAGAACGCGCAGGCTATTCGGCTGTTCCCTCCTCGGCTTACGGTGATGTATGGCTGTTTCCGATCTGCCGCCGCCGCGCTGGGTCAAGGTGCTTGACCAGAACAGGTGCATCGGGTGCCACGCGTGCACCACCGCGTGCAAGAGCGAGAACGAGGTGCCGGTCGGGGTGACGCGGACCTACGTCAAGTCCGTGGATGTCGGGGTGTTCCCGCAGGTCCGCCGGGCGTTCCAGGTGACCAGGTGCAACCAGTGCGAGGACGCGCCGTGCGTGGCGGCGTGCCCGACCCAGGCGATGTACCGGCGCGAGGACGGCATCGTCGACTTCGACAAGAGCATCTGCATCGGCTGCAAGGCCTGCATGGCCGCCTGCCCGTATGACGCGATCTTCATCAACCCCGAGGATCACTCGGCGGAGAAGTGCAACCTGTGCGCGCACCGCCTGGACGTGGGCCTGGAGCCGGCCTGCGTCACCGTCTGCCCCACCGAGGCGATCCTCGTCGGCGACCTGAACGACCCCGCGTCGAAGGCCGCGCAGATGATCAACCGCGAAGCGGTCCAGGTCCGCAAGCCCGAGAAGGACACCCGGCCCAGCGTCTTCTATAAAGGCGCGCACGCCGCGACGCTGGACCCGCTGGCGGCCCGGCGGCCCGACGGCGGGCTGTTCGCGTGGGCCACCCAGGGCGCGCCGGATCCGCAGCTCATAACGTCGGGGTCGGGTCACCCGGGCCGGACCGTCTCGTCCGCGGCCGCGCTGCTGTCCTACGACGTGCCGCACACCGCGCCGTGGGGCTGGCGGGTCAGCCTGTACACCTGGACCAAATCCATCGCCGCGGGCGCCTTCGCGGTGCCGGTCGCGCTCGCCTTCGCCGACGTCCTGGGCTGGGGGAACGCCGCGGTGCGGTGGGCCGCGCCGCTGCTGGCGCTGGCGTTCCTGGCGGCGACCGGCGCGCTGCTGATCGCCGACCTCTCCCGCCCGATGCGGTTCTACCTGATCTTCACCCGGCATCACTGGCGGAGCTGGCTGGTGCGCGGGTCGGTCATCCTCGGCGGCTACGGCGGGGCCGTGGCCCTGTACCTGGTGGCGTCGCTGGCCGGTGCCACGGCCGCCCGGCAGGTGCTGGGCGGCCTGGGGCTGCCGCTCGCCGTGGCCGCCGCCGTCTACACCGCGTACCTGTTCGCGCAGGCCAAGGCGCGCGACATGTGGCAGAGCCCGCTGCTGGCCCCGCACCTGGCCGTGCAGGCGGCGCTGGCGGGCGCCGCGGCTATGCTGCCGCTGCTGGCGTGGCTGGCACCGGGGCGGCCGGTGACCGCCGACGAAGTGATCGTGGCCGTCGCCGCCGCCGCCCACCTGGCCCTGGTCGCGGGCGAGATCACGCTGCCGCACGTGACCGCCCACGCCCGCCTCGCCACCCGCGAGCTGACGCGGGGCAGGCACCGGCACCCGTTCGGCCTGGGAATGCTCTTGATCGCGGCGGCGGTCGCGGCGCCCTGGATCGGGACCCTGGCCACCCCGCTCGCGCTGGCCGGGCTGCTCGCCTACGAGCACGCCTACGTGCAGGCCGGCCAGTCCGTACCGCTCGCCTAGCTCTGCTCACCTGATTGGGAGGCCGATTCCGTGGTGACCCCCGAGGACAGCAGCCTGGACGAGCTCGGGCGCCGGGTATCGGCCGCCCGGGCCGCGACCGAAGCCCGCGGCGAGACCTTCTATCAGGGGGCGAGCCGGGTGCACCTGGCCGCGTTCCCGCCGCGGGAACGCTGGGACGACTGGGTGGAGCTGTCCTCCCGGGCCTGGCCGGCCCGCGAGGAGCGGCACTACACGCTCGTCCCCACCACCTGCTTCAACTGCGAGTCCGCGTGCGGGCTGCTCGCCTACGTGGACACCGAGACCGGGCAGGTGCGCAAGTTCGAGGGCAACCCGGAGCATCCGGGCTCACGCGGCCGCAACTGCGCCAAGGGCCCGGCGACGATCAACCAGGTCACCGACCCGGACCGGATCCTGTACCCGATGCGGAGGTCCGGCCCGCGGGGCGGCGGCCGGTGGGAGCGGGTCAGCTGGGACGAGGCGCTCGACGCGCTCGCGGCCCGGATCCGCGCCGCGATCACCGAGAACCGGCGCAACGAGATCATGGTGCACATCGGGCGGCCGGGCGAAGACGGGTACACCGAGCGGGTGCTGGCCAGCTGGGGGGTGGACGGCCACAACTCCCACACCAACGTCTGCTCGAGCGGAGGGCGGACCGGGTTCCAGTTCTGGATGGGGATCGACCGGCCCAGCCCGGACCACGCGCACGCCAAGGTCATCTACCTGATCAGCGCGCACCTGGAATCCGGGCACTACTTCAACCCGCACGCGCAGCGGATCACCGAAGCCAGGGCGAACGGCGCCAAGGTCATCGTGCTGGACACCCGGCTGTCCAATACCGCCACCCACGCGGACTACTGGCTGTCGCCGCAGCCCGGCAGCGAGGCCGCGATCAACCTGGCCGTCGCCAACCACCTGATCCAGACCCGCCGCTACGACCGAGACTTCATGCGCCGCTGGTGGAACTGGGCCGAGTACCTGACCCAGTGCCATCCGGGCACGCCTGTCACCTTCGAGGCGTTCGAGGAGATCCTGGCCGGGCTGTACGCCGACTTCACGTTCGGCTTCGCCGCGGCCGAGTCGGGGATCGACGCTTCGGTGCTCGCGGAGGTCGCCTCGGTGGTGGCCAGCGCGGGGAGCCGGTTCTCCTGCCACTCGTGGCGCTCGGCGGCCGCGGGCAACCTCGGCGGCTGGCAGGTGTCCCGCACGCTGTTCCTCATCTCCGCGCTGCTCGGCGCGGTGGCCACCGAGGGCGGCACGTTCCCCAACGCGTGGAACAAGTTCGTGCCGCGCCCGATCCACGTCCCGCCGCATCCGGGGGTGTGGCAGGAGCTGTCCTGGCCGCTGGAGTACCCGCTGGCCCAGAACGAGATGTCGTTCCTGCTGCCGCACTTCCTCGCCGAGGGCCGCGGGCGGCTGGATACCTACTTCATCCGCGTCTACAACCCGGTGTGGACCAACCCCGACGGGCTCTCCTGGATGGAGGCCCTGTGTGACGAGGACAAGGTCGGCTGCTTCGTCGCGCTGACCCCGACCTGGAACGAATCCGCCTGGTTCGCCGACTACGTGCTGCCCATGGGCCACGGCTCCGAACGGCACGACACCCATTCCTACGAGCAGTACGACGGCCAGTGGGTCGGGTTCAGGCAGCCGGTGCTGCGGGCCGCGCGGTCCCGGCGGGGCGAGCAGGTGACCGATACGCGCCAGGTGAACCCGGGTGAGGTGTGGGAGGAGAACGAGTTCTGGATCGAGCTGTCCTGGCGCATCGACCCGGACGGCTCCCTCGGCATCCGGCAGTACCATGAGTCACGCGCGCAGCCAGGCAGCAAGCTCAGCGTGGACGAGTACTACGGCTGGATGTTCGACAACTCCGTGCCCGGCCTGCCCGAGCGTGCCGCGGCCGAGGGCCTTTCGCCGCTGGAGTGGATGCGCCGCTACGGCGCGTTCGAGATCAGCCGCGGCCAGGGCGCCCAGCACGAGCAGGAGGTACCGGCCGCCGAGCTCGCCGACCTGCACGTGACCCCGTCCGGGCGGGTGTACAGCTCGGCCGCGCCGACGCCGAGCCCGAACATCGTGCCGGCCGGGGCGCCGTCGCCCGACGAGGCGGGCCGCCGGGCGGCCGGGGTCATGGTGGACGGGGTGGTCCGCCGGGGTTTCCCGACGCCGTCGGGGCGGCTGGAGTTCTGGTCCTCGACGCTGGCCGCCTGGGGCTGGCCGGAGCACGCGCTGCCCGGTTACATCCGCAGCCACGTGCACCCCTCGCGGCTGGCGGCGGGCCAGGTGGTGCTGCTGTCCACGTTCCGGCTGCCGACCCAGATCCATACCCGATCGGCGAACGCCAAATGGCTTGATGAGCTCGCGCACACCAACCCGGTCTGGATCCACCCGGCCGACGCGGCCCGGTTCGGCATCGGCCGTACTGGCGACCTGGTGCGGGTGGAAACCGAGATCGGCTACTTCGTCGCGAAGGCCTGGATCACCGAGGGGATCCGGCCGGGGGTGGTCGCGTGCAGCCACCACATGGGCCGGTGGCGGCTGGACGCCGGCCCTTCGACCCCTTCGAGCCCGCGCGGAGCGGGGGGCATGATGGCCACCGTCGGCCTGCACCATGGCGACGACGGCTGGCGGATGGAGCGGCGCGCGCCGGCCGGGCCGTATTCGTCGGCCGACCCGGACAGCCGGCGGATCTGGTGGAACGACACCGGTGTCCACCAGAACCTGACGTTCAGCGTCCACCCGGACCCCATCTCCGGCATGCACTGCTGGCACCAGGCCGTCCGGGTCGGCCCCGCCGCCCCGGGGGATCGCCACGGCGACATCGCGGTGGACACCGGCCAGGCGCACGAGGTCTACCGGCGGTGGCTGCGTCAGACCCGCCCGGCCGGGCAGGTCTCACCCGACGGAACCCGGCGACCGCGCTGGCTGATGCGCCCGCTCAAGCCGGCCGCCAAGGCGTTCGTGATCCCGGCCGGGACTCCAGAGACGGGAACACGCTCGTGACGGACGCCGCAGCACCCCCGGCGGCGGGGCGATGGGAGCTGTTCCGTGCCCTGGGCGCCGTGGCCGGCGACCCGGCCGACGCCAGGACCGCCTGCGCCGCCCTGGGCTGGGCGGGGCTGGCTAACGCCGAGCATACCGAGGTGTTCGTCCTCAACTGCCCGCCCTACGCTTCGGTGTACCTGGGCGCCGAGGGGGGCCTCGGCGGTGATGCCGCCGACCGGGCCGCCGGGTTCTGGCGGGCCATCGGGCTCGCGTCGCCTGCGGAGCCGGATCACCTGACCGCCCTGTTCGGTCTGTACGCGTCGCTCGGCGAGGCGGCCGGCGGCACCCGCACGACCGCGACCGCCGACGCGCTCACGCGGGCCCGCCATGCGCTGTTCTGGGAGCACCTGTGGCCCTGGCTGCCCGGCTACCTGGACGCCGTCACCGATCTCGGTGCTTCCGGCCTGGCGCCCTGGGCGCGCCTGGTCAGGCGGGTGCTGCGGGCCGAGCGCGACGCCCACCCCGGCGGGTGGCTGCCGCTGGCCCTGCGCGCCGCGCCGGAACCAGGCCCGGCCGCCGACGGCCTGAGCCCCATGCTGGACATGCTCACCTGCCCGGTCCGCAGTGGTTTCATCCTCACCCGGCGCAGCCTGACCGCCGGCGCGGAGGCGGCGGGCGCGGGCCACCGGATCGGCGAACGGCGCTTCACCCTGCGAGCGCTGCTGGAACAGGCCCCGGCCGGCACCGTGAGCTGGCTCGCCGGCGAGGCCGCGCGCTGGTCCCGGCGGCACGCCGCCCCGCCTCCCCGGGCCTGGCCTCCCCAGCCGGACGGCGGACCGCCGCGGCGCGACATCGTCCAGGCCTGGTGGGCGCGACGGGCGGGCCATACCGCTCGCATCCTCGCCATGACCGCGGCGAGCACGGCCCAGTGAGCCCTGGCCGGCTCGCGCGCCGGAGGCACGCCGCTCCTTGCTATGATACCCCTTAGGGTATTTCTGGGCCGCTGCTGATCTGGCCCCGAGAGTCAGGGAGTTGCCGTGGACCTGGACAGTCAGACGATGGCCGACGTGATCAAGCGGCTGCGGCGCGCCCAGGGCCAGGTGGGCGGGGTCATCAAGATGATCGAAGAGGGCCGGGACTGCGCCGACGTGGTGACTCAGCTGGCCGCAGCGTCCCGGGCCCTGGACCGGGCCGGTTTCAAGATCATCGCGACCGGCCTGAAGCAGTGCGCACTGGACGAGAAGAACGGTGACGGCACGGCCGACAGCGACCGCGCCCAACTGGAAAGGCTCTTCCTCTCCCTGGCCTGACGCTGGTGTTTGACGCAGGTCACTGACCCCTGCCGCGGCCTCCCGGGGCTGGTGTGATCGCGGGTCGCCGCTACCACAGGCCGAGCAGTGAGCCGAGGGAGCGGGCGGCCTGGCCGCCATTCTCCTCGGCGATGTTCAGCGCGGCGGGAACGTCAAGGTCGTTGGCCAGCGCCGCGCGCATGGCGGTCACCGCCGGGCCGGATCCTCTAACCCCTCCGGCCACGCCGCGCTCCGGCCGGCCGGCGGCTGCGTGCAGCCGGTCCAGCCTGGCGCCGGCCGCGTCCAGGCCAGCCGGGCTGTAATCCCAGTCCTGGTCCCAGCGGCGGTCAAGGATCAGCAGCCGCACGGCGGCCGCGGGATACTCCTTGAGCAGATCGCTGACCAGGACCAGGTTGCCCGTTGACTTGGCCATCTTCGCCCCCGCCACCCGGACCACGCCCGCGTTCAGCCGGGCCCGGGAAAACGGCGCTACGCCGGTGAACGCCTCGGCCAGGGCCGCCTGGTAGGCGTGATGCGGGAAGCGCAGATCGCCGCCTCCGGCCTGCACGTCGACCGCCGGGCCGAACGCGTGCAGGGCCATCGCCGCGCACTCGGCATGCCAACCCGGCCGACCCGTTCCCCACGGGCTGCCCCACCCCGGTTCCCCGCCGTGCGATGCCCGCCACACCGCCACATCGAACGGATCTTCCTTGCCCGGATCGGCCGGGTCATCCCCGTATTCGCTGGCCAACTGCAGCGCCGCCTGGCGATCCGGCACGGCCGTGCGGGCGACCTCGGCACCGCGGAAATAGACCTGCCCGCCCCGTTCGTAGGCCGCCCCGCGCTCGAGCAATCCCGCCGCCAGCGCGATCACCTGCCCGATGTAGGCATGCGCCCGCGGCTGCAAGGCCGGCTGGCCGACTCCGAGCGCAGCCATGTCACGATCGAAATAGAACTGCTGGATGGCGGCGAACCGGTCATACGGCGAGCCGGCCCGGTCAGCGGCGGCCAGCAGCACGTCGTCCACATCCGTGACGTTGCGGCAGATAATCACCTCGGCACCCCCGTCGTGCAGCACGCGGGCCAGGGTGTCGATCCACACGAAGGACGCGGCGTGACCCAGGTGGGTCACGTCATAGGGCGTGATTCCGCACGCGTACACGCGCGCCCGGCCTACCAGCGGCAGCGCGGTGCCGCCAACCTTCAGCGCGCCCGGCGGGCCGGCACCTTGCAGGCCCGCGGCCTCCAACTCATCCATGAGCGACCTCCGCAGTGAGCATCCGCCGGAAGCCACGCTATGGCATAAGCCCGGAATACATGGCCGGGCGCGGCCGCCGTGCATGACACGGCGGCCACGCCCTGCACCGGACTTACCGGGATCAGATAGCTACGTCCACCTTCGTGACCTGGCCGTAGTCGGCCTGCACCGAGCGCTCGGCGCGCAGGCCACCGGGCGCCAGTACGCGCAGGGTCCACGCCCCCGGCGCGGCGAAGAACCTGAACCCGCCGTCGTCCCCGAGCGGGACCTCGGCCACGAACTCATCGCCGGTGCCGAGCAGCCGGGCGTAACCGGTAGCTACCGGGCTGCCTTCGTGCACCACCCGTCCCTCGACTACAGCCTGGCTGCCGGTGGCCGCACTCGTGCTGACGCCGCCCGCGGGCGCGCCGCACCCCTCGCTCGCGGCGCTCATCGTCCGTCACCTAGCTCGATCGGCACGCCGACCAGGGACCCGTACTCGGTCCACGAGCCGTCGTAGTTCTTGACGTTGGGCTGGTCGAGCAGTTCGTGCAGGACGAACCAGGTGTGCGCCGACCGC
>Ga0209040_10004578_pt1 | contig 10412 bp, 7 predicted proteins | sample BogFormECP12_OM3_FD_188240 | JGI IMG/M metagenome (GOLD analysis project Ga0209040, IMG submission 188240) | Bog forest soil microbial communities from Calvert Island, British Columbia, Canada - ECP12_OM3 (SPAdes) (version 2) | ecosystem: Environmental > Aquatic > Freshwater > Wetlands > Bog ... | reverse complement strand
GCTGGTGGGTCTGCTTGCCGCCCCGGAGAGCCCGGCCATCAACGGCGTCGCGGGCGTGTCCAAGGGGTTGTTCTACGGCGGCGGCTTCGCCCAGCTGGAGCGGCAAGCGGTCGGCGCGTTCAGTGTTCTGATCTACTCTGGCGTCGTCACCCTTATCTTGGCGTTGATTCTGAAATACACGATTGGGCTACGTCTGAACGAGGAGGACGAAGCCTCGGGTATCGATGAGGCCGAGCACGCGGAGAGCGGTTATGATTTCGCACTAGTCACCGCTTCGGTTCTCCCGCGTGCCGGCACATTGGAGGACACCCGTAACGGCCTGGAGGAGCGAGTGGACGAGAAAGTGGAGGCAGAGCGGACATGAAGCTGATCACCGCGATCATCAAGCCGTTCACGCTCGACGACGTCAAGACCAGTCTCGAGGAAGCGGGGGTCCTCGGGATGACCGTCAGCGAAATTCAGGGCTATGGGCGCCAGAAGGGCCACACCGAGGTTTACCGGGGTGCTGAATACTCGGTCGATTTCGTGCCGAAGGTGCGGATCGAGGTCGTCGTCGACGATTCTATCGTCGACAAGGTCGTGGACAGCATCGTCCGCTCGGCGCGCACCGGCAAGATCGGCGACGGCAAGGTCTGGGTCACCCCGGTGGAGACCATCGTGCGGGTACGCACCGGTGAACGCGGATCCGATGCGCTATGAGGTTAGTCGCAGATTGTTGATGCGACGTGGACGGGCCGGGAGGGTATGAAACCCAACCGGCCCGACCCGTCCGGGTCGTCTGCGCCGGACGTCACGGAAACACGTGGTGGCTACGCGGCAATCGATTTGGGTGCCGCGCGGCGTAACCTGGTGTCAACCCCATATCGCGAGTTACCGGCGGCTCTGCTGCGACAATCGTGGCTGCAACTGCACGAGTCCTGGCTGATCGCCAAGGCGGCCGAGATTGGGATCACCGATGCCAGTGGCTTCGCGATCGTTGGGGTCGGCGGGCTGGGCCGCCGCGAATTGGCGCCCTACTCCGACCTGGACCTGCTGCTGCTGCACGACGGCAAGCCAGCCGAGGTGCTGCAACGGGTCGCCGATGGGTTGTGGTATCCGTTGTGGGACGCCAACGTTCGGATTGACCACAGCGTACGAACCGTCTCCGGAGCACTGGACGTCGCCAACAGCGACCTGTTAGCCGCCCTGGGCATGTTGGAAGCACGCCACATCGCCGGCGACGCGGAGCTGTCGGCGCAATTGGTCAGTGGGGTACGGCGGCAGTGGCGCAGCGGAATTCGATCCCGGATGGACGAGATCATCGGAACGACGCACGCCCGTTGGCTGCGCTGTGGTCGGATCGCGCACCGTGCCGAGCCCGAGCTCAAGACGGGTCGCGGCGGGCTCCGCGACGTCCAATTGCTTGACGCGCTGGCGGTCGCGCAACTCATCGATCATCACGGCGTTGTCCATCCTGACATGCCGGCGGGTTCGCTCGACGCCGCGTACATCACCCTCCTCGATGTGCGCGCCGAACTGCACCGGGTGTCGGGTCGCGGACGTGATCAGTTGCTGGCCCAGTTCGCGGACGAGATCAGCGAGGCCTTGAGTGTCGGCGACAGATTCGACCTGTCTCGTATGCTGTCCGACGCCGGCCGCACGATCGCGTACCACGCCGAGACGGGGCTGCGGACCGCCGCCAACGCATTGCCGCGCCGCGGTGTGTCGGCCTTGGTGCGACGGCCGAAGCGGCGACCACTGGACGAGGGCGTCATCGAGTATGCCGGAGAAATCGTGCTCGCCCGCGAGGCCCGACCCGAACACGACCCCGGCCTGGTGCTACGTGTGGCTGCCGCGTCGGCTGACACCGGATTGCCGATCAGCGCCGCAACGCTGAGTCACCTGGCCGCCAGCGCCCCCGACATGCCAACTCCCTGGCCGCAGGAGGCATTGGACGACCTACTGGTCGTGCTATTGGCCGGCCCCACCACAGTGAACACGATCGAAGCGCTCGACCGCACCGGCCTCTGGGGCCGGCTGTTGCCGGAATGGGACGCGGTCCGCGACCTTCCGCCGCGCGACGTCTCCCACAAATGGACGGTGGACCGCCACATAGTGGAAACGGCCGTTCATGCGGCGCCGCTGACCACCCGCGTGGCGCGATCGGACTTGCTTGCGCTTGGTGCGCTGCTGCACGACATCGGTAAGGGGCGCGGCGTAGATCACTGTGTGATCGGGGCCGAATTGGTCATCCCGGTCGCCAAGAGGCTGGGGTTGTGTGACACGGACGTCGACACGCTGTCCAAGATGGTTCGCCACCACCTCCTGCTGCCTATCACGGCCACCCGAGGCGACCTGAACGACCCCGCAACCATCGAGGCCGTGTCCGACGCTTTGGGCGGGGATCCGCAATTGCTCGAACTGCTGCACGCGCTGTCGGAGGCGGACTCTAAAGCCACCGGCCCGGGGGTGTGGAGCGACTGGAAGGCCTCCCTGGTGGCAGACCTGGTGCGTCGCTGCCGGATGATGATGGCGGGTGAGCCGCTGCCGAAGGCCGAACCGACTACGCCCCATTATCTTTCGCTTGCGGCCGACCACGGAGTGCACGTGGAGATCAAGCCCGGCGACAGCGAGCGCATCGGCGTCGTCATGGTTGCCCCGGACGAGCGGGGAGTGGTGTCCAATGCCGCCGCCGTGCTGGCGCTGAACTCGCTGCGAATCCATTCGGCGTCGGTGAACCTGCACGAGGGCGTCGCGATCACCGAGTTCGTGGTGTCACCACTTTTTGGTTCGCCGCCCGAAGTCGGCTTGCTGCGTCAGCAGTTCGTGGGTGCCCTCAATGGCGACGTCGATGTCCTGGGCACGCTGGAGAAGCGCGGCAGCGACGCGGTCAGCGCTGCGACCGCCCGGGCCGGCGAGATACAGGTCGGGGTTCCCGTCACGCGGTCGACCGTTCCACCCCGCATCCTGTGGCTCGACACCGCCACACCCGGCGAGCTTGTCCTCGAAGTCCGCGCGATGGATCGATTGGGTTTGCTCGCGCTTTTGGCCCGGGCGCTGGAGCGTGCGGGAGCAGACATCGAGTGGGCCAAGGTCAACACTTTCGGCTCAACTGCGGCCGATGTCTTCTGCGTGCAGGTGCCCTCCGAGTCGAACGGGAACCCCAACAAAGTCGCGCGAGCGGCGGTGGAACAGCACCTGCTGGCCGTGTTGGGCGCCTCCCGCGACGCAGTGGTCGACGAGCCTGTCGGCGACTAGGTCTTCTCGTACCTGCTGGGCTCAAATCTCGGAGTTGAGCTGCCGCAAGGCATCGATGCGCGCTTTGAGCTGGTCGCGGGTGGCCGCGGCTATCGGAGGCCCTCCGTAGCGGCGCCGCAGTTCGTTGTGGATTTACCCGTGCGGCTTGCCGGTGCGGTGGTGGGCTATCGATACCAGCGTGTTGAGTTCGCGGCGCAGATCGCGGAGTTGGCCATGCATGGACGCCGACGGTGCTGGTTGTCCGGCGACGGCCCGCTTCCGTAGTTGCTCGTCCTGGCGGCGATGCAGCAGGGCGCGCATCTGCTCGGCGTCCAGCAACCCGGGGATACCGAGGTAGTCGGCCTCCTCGTCGCTTCCGGCCGGGGTAGCGGTGCCAAACGAGGATCCGTCAAAGATGACTGGTCCAGTTCGGCGTCGGCTCCCAGTGAGGTAAAGCTCTGCTCGGCGTCGCCCTTCTCGGTTTGCGCCCTGACCGCGGGGTCACCGTCGAGGGGATCGTCGGTTTCGCGGTGCGGCTGACCGAGCACGTGGTTGCGCTGGGCCTCCAATTCGCTTGCCAGCTGCAGCAAGTTCGGCACCGACGGCAAGAATATGCTCGCGGTTTCTCCCGGCCGGCGAGACCGCACGAACCGGCCGACGGCCTGTGCGAAGAACAGCGGCGTCGAGGCGCTCGTGGCGTAGATCCCGACCGAAAGCCGGGGTATGTCGACACCTTCAGAGACCATGCGCACCGCGACCAGCCACCGGCTGGTGCTCTCGGCGAATTCGGTGATGCGCGTTGACGATCCGGGATCGTCCGATAGCACAAGCGTGGGCGCTTCTGAATTGATCGTCGTCAGCAGCTTGGCGTAAGCACGGGCTGAGGTCTGATCGGAGGCGATGATCATGCCGCCCGCGTCGGGCACGTGCGTACGCAGCTGGCGCAGCCGCTGATCGGCGGCCGCGATCACCGCGGGCATCCATTCGCCGGCTGGGTCCAGCGCTGTGCGCCACGCCCGCGCGGTCTGTTCGGCAGACAGCGGCTCGCCCAATCGCGCCGCGTGCCCTTCGCCGGCGCTATCCCGCCAGCGCGCCTGCCCCGAGTAGGCGAGGAACACCACCGGCCGGACCACTCCGTCGGCAAGGGCTTCGGCATAGCCGTAGCTGTGGTCGGCTTCCGAGCGCAGCACCCCGTCGGCGCCGGACGTGTAGGCGACGAACGGTATTGGGCTGTCGTCGCTGCGAAACGGCGTGCCCGTCAACGCAAGTCGGCGGGTGGCGTCGCCGAAGGCTTCTCGGATAGCGTCGCCCCAGGTCTTGGCGTCAGCGCCGTGGTGGATCTCGTCGAAGATGACCAAGGTCTTGCGCTGCTCGGTGCGCACCCGGTGCAGCGTCGGATGCGATGCGACTTGGGCGTAGGTGACCATCACGCCGTGATACTCCGGCGAGGTCTGGGGGTTGGTGTTGGAGAACTGCGGGTCCAGGGCCAAGCCGTGGCGTCCCGCGGCCTGTTCCCATTGCACCTTGAGGTGCTCGGTGGGGACGACGACGGTGATCTGCTCGACGGCGCGTTGGCTGAGTAGTTCGGCGGCCACCCGCAGCGCGAACGTGGTTTTCCCGGATCCGGGGGTGGCAACGGCCAGGAAATCGCGCGGCTGGCCGGCCAGGTACTTCACCATCGCCCGACGCTGCCAGCCTCGCAGCGGCCGGACCTGCTCCATCGACAAAGCTCCCCCGTAGATGCTCTGCGGCGGTGCTTCGGCCGCGTTAGTTCTGTTGCAGCACAGCCCTCGACACGGCGAGCGTGGTCAGGCGGCGGGTGTAAAATCTAGCACGGCAAGGCTTTTCGGCACAGTTGCGATCCGGGCGGCGTGTCCGTGTCCTACACCGTGCGTGTCAGCCGGTCCGCGAGCAGTGCGGCGAACTTAGCCGGATTGTCGAGCGAGCCGCCTTCGGCGAGAAGGGCAGTGCCATACAACAATTCGGCCGTCTCGGCAAGTGCCTGGTCTTCGGGGCGCTCTTTGTGCGCCTGTTGCAGGCCGGTGACCAGCGGATGGTGCGGGTTGAGCTCCAGGATCCGCTTTCCGACCGGAACCTCTTGCCCGGAAGCCCGGTACATGCGCGCCAGCGCCGGCGTCATGCCGAAGGCGTCGGTGATCAGGCAGGCCGGCGACTCGGTCAGGCGCGTGGACAACCGCACTTCCTTGACGTGATCACTCAACGTCTCTTTCAACCAACTCAGCAGGTCGGCGAAATCCTTCTCCTGCTCTTCGCGCTCGGCCCCGCTTTTGTCCTCCTCGGAGTCCAGGTCCACCTCGCCCTTGGCCACCGACTGCAAAGGTTTGCCCTCGAACTCGGGCACCAGCCCCACCCATACCTCATCGACCGGGTCGGTGAGCAACAGCACCTCGTAGCCCTTGGCCTTGAAGGCTTCGAGATGCGGCGAATTCACGACATGCTGACGCGACTCGCCGGTGGCGTAGAAGATCTGTTCCTGCCCCTCTTTCATGCGCTCGACGTACTCGGCGAGGGTGGTGGGTTCCTCGTCGCTGTGCGTCGACGCGAACGACGAAATACCAAGCAGTGTGTCCCGATTGTCGAAGTCAGACATCAGGCCCTCTTTGAGGACCTTGCCGAACTGGGTCCAGAAGGTGCGGTAGTCCTGCGGCCGCTCGGTTTGCAGATCCTTGATTGCCGAGAGGACCTTCTTGGTCAGACGGCGACGGATCGCATTGATCTGCCGATCCTGCTGCAGCATTTCGCGGGAAACGTTGAGCGACATATCCTCTGCATCAACGACGCCCTTGACGAACCGCAGGTACATCGGCATGAGCTGGTCGCAGTCGGACATGATGAAGACGCGCTTGACATACAGCTGCACGCCGATCTTGGCGTCCTGATTGAACAGGTCGAACGGGGCACGCGACGGGATGAAGAGCAGGGCCTGGTACTCGAACGTGCCCTCGGCCTTCATCGCGATGACCTCGAGCGGCTCGTCCCAGGCGTGGGCGATGTGCTTGTAGAACTCCTTGTACTCGTCGTCGGAGACCTCGTCTTTTGACTTGGCCCACAGCGCCTTCATCGAGTTGATGGTTTGCGTTTCGATGGTGACTTGCTCTTCGCCACCCTCCTCGGTAGCCGGGGTGCGTCGCTCGACCTCCATCCGGATGGGCCAGGCGATGAAGTCGGAGTACTTCTTGACCAGCTCCTTGATCTTCCACTCCAAGGTGTAGTCGTGCAGCTCGTCCTCGGCGTCTTCGGGCTTGAGGTGCAGCGTTACCGACGTTCCAACCGGAGCATCGTCGACGGATTCAATGGTGTAGGTGGCCTCGCCGCCGGACTCCCACCGGGTGGCGGCGCTCTCGCCGGCCTTGCGGGTGAGCAGTGAGACCTTGTCGGCGACCATGAAACTCGAGTAGAAACCGATACCGAACTGACCGATCAGTTCCTCCGAGGCGGCCTCGTTCTTGGTCTCGCGCAACTTCTGACGCAACTCGGCGGTACCCGACTTGGCGAGGGTGCCGATCAGATCCACGACCTCCTCGCGCGTCATGCCGATTCCGTTGTCGCGAACGGTCAGGGTGCGGGCATCCTTGTCCACCTCGATCTCGATGTGCAGATCGGATGTGTCGACATCGAGGTCCTTGTTCCGAAGCGCCTCAATCCGCAGCTTGTCCAGCGCATCGGAGGCGTTCGAGATCAGCTCCCGCAGAAACGAATCCTTGTTGGAGTAGACCGAGTGGACCATCAAATCCAGCAGCTGGCGTGCCTCCGCCTGAAACTCCAACTGCTCGACATGTGCGTTCATGAGATTTCTTTCGACGACATAGCAACCGAATCTACCGAGTGCCGAATCTGTGCGCTGGTGGTGGGCCTACGGAGGTAGCACCTCACCGCGGGTCTCGGGCGCCAACGGAATGATGAAAAGCCCGATCACGAAAACCACGGCCGTCAACGCCACGGGCAAACCCAGCGTATGTGTGTGCAGCACCGCCGCGCCGAGCAAGAAGTTCACGCCCGCGCCGACAAAACGGCCGAAAGATGTGCAGAATGCGAACGCCGTTGCGCGCACACGCGTCTCGAACTGCTCGGGCAACCAGAGGCTGAAGAGCGCAAAATTGCCGCCGAAGAAGCCCAGCACGAACAGCCACGCGATGAACGGGCCCAGCCCATTGGGCAGATAGAACGCCCAGCCAAAGCTGCCGGCGATCGACACCGCCATCCCCGCGAAGTAAATTGCGAGCGTCTTTCTGCGTCCGACCCGCTCGGCGATCAGCGGCAAGACCAGACAACCCAATATGGTGCCGATCGACAGCAGGCCGGTGGCCCTTGATGCGGTCCTGGTGGCGTCGCTCTTGCCAAGACCCGCTTTCTGCGCCAGCTGAATCACCGCCGACGGTTCGTAGACCGCACCTGCCCACAAGCCAATAATCGCGATTGTCACCAGCGCGGCGGCCACCCAGGTGCGACGCCGGTAGCGCGGCCCGAGAATTTCACGCAACGGCTTCGCGTGGTCCGTCTGGCCCGCCTCGGCCTGCTGCCATTTCTCGGGTTCTTTTACGCGCGTCAAGATCAGGATGGCGACGACGACCGGCACCGCTCCCGTCAGAAACATTGCGCGCCAGCCGAAATGCACGCCGATCGTGTAATTCAGGGCGGCTGCCAGAAAGAAGCCGGCGTAGTAGCCGGTCTGCAAATAGCCTGCCCCCATTTTCCGCCGGTCCTCCGGCCACGCCTCGGCGACGTAGGTCCCCGCGAGCGCCCATTCGCCGCCGATCCCGACGCCCGCGATGAAACGGAAAATCGCGAGCTCCCAGACGTTTTGCGCCATGGCAGAAAGCCCGGTGAAGATGGCGAAGGTGAAGATCGTGGCGGCCAGGACCTTGGTGCGCCCGAAGCGGTCGGCAATCGGTCCCCAGATGAACGACAAGCCCCAGCCCACCAGGAACAGGGCGAACAGGATCGATCCCGCGAGCCCGACGTTGGACGTTGTCGCGGCATACCCCGAACGCGGCAGCAATTCGGTCAGTGCGGGCGTGAGTACCAGCGCGTAGATGAAAGAATCCATCCCGTCGTCCAGCCGGTCCATGCACCCCAGAACCCGGCGATCTGCGAACGATTGAGCGGCGTGCGACGTCGCGCCGGCATTGCCCGCTGCGTCGTTGAACTCATCGTGCGCCTCCGGTTGATCCTGTTGAACGACCCATCCGAATTCGAATGCGCGCCAAGCCGGTGTGACCTAGCACTCATCCCGAATATGAATTCTATATAATATACTAATTAGCGCAATGAGTCGTTCTCGCCTGTCGGACGCGCTACCCACCTCGCTAGCGCTCGCGGAGCGCGGCAGCACGTCGCGGATGATCGCGAACGCGCTGCGGGCGGCGATCGTTGACGGCACCCTCGCGCCTGGCGTGCCGCTGCGCCAAGATGCGATCGCGCGGCATTTCTCGGTCAGCGCGATCCCGGTTCGGGAGGCCTTGCGCCAGCTCGAAAGCGAAGGCTGGGCGAAGGTCGAGATGAACAAGGGCGCCACCGTCGCGCCGCTGTCTGCCGATGAAGCGCGCGAAATCTATGAGATCCGCGCGGCACTCGAGAGTCTCGCAATCGGCCTCGCGATACCCGCTCACACGCCGGCCTCGCTGCGGCATGCGGAAGTGCTCTGCAAGGCGGCGTCGATCGAAACCGATCCATCGCTGTACGTTGCGCGCAACAAGGCCTTTCATCTGAGCCTCTATGAGCCCGCCGCACGGCCGCAACTCTTCGAAATGATCGGCCTGCTGCATGGGCGCGGCGAACGCTATCTTCGGCTCAAGTTCGGCCTGCCGGCGTACAAGGGCGAGTCCGATCGCGAACACGCGGCGCTGCTCAGGGCGGTGCGTCGACGCGACGTCGCCGCGTCGCAATCGCTCGTCACGAAGCACCTGCTCGACACTGGTGAACTGCTCTATCGCTTCCTTTGTCAGAATGCCGAGGCAGTCGTCATGACCGCTCGGAATGGCTGACCAGGTCGCTCGTTTCGAGCCAGGTGTGGATTCGTTCCGCGACGTGAGTCCATCCGGGTTCGATCATCATGTTGTGTCCCATGTCGGGAAAGAATTCGGCTTCGGTCTGGTAGGCGCGCGCCGTGGCGTGCACCTCGGTGTTGGTGACCAAGCCGTCGTCCCGGGCGCCGAGGACCAGCACTGGGGTTGTCACTCGGCCCGGCCTGACGCGGCGGAACAACGGGTCCACCACGGAGGCGCGCAGGCTCTCGGATTGCACGCGCGCCGCGCACGATTCAACGATCTTCTCCGCCGTGTTTGCGGAGAAGAGGTGCTCGCGGGCAAGAGCCGGGGTGTCGATGAACCCGGCCAAGTTGCCGGTGACGAGCGACCGGAAGGAGATCAACGGGTGGTGTCGCCAGACGCGCATCGCCAGTCCGAACACGCCCTGCGGGGGCACGGATGCAACCATTACGGCGGCCGGGGCACGGCGGTTTTCGAGGTATTTCTGCACGACGAAGCCGCCCAGGGAATGGCCGATGAGCACAGGCTGGCCACCCAGGTCGTCGGCCGTGGCACGGACATCGTCGACGTAGTCGGCGATGGAACACGAGTGAAAACGCTTTGTTATCGGGCTGGCGCCGTGTCCGCGCAGGCTCAGTGCCACTGCGCGATAGCCGGCAGCTGCGAAGAAATCCAGGAAGTGGTCCCAGCACCACGCGGCATGCCAACCGCCATGTACGAAAAGCAGCGGCACCGGATGCGCGTGGCTGCAGGACCCCTTGTCGATCACCTCGAGCATGCGCCTGACCTTTGTTGGGAGCCATCGCGGCGTCAAGACATGCGGGTTCGCTACGACGAGCCCGACGAGCGTCACGCCAGCGTGACTCCGGCCCACGGGCGTGACGCGAGCGTTACGCTCGTCGACCGCTAGCTTCACGGTCGCGCCCGCTAGGCTGGCGGGCGTGTTTGAATCGCTGTCTGACCGGCTGACCGGTGCCCTACAAGGGTTGCGCGGCAAAGGCCGACTGACCGACGCCGATATCGAAGCCACCACCCGCGAAATCAGGCTCGCGCTGCTCGAAGCCGACGTTTCGCTGCCCGTGGTGCGGGCGTTCGTTCACCGGATCAAAGAACGCGCCAGGGGCGCCGAGGTGTCCGGTGCTCTGAACCCGGCCCAACAGGTCGTCAAGATCGTCAATGAAGAACTCG
>Ga0209040_10004576_pt1 | contig 10419 bp, 8 predicted proteins | sample BogFormECP12_OM3_FD_188240 | JGI IMG/M metagenome (GOLD analysis project Ga0209040, IMG submission 188240) | Bog forest soil microbial communities from Calvert Island, British Columbia, Canada - ECP12_OM3 (SPAdes) (version 2) | ecosystem: Environmental > Aquatic > Freshwater > Wetlands > Bog ... | reverse complement strand
CGTCGAAGCGGGCCGGGTTGCGGCTCACGCGCTCGAGCGTGAAGCGCTCGATCAGCTCCTCGGTGGACAGCACGGTGGCGTCATCGCCGGCCCCCCAGCCGAGCAGCGCGAGGTAGTTGCGCACAGCCTCGGGCAGGTAGCCCGCGTCGCGCAGCTCCTGCACCGACGCGGCGCCATGGCGCTTGGAGAGCTTGCGCCCGTCCGGCCCGTGCAGCAGCGGGAGGTGCGCGTACAGCGGCAGCGGCGCCTCGGCGCCGAAGCCGACCGCTTTGGCCGCCTCGAGCACGAGCAGCTGCTTGGGCGTGTTCGAGAGGTGATCCTCGCCGCGGACGACGTGGGTGATTGCGGCATCGAGGTCGTCGATCGCGACGGCGAAGTTGTAGAGGACCGATCCGTCGGCGCGCGCGATCACGGGATCGTCGAGATGGATGTGCTCGAAGCGCGTGTCGCCACGGATCACGTCGTGCACCACGGTGGCGCCCGCGGCCGGCACGCGCAGGCGCACCGCCCCCTCGCGCTCGTCCTCTCCGCGGAAGCCCCGGTCGGCTCCGTGGAGCTGCTTGTAGGCCTTGACGTCCTCGGCGGTCGCGGTCGAGTGGTAGGCGTGCCCGGCCTCCAGCAGCGCGAGCAGCGCCTCGCGATGGCGCCCGGAGCGCTCAGTCTGGAGGATCGGGCCCTCGTCCCAGTCGAGCTCCAGCCAGCGCAGCGCCTCGATGATCTGCTCGATGTTCTCCGGCGTCGAGCGCTCGCGGTCGGTGTCCTCGATGCGCAGCACGAGCGTCCCGCCTTCGTGGCGCGCGAGCAGCCAGTTGAACAGCGCAGTGCGCGCGCCGCCGATGTGCAGTGCGCCCGTCGGCGACGGTGCGAAGCGAACCCTCATGATCCGAACCTAGCGCGCAACGCTAGGCGCCGCCCGGCCGCTATCAGCCGAACTGGGCTCGCTCGAGGCCTGCACTCGACCCCGGCGTGTCCTCCTCCATGCGCCGCTGCAACGCGTCGAACCCGGCCCCGTCCTCCACGGAGGGCGACTGAAAGATGACCACGAAATAGAGCGGGTTCTCGCCGAGCGCAATCTGTTCGATCGTGGGGTCCTGCACCACGTCGATGAACGTCTTGTACGCCTGCTCGGTCGTTAGCTTGACGGAGACGATCGCGCTCACGATGTCAGAGTCTAGCGCCGCTGCCCGGCGCAGCTAGTCGGCGAATTCTTCGCCGCTGTTCATGTCCATGATCGCGCCGACTATCGACAGCACCATGATCACGAGCATGAGAGCGATCCAAACCCGACGGTGTTCCAGCAGCCCGAGCACCTTCCACCCGAGGTCAGACCGGGAGCGCACGAGTGGCCTGCAGCGCCCCTTGGCCGACGTGCATGAAGCAGCGGCTCGGCGTCGAGACCTCCACCAGATCTTGACATCCCTCGGGCCGAGGCCCGTATACGCTCTGGCGCATGAGATGCAAATGCCGCAGCCTTCTAGCCCTGCTTTTGATCGCTCCCGTGCTGGCTGCTGGTTGTGGGGGTAGCAGCTCGTCGCCGAGCGTGCAACACGCCAGCTCGTCGCCGAGCGTGCAGGCCCCGCTGCCCAACGCGCAGCAAGCGCTTGCGAAGCTCACGAAACTCCACGGTCGGGCCTACGTCGAAGCGTCCAAGAACCTGCCCGACCAAGTCGAAACCCGCTAGGTAACGCGGCTTCCCAGAAATCCTCATAATCCGCTCGCATGCTGATCGGCGCGCACGTCTCCCCCGCCGGCGGGCTGCCGAAGGCGATCGAACGCGGCGTCGAGCGTGGCTGCGAGGCGATCCAGATCTTCAACCAGTCGCCGCGCATGTGGCGACCCACGGTCTATCGCGATGAGGATGTCACCGCCTTCCGCGAGGCGATGGCCGCAAGCCCGATCGGGGCCGTGCTGATCCACGCGGTCTACCTGGTCAACTGCGCCAGCGAGGACCCCGACATCCGCGCGAAATCGCTCACCTCGCTGACGCACTCGCTGCGCGTGGGCGAGGCGATCGGTGCGGCCGGCGTCGTGCTGCACCCGGGATCTGCGCTGCAGGGCCACGTCGGCGAGGCGATCGCGCGGGCCGGTGAGACGATCCACGAGGCGCTCGCGGAGAGCGAGGGCTGCGAGCTGCACCTCGAGAACACGGCCGGTGCCGGGGGCACGCTCGGGCGCTCCTTCGAGCAGCTCGCAGAGCTGCTCGAGGCCTCCGGCGCCGATGCGCGCCTCGGCGTCTGCCTGGACTCCTGCCACCTGTTCGCCTCCGGCTATGACATCCGCACGATCGCGGGCATGACGAGCGTCCAGCGCGAGGCCACGCGCAACCTCGGACGCGGTCGCATCCGCTCGCTGCACCTCAACGACTCCCAGACCCCGCTCGGGTCCAACCGCGATCGGCACGCCAACATCGGGGCGGGCGAGCTCGGCGAGGAGGGCGTGGCGGCCTTCCTGTCCGCGCCCGGCCTGCAGCGGCTGCCGTGCGTGCTCGAGACCCCCGGCGAGAAACGCCGCGGCCCGGGCCGCGGCGAAGTCGAGCTGGCGCGGGCGCTGCGCGAGCGGGGGCGCGCAGCGCGCCGCTAGCCGCTCGCGGCCGAGGCGATCGGCGAGAGCGCGTGCTCGAGCTCCGCGCGCAGCGTCGGCGTGTGCTGGACGCGGTACTCCTCGCCGAGGCGCAGACGGCGCGTGCCGGCGCTCGTGTCGATGTCGATCAGCACCTCTGCCGGCCCGGGGAAGTCCTCGATCGTCTGCTTGAGATCGTCGATCGCGCTCTTGGAGAGGGAGGCGGCGGAGACGCGCAGATGGACCGGTCTGGCCTGCTCGGTCGCCGCGCGGGTGGCCGCGTCGGCCTTGGCCCGGGCGCGCTCGAGCTCCTCCTCGGAGGGTGAGAAGTCCTCGACGCTCTGCACCACCACGCACGTCTTGCCCGCTTCCTTGTGGTCCACGCGGCCCTTCACGATGACGACCCGGTCGACCGCCAACGCCATCTCGTGCTCGGTGAGCGCCTTGCCGAACACGAGCAGCTCGACCGCGCCGGCGAGGTCGTCGAGCGTTGCGAACATCATGTGGTCGCCGTTGCGCGTGCGGATGCGCTTGGCCTCGGTGATGATTCCCCCGACCGTCACCCAGTCCTTGTCGCGGCGCTCCTCCAGCGCCGCCAGCGGGCAGTCCACGCGCGCGCGCAGCGCCTCGCGCAGCGGCTTGAGCGGGTGAGCCGAGATGAACAGTCCGATCGCTTCCTTCTCCGCGGCCAGCAAGTCGGCCTGATCGAACTCCTGTGCGGGGATCGGCGCGTGAATCGAGGGAGGGAGGAGCGCAGCGCTGCCCGGCGCCTTTGCAGCGCCATCGGCGCCGCCTGGCTCGTCCTGCAGGTCGAAGATCGAGCCCTGCCCGATCAGCGCGTCCTGCTGGATCTTCTGGCCTTTGCCCTGTGCCTGCTCGAGCACCTCGAGCATGCCCCTGCGACTGGCGCCCGTGGAGCCGAGCGCACCGCACTTGATCAGCGCCTCGATCGCCTTCTTGTTGACGGTGCGGTTGTCCACGCGCTCGCAGAAGTCCCACAGCGAGGTGAACGGGCGCGCGGGTCCCGACCCTTCGCGCGCGTACTTGATCGCCTCGACCGCCTGATAGCCGACGCCCTTGACCGCGTCCAGGCCGAAGCGGATGTTGCCCTCCACTACGGTGAACTCGTGATCTGAGAGGTTGACGTCGGGGGGCAGGATCTCGATGCCCATCTCCTCGCAGCGCGCGACGAAGAACGGCACCTTGTCCTTCGTCGACATCACCGAGGAGATCAGTGCCGCCATGTACTCGGGCGTGTAGTTGGCCTTCAGCCACGCCGTGCGGTAGGCGATCAGCCCATAGCAGGCAGCGTGGGACTTGTTGAAGGAGTAGTCGGCCGATCGCTCGTTGGTCTGCCACAGGAACTCGATCACCTCGGGCCTCGTGCCCGACGCGCGGCAGCCCTCCACGAACTCCGGCTTCAGCGCCGCCATCGCGGCGCGGTTCTTCTTGCCGATCGCCTTGCGCAGATCGTCGGCCTTGGCGCCCGAGAAGCCGGCGATCTCCTTGGAGATCTGCATCGCCTGCTCCTGGTAGAGGATGACCCCGTTGGAGGACTCGAGGATCGCCCGCAGGCGCTCGTCCGGATAGGAGATCGCCTGCGGGTTGTGCTTGCCCTTGGCGTACACCGGGATCTGGTCCATCGCGCCCGGCCGGTAGAGCGCGTTGAGCGCGACGAGGTCGTTGAACTCGTCCGGACGCACCTTCTTCAGCGCCTCGCGCATGCCCTCGGACTCGAACTGGAAGACGCCGATCGAGTCCCCGCGGGCGAGCATCTCATACGTGCCCTGGTCGTCGAGCGGGACCTTCGTCCAGTCGGGACGCTCGCCGGTCGAGCGCTCGATGATGTCGAGCGCGTCCTCGATCACGTCGAGGTTGCGCAGCCCGAGGAAGTCCATCTTGAGGATGCCGATCTCCTCGATCGGCTTCATCGAGAACTGGGTCACGGTGCGGAACACCCGCTCGCCGTGCTCGTCGGTGCCCGCGTCGGCGAGCTGCAGCGGCACGATGTCCGTCAGCGGCCGATCGGCGATGACGACCGCGGCGGCGTGGATCGAGGAGTTGCGCACGATGCCCTCCAGACCCTGTGCGACGTCCACGATCTGGCGTGCGACCGGATCCTCGTCGCACGCCTTGCGCAGCGGCTGGCCGGACTTCAGGCAGTCCTCGAAGGAGGGCGAGCGGCCCATGATCGGGTCGGGGATCAGCTTGGCCAGGCGGTCGCCGGCGGCGTAGTCGAAGCCGAGCACGCGCGCCGCGTCACGGGTGGCCGCGCGCGGGAACATCTTGCCGAACGTGACGATCTGCGCGACCGACTCGCGGCCGTACTTCTCGGTCACGTAGCGCATCACACGCTCGCGCCCGCGCACCGAGAAGTCGATGTCGATGTCCGGCATCGACACGCGCTCGGGATTCAGGAAGCGCTCGAACAGCAGGTCGTAGCGCAGCGGATCGATGTCGGTGATGGCGAGGCAGTAGGAGACGATCGAGCCGGCCGCCGAGCCGCGGCCCGGCCCCACCGCGATGCCGTTCTCCTTGGCGAACTTGACGAAATCCCACACGATCAGGAAGTAGGCGTTGAAGCCCATTCGGTCGATTACGTCGAGCTCCATGTCCATGCGCGCCTGCGCCTCCGCCGGGGGCGGCTCGCCGTAGCGCACGCGCAGACCCTGTTGCACGCGCTCGCGCAGGTACTCCCGCTCGCCGCTGCCGTCGGGCGTCTGAAAGCGCGGGATCAGCTGCTTGCCGAGCTCGAGCTCGACCGAGCAGCGCTCGGCGATCTCGAGCGTGCTCGCGAGCGCCTCCGGCCACTGCGCGAACGCAGAACTCATCTCCTCGCTGTCGCGCAGGAAGAACTCGTTGGTGTCGAAGGTCAGCTTGGGAGCGGCGATCGTGCTCTTCGTCTGCACGCACAGCAGCGCGGTGTGGTGCTCGTAGTCCTCGCGGCGCAGGTAGTGCACGTCGCCCGTGCCCACGAGCGCGCCGCCCAGCTCGCCGGCGATCCTGACGATGCCCTCGTTGCACTTCTCCTGGGCCGCCAGCCCGTTCTTCTGGACCTCGAAATAGACGTTCTCGGCCCCGAACACGCTCTGCAGCTCCTCGGCGTGGGCTCGCGCGTCGGCGGGGCGCTCCTCGAGCAGGCGCTGGCAGAAGCGCGAGGCGAGGCAGCCGGTGAGCGCGATCACTCCCTGCGAGTGGCGCGCGACCTGCTCGAGGTCGACCGTCGGCTTGCCGCGGTGCAGGCCCTCGAGGAAGCCGGCCGAGGAGAGCTTGACGAGATTGCGGTAGCCGGCGTCGTCGGCGGCGAGCAGCGTGAGGTGGTTGCGCTCGATCCGCCCCGCCGTGGAGGCCGTCGCCGTGTGATCCTCGACGAGGTAGATCTCGCAGCCGACGATCGGCTTGACGCCGTGGCGCTTGCAGGCCTTGTAGAGCTCGACCGCACCGTTCATCACGCCGTGGTCGGTCAAGCCCAGAGCCGGCTGGCCGAACTGCGCCGCCCGCTCCGCCAGCGCGTCGATCTTGCACGCGCCGTCGAGCAGCGAGTACTCGGAGTGCACGTGCAGGTGGGCGCAGGAGGAGATGCTCACGGGCACTGCATGCTAGGCGGCGGGGCGGCGGAGCCTCAGCGTCCGCGCCGCTGTTTGCGCCTCATTCGCCAGCGGCCGATCAGGGACATGCTGTGCTTGTGCGACGGCGCCCGCACGCGCGGGGCCGCGGGCGCGGGCGGGGGCATCGGGGCGGCCTCGGCGCGGGCGCGCAGACGCTCGACCGCCGCCGCCAGCGCGTCGGCCATCTCGACCCCGCGCTCCGACTCGCAGGGCGTGCCGGCCCCCGAGGGTGCTTCGCGCTCGGGCCCCGGGGCTCGGGCCGGGGCCTGCGCGAGGCGGGCCGCCGGGGGCGGGACCGACGCCGCCTGCGGAGCCGGCGCGGTGAAGGAGCCCGCCAGGCGCGCGACGATGCCCTTCATGTCCCCCGCAAGGCCCTCCAGCAGCCGCTGGCCCTGGCGCACGCGCGCCAGCTCGGCCTCGGTGCGCTCGCGGGCTGCGCGCTCGCCGTCGAGGCCGCGCTGGATCTCGGCCGCGCGCCGCTCCAGAACCCCCAGGCGCGCCTGCAGTTGCTGCTCGTCGCGTCCGCGCGCGAGGAGCTCGGCCGCGGCGGCCTGTTCGGCCTCGATCAGCTGCCGCTGCACACGCTCGAGGCGGTCCGCGAGCTCGCGCGCGTCGTGCGCGCTCGCGTCGAGGCGCTCGCGCAGTTGCCCGATCTCCGCGCGCCCCTCGCGATCGACGCTCGCGAAGCGATCCTCTGCCTCGACTCGCAGCTGCTGCTCTGCATACTCGCGCTGCTTGACGCGTCGCAGCTCGTGCTCGCGTTCCAGCGTGCGAGCCTGTTCGGCCTCGAGCAGCTCGGCCATCTGCGCGAGCTCGTCCTCCGCGTCGGCCAGACGCTGCTGCAGGCTCGAGACGTGGCGCTCGAGTGTCTGCACGGTCGCTTCGGCGGCCTCCGCGCGACGGGTCAGCGCCGCCTCGCCGCTCTCGGCCGCGCGGCGCGCGCGGCGTTCGGCCAGCAGGTCACCCTCGCTGCGCCGCCCGCGGCCCTCGCCGCCGCCCGGCTCCCCGCCGAAGGTCTCGTTTCCCTCCGCCATCACGATGACAGGGAAGCTAAGGCCAGCACCGGACGATTGCGCCGACGCGCCGCGAAGCCCCGCTCAGCGCGCGGCGCGCATGGCTATCCTCGCGCCCGCGTCGAGCAGCCCGAACACCGCGCTCGCGCCGAGCAGGACGATGCGCGGGGAGCGAAGCCGGCGCCGCAGGTACCACTTGGCGCCCCGCCACAGGGCAAAGCCGAGCAGCCTGTATCCGGTGGCGTTCATCGGACTGTTCCGGCCGCTGCGCCAGAGCACGTAGCTGAGGAGCCTGTAGCCGAGGAGCCTGTAGCCGCCGCTGCTCATGCCCCGATGCTAGCCGCCCGGCTCACTCCTCACGCAGGCGCCAGGCCATCCGCGACTGCAGCGACCACAGCTCGATGAAGCCCGGCGAGGCCGCCTGGGAGAAGAGCCCGCCCGACTCGGTGAAGGATGCGAGGCTCGCGTCGTAGACGGCGTTCTCGGAGACGCGGGTCACCACCCGCGCGCTGCCCTTGTAGAGCTTCAGCCCGATCGTTCCCGTGACGAGCTCGTTGACGCGCTCCATGTAGGCGTCGAGATCGCCGCGCAGGGGCTCCCACCACAGTCCCGCGTAGACCAGATAGGCCCATTGGCGATCGAGCTGGGGCTTGAACTGGTTCTGGTGGATGGTGCACACCAGCCGCTCGAGCTCGAGGTGCGCGGCGAGGATGATCGTGGCAGCGGGCGCCTCGTAGATGTCGCGCACCTTGAGCCCCACGATGCGATCCTCGATGTGATCGATGATGCCGACGCCGTGGCGGGCGCCGATCGCCGCGACGCGCTCGATCAGCTCGACGAGGCCCAGACGCTCGCCGTCGAGCGCCACCGGCACGCCGCGCTCGAAGCTCAGCTCCAGCACCTCGCCCTGCGCGGGCGCGTCCTCCGGCCGGGTGATGAGCTGGAAGACGTCATCGTCGGGGGCGTGCGCGAGATCCTCGATCCAGCGACCCTCCGAGGAGCGCCCCCAGAGGTTGTCGTCGATCGAGTACGGGGGCGCCTCGGTGCCGCCCTTGACCGGGATGCCGTGCTCGCGCGCGTAGGCGATCTCCTCCTCGCGTCCCATCTGCCACGAGCGCACCGGCGCGATCACCTTCAGCTCGGGCGCGAGCGTCGCGACGGTCGCCTCGATGCGAACCTGGTCGTTGCCCTTGCCGGTGCAGCCGTGCGCGACCGTGTCGCAGCCGCTGCTGCGCGCCTGCTCGACCGCCAGCTTGGCGATCAGCGGGCGCCCGAGCGCCGTGAACAGCGGGTAGCCGCTGCCGTAGATCGCGTTGGCCCGGATCGCGGGGGCGAGGTACTCGTGTGCGAACTGCTCGCGCGCGTCGATCACATGGCACTCCAGCGCGCCGAGCGCCAGCGCCTTGCCCCTGATCACGTCGTAGTCCTCGCCCGGCTGACCGAGGTCGACCGTCAGGCAGACGACTTCGGCGTGGTACTCGTCCTGGATCCACTTGAGCATCACGCTCGTGTCCAGACCGCCGGAGTAGAGCAGCAGGACGCGGTGCACCTGCTCGGGGTCGGCCTCGTAGGAGGCCGTGCGCGTGCTCACGATCGGGTGCTCGCCGCTCATCGGCCGCGAAGGCTACTGCGCCAGCACGGCGCTCAGCCGCGCGAGCGCGTCGTCGACCTCGTCCTCGCCGATCGTCAGGGGCGGCAGCAGGCGCATCGTCGCCGGACCGGTCGCGTTGACGATCAGGCGCTGCTCGAGCAGAGCGCGCCGGACCGCTTCGGGGGCGGGGACGTCGAGCTCGCAGGCGAGCATCAGCCCGCGGCCGCGCACGGAGCGGACGTGGGGCAGGTGCTCGAGCCCCGCGGCCAGCCGCGCCCCGAGCCTCCGCACGCGCTCGAGCAGCCCGGAGTCGTCGGTCACGGCGAGCGCCTCGAGCGCCGCAGCCGCGACGACGGGCCCGCCGCCGAACGTCGAGCCGTGATCGCCGGGCGCGAGCACGTCGGCGAGGCGCTCGCCGGTGACGAGCGCCCCGATCGGCAGCCCGCCGCCGAGTGCCTTCGCGACGGTGATCGCGTCGGGGCGCACGCCGGTCTGCTCGTAGGCCCACAGCGTGCCCGTGCGGCCCATGCCGGTCTGGATCTCGTCGAACACCAGCGCCGCGCCGTGCTCGTCGCAGGCGGCGCGGGCGGCCGCGAGCAGCTCCTCGGAGAGCACGTTCACACCGCTCTCGCCCTGGATCGGCTCGAGGATCACGGCCGCGGTGCGCTCATCGACCGCATCTGCGAGCGCGTCGGGCAGCGGCTCGACGGCGCGAAAGCCCGGCACCAGCGGCGCGAACGGCGCCTGCTTGGACTCCTGCGGGGTCGCCGACAGCGCGCCGTAGGTGCGTCCGTGGAAGGCCCCCCGGAGGACGACGAGGTCGCCCGCGTGCTTGGCCTTGCGCACCAGCTTGATCGCCGCCTCGTTGGCCTCCGCACCCGAGTTGCAGAGAAAGACCTTGCCGCCCAGGCTCGCGGCCGACAGGCGCTCGGCCAGGCGCATCGCGGGTTGCGTGTAGAAGAGGTTGCTCGTGTGAATCAGGCGACCCGCCTGCTCGCGCACGGCCGCGACCACGCGCGGGTGACAGTGGCCGATGTTCGTAACCGAGATGCCGCACAGGAAGTCCAGGTACTCGTTGCCCTCGTCGTCCCACAGGCGGGAGCCCTCACCGCGCACGAACTCGACCGGCAGGCGCGCGTAGGAGGGGATCACGCTCGTGCGCTCGAGCTCCTGCAGCTCCGCGAGGCTCATTCGGCCGCCTCGATCTTGGTGCCGATCCCGGCGTCGGTGAACAGCTCGAGCAGCAGCGAGTGCGCGATCCGCCCGTCGAGGATGTGCGCGGCGCTGACGCCCCGGTCGATCGCCTCCACGCAGGCTTCGAGCTTGGGGCGCATGCCGCCGTCGAGGCCCGCGAGCGCGTCGCGCACCTCGCGCGTGCTCGCCTGCGCGATCAGGCTCTCGGGGTCCGCGGGGTCCGACAGCCAGCCCGCGACGTCGGTCAGGAAGATGACCTTGTAGGCGCCGAGCGCACCCGCCACCGCGCCCGCGGCCTCGTCGGCGTTGACGTTGTAGGAGCGCCCCTCGCGATCCGCGCCGACGGAGGCGATCACGGGGATGTAGTCGCTGGCGATGTGCTCGATCACACCCACGTTGACGCGCTCGATACGCCCGACGAAGCCGATGTCCTCACCCCCCGGCGCGGACCTGC
>Ga0209040_10004574_pt1 | contig 10422 bp, 11 predicted proteins | sample BogFormECP12_OM3_FD_188240 | JGI IMG/M metagenome (GOLD analysis project Ga0209040, IMG submission 188240) | Bog forest soil microbial communities from Calvert Island, British Columbia, Canada - ECP12_OM3 (SPAdes) (version 2) | ecosystem: Environmental > Aquatic > Freshwater > Wetlands > Bog ... | reverse complement strand
GCGATTGTTAGATGGCTGGATTTCAACGATACCTGGCTCGCCGCCGAGTGGGGCCACCCGTCCGACAATTTGGGCGCGATCTTGAGTGTCGGCGATTACCTCTCGCGCAAGGCCCATAACGAAGGCCGGCAACCCCTGGCCGTGCGCGACCTGCTGACCGCGATGATCAAGGCGCACGAAATTCAGGGAGTGCTCGCGCTCGAAAACAGCTTCAATCGCGTCGGACTCGACCACGTGATCCTGGTGCGCGTCGCATCGACCGCGGTGGCGACCCGCATGCTCGGCGGCAATCGCGATCAAATCGTCAATGCCGTGTCGAATGCCTGGATCGACGGCGGTGCGCTGCGCACTTATCGCCATGCGCCCAACACCGGATCACGCAAGAGCTGGGCGGCAGGGGATGCGACAGCGCGCGCGGTGCGCCATGCCTTGATCGCGATGACCGGCGAAATGGGTTATCCGTCGGCGCTTTCAGCGCCGCGCTGGGGCTTCTACGACGTGCTGTTCAAGGGCAAGCCGTTCGCGTTCGAGCGCGGCTACGGCAGCTACGTCATGGAGAACGTGCTGTTCAAGATCAGCTTCCCGGCCGAGTTTCATGCGCAGACGGCGGTCGAATGCGCGCTAGCGCTGCACAGCGAAGTCAAGGATAAGATCGACACAATCGCGAAGGTCGCGATCGAGACCCAGGAGCCCGGGGTGCGCATCATCGACAAGACCGGACCGCTCGGCAATCCTGCGGACCGCGACCACTGCATCCAATACATGACCGCGATCCCGCTGCTGTTCGGCAGGTTGAGCGCTGACGATTACGAGGACGCCGTGGCGCGGGATCCACGCGTCGATGCGCTGCGCGCCAAGATGGTCGTCAGCGAAAACCCTGCGTTCACGCAGGACTACTACGATCCGGCGAAACGCTTCATCGGTAACGCGATTCAAGTGTTCTTCAGCGACGGCACCTCGACCCGGCGCGTCGCCGTGGATTTTCCGATCGGACACCGCAAGCGGCGCGCCGAAGGCATTCCGCTGCTCATCGAGAAGTTCGGCGCGAGCGTCGCCGGGCATTTTGCTCCGAAGCAAGCGGCCTTGATACGGGAGCGATTCGCCGACCAGGCGAAGCTGCTCGCGACCCCGGTCAACGAATTCGCCGCGATGCTCGTGAAGAATGCTTGAGTCACGTGCAAGCCCGCGCGCATGAGACCGCCGCCGGAGCGGGAAGTGCTCGAGGCCGGCGTGCGCGAACTCGGCATCGATGCGTCCGCCGCGCAGATTGACGCGCTGATCCGCATCGTCGACGAACTCGAGTCCGCCAATGCGCAATTCAACCTCACGGCGATTCGAGATCGTCCCGGCATGCTCAGCAAACACCTGCTCGACAGTCTGAGTCTGCAGCCGTTCCTGCGCGGCACGCGCGTCGCCGACATCGGGACCGGCGCTGGATTTCCGGGATTGCCGCTCGCGGTCGTGAATCCCGGGCGGCGCTTCGCGCTGATCGAGGCAACCGGTAAGAAGGCCCGGTTTGTCGCGCAAACGGCTGAAAGGATCGCGATCGACAACGTGGAGGTCGTCAATGTGCGCGCCGAGCGTTATCGGCCGCCGGTCTTGTTCGATACGGTGGTCGCGCGAGCGCTCGCCTCGCTCGCCGATTTCGTCGCTTACGCCGGACATTTGTGCGCACCCCACGGGCGCCTGCTCGCGATGAAGGGCAAGCGCCCCGACGAGGAAATCTCACACCTGCCGAAGTCCTTTCGAGTGCTCGCGGTGCACTGTCTGCACGTACCCGGGCTGGACGGCGAGCGCCATCTTGTGGAAATCTCAAGGGCCGGCCCCAAATCGAGCAAATCATGAAACGGGTCATCGCGGTCGCAAATCAAAAGGGTGGAGTCGGCAAGACGACGACCGCCGTCAACCTGGCCGCGTCATTGGCCGCGACCAAGCGGCGCGTGCTGCTCGTGGATCTGGATCCCCAAGGCAATGCCACGATGGGATGCGGCGTCGACAAGAACGCGCTGTCGCGCACCAGCTGCGACGTGATGCTCGGCGACTGCAGCGCGATGGAGGCGCTCGTTTCGGTGGAATTCGGCGGCTTCATGCTGCTGCCTTCGAATCAGGACCTGACTGCGGCGGAGGTGCGACTGCTCACGATGAGCGCCGGACGGGAGTTCAAGTTGCGCAACGCGCTCAAGCCCGTGCGCGAGGATTTCGACGTGATCCTCATCGATTGTCCGCCGTCGCTCAATATGTTGACGCTCAATGCCTTGGTGGCCGCCGATTCGGTCATGGTTCCGATGCAATGCGAGTACTACGCGCTCGAGGGCTTGACTGCGCTGATGCAAACTGTCGAGCAGATTCGCGAGAACATCAACACCGATCTCGAGATCGAGGGACTGCTGCGTACGATGTTCGACCCGCGCAACAATCTCGCGAATGAGGTCTCGGCTCAGCTGATCGCGCATTTCGGCAGCAAGGTGTTCCGCACGGTGATCCCGCGCAACGTGCGCCTGGCCGAGGCGCCGAGCTTCGGCAAGCCCGCGCTGCTGCACGACAAGGATTCGCGCGGCGCGCTCGCGTATCTCGCGCTCGCCGGCGAGATGATTCGCCGCGACGACGATGCGCCGGCACCCCCGTATAATGACCCCGATTCACCCATTGGAAGTCAGAATGTCGGGTAAGAAACCGTCTTTGGGGCGCGGGCTCGCCGAATTGAGCCCGCTGCTCGCGCAGCGGGCCAAGCTCACGCAGCCCGATTCGATCCAGGCGGTCGGGGACCGCTTGGCGAGTCTGCCGCTCGATTTGCTGCAACGTGGCAAGTATCAGCCGCGCATCGACATGCGCGCCGAGTCCCTCGAGGAACTCGCCGATTCGATCAAATCCCAGGGCGTCGTGCAGCCGATCCTCGTCAGGCCGCTAAAGGCTAGCAAGCCCGGCGAGTCCCAGCGCTACGAAATCATCGCCGGCGAGCGCCGCTGGCGCGCGGCGCAAATGGCCGGGCTCGCGGAGATACCCTCGGTCATTCGCGACGTGCCCGACGAGGCGGCCGTCGCGATGTCACTCATCGAGAACATCCAACGCGAGAATCTCAATCCTCTCGAGGAGGCGCGTGCGCTGGCGCGCCTGATCGGCGAATTCGGACTGACCCATCAGGCGGCTGCCGAGGCGGTCGGCCGGTCGCGCGCGGCCGTCAGCAATCTGTTGCGGCTCATGGACCTCGCCGATGAGGTCAAGGAGCTGCTCGAGCGGCGGAGCATCGAGATGGGGCATGCGCGTGCACTGCTTGGCTTGCCTTCGCGCGGACAGCAGATCGAGATCGCCCGCGTCGTCGCGGCCAGGGGTATGTCGGTGCGAGATACCGAAGCCATGGTGCGAAAACTACTTACACCCACGCAGCCCGCGCGAGAGGACACTCGATCGGTCGACCCGGACATTCGCCGACTCGAACGCGAGCTCGCCGAAAAATTGGGCGCTAAGGTCTTGTTTCAGCACGGCTCTTCCGGGAAAGGCAAGTTGGTCGTGAGCTACAACAGCCTCGACGAACTCGACGGGATATTGACCCACATCAAGTAGGGCCGGCAAAACGCACGAAAAGCAGGGGCAATACACCTTGATGCGCCAGTGCCCCATCCCTATAATGCCGCGGCTGTTCTGACTGGCGACGCCTGATATGTTGTGCATTTTGCGTCTGAAGGGCCGTCGTGCGCCAGGTTGCATCCGGCTCCCGCCTCGATGAGCGGCATGCTGGCTCGCAATCACCTTCTGGTCGTTCGGATCGTATTGCTGCAAGCGGCTTGCGCACTGATTGCGGCGTCTCTGTTTCTCGTATGGAAGGGCGCATCCGCCGGCCTCGCGGCACTGGCGGGGGGTGTGATCGTCGCTGTCGGCAGCGCCGTGTTTGGGTGGCGCGCGTTCAAGCCCGGTGTCGCCGGCGCCGTGACGCTCGGCACCGCGATGTATGCGGGCAAGGCGCTGCAGTGGTTGTGGCTCGTACTCGCGCTCTATGTCGCGCTGGCGCGCGCCAGGCTCGATGCGGGGCCGCTGCTGATCGGAATGCTTGCGGCGCAATTGGGCTATTGGATTGGATTGATGCGATTCAAATGACCGTTGTGGACAAGAAGACCGGGGATCTATGCGCTTTGGAATGATGCTCGAGGACGAAGCAGGTGCTGGGATGACGGGCTACATCAAGCACCATCTCACGCATCTGACGGTCAACCAAGCGCACGGCAGCTTTTGGTCGATCCACATCGACAGCGTCGTTTTCCGGCTGGTGATCGCGCTGCTGTTCATCGTGACGCTCTCGCTGGTTGCGCGCCGCGCAACCAGCGGCGTTCCGGGTAAGCTGCAGGCGGCCGTCGAGCTGCTCGTGGAATTCGTCGACGGGATGGTCAAAGATACCTTTCACGGCTCGAGCAAATTCGTCGCGCCTCTCGCGATCACGATTTTCTGCTTGGTGTTCCTCGAAAATTTCATGGATATCCTTCCCGTCGATGCGCTGCCCGCTGTGGCGAAGCTGTTCGGCGTCGAGCATCTGCGCACGGTCGCGACCGCCGACATCAACACAACGGTAGGCATGGCGCTCGGTGTCTTCCTGCTGCTCTGGTACATCGGCATCAAGCACAAGGGCGTCGTCGGATTTTTCGCGGAGTGGTTCACCGCACCGTTTCATGCGCACGGCTGGTTCGGCAAGATCCTGCTGGCGCCCATCAATCTCATCTTGCGCGTCATCGAAGAGGTGGTGCGGCCGCTGTCTCTGTCGCTGCGACTGTTCGGCAACATGTACGCCGGCGAGCTCATATTCCTGCTGATCGCCTGCTTTACGCTGGGCGCGGCGCTCGACCACGTGTCGACCTACTTTCTCGGCATCGGCCAGTTCTTCGCCGGCGTGATCTGGACCGGATTTCACTACCTGATCATCACGCTGCAAGCGTTCATTTTCATGACCCTGACGATCGTGTACGTGGGCATCGCGGCCGACAAACACTAGTGTCGAAACCTCACAAGACTTTAAAAGACCGACGGAGACAGTAATGCAAGATGTGACCCAAATCGCTCAACTCATGAGCGCCAGCGTGATTGCAGCGGGCCTGGTCATCGGCCTGGGCGGCCTCGGCGCCGCGATCGGCTTCGGCATTCTGGGCGGCAAGTTCCTGGAAAGTTCGGCGCGCCAGCCGGAGCTCACGAACATGCTGCAAATCAAGATGTTCATCGTCGCCGGCTTGCTCGACGCGGTGCCCATCATCGGCGTGGCCGTCGGCTTCCTGCTGCTCTATTCCAACCCGTTCTTGGCCGCGCTGGGCGCGAAGTAAAGCGGCGCAGGGTCGGCGCGCCAATCGGGGCGCCGCGCTAGGAGTAAGGATATGGACTTAGCCATTACGCTGGTCATCCAAGGGGTGGTGTTCTTCCTGGTCGCCTGGGCGGTCATGAAGTTCATCTGGCCCAACATCATGGAGGCCATCGAAACGCGCCAGAAGAAGCTGACCGAGGGTCTTGCGGCGGCGAGCCAGAGTCAGAAGGACCTCGAGGAGGCCCAGGCGCGCTCCAAGGAGATCATCCGCGAGGCCCGTGAGCGCGCCGCGCAAATCGTCGAACAGGCCGGCAAGCGCTCGAACGAGATCGTCGACGAAGCCAAGGGCACGGCTTCGCTCGAAGCGCAACGCCTGGTGGCTCAGGCTCGCGACGAGGTCGCGCGCGAAACCACGCGCGCGCGCGAAGGCTTGCGCCAGGAGGTCGGCAAGCTCGCCATAGAGGGCGCCTCGCGCTTGCTCGAGCGCGAGATCGATCCGAAGACCCACGCCGATTTGTTGGATAAGTTTGCGGCCGAGGTTGCGCGTGGCTGAGCGAGCGACCATAGCGCGCCCCTACGCGAAAGCGGCGTTCGAATACGCGCGCGACGCGAATGCCCTTGCGCAGTGGTCCGCGGGACTGATCAAGGCGGCCGAAATCGTCGCCGATCCGCGTGTCGCGGCGGCCACCAAGAGTCCGCGTTGGACCGCGGCCGAACTCGTGGGCCTGATCACCGACGTCGCCGGCGCCAAACTCGACGCGAAGCTGGCGAATTTCGTGCGAGTGCTCGCGGACAACCGCCGTCTCGCGCTTCTGCCGGAAATCGCCGCGCGTTACGAGACGCTGCGCGCGGCCGCCGAGAATACGGTCGACGTCGACGTGGTCTCGGCGACCGCGCTCGACGCAGCGCAGCAGGAGAAACTGAACGCTTCCTTGAGCACGCGCCTCAAGCGCCGCGTGCGCATGCGGATTTCCGTCGACCCGACGCTATTGGGCGGCTTGACCGTGCGCGCCGGGGATTTGGTGATCGACGGCTCCTTGAAGGGCCGTCTGCAACGGCTCGCAACCGATTTGACGAGTTAGAACTGAAGTTTATGTGCGGGCCCGATTGAAGGGCTCGCCGCAAGAGGATCGATATGTCCATCAAGGCATCGGAAATCAGCGACCTGATCAAGGCGCGCATCGAAAAATTCCAGTCCGCCACGGAGGCGCGCAACGTCGGCACCGTCGTGAGCGTCACCGACGGCATCGTGCGAATCCACGGTCTCGCCGACGCCCGCTACGGTGAGATGCTCGAGTTCCCGGGCAACCTCTTCGGCCTCGCATTGAACCTCGAACAAGACTCGGTCGGCGCCGTCGTGCTCGGCGACTACAAGTCGATCTCCGAAGGGTCGATCGTCAAGACGACGGGACGCATTCTCGAGGTACCGGTGGGTCCCGAGCTGCTCGGCCGCGTCGTCGACTCGCTCGGCGCTCCGCTCGACGGCAAAGGGCCGGTCGGCGCCAAGCAGCAGTCGCCGCTCGAGCGCGTCGCACCGGGCGTGATCTTTCGCAAGAGCGTCTCGCAGCCGGTTCAGACCGGCCTCAAAGCCATCGATTCCATGGTGCCGATCGGCCGCGGCCAGCGCGAACTGATCATCGGCGACCGCCAAACCGGCAAGACCGCCGTGGCGGTCGACACGATCATCAATCAAAAGGGCACGGGCGTTAAGTGCGTCTACGTCGCGGTCGGGCAAAAGCAGAGTTCGATCGCGAACGTCGTGCGCAAGCTCGAAGAGCACGGCGCGATGGCGCACACCATCGTCGTCGCGGCCTCCGCCTCGATGCCCGCGGCGATGCAATACCTCGCGCCTTATGGCGGCTGCGCGATGGGCGAGTATTTCATGGACAACGGCGAAGACGCCCTGATCGTCTATGACGATCTTTCCAAGCAGGCGGTCGCCTACCGGCAGATTTCGCTGCTGCTGCGCCGTCCGCCGGGCCGTGAAGCGTATCCCGGAGACGTGTTCTACCTGCACTCGCGCCTGCTCGAGAGAAGCGCGCGCGTCAACGAGGAGTACGTCGAGAAGTTCACGAAGGGCCGCGTCAAGGGCAAGACCGGATCGCTGACGGGTCTGCCGATCATCGAGACGCAGGCGGGCGACGTCACGGCCTTCGTTCCGACCAACGTGATTTCGATCACCGACGGCCAGATCTTTCTCGAGGCGGACCTCTTCAATGCGGGCATGCGGCCCGCGATCAACGCCGGCATTTCCGTATCGCGCGTCGGCGGCGCCGCGCAGACCAACATCATCAAGAAGCTCGGCGGCGGGGTGCGCCTGGCGCTTGCTCAGTACCGCGAGCTCGCGGCTTTCTCGCAGTTCGCCTCGGATTTGGACGAAGCGACTCGCCGCCAGCTCGAGCGCGGCCAGCGCGTCACCGAGCTCATGAAGCAGAAACAGTACGCGCCGATGTCGGTCGCGGAAATGGCCCTGTCGCTCTATGCGGCGAACGGCGGATTCTTCGACAAGGTCGATCGGCGCAAGGTCGTCGAGACCGAAGCGGCGCTGCAAGCCTTCGCGCGCAGCAGCTACGCGGAGCTGATGAAGGGCATCAATTCCAAGCCGGATCTCTCGAAGGATGTCGAGGCCGCACTCAAGAAGTGCTGCGACGAATTCTTCGCGACCCTCTAAAGAACGCGGGACACACAAGAGTAGCCCATGGCAGGCGCAAAGGAAATTCGCGGGAAAATCGCGAGTATCAAGAACACGCGAAAGATCACCAAGGCCATGGAAATGGTCGCGGCGAGCAAGATGCGCAAGGCGCAGGAACGCATGCGCATGGCGCGTCCCTATGCGGAGAAGATCCGCAAGATCATCGGCCATCTGCGCCAGGTGAATCTCGACTACAAGCATCCTTTCACCCTGGAGCGGCCGGTGAAGTCGGTCGGCATCATCGTGATCAGCACCGATCGCGGCCTGTGCGGCTCGCTCAATTTGAATCTGTTCAAGGCCGCGCTCAATACGATCCGCGAGGCGCAAACCGAGGGCGCGACGATTCATCTGTGCGTGATCGGCTCGAAGGCGCAGCAGTTCTTCCGGCGCCTGGCCGGCGTGCAAATCGACGCCTCGGCGACGCATCTCGGCGACCGGCCGCAGCTCAAGGACCTGATCGGCGCCGTCAAGGTCATGCTCGACGGCTACCGCGACGCGAAAATCGACCGTTTGGTTCTTGTTCATAATGTGTTCGTCAACACGATGAGTCAAAAGGGCGTCGTCTCGCAGCTGCTCCCCCTGCAGACGATCGACAAGTCCGAGCTGCAGGAACGCTGGGACTATCTTTACGAGCCGGATGCGATCGAGATTCTCGACGGATACCTGATGCGCTATATCGAGAGCCAGGTCTATCAAGGCGCCGTCGAAAATGTCGCCTGCGAAATGGCGGCCCGCATGGTCGCGATGAAGAGCGCGACCGACAATGCCGGCAATCTGATCGACGAGCTGCAACTCATTTACAACAAGGCCCGCCAGGCCGCGATCACGAAAGAGCTTTCGGAAATCGTCGGTGGCGCGGCAGCGGTTTAAGCTAAGAGGGTTATTCAATGTCCAGCGGCAAAATCGTGCAAATCATCGGCGCGGTCATCGATGTGGAATTTCCGCGCGATCAGATTCCCAAGATCTACGAGGCGCTCAAGCTCGAGGATGCGGATCTGACGCTCGAAGTGCAGCAGCAGCTGGGCGACGGCATCGTGCGCGCCATCGCGATGGGCCCTTCCGAGGGTTTGCGCCGCGGGCTCACCGTGCAGAGCACCGGCAAGGGCATCGTGGTGCCGGTGGGCGCCGGTACCTTGGGCCGCATCATGGACGTGCTCGGCAAGCCCCAGGACGAAAGAGGCCCGGTCGAGGCCAAGGATTACCTGCCGATCCACCGTCCCGCGCCGGCCTACGACGAGCAGGCCGGCGGCCAGGACCTGCTGGTCACGGGCATCAAGGTCATCGATCTGCTCGTACCTTTCGCGAAGGGCGGCAAGGTCGGCTTGTTCGGCGGCGCGGGCGTCGGCAAGACGGTCAACATGCTCGAGCTCATCAACAATATCGCGAAGCAGTACAGCGGTCTTTCGGTGTTCGCCGGCGTCGGCGAGCGCACCCGCGAGGGCAACGACTTCTATCATGAAATGATCGAATCCGGCGTCATCGACAAGGATACGCTGAGCAATTCCAAGGTCGCGATGGTCTATGGCCAGATGAACGAGCCGCCGGGCAATCGCCTGCGCGTCGCGCTGACCGGGCTCACGATGGCGGAGTATTTCCGCGACGAGAAGCAGGCTTCGGGCAAGGGCCGCGACGTGCTGTTCTTCGTCGACAACATCTATCGCTACACGCTCGCCGGCACCGAAGTATCGGCGCTGCTCGGTCGCATGCCCTCGGCGGTGGGCTATCAGCCGACGCTTGCCGAGGAAATGGGCGTGCTGCAGGAACGCATCACCTCGACCAAGACGGGCTCGATCACCTCGATCCAGGCGGTGTACGTGCCTGCGGACGACTTGACCGATCCGTCGCCGGCGACGACCTTCGCGCACTTGGACGCGACCGTGGTGCTCTCGCGCCAGATCGCCTCGCTCGGCATTTACCCCGCGGTCGATCCCCTGGACTCGACCAGCCGGCAGCTCGATCCGCTCGTGGTCGGGGACGAGCATTACGAGACGGCGCGCGGCGTGCAGGCGGTACTGCAGCGCTACAAGGAGTTGCAGGACATCATCGCGATTCTCGGCATGGACGAGCTTTCCGAGGAAGACAAGCGCACCGTATACCGCGCGCGCAAGATTCAGCGCTTTCTGTCGCAACCGTTCAACGTCGCCAAGGTGTTCACGGGACAAGACGGCAAGATCGTGCCCCTCAAGGACACGATCCGCGGCTTCAAGGCGATCATCGCCGGCGAATACGACCATCTGCCGGAGCAGGCGTTCTACATGATCGGCGCGATCGAAGAAGCCGTCGAGAAAGCCAAGACCCTGACTTAGAGAAGCACGCGTTCATGGCCCACACTATTCATGTCGACATCGTCAGCGCCGAGGGACAGATCTTTTCGGGCGACGCGAACATGGTGTTCGTGCCCGGCTCGCAGGGCGAACTCGGCATTGCGCCGCGCCACGCGCCGCTGCTCACG
>Ga0209040_10004573_pt1 | contig 10424 bp, 6 predicted proteins | sample BogFormECP12_OM3_FD_188240 | JGI IMG/M metagenome (GOLD analysis project Ga0209040, IMG submission 188240) | Bog forest soil microbial communities from Calvert Island, British Columbia, Canada - ECP12_OM3 (SPAdes) (version 2) | ecosystem: Environmental > Aquatic > Freshwater > Wetlands > Bog ... | reverse complement strand
GGACGGAGACCTACCCCTCCGGACACCAGGTGACCACCGGCTTTGATGCCGCCAATCGCCCCAAGACCGTTGGCGACTACGTCACTTCCGCCGCCTACGCGCCCCAAGGCGCGCTGCAGCAGATCAACTTCCAGAACGGCGTCACCGAATCCATTAGCTTCTCCACCGACCGGCTCCAGCCCTATCTGATCTCCGTCGCCAAGGGCACCACCGGCCTTCTCAGTCTCGGTTACGCCTATTGCTCTCAAGCCACCCCGGGCACCCAGGGCTCCTGCACCACGAACAATGGAAACCTGCTCACCCAAAAAATCACGCCGCCGCAGTCCTCGGCCCTCACCCAGAACTACGCCTACGACGCCCTCAACCGCCTCCACACCTACCTCGAAGGCACCCAATCCCAAACCTTCCTGTATGATGCCTATGGGAACCGCGCCGTGGACCCCTCGAGCTACATGCCGCAACCAGGCCTCACTCCGACGGCCCTGGCGCAATTCAATGCGCTGAACCGCTGGACGGGCGCCAGCGCCTCGTACGATTTCGCCGGCAACCAAACCGGTACGCAAGTGGGAACCACCACCCGCGGCTTCAGCTATGATGCCGAGAACCGCATGACGGCTTCGGTGCAGCCGTCCATGCCCGCCATCAGCTACAGCTACGATGGCCAAGGCCGGCGCGTCATCAAAACGGTGGGCACCACGACTACGGTCTACGTCTACGACGCACAAGGCCAGGTTGCGGCCGAATACGGCCCGTCCACCGACACGGGCCGGGACTACCTGCACGCCGACCATCTGGGCAGCACTCGCCTGGTGACGGATGCCACTGGCGCCGTGAAGCACTGCTACGATTACTATCCGTTCGGCGAGGATATTGCTGCCGGTACCAATGGACGTCCGTCTTGCTACGCCAGTGGCGTGTATCCTGCTGGACCGGATGCCTTGAGCCAGAAGTTTACCTCCAAAGAAAGAGATGCAGAAACGGGCCTGGATTGGTTTGAATCACGCTACTACTCGTCGGCGCAGGGCCGCTTCACTTCCCCAGATGAATTTAAAGGCGGCTTCCTCGATGCGTTCACCGGACAGGCAGCATTCGCAGCGGGGCCGCTACCGTATGCCGACATCGGCGATCCGCAGACGCTGAACAAGTACGCCTACGTTCGGAACAATCCACTGCGATACACCGATCCGAATGGGCACTGTGTCGAAGACCTTTGCATTGGAGAAGCGATCCTTGCATACACGGCGGCCACCGCTGTTGCAGGTGGAGCGATCTATTACGCCCAGAGGCTCGGCACGGCGATTGGCGATTTCTTCAGTGCCAAGCGGTCCGACAGAGAGGTCACGCCTCCCGCAAATCCGAACAAGCCTGGCACTCGTGGTAAGGAGGACCATCAAAAAACGGCCAATGAAGAAGCGGATCGAGTCAACGGCGACCGGGAAGTTCGGATTCCCACACCAGGAGGGAAGAAAGACACACGAGTGGCGGACGCCGTGGGAACGAATCCGCAAACAGGGCAGCCAGAGATTGTGCAGGTAGTCCGGCCCACAAAAACAGGGGGCGTGCCGAAACGAGAGACTGACGCTGCGACCGATATAGAGAAAGCCACCGGGATCAAGCCCACCCTTGTTCCTGTGCGACCAGCAACACCGCCTCCACCGCCAAAGCCTCCGGTGCCTGGACAAAACTAAGAGCAACACATGGGCCACCAAGTACAATTTCATCTGCTTCCCGACGATGCAAGCTCATTCCTTGCCTTCGCTGAGAGCACTGCGCCCGTTATGATTACGGCAAGAGACAGCCCTACGCCAGAGATTGAAGCAATCGACGAACCGCACCTCGCCAAGTCAACGCTTACACTCTGGAATCGAGAGGTGCTGCCAAACTTGAAGCGAAAGAAAGTCCTTCGGGACGGAGCGGAGACATACTACCGAATCGACAGCGCCCTACCAGTGATCGAGTTTTGTCCATGCCGATCCACCATATGGAACGGCAGCGAGGCTCTCCTTCAAGGGCGAATTTACTCAAGCTTTGATTAGCCGAGCGATCATCTGGCGGCTTGGTACAAGTCTCTAGAGAGATGGCTTCGGAAAAATTTAGAAAAAGGGCCGTCTCCTACCATTGGAGGACTCATTGGGCAGAGCGCCCTCGCTTGGTTCAATGCTGGCGGCATTGTTCTCCCTATGTTTAGCCCACCAATCACCAGCGAGTTAGCTTGCAGTAAGTTTTCTTTTTTCGGTTTCCGCACGATAAGCGCAGCAAACCCATGCATGCCGCAATCGCAGAGCAACTCCTCATGAACCTTCTCCTCCTGTTGGCCTCTTATGGGACCAGTATCTTTTAGGATACCGCGCGGAGGCAAGAAATCTTACGATTGGGAGACCGCCGAGCGCGTTCTCCCCATATAGGAATCAATTACTTCCAGGATCCGGCCCTGCATAACCGCTTGCCCGTGATCGAGCCACAAGGCGCGGTCGCAGAGGTTCTCCACCATGCGTTGGGCGTGCGAAACGGCTAGTATCGTCTTTCCCGCCCGCCGGAACTCATGGATCCGTTCGACGCACTTGGCCTGAAAAGTGTGATCCCCCACGGCCAGAATCTCGTCCACGATCAGAATATCCGGATTCGTATTGATGGCCACCGAGAAGGCTAGCCGCATCATCATGCCGCTGGAATACGTTCGCAGCGGCTCCTCAATGAAGTCGCCGATGCCTGAAAATTCGACGATTTCGTCAAACGCACGCGTGGCTTCTTTCCGTGTCAGACCCAGAATCGCTGCGTTCAGAAAGATGTTCTCTCGTCCGGTCAGATCGCCATGAAAACCGCTGCCCAGCTCCAGCAGAGCCGCGATGCGCCCATTCACTTCCACCGTTCCTTCATCCGGCGCCGCCAGCCCCGCAACGACGCTCAGCAGCGTGCTCTTGCCTGCTCCATTGGGACCGATCACCGCCAGGCTCTCGCCGCGCTTGATCTGGAAAGAAACATTCTTTAGCGCGAAAAAACGCTCCGGCTTCGCGTTATTTAGCATCTGGGCGATGCGCTGCCGCAACAACAGGTGTCCCGCGTGCTTGACAAAGCTTTTGGATACGTTGCGAAATTCGAGACAGTTTAGATCGGTTGTCACAAGTGATCGTAGAGTCGTCGCTTTAATCTGGAAAAGGTGAACAGCCCCACCGCCAGCGTGGCAAAGGAACAGAACGCCAGCTTTACGAGCGTGCCGGGAACTGGCGGTTTGGCTTCCAAAAGAACCGTGCGGAGAATGAGTACTAGAGCAGCCACTGGATTCAGAACATATAAATCTGCAAATCTCGGCGGAATGCTCGAAAAGCCATAGAAGATCGGCACCAGCCAAAAGAGTACCGTGTTGGCCGATTCCACCACATACCGCGTGTCGCGAATGTACACGGTGAGCGGCGCGGTGATCAACGACAGGCCGCAGAGGAAAGCGATTTCGAGACCCCACACCACCGGCAGCCAAGACCAATAAATGTTCGGGCGATATCCGGAGATCAGAGCAAAAAAGAGCAGCAGGCCGATTTGAATGACCAAATGGAGGCAATTCGCCAGCACCGCCGCCAGGGGCACCACCTCTCTGGGCACCGGCACTCGCTTAATCATGCTGGCGTTATCGACCAGGGACGTCGTTCCGTACACAAACGCCATGGCGAAGAAGTTATACGGCACCAGCCCACAAAGCACAAATACGGCAAAATGCGGGACGCTTCGATTGGGAAATATTACCGTGAAGACGAACGTGAGCACGCCCATCATCACCAGCGGATTCAATAGCGACCAGAACATGCCCAACGACATGTTGCGATAGCGTATCTTGAAGTCCTTCTGGATGAGATTCCAAAGAAGGAAGCTATAATCACCCTTCCACATTAATCTAGTAAAGGCCAACGGGCGCCGAGCACTTAGCAGCGGCGCCGGGCATCGCCCCGACGAATCTACGAGTATACCATTGTCCTCAATTTTGGGCCCTCGATTTTTGCAGTGTTATCTTGCTTCCATGGGCCAGGAAAATCTCATTTCCGCGATTGAAAAGTTCGCGGAAGTGAGGGTGCTTTGCGTGGGCGACGTGATGCTCGATTTCTTTGTCTACGGCGACATCGAGCGGATTTCCCCCGAAGCCCCCATCCCGGTCGTGCGGGTCCAGCATGAAGAGTGCATGCTCGGCGGCGCCGGCAACGTCGTCCGGAACCTTGCTTCTCTAGGCGTGGCGGTGTCGCTGGTCTCGCTAACCGGTGAAGACGATCCGGGCCAACGGGTTCGCGCCTTGCTGGCCAGCTTGCCTCGCTGCCGGGCCGTAACCGTAAGCGATCCCGGCCGCCGGACCTCGGTAAAAACCCGCTATCTCGCGCAGAGCCAACAGGTCCTGCGAGTGGATTCGGAAAGCACCGATCCAGCCGGCGCAGCGCACTTGGCCCAACTCCTCGCAGCTTTCGAAGGGCTGGTCGGCGACTGCGACGTCGTCATCCTATCGGACTACGGAAAGGGCGTTCTGACGGGAGACTCGGCACAGCGCTTTATCCAAACGGCGCGCGCGGCGGGCAAGCCGGTTTTGGTCGACCCCAAAGGAAGGGACTTCCAGCGCTACGCTCATGCCACGATCGTCAAGCCCAACCGCAAGGAACTGGCCGAAGCTACGGCCATGCCGGTAGCCGATGACTCTTCTGTCGAGCGGGCTGCCAGGCATCTGATCGCCGAAACCTCGCTCGATGCGGTTTTGGTGACGCTGGGGCCGGCTGGAATGCTGCTGGTTCCCACAGACAAGCCGGCGCGCGCCTATCGGGCCGCCGCCCGCGAAGTGTTTGACGTTTCGGGCGCAGGCGATACGGTCGCCGCCGCGCTCGCCGCGGGCATTGGCAGCGGGCTGAACATCGAGGATGCCGCGGAAATCGCCAATCTGGCCGCCGGTCTGGTCGTCTCCAAAATCGGGACTGCGGTGGTAACCGAGGAGCAGTTGATCCGCGAGTTGGAGAGCCACCATCCCTCGGCCGCCGATAGCAAGGTGATGGTGTTCGAGGAAGCCGTGCAGCGCGCCCGCCGCTGGCGCAGGCAAGGACTGCGCGTGGGCTTTACCAATGGCTGTTTCGATCTGCTCCACGCCGGCCACATTGCGCTGTTGAGAAAAGCGCGGGAGCACTGCGACCGCCTGATTGTCGGCATCAACAGCGACAGTTCGGTTACGCGCCTGAAAGGCCCGGGCCGTCCGGTGCAGGATGAGCAGACCAGGGCGCTGATCCTGGCATCGCTATCGCCGGTGGCTCTGGTGGTGGTTTTCGGCGAGGATACTCCGGAGCGCTTGATCCGCGAGCTGCATCCGGATCTGCTCGTCAAAGGCGCCGACTACCAGCCGGATCAGGTGGTGGGAGCAAACCTGGTGGCTGGTTGGGGCGGTGAGTTGCTGCTGGTGGATTTGGTTCCCGGCCACAGTACCACGCGGACCATGCAGCGGCTGGCGAGATAGGTTAGGACGTCGCGAAATTAGCCGGCTTTGCCCATCGGCCCGGCAATCCGCCATCCTACACCGGCGCCTTCCGGTTCCCCGCCACAATCACCTGCATTTCTTCCGCCAGCCGCACCACCTGCTGCGCCAGGCTGCGGCCCACAAATAAACGCCCGCGCTGCTGCGGCCGGGCCAGGTAGATCTGCGTAATGCGATGCGCCCGGGCAAAGCCCACCAGCGCGGCCGCGGTATCCTTGCCGGCAATCACGCGGGTCTCAATATGCATGTGCCGCGCCAGATTGAGATGCCTTTCGATGGCTTCGCGAGCTTCCCGGTCTTCCGGGTGCTCCACGCACACGGCGTAACACTCTGCGTGCAGATAGTCGGCTACGCGCCGGCCCCGGCGGATCAGCGCCGCCGTGGAACTGTCGGCGGTGATGTGGATCAGAATGCGGTCGTTCGAAGGCTCCTGCTCACGGGATTGCCGGATCTCCACTTCATGCGCGGTTTGCCGCAGAGCCAGCTCCCGGAGCGCCACCAGCGTCGGCTCCTTGAAAAAGTTCTGCCGCGCGTGTATGGCCTTATCGGGAGCGTAGACCACTCCCCGCTGTAAACGATTCAGCAACGCGCGGGGCGTCAGATCGACCATCACCACATCGTCGGCTTCGCGCACCACCCAGTCCGGCAAGGTCTCGCGCACCTGCACGCCGGTGATCTGGCGCATCTGGTCGTTGAGGCTTTCGATGTGCTGCACGTTCATGGTCGTGAGCACATCGATGCCGGCTTCGAGCAGCGCCAGCACATCCTGCCAGCGCTTTTCGCGTCCCGCGCCGGGCACGTTGGTGTGCGGGAACTCGTCGACCACACACACCTCCGGACGCCTCGATAGAATTGCGTCCACGTCCATCTCTTCAAAGGTGGATCCGCGGTATTCAATTTTGCGCCGGGGAATCATCTCCAGTCCGACGGTCTTGGCGATGGTGTCTTTGCGGCCATGCGGCTCGAAATACCCGACCACGATGTCATAGCCGTCGCGCTTCAGTTGTTGCGCTTCCTCCAACATCTGATAGGTCTTGCCGACGCCCGCCGCGTAACCCAGAAATATCTTCAACCGCCCGCGTGTTATCTCTTCCGGCATGTCAGTTGGGGAAGACGCGGACATCGATATCGTCGGCTTCATCGATCAGGCGGTCGATGGGACCGCGGCTGAAGCGCCCCAGCAATCCCGCCCGCTTGCTGTGCCCCACGAAGATCTGGGTGATGCCGTGGGCGCGCGCGAAGCCCAGGATCGCCGCGGCGGGATCGTCCCCATCCACGATGAACACTTTAGCCCCGGCCTGGCGGGCCAAGGAGAGGTTCTCTTCGAGCGCCGCCGCATCCTCCGGCGTAATCTCGGGCTGAGTGACCGAGATGGCATACAGCTCGCCGTGAAAACGCTGCATATTGCGCACTCCGCTGGCGATCATCGGCTGGACGTTGGCGCGCGGCGTAATGCACACCACGATGCGCTCTTGCGCCCCCCAGTTGGACTGACCTTCCAACTGGCGATCCACGACATCGGCCGCCAGCACCAGAGCCATCTCGCGCAGCTCCGAGAGCTTGGTCTCGAACGACGCCGTGGTGGATAACAAGTCTGGCGGAGCGTCGACCACCACAATTTCGTCGGCCCGCTGGATAAACGCTCGCGGAACGGTTTGGGTGACGTGCTTCCCCGTGATCTGCTCCACCCGGGCACTTTCCTCTTCGATGTAAACGAGGTTGATCGAGGTGATGACGGAAATGCCGGCGTCCAGCAGTTCGGTGACGTCCTCCCAGCGATGAGCGTGTTTGCTGCCGGGCGGGTTGTCGTACGCCAAGCCGTCCACCAGGCAGACTTCGGGATGGCGTTTCTTGATCGCCTCGAGGTTCATGAACTTGGTATCGCCGTGTTGGATCTCCGGAATTTGCTCGATGCCTTTGAGCAGGGGTTCGATTTCCGGAGGCACTTGAGATTGCAGTGCGCCGATCACCACATCCTCGCCGCGCTCGTGGCGTCGTCGTCCTTCGTCCAGCATCCGGAAGGACTTTCCGACCCCGGAGTAATAGCCGAGGAAGATCTTTAGCTGTCCGTTCTTGGCTTTCGGCTCCTCGGACTCGGCGAGCTTGAGCAGCTCCTCCGGGTCCCGGCGGCCATCTCGAACGGGCTGATGCGATCCCATGAAGGGATTATCGCTTTAAATCACGATCCAAGGTTAGGTTGAGTAATAGAACGTTCACTCTGGGCTCGCCGAGGATGCCCAAATCGCGGCCTTCGGTGGCCCCGGCGATCATTTCTTCGATCTGGGCAACAGTCACGCCGCGGGCTTGAGCGACTCTCTGTGCTTGTGCTTCAGCCGACGCCGGGCTGATATGCGGGTCGAGTCCGCTGCCGGAGGCGGTGACCAAATCCGCTGGAAGATTTCCCTGATAACCCGGATTGTCTTTCCGGAAAGCCGCCGCGTCCGTTTTCACGCGGTCAGCCAATTTCGTGTTGGTAGGACCAAAGTTCGACCCACCGGAAGCCAGCCCGTCATAACCGTTGCCCGCGGCCGAGGGCCGGGGATGGAAGTACTCAGGTTTTGCGAACGGCTGGCCGATCAGAGTGGAACCGACGGCTTGACCATTGACAATTTTCAAGCTGCCGTTGGCTTGATCTCGGAACAGCAACTGGCAAAGGCCGGTAACCAGACCGGGGTACAGCAAGCCGGTGAGCACCGTCATCAGCAGCGTCATCCGAAATCCGGGCAGCAGTTGTTGAAACATTCTGAATCTCCTTTGAAACAGGTGGCACAGACTTCAGTCTGTGCAGCACAGGCTAAAGCCTGTGCCACCTTAAGCCATGTGCAACAGCACCAGTAACTGATCGAGCAACCAGATGCCCGGGAAGGGTGCGATCAAACCACCGACGCCGTAGATCAGCAGGTTTCGCCGCAGCAGGCCCGCCGCGCCTTGCGGCCGGTATTTCACTCCGCGCAGCGCCAGCGGAACCAGCGCGATGATAATCAGCGCATTGAAAATCACCGCGGCCAGCACGGCGCTTTGCGGCGTGTGCAGGCGCATGATGTTCAAGTGACCCAGCGCCGGGTAGGTGACCAGGAACATCGCCGGAATAATGGCGAAGTATTTGGCTACGTCGTTGGCGATCGAGAAGGTAGTGAGTGCGCCTCGGGTAATCAGCAGTTGCTTGCCGATGGCGACTACCTCAATCAGCTTGGTGGGATTGCTGTCGAGGTCCACCATGTTGCCGGCTTCCTTGGCGGCCATGGTGCCCGTGTTCATGGCCAGACCGACATCGGCTTGAGCCAGCGCAGGAGCGTCATTGGTGCCGTCTCCGGTCATGGCTACTAAGCGTCCTTCCGACTGCTCGCGGCGGATATATTCGAGCTTGTCCTTGGGCGTCGCTTGCGCCAGAAAATCGTCCACTCCGGCTTCAGACGCGATGGCGGCGGCGGTAAGCGGGTTATCGCCGGTGATCATGACCGAGCGGATGCCCATCGCGCGGAGCTGGCCGATGCGCTCCTTCATGCCGCCCTTGACAATGTCTTTCAAATGGATGATGCCCAGCAAACGAGAACCGTCGCAAACCGCCAGAGGCGTTCCGCCGTTGCGGGCGATCCTATCGGAGAGGTCCTTGAAGTTATCGGGAACCGCCCCGCCCTGTTCGCGAACGAAGGCAATGATGGCATCCGTCGCGCCTTTGCGCAACCGGCGGCCGTCCAAATCCACGCCGCTCATGCGAGTGTAGGCGGAAAACGGAATGAAGTGGGCTTCGTGCTCGCGGATTTCGCGGCCGCGCAGGTTGTACTTTTCCTTGGCCAGAACCACCACGGAGCGGCCCTCCGGCGTTTCGTCGGCCAGGCTGGAGAGCTGGGCCGCATCGGCCAACTCCGCTTCCGTGACTCCGGCCGCGGAAATGAACTCCACAGCCTGGCGGTTGCCCAGCGTGATAGTCCCGGTTTTGTCGAGCAGCAGCGTGTTGACGTCGCCCGAGGCTTCGACCGCCTTGCCGCTCATGGCCAGCACGTTGTGCTGCATCACGCGATCCATCCCCGCGATGCCGATAGCGGAAAGCAAACCGCCGATGGTGGTTGGGATGAGGCAGACAAGAAGCGCCACCAGAACCGCTACAGTCGGCACGCTGCCGCTGCCAGCCGACGTCACGCTGTAGGCGGCAAAAGGTTGGAGTGTTGCGACGGCCAGCAGGAAAATCAGCGTCAATCCGGCGATCAGGATGTTCAGCGCAATCTCGTTCGGCGTTTTCTGCCGCTGCGCGCCTTCGACCAGCGCAATCATCCGGTCGAGAAATGTTTCACCCGGATTGGAGGTAATCTTAACCCGGACCTCGTCGGAAAGAACTTTGGTTCCACCGGTGACGGCGCTCCGGTCTCCTCCGGATTCGCGGATGACCGGAGCGCTTTCTCCGGTGATGACGGATTCATCAACCGTGGCGATGCCTTCAATCACTTCGCCATCGCCCGGAATAATCTCGCCCGCGCAGCAGATGACCACGTCGCCCGAGCGGAGTTGCGACGCCGAGACGTTCTCGGTCTTGCCGCTGCCCAAGACGCGGCACGCATTGGAATCGGTTTTGGTCTTACGCAGCGTGTCGGCCTGCGCTTTGCCGCGAGCCTCAGCCATCGCCTCGGCAAAGTTTGCAAACAGCACCGTGAACCAGAGCCAGATCGCGATCTGCAGTTCGAAGCCAATACCGGCCGCGCCGGTAAACACATCGCGAATCAGAAAAACAGTGGTCAGCGCGGCGCCGATTTCGACGACGAACATCACTGGGTTCTTGGCCAGAGTTACGGGATTGAGCTTGGCGAAGGACGCTATGCTGGCGCGCTGGACGATCTCCGGATCGAACAGCGGGCGGGAGCGCTTGAGATTCTTGGGAATCAGCGACGTTGGATCGGATACGGAGGAAGGGGTTGAGGTAAGGGTTGGCATACTCACTAAC